>Ga0114994_10001402_pt1 | contig 17263 bp, 9 predicted proteins | sample ArcticOcean_MG_C_9_FD_87043 | JGI IMG/M metagenome (GOLD analysis project Ga0114994, IMG submission 87043) | Marine microbial communities from western Arctic Ocean - ArcticOcean_MG_CB2_152 | ecosystem: Environmental > Aquatic > Marine > Oceanic | place: Arctic Ocean: Canada Basin | collected...
CCTTGCCGAAGGGTACGCGAGCGATGCGTGGAGCGCGCGGACGACGCCACAGCTCAACGCTGCCAGGAGCCAGCGCATGGCACAGGCACTACTGGCTTTTGCTCTGGCAAATTTGAGATTTGCTCATAAAACCCGCACGTAAAACCCGCACTCTGAGGCTTTTACCCGCACTGACAGCTTAGCGCTAGCCAGCTTCGCCGCGTCCGTCACGCCTCCGCTGGAGTCGGCCTACGTCCTAGCCAACGGTGCGATCTGTAAAGAATATGACACTCGTACACAATGTCATTTTGATTTCCATGTACAATTAACGGAAAAATACAATTTCTTATTAAGTGTCGGCGGCAGTTTCGCGGCAGTATGGGCTCGGATGGTTTTGAAAAAGTGCTCATCGGAACGCTGGGGACGAGAGAAACGTTTTTAGCAGCATGCAGTGCTAGTGTGTCAATACACTATGCAGCAAATTTTGTGGCACTGCCCGGGCAGGCTGCCCTTATGTGCGCCGCATGCAACGATGCTGCCCTAGAAAATGATGATGCGCTGGCTGCTCCTCCTCGCCGCCGCCGCCGCCGCGGCGCCGTGCACGCGCAACGCGACGCGCTTCACGCTCTACGGCGAGCGCCACAGCGGCACGAACCTGCTGCAGCACCTCGTCGAGCAGAATTTCCGCCTGGACGTCCGGTTCCAATGGGGCTGGAAGCATTTCTGGCTCGCAAACGCGTCCGAGCCGCGCGCACCGGAGCCTGACGCCGACGTCGCGGTCGCCGTCTCCCTCCGCGAGGTCTCCGCGTAGCTCGCGTCCATGCACAGGGAGCCGCACCACAGCCCGCGGCCGCGCAGTCAGGGCCTCGGCGCGTGGCTCATGCACGAGCCCTGGGTCTCCTACAGCTCGAACCGGTTGGACCCCCCGGCCACGCGCGTCGAGACGGCCTCGGACGTGCTGGCTCTACGGGCGGCCAAACTCAAGGCCTTCGCGGGCCTCGCGGGCCGCCCGCGGACGGCCTTCTTCCGCTACGAGGACGTCCAGTACGACCAGGCGGGGACGCTCCGGCGGCTCGCGGCGGAGCTCTGCCTGCCGCTCCGCGAGGACGCCAGGGGCGTGGATCGCCGCAAGGTCAGGCCCGGGCTCGCGCTGCGCGCGCAGCGCCTCGCGCCCGTGCGCCCGGGCGCGCTCATTGCGCGGCGCGAGTGCGACCTCGACGCGCGCCTCGGTGGGCCCGCGCGCGAGTTCTACTGCCGCGGCGTCGATCGCGACCTGGAAAGGCGCGCCGGCTACCCGGCCGCGGGCCTGCGGAGCTGCTACCGCTCCTGGGGGCTCCCCGAGCCGCCAAACCCCTGCGCGAAGAAGAAGCCGCGGAATCGGAATGACTGACTCGACTTTTTTTATCTGTCGCGAGGTTGAGGTTAGGATTCGGTCCGAGTAAGGGTTAGGATTAGGAGTAGACTAGGGTTAGGGTCAGGGTTGGGCGAGAGTCGGGTTAGAGCGGGTCCGAAATGGTCCTAGTGTCGGCGGCAGTTTCGCGGCAACGTGGGCTCAGATGGTTTTAAAAAAGTGCTCATCGGAACGCTGGGGCCGAGAGAAACGTTTTTAGGTGTGGCGAAGAGGCGGGCGGCGAAGAACAGCGTTCTGGCGAGCGGCGCAAAACACACTAGGGGCTAGTGGCGCAAAACCTACTAGGACCTGTGTGCCCCGTACCATTAACGGTACGGGGCACCCGTTACCGTTAACGGTACGGAAACGTCCATATATTCGGCTTGGAGACTCGAGCGATACCGAGAACCGCGTCGCCCTGACCCGGACCGGTACACGTCTAACACTACAGATCCCCGCGACGACTGCGCGGCCCGTCCCGGGAACAATATCAGCGCGCTCTGGAGACATCTCGACAACGGCCTTTACAGCTATCGACTCTACGGAGCGACAAATAGAATGCCAGCTTGCTCGCAACTCCGCCTCATCTGGCTACCGCTCATTGACGACGCTACTCTTAAAACGATCTGGATCTGCGGCGGTGCAGACGCCATCCCAGAGCCTACACCACAAAACCTGCTCTACCTCCCACAGACCCCGTACCAGCACTACGACGCGGCAATCGTGGCGTCTACTGGACCCCAACATGTGCGGGACCTATAATACGCCCGGCGCGCGGTTCTCAGATGCGCATCGCGACCGCATCATCAGCGCCACCGGCGGCGTCAACCTATGCCAGGGCGGTGATTCGAGCGTCGTGGACCCGACGATACCGTTGCCGCCTCGGCGCGGCCCGCGCGGCCCGCGCGTCACGAACCCATGATAATATTTTTGTAGTACACTTACACCCCCCCGCCGCCGCGCCGCGCCCGCTTCGCCGACGCGCGCACAGCGTTCTCCTGCTCGAACTTGCGCTTGGCGTACTCCAAGCGCGCCGCGTCGTCGTCGAGCGTGTCATCAAGAAGGTCCGTCCAGCCCCATTTTGCGGCCTCGCTGCGGACAATTTTCATAGGAATCACGTAATCGGCGTTCCTACCGGCGTCGTGGAGCGTCGCAAAACAATTGTAGCCCAAAACCAAGTTCCGACCACTCACGCCGGGCCGCTTCCAGAGCTCCGTCACCTCGGGCCGAAGCTGTTGCATGGCAAGCGGCGGGAGCACGAGCTCCCAGTCGTCCGCTAATAACTCGGCCTGGACGCCTTGAGAGTTCAAGTCCTGGGTGTCGGGCACGCCCGGGACCGCGCGCCCGCGCGACGCGGGCGCGGCCTGCTTCTTCTTCTTCTTCCTCGGCGCAGGCCAATCAGGGTACTCGCTCATCGGCCAGAGGGCGTGCGCGTCGGCGTGCACCCACAGGTCTTCCACGCCGAAGTAGTCGACGTTGCGCTCCAGCCCCGTGACCCGCCCCTTCGCGCCCGGCCGCAGGTACCAGAAGTTCTCCTCCAGACCACTGGCCTTCCGCCACGTCCAGCCCTCGCTCCGTAGTTTGTGCCACAAGGCGGTCTGGTTCTTCTTCTGCTGCTCCGCGGGGAGGTCCGCCTGGGAGCACGGGACGGGCGCCTCGTCGGAGGAGGAGGCCGCGGGCGCCGCGCGGCGCGCGCGCGGCCGCTTGCGCGGCGCCGGCGCCGGCGCCGCGTCGTCGTCGGAGGAGGACGACGGCGAGCGCGCCCGCCGCGCCCGCCGCGCCGGCAGGGCTTTGGGCACGCTCGGCACCGTGGGCGCCGCCGGGCCCGACGCCTTGCAGAGCTCGCTGATGATGGCGTGCAGGTCGCCGCGCGCGCTCTGGTCCGTCGAGGACCGCCGCGACACGTCCGCGAGGCGCTCGGCCGCGTCCACGAGGCGGTCGCGGTAGCCGTCGAGCTTCTTCGCGTAGACGGCGTGCGCGGCCTGCACGCAGCGAGAGGCGGCCTGCAGCGACTTCCGACACTTCTCGAGCGCCGGCCGCGCCGCGTCGGCGTCGTCGTCGGCCGCCGCGGGCCGGGAGCGGCGCTTCTTGCGCGGCGGGGCCTTGGTCGCCCCGCGCGTCCTCGCCTTCGGGGCCTCGGGCTCGGACTCGAAGCCGTCCGGCGGCGCGCGCCGCGACGGCTTCGGCGGCTTCGGCGGCGAGTCGGCGTCGGACTCCGACGAGGACTCGGCCGCGCGGCGCTTCGGCGCGGCGGGCTCGCGCGCGGTCCGCTTCGTCGGCGAGGGCCGCGCGGCGTGGTGCGACCGCGGCGACCGGCGCTTCGCCGGCTGCGCGGCGGTCGCGGCGTCGGCGCCGTCGTCGAACTCGTACTCGTCGTCGTCCTCGTCGCTGGCAGCGGGCGGCGCCGGCGGCGCGGCCGGCGCGGCGGCGCCCCGCCCGACGAGCCAGCTCCCCTCGCGCGGCTGCGAGGCGGCCGCCGGCAGGCGCGGCAGCCCCGGCGCGGCGGCGTCGTCCGTCGGGAGCTTGAACGCCGGCGACGCCGCCGGGGGCGGCGACAGCTGCGTCGGGGAGCCCTCCGCGCTGCGCCGCCCGGGAAACCCCGACGTCGAGGGCTGCGTCAGCGGCGACGGCGGCGGCTGCAGCGGGCCCCAGTACCGCTCGAAGGGGCAGTACACCGCGGCTTCGTCGATTTGCGCCGCCGCACTCAAAATATTGGCGGCCGCCGCGCACTCCGCGCCGAGGCACGTCAGGGCGATCACCAGCGGCGAGGAGCCGTGGCTCACCAGTAACGTGCAGTCGAAGAAGTGCTGCGTCCCGGGGCCCGGCCGCGCCAGGCCGACGACCCAGACCGGCGACGCCTTGGTCGTCGACTGCTTCACCCGCGCGATGGAGGTCGGGCTCCCGCTGCCCACACTCGACACGGACGGGTGCGACTGGGGCTGGCTCGAGGCCGCGCGGCCACCGACGGCCACGGAGCAGCAGGGGAAGCGGTCGCGCAGCCGCGCCGCGATTCGAGCCCGGCAGTCCTGGACCGACGTCGCGTCCGAGCCGCGCCGCGCGAGGTCGTCCGCGAGGGCGTCGACGTCGATGTCGCCGGGCGGCACGTTGATGAGCCGCGCGGGGCCCTCGGTGCGCGCGTCGCGCGCGGCGCCCTCGTCCGGCGGCGGCCACGCGTCGTCGTCGTCCTCGTCTAGACATATCGCCGCGTAGGGGTCGCTCTCGGACCGGCGGGGTCGCCCTTGACTCGGCGGCGAGGGCTGCGACGCGAAGTCGAGCTGCGACGCCGGCTGCGAGGTCCCGCCCTGCGACGGCTCCGCGAAGGGCAGCTGCGACGCTGGGGCCGCGGCCGCCTTCGCGTCATCGTCCGCGTCCCAGTCCTCCGGCGCCGGCGCCGGCTGCGACGGCGCGTCGTTGTAGAGCACCGTCGCGGTCGCGGGGGACTTGCCCTGCGCCGGCGCGGCGGGCGGCCGCGGGCTCTTGTCCTGCGCCGGCGCCGCGGCGGGCTCGGGCGGCTGGGTCTGCGAGTCGTCGTAGAGCACCGTGGCCGTGCCACCCGACCGGCGTCGGGGAGCCACCGTGGCGCCGGCCGGCGACGGTACGGGCGCCGCCGCGACCGCCGGCAGCCGCGGCTGCGAATCGTCGTAGAGCGCGGTCGCACCGCCCGACGCCGCCGCCGGCGCCTCGGCCGCTTCCCCGGCCGGCTCCGGTTGCGCGGCCGGCGGCGCCTCGGCCAGCTCCGGCTGCGTGCCGCCGGTCGTCGCGGCGCGCGTATCGGAGGCCGGCTCTTCCGGCGTGGCAGGCACAAGCACCTCCTCGGTGAGTTCTGGTTGACTGCCGCCGGTCGTCGCGGCGCGCGACGCGTCCGAGGCCGGTTCGTCCGAGGCCGGTTCGTTCGGCTCAGCCGCCGGCGGGTCCTGCGTCCGCAGCCGGCCCTCGTCGAGGATCGCCTCCACCAGAGAGGCCGGCTGCGCACTTGCAGGCTTGGCCGCCGCCGCCGGGTCCTGCGTCCGCAGCCGGCCCTCGTCGAGGATCGCATCCACCTGCGCCGCGTCCGGCGGCGCGGCGGCGTCGGCGATCGGGTCGTCCTCGTCCGTCGGGTCGGGCGGCGTCGCCGCGAACGGCGCCTCGACCTGCGTCGCCGCGAACGCGTCCCCGTCGTCGTCCTCGATGGGGTCGTCCTCCATCGGGTCGGCGTCGACCGGGTCGACCTCCGTCGGCGCCGACTCGTACGGCACCGGCGCGGGCGGCTCGACCTGGGTGTCCTCGTCCTGCGTCAGGTCGATGGACTCCGGCGGCGCCGTGTCGCCGGCCGTCGCGTGCTTCGAGGCGTCGGACAGCGCGCGCCGCACGGGCGCGGTGGCGAGCACGTCCCGCAGCGCGTCCGAGGCCGCCGCCGCGGGCGGCGTCGCGCCGGGCGGCGGCGTCGCCGACTGGGACGTGTAGGAGAAGCGGGGCCGCGGCGGCGGCGCGCCGGCCGTCCCGTCGACCGTCTGCTTGGCGACCGACGGCGTCTCCTCCTCGACTTGCGTCGGGCCGACGTAGGCCTCGACCTCGCCGATAATCTGCGTGCAGTCGATCTCGGCGGTCTTCTCGGTCTCCGTGACCGGGGCCACGTCCGTCATGGCGGCCTTGGCGGTCTTAAAGGCCGTCGGCGTCGCCGCGCCGAAGCCGGTCGAGACTTTGCGCGGCTTCGTTGCCATTCACGGCTTTCCGCGCCGGCGCAGCTTGCTGCGCTGCGCGTGGGTGGCGGTCTGCGCTGGTGTGCGTCGCGCGTTGAGCCGCGCACGCTTATTCGCGTGGGCGCAGCCTTTTGGAGCCGCGCTCGTCAGGAGGCGCTTGCGCTTCGCTTTTGCTCGGCGGCGTGGCTGAGCCGTAATCGGTGCTGCTGCTGACGACGTGTGAAGCTGTCACAGCCGTTTTTGAGGGCGATTGCTGGCCCTATATTTAAAAGCTGAGGGTCATTCTCGGAACCCGAATTGAATCCTTTAGCTATTCGACCGGTCCGTACTGCTGTTAAATTCCGGGCAGAAGCTGCCCCGAGCCCTCCACTGGCCCAAGAGGAGTCGAAGTGCCGTCGCGCATAAGAGTAACTAATGTAAGTCAGCCCAAAACAGCGCGCTCGGGATTGACGGAGAGGAGGGCCGCCATTCGCGCCACCAGGACCGCCGCAGCCGCCGCGAGCAGCAAAGAGAAGACCTCGAACACCGACGAGTAGAGGGGCAGCCTCAAAGCGCGCGCCCGCCGCTTAGAAGGACAGACCGCCAACCATGGGGGACGACTCCATGCTGGGCGGCGACGTCATGCGCCAGCGCATGGTCGCCGAGCGGGGCTACACGAACCACCCGGGCGGCATGTACAGCGACAAGTTCACCCATCCTAAATTACACTGCGAAGCTGGTAGATATATTTCCATCGGCGACCCGTACGTGGCCGAAGCGGAGAAGCGCCCCGGGCGCTGGAAGGAGAAGCAGATGGGCACGACCATGTACCCGAAGAACGCCGGGAACGGGTACTTCGGGAACATGGGCAAGCCCTTCGAATATATGCCGGACAAGTACGTGGAAAGTTTACCTTATGCCAAGTCTCAACCGTATGACCAACGCAAGCTGGGTTTTGGTACGCACGACGCGTCTAAAAGAGACGAGTACACGCAAGCCATCAAGACGGAGCAGTACCGCGACTTGTTAAGGAGAGAGAAGCGCATCCTATCAGCCCAGGAGAAGAAGAAGGGCGGCCTCGCGGAGCAGATTAGGAAGGCCCACAAGAAGCTGGCCGAGGCAGCTGTGGAGGAGGAAAGACAAAGGGAGGTGTGCGGCTTGACCCCGGCGCCCTTCCTCTACGACATCGGGAGATCCAGAGAAACGCCCTTCGACCCGAAAACGAAGACGGACTGCTTCTACAACGCCTACCAGGCCCGCAAGCGGGAGATGCGCCGGGGCGGCTACCGCAGCATGTCCCAGGACATCGGCGACGGCGGCTGGGAGCTGGGCAAGAAGCGCGAGACCTTCGGGCGGTCCGCGGCGACCAAGTCCTTCTACTCCAAGTCGCACCTCGAGGCCGGCGACATCTAAGGGGCCTCGGGAGGGCGCGACGGCGCGCGCATAAGACATTCCATCTTGTCGAGCCATCTAGTCGGGTACGTGTTTCTCGCCTGGCCGTCTGTGGTGCCCTTTGCGGACTGTTCAAACATTCACAAGCATCAATAACTTTTGCCTAGCAGCAGCTGGAGCATCGATAACCCGGCTACCAAGCCAAACTAGCCATCATGCAGCGCGAGCCTGTGCGGCGTGCGGTGATGATGCTTGGCTGGACGGGATCAAAATTGAGACATGTGCGCAAGCACGAGGCATGCTGGCCTTCGGGCACGGCAGCCATCTGCGAAAACGTCACTATCGACGAAACATTCACGAGGAGCGGCCGGCGAGCACTGCGCGAAAAGGCACGCCACGTCGTCGCCGAAGCACGGGCGACGAATGCACCAAAACTCTACGCGCACGTCTTCTCGAACGGTGGATGCCTTTTGCTGCTTGAGGTTCTAGCGGAGTTGGAACCGAAGCGACTGGACGGCGTCGTATATGATAGCGCCCCGTCTCCGACAATATCGCCCATGGCCGGCCCATTGATAGCGTGGCTGTCGGGAGACACGCTGTGGGAGCGCCTGGCGATAGTATGGTCAACCCTGTGGCCAGCGTTTCTAGCATTCCCTGGGCGGAGGGCGCACATGGCGCATTTCAACGGTCTCTTCGACGCCTCAGTGAATGTGCCGCGGCGCGAGCTTTTCGTTTATTCGGACGGCGACCGGCTGGTCTGGTACAATCACGTCGACCAATTCGCGCAGCAGCGTTGCGACCAGGGATCCGCAGTGACGAAAGTCAATTTCGATGACTCGCCACACGTCGGTCACTTCCGCACGCACCCCGACGCGTACCGCGCGGCGGTGAGTCGGTGGGTCGAGGATCATGATCATGATCGAACTTGACGCGGAATTTAAGTAATTTGTAATCCTGTAAATCCTGTAATACGATATGGGTAAGCGAATACACCGCCCCGGAGGGAGGCTGGCTACTATTTGTAGTACTGTAACAAACAACATTACCCGCGGAAGCCCAGCACCGTCGGCGCGTCCACCGTGGCGTCGTCCAGCACCACCTCCGGCGGCGGCCCCGTGCCCAGCCTGCAGCACCGCCGCACGTCCCAGGCCACGGCCACGCGGTCGATGCCGCACGAGACCAGGCTCTCGCCCGTCGCGTCGAAGGCGATGGCCGAAATTCGGTCCGCGTGGCCCCGCAGCACGGCCCCACACGTGGCGTTCCACGCAGCCCCCTCCTCGGGCGAGACGCGCGGGTCGCGGCTCTCCGGCGCGACGCGCCAGAAGCGGATCGTGGCGTCGCGCGAGGCCGTCGCCAGGGACACGGGCGGGGCCAATTTCCCGTCGGCCAGTGTCCGGCCGTCTGCGGGGTAGAACCGGACGCAGGTGACCTGGCCCGCGTGGCCCTCCAGCACGGCGAGGAGGCGCCCCGTCTTTGATGACCAAACGCGGCAGGTCCGGTCCTTGGACGCCGTCGCGATTCGTCTGCCGTCGGGCGACCACGCCACGCTTAGTACTGAGGAAGCATGGGCCTCCAGCGCGACGAGGATTTCGGAAGAGGCGCAGTCCCAGATGCGCCCCACGCCGTCGCGGCCGCCCACCAGTAACCGACTCGCCTTGAAGTCGAACGCCACATCGTACACGAAGGGCTTGCCTCGTTCTTGGGACACCTCCGGGTCCCGGAACATGCCCAACGCATTCCCCGTGGTGCAGCACCACACCCGTGCCGTCTCGTCGAAGGAGCCCGAAGCCAGGTACCGGCCGGCGCCCGGCGAGAAATGGAGGGACGAGACCCAGCTCTGGTGGCCCTCGAAGGTGAGGAGCCGGGCGCCGTCGGCCGCAACCCACAGGATCAAACGGTTGTCCCGGCCCCCGGTCGCGATACTCGCACCGTCGTCCGAGATGGCGACCGCGGCGACCGCTTCCGTATGTCCCGCGAGCGTGTGCGTCCTTTTGCCGCTCCGGACGTCCCACACGACCGCCCGCGCGTCCTCGCCCGCCGTCGCCGCCCGCGTACCGGCCGCGTCGACGCAGCAGCCGTGCAGTTCGCAGGCGTGGGCCTCCCACACGCGCGACGCGCCCGGCGGCACGACCGCCGGCGGCGCTTCCGTAAAGTCAAGCATGTCGCCTTGATCCCGGCGCGGCCGGCGCAGTACCAGTGCCAGTGCAGTTTCCGGTGCCGGCGCGGGAGCCGGCGCCGGCATCTCGGCCGACGCGGCGGCTTGCTTTGCGCGCCGCGCGGCCTGGCGTTTCCGGTACAGCTCCTTCGCGGCGTCAGAGTTCGCCTGGAGGCCCGCCTGCTTCTCCGCGGCGGCCTGCGCCATGACCTCCTGCTCGGTCGCGCGGCGCGCGGCCTCGCGCTCGCGCGCCGCCGCGGCCTGGCCTTCGGGACTGGCCGCGCGCTCGGCCGCGACCTCGGCCAAGAGCGCCTCCGCAATTGATGGTTCCTTCTTCTTCTTGCGCCGCCGCTTCCGCGCCGCCGCCGGCGCCTCGGCGGCGACCGGCGCCGGGGCTTCGCCGGAGGGCACTTCACCGCCGGACGGCGCTTCACCGAGAAGTGCTTCACCACCGGAGGAAGCTTTACAGGAGGGGGGCGCTTCACCGCCAGACGGCGCTTTACCAGAGGGCGCCGCGGCGAGGACGCCGTCGATGCGGCGCTCGACCACGGCGGCGATGCCGTCCCCATCGGCGGCGGTATCGAAACGAGAAGCAAGCGCCTCGGCCACGCCACCGGACGCGGGCGCCGGCGCCGCGGCCGGCGCTTTGTACCGCACGCCGTCCTCGAAGTCGATGGCGTCCTCCAGGGCCTTCGCGTCCGCGAAGAACGAGCGCCCCCGGTCGCGCTTCACGAAGCCGCGCCGCGGCTGGCTCTTCTTCAGGAGCGGCCGGCCGTCGGCGCTGAAGACGACGCCCTCCTCGTCTTCGCGCATATCTGCCTTGACCAGCGCCGCGTCGTACGTGCGCTGGGCCGTGGCGAGCTTGAGGGCTTTTGTCGGGTCCGAGTCCGGCAGCGCCTCGGCCTCGGCCAACGCCGTCGCCGTCGCGGCGACCGCCTCCAGCGCTTTGGCTGCGACTTCTTCCTCGTCGATGTACACTTTGGACGAGCTCTTCTTCTTCTTCTTCTTCTTCTTCTTCTTCTTCTTCTTGCTGCTCCTCTTCGGCGTGTCCGCGAGCTTCTCCAGGCGCTCCTTGGCCGCCTCGAGCATCGCGCGCGCCTGCTCCTTCAACGTGGCTTCGTGGACGATGGGCGGCGTGTACGTGCCGTTGCGGATCGCCTCCTCCTGCGCGAGGCGCTTTGCCTCGGCCCGCTTCGCTTCTTTTTCGGCTTGTTTCTTTTTATAAACGGCACCTACGAGTTCGTGATCGCCCTCCTCGCGCGCCTCCTCCAGACTCAACGCCGCCTGTCTGGCCGCCTCCTGAGTTGATTCGATCTCGGCCTCGTTTTCTTCCACGGCCTGCTCCAGCCGTTCGAGCCTGCGTGGGAATCAACCAGTGAATTAGACGTTCGTGAACCTCCACGCCATCGAGCAGACGCAATTTGATTTCCACACCGGTTGGACTCTTCCTGGCGCGCCATGAGCTCCGGGTCGCTCGAAGCCCAGTACTCCATCGTGTGCCTCTCCTTGTGACTGTAGCCCTTCTCCTTCGCCGTGTGCGCTCCGAAGTTACCGGAACTACGGACGCGCCGCTCGATCTCCGATAGTTTAGCGTTCCGGTCGAGGATCTCTTTTTTTTTTCGAGCTAAATGCTCTTGTTCGGTTTCCGTGATTGTCACCTTCTCTTCGGCGACCTCCTCCGTGCCGTCGCTGATGAAGATGCCCTCCTTAAGCTCGCGACGCTTCTTCTCGTCGCGCTCTATTTCTTTTTGGCGCTCCTTGTGCCGCCGCAGCGCCGAGGAGACCATTTTGTGGCAGCCCAATTAGCAGCGCAGATCGACTTGAGGCAGCGGCCTCAGCGGAAGCTATGCTCGCGTATGCACGGCGCGTAACCCACCATCGCGTCCAGCTGTGCGAGCTTTGCCTCTGCGTAGCACAGTCTGCCCAGCGCTGGCTGGCCAGAGCTTTTTTTGCGGCTCGCTCGCGCTATCAATCGACGGGCGTCGCACCCTTCCCGGTGGGGGCATACTATAAGGGACACAATACTACGGCACCGTCTGGACTCCGCAGAGTTTGGAACGGGGCCCGCGCGGTCGACGCCCGGCGCCAATCCTAGAACCGCGACGACCCTGCAGCACGCCGTCGCCGCGACTCAGGCTAGTATTTATCCGAAAAATTTAACAGAGCGGAGCGTCATTTTTGGGGGGAGGGTCACCAGCCTTGAAACTGACGCCAGTACTCCCAGGGCTTGATCGTCACCGCGTCGCCCAGCACCGCCGCGTCGAAGGCCACGCTCACCATGGGCAAAAACACACCGATCAGCAAGATGATCAGATCCACCCTTAAAGAAACCAGTTTCCGGTCCCGTAATGTTTCCGAGAACATGGACAGCGCGTACCCCAAGGCCGAAGCGTAGCCGTAGTGGTAGAGCATGATGCCTTGTAAAGGGTACTGTTCTGTAACGCGAGCCCACCACAGGGACGCGTCCGGCGTCGAAATGGAGTACAGGAAGAGCAATTGACTCAGGTTCGGCCACGAGGCCAACCGATACAACAACGCCTTCTCGTTCAGCTCGTCCTCAGACATCTTTTTCAGCTTGCGCTGGCCCGCGATGGCCTTGCCGCTGCTATTGGCCTCGAAGTTCTGCTGGAGCATGACCTCCCAGTTGACCGTCGTGCCCACGCACACCAAGGTCCAGACCAGGAAGAACACGGGACCCATCGGCAATAGGAACGAGGGATACCCCCCGCTAAACCACCAGGCCATCCAGCACGACATGAGCGTGAGGCCGGCCCCGCCAAAGGTAAAGCCGTTCGCCTTCAGATCGGACATGTCCAGCAACTTGTTGGACGAGAAGCGCGCCATGGGGATCGCCGAGACGGCGTTCACGGCACCGCTCACGACGATGGAGGCTTCTAGAGGTTTATCTAGATGCCACGACAGCGGTGCCGACGGGTCCATCGCCAGCAACGCGTGTGAGGTAAAGAGCCACAGGAAGCCCAGCACCATGAAGTAGGCGCCGCTCACGGCGTGGATGTGCGCGTAATCTGCTCTCGTCCACAATCGCCGTCGCACCGTGTCGCCGAAGACCAAGGCGATGCCGTCGCCCACGGAACCAGCGAGGCCCTCGACGTCCACGGCCTCCTTCAACGCGTCCATGAAGACCTCGTCCTCTGGTGCGCTCGCGGCGGCGGGAGTCGCCGCGGCGTTGAAGCTCAGCGGCGTGGCGGCGGGAGTCGCCGCGGCGTTGAAGGTCGGCGGCGCGGCGACGAGCGCCGGCGCCGCGAAACCGTCCTCGTCGACCTCGCAGATGATGGCCGGCACATCGCAGGGGTCAGTGGCCACAATGACGGGCGGCTCGCCCGCAGGTACGCCGGGCTCGCCGGCGACGATCGACTCGAGGAGCTCAAGCTTTTTCCGCCGGACGCGCTGGTCGACGTCGACCGTCGAGTCCTCGACGGTTGACGGCCTTGCGGTTCGTCGTCGACCGTGTGATCGTGGTCGCGGCGGCTGCAGCAAGGCAGCAGCTGCAGCGAAAAAGGCAAGGGCTAGCCGTGCCCGCGGCGCCATGTCCGCGGCTTTCCGCAAGCGGGAGCAGTGAACTAGTGGTAAAAAGAGATGCCACCGCGCCTCAGGTGCACCGATCCGCGTCTACGGGTTACTTTAGAGGCTGAGATTTGACATTCACGCGAGCTGAGTTTTGGCTCGCTGTGGGCGCCCGGATCCCTCCAAAAGATCGCCTACTGGGCGCCTGCACGCGCAGCAAGTTGGCCACACAGCTGGGAAAGAACCGTTCTAACGTGCGGGTTTTGTAAAACCCGCGGCAAACTTTTTCCCTCGAGCTCCGGCGCACTGCGTGGACGTCCCTGCGGGAACGAACCGACGCTGTCCGCACTATTCTACGCGACGAAATTGTCGCATTCCGCTGTGCACGTGGCCGCGTCGCCTGCCGTCGTCCCCCGCTGGCTGCATAGGCTAGACCCAGAACGTGACCATGCCTAAAAAGAAAACCACCGCGACAGCCAGCCTGCGTCACTTCCTGCCCGCGGAGCTCGTGCGGCGCTGCGCGGACTTCACGGACGCGCCCAGCGCGCTCGCGTTGCACCAGGCCTGCGGCAAGGCGGCCTGCGGCGTGGCGCTCGCCTTGGCCTTCAAGAACGCCAACGAATTGACACGCTCCGCGCGACTCCGAACCGAGTCCGACGAGAATATGTTCAAACGCTGGGAGTCGCTCGTGTGCCCGCTGCGGTGCGTGGTCGTGGTCATGAAGGAGGGGGACTTCGGCAAGATTTTTAGAGGCGCGGCGCGGCGCGGCATCGCTAGTTTGTCCGAGTTGGACGCGTCGCGCGTCGACGTGGCGCATAGGCGCCGCGACGTGAACTGGCGGGTCATCGACAAGCACTTCCGGAAGGTGATGCGCGAGATGCCGGAGTCGCTGCAGCAAATGCCGGAGTTCGAGAACGACGACGCCTTCCTCCAGGCCGCGCGGGGGGGCTTGGGCGACGCGGAGTCCGCCGACGCGCTGTTCAACGCCGGCATCGTGGCGCTCCTCTTCAACTCGAGGTTACAAAGAGAGTTCGGCGAGAATTCGCCGACGTGGTCCTGGATCGCGCGCCACGCGCGCATCCACAACGCGGCCGAGAGCGTCCCCAGTGGCGGCACGGCCGCGCACCAGTTGGTCGTCGACTTCTGTCTGGAGATGGGCGTGCGCATGGGCGGCCTGGAGGAGGGCGCGCCGCGCCTGGGCGACCAGGATTTGGCCTCGATTTATGAAAGAGAGCGCCGCCAGCCGCTGCCGCCGTGCGTAGAACCAAAAAAGTACCACTGCGACGGCTGCTTCGCGAAGAACATCGAGGCGCCCGACCAGGCCAAGGTGACCGTCTCGTGCCCGCTCTGCTCGTACGCGCTGTGCGAGGTGTGTAGTGAGGGCGTCGCGGACCACAAGTGCGACGGGCGCTGCGTGCACTTCGGCGTCAAGACCGACCTGATCACGTTCATGCAGGCCTTCATGGCGGCCTGCGCCAACTGTACGGTGTTGATTCGGACCGACGAGCGGCTGGCGGCGAATGTGGCGCTTCATTCGCGTCTTTGCGAGCAGCGACGCTGGATACAGGGTTGTGACGACGACCGCCTCGTCGCGCGGAGCAAGCTACGCGAGGGCGGCCGGGCGCACGCCGAATTCCTCGCGGTGACGTACGCGCGGAACCCGTTCGTTTAGACGCTATCGAAGAGTACGACGGCCGGCGTCCGTTTGAGGTCGCACGGCACTGTGGACTTGTGTAGAAAGATAAGACAACATTACTAGTAGCCGCCATACGAGCCATCATGGCGCGTCGGGGAGTGGGGCGGCTCGAAGCTCATGCGCCATCGACGCGCCACACCATACAAGACGCACCTATTGCTTGCGGTATGGATTCCGGAAGTCCTCCGGCACGTTGCGCGTGCGATGCGGTCGATCTGATTGCTTCTTCTTTTTCTTCGCCGCCTTAACCGCCTTGGGTTCTTTCTCCCATTCGGCGATCAGCGCCCGGTCCTGCGTCCACTGAGTTACAACCTCGCTATACGACCGCACCTCCGACGCCTCGAGCACCCCCGCGCCGAGTAACGCTTGCGTGCAGTCCTCGACAACTGCAGCCGGCATGCGGTCCCCAACACCCCACCGCACGCCCCTCAGCCACTCGGCCACGTCCTCCGGCTTCAGCGTATAGTCCGCGGCGATGGCGTCCACGTCCTCTTCGGAAATAACGGAGGAGTGCTCGTGCACACTCTTCAAGAACTGCGAGACCTCCCTCTCTCGCAGTCGGGCGACTTCCGGCGTTACTACAAAAGCGAAGCAGGGCCAGGGCGTCGGCACTTCGTCCACGCGGCTCCACTCGCCCGTGTCCACTAAAGGTTTTGTAGTAAATTTCTCCCACATGAACAAGTCCGCATCCTTGTTCTTTAAAGATTGTCTAGCACCCTGCAGGTCCCCCACGACTTTGAATAGGGGATCCGGCGCCCCTCGAGACCGAGCAGCCACAAGGGCCATGAGGTGGCTCCCACTGCCAAACCGTGAGATGGCGTAGGTGGACTCCGGGGACAGCGAGGTGCCGTGCAACGCGTGCACGCCCCACGTCAATGGCGTGTCCACGAAGCTGCCCACGATTTTGACGTCGCCCTTGTGGGCGAACAACGTCGCCGCCTCGGTGAGTAAAATGGCCACGTCCAGGTGGCCCTCCCTCAGGTGCTGGGCCATGGCGCCCGAGCCCCCGGGGTGCTCGCTCCACTCGAAAGTGTTGGCTCGGGCGGCCCGGTGCACGGGCCAGTTGAAGTGCTCGGGCACGCCGCCGACGCGCAGCGGTTCGTCGGAGAAGCTGCGGCGCGCCGGTGGCGGCTGCTGGAGGCGCAGGAGGGCGCGGCGCATGATTGCGACTTGTGTTCGCTTTGCAGTGAAATTGCACTGTGAGAGCAGCAATGCAGCAACGCACTCTCCGGGGCTTGGGCCTTGTTTGTGTCAGCGCTGCAAGTGCAGCTAGCAGAGGAGGCTCTGGAGCTCACTCGATGAGTATTACCTCGTCCTATGGTGGCAAACTCGAGACGCAGGACCTGGTGAGAATTGGTGCCGCATGCTGCACGGGTTTTACGCACGGGTTTCGCGGGACGGCGGCTTTTTCATCGACGTCCTGGGTTTCTCTCCTCGTAGCGCCAAGCGAGCGATTTGCCACATTTCATAGTCGTCTCGTCTTTGATATCTCTGTGTGCCCGACCTGACGCGAGAGTCGCCCTAAAAATAAGAGCGACAGCGCGTGCCGTCCATCAGTAACCATGATCATGACCCTGGAGCTCACGCGGGCCGCGTCGAAGAAGGACAGGCTGGCCTACGGCGCGTCCAAGGGCTTCGACGCGACGCAGAAGCACCCCACCGACGCGACGTGCTCCGAGCGCTTCCGCGACAACCTCTTCGGGTTCCTCGACGGGCCGTGCATGTTCAAGGTCAACATCGCGAACATCCTTATTATTATTGTGAACGGTGCGTTCTTCTTCTTCCTCATGGTGGGCTGGCAGGACATGTGTTCGCCGCGCAAGGGGCAGGGTGCCGCCTGCCAGCCGCGCAACTGGTGGTTGAACTGGTCGATCCAGCTGCTCAACGTAAACTTCACGTTTGGCGCATTGGTGGCGTTCCCGTGGCGCATCGCGAATTCGTGGCACCTCTGGGGCGTAGCCTGCCCGGGTCGGGCCAACGACGACGGCCTCGACTTGTATGGCCGCGAGACCGAGGAGATCTGGTTCCACATCCCGAGGAGCCACCGCCGCTGGATCAACGCGATATTCATGTCCAACGCGATCTCGCAGTTCATCAACCAAGCCACGCGCATCGTTTACCACACCTTCAAGACGTCGAACGAAATGCCCGGGGTGGTTCTGACGAACCTCTGGTTTATCGGCGCGTTCGTCTTCGCCGGCTGGGGTGCCGTGTACCTCGGGAAGCAGGAGGCGACCCTCCGGGAGGAATACCCCGGGCGCTGGGCCGACCCCTGGGGGACGCCATCTAAATGGTGCGGGAGAAGTTCGCGGGCGCGGGCGCTGGCAAGAAGGAGCCCCTGGTCGCCGCGGCGGACTCCGAGGCGGGGCAGCCGTCGTCGAGCCACGACGAGTAGATAATTAAGTGCCCGCTCCTCGATAGCGTTGTCCCCAGCCCCTAGGGCGGCGGCCGGCCGTCTTGCTCCTCGA
>Ga0114994_10001403_pt1 | contig 17263 bp, 12 predicted proteins | sample ArcticOcean_MG_C_9_FD_87043 | JGI IMG/M metagenome (GOLD analysis project Ga0114994, IMG submission 87043) | Marine microbial communities from western Arctic Ocean - ArcticOcean_MG_CB2_152 | ecosystem: Environmental > Aquatic > Marine > Oceanic | place: Arctic Ocean: Canada Basin | collected...
CGAGTACCAGCAGACGGAGTGGTTCGGGGCGGACTGTTCTCGGAAGCGGTGTCCCACCGGCGTCGACCTCACGGTTAAAAAACACGACGCCAACGACGCCTGGAACGACACGGCCGTCGGCGGCGGGACCGGGGGCAAAGAGGCCCTATCGCGTTCTGGTCGAAAGAACAACCTCAACGTCGTCGAGTGCTCGGGCCGCGGCTCCTGCAACCAGGGCGAGGGGCGCTGCAGCTGCTACAAGGGCTACACGGGGCACAACTGCGACCGGTGGATCTACAACACCCAGGGGGCCGGGTAAGGGGCTGTGTATTTAGCTTGAGTGTCGCCCTAGGGGGCCTGGGGCGCTGGGCGGTTTCTGCCGCCAACGTCGCCGCGCCGCGGGCCGCGGCGAAGTGAATACTATGTTCACACAATTTACTCACACTTGGGTCTGGTCCGGGGAACGGAGGAAGGTGATCTAGGGCGTCGGGGCATGCCTCTCGGCCTCGTTCCGGGACTCGCGTCGGGACATGCGTCGTTTCTCCGCGGCCGCGCGGTGCCGGTCGTCGTGCCGGTCGCGGGACGCCGCCACTGCCTCTTCGGCGAGGCGGCACTCCGTGAGCTGCTGCTTGACTTCCTTGAGTCTCTGGGAGCAGCTCTGGGAGCACTCCAGCGCGTCATTATCGTCGTCGAGGGACGCCTCCAACAGCAAGCACTCAACTTCTAAAGCGCCCCGGCGGCTCGCCATGGTCTCGTCGTCGGCTTCGGAGACGGTTAGGCTCAGTGAGCGGTACACGTTATCCGCGAGCCCTGCATCGGAATCGCTGCTGAAGTGACGCGACGGCGTCTTGCGCGCGCACGGCGTAGGCCGACGCTTGGGGCTCTCACTGGAGGAGTTGTCGGTCTTGCCAAATACGTTCGCAAAGGAGACACGCATGCGGTGGGCTAATGTGAAGGGTGTTCTTGTACAGGCAGCCGTGATTACGCCGTAAAAGCTGTGCTGTGAGGAGGGCAAAGCTGCGGTAAAAGCTTTGCTGTGAGGAGTGCAAGCTGTGCTCTGCGTGGGAGAGCGGAAGACAAAGACGAGCACTCGTAGAGCTGCGAGAGGAGCGTATGAGCTGTGAGCGAGTGCAAAAAGTAAGAGCGCGGACACACACAAGCGCTTATCGAGAATTGTATCTCGAGGAACGAGAACGAGTGAGCACAAGACGCCGAAAGGAGATTTCATCAGCTAATTCTTGGTGCGGGTTCGCCGAATAAGATGGGGCTAGTCGCAATAAGTAGTCACACACACAAGACACACAAGTAGTCGCACGACACACCACGCGCCAGATACGAAGCAAAGACTACATGGTTAATCGGAGATGGGCCAGAAGCAGTAGACCGCAACCGGTCGGGCCATTTAGGCGGTCCCGCACGGCGCCGCGGCACGCCATCGACGTGAAAAACAAAGCCCATGTGGTAATACCAATCTTATAAAGGGAAGAAACCGAACACTAGACCGCCATGCTCGTCGCCGGCACCTCGAAGTCCTCCGTCTCCCAGGCCGGCCGCGCGCCGCAGGCCTCGAACGTCGCTGGCCGGTCGCCGACCGTGTCGTCGGCGCGGCCGCGCAGCGAGGGCTTGACCTTGAGGTAGTACGTCGGGGACTTGGTCTCCAGCTGGGCCCGCAGCTCCAGGTGCGAAGAGTAGAAGCGCTTGGCGACGCCGACCTTGGCGACGGCGACCCACTCCTCCGCGCGCGCCGGGAACACAAAGCGTTCCAATACATAACGTCCTCCATCTAAACTGTTCCGCGTGCACGCGCAGTTCTGAGTGAGCAGCTTCCAGACGCCCAGCCAGTACTTCGATCCCGCATGTCTAGTCCAGCCGTGCACGTCGCTGCGCTCGGCCCGCACGTGGCGCACCGAAAAGTGGTTCGCCGCGTAGCGCGCGAGCTTGGGCGGGCAGCCGATGTGCTCGTTCGGCCCGTACAAGGACTTCTCTCTCTTCTCGGCCTCCCTCAACTTCTTAGTGATCTCGGTCACCCACGACGGGGCGAGGCCCCGCGCGTCGCTGACCTTGAGGCGCCGCCCGTGCTCGTAGGCGACGCCCTCGCCGCCCATGGACGACAAGCGAGAAAGGGTCCAGGCCATGACCCTCGCGGACGTTTTGTACGTGTCCAGGACCGCCTCCAGCACTGGCAGGTCGGCCTTCTCGACCCGGCGCTTGAGGCCCCGCCACGCCTTCATGGTCCGGTCGCACCTTACCCTGGCCAGGCCGCAGGTCGCCGCCAATGCAGCACACGCCCCGACGTCCGAGGCCTCCAGGACCAGGTCGGTGCAGAACTCGGCGCCGAGCAGGGATGACCGGCTCGCGTTTTTTGAGAGCCGCGCTAATCTGGAAGGCGACGCGGCACTGGCGTCGAAGTCCCTCGCTTTGCTTCGGGACATCGTCGTCCTATGAAGTTGTCGTAAACGCTGGTCGGCGCCGCAGGCCACGAGCGTCGACCGCTCCGTGTGCTCCAGCGTGAGTAACGCGGCTTCGATCTCGGCCTTCATGGGGATGCGGCCCTGGCGCGCCATCGTCGCGTTTGCGCTGCTCGGAGAGGTGCGCGACCGGGAGTTTTCCTCGGGGTGGGTCTCGCTCCTTCAGTGCTTGCGCGCGCAGTGCCGCGTCGAAAGCATTGCGCTGGAGTGCCTTGGTATTCAGCGGGCCCACAGCTGTCCGCGCGCTGCGCGCTGAGGTGCTTGGGTTGAGGGGCGGTGAATTAGAGCAAGGCAGCGCGCGGCGCTGAGGGATTTTTGTGGGAGGTTTTTCAACACACGTCGTGAGGTGGACGTCCGACAGCGTTGAGACGGCACGTCAGCAGCCCAAGGGGACGCAGTGGGTGTCCTCGACAGCTCACGCTCTGGCCTCACTTTGTGAGATGCTGAGAGGGAGGGTTAGGCGGCGCGCCCCAACACTCCAGACAGGCTTGATGTAGGGCTAGGAGTCTCCGTTCCAGTTTCCAAACCAACGCATATTCAAAACTTCCTTAGGCGCGCGACGTTAACGAACGAGAGAGCAAAACTAACAAAATCGGGCGACTACCGGCACCAGTACCCGTGCCGCGTCGCATCCAGGGCCCGGTGCGCGGCGCAGCAGTACGTCACGTTCCGGCAGCGCCCGCACCGGAACTCCGCGCCCACCCCCTTGCCGCACACCGCGCACCGCGCGCGCGTGTTGAACGAGAGGGGCTCCGGCACCAGCGTGTCGTCCTCCTGCCGGAAGCCCGGGGGCGTCGCGAGCTTGAGCGTGGGGTCCTCGAGCCGCCGCGCCAGGCACGCCGCCGCGCGCGCGAGCCCCGGCGCCGCGTCGACGCCCTTCCGCGCTTGAGAACCAAGCATGCGGTCCCGCGTCCGGGCCTGGGTCTTCACGGCCCCGACCGCGGCCCGCGCCCGGATCACTAGCACGTTCCACTCGTCCTCTTCCACGTCCCAGTTGTCGTCGAGCTCCGTGACGGCGAGCAGGAGCGAGAGGGCGTCCGCGTCGCCGGCCGCCGCGTCCCCGACCGCGATGTCTAATAACGTCCGCCCATCCGCGCGCCGCCGCCCGAAGTCCTGGGCGTGCTTGCCCGCCACATCATCTAAGAGGTCCTCGAGCACGTCGACCTCCCCAAACATGACGGAGCGCAGCGCCCGGCCCGCTAACGCGCGCACGGTCTCGTCGCCGTGGGCCAGCGCGTGCAGGATCTCCGGCACGGAGCACTGGGGGATTTGCACGGCGGGTTTCGTGGACCACGCGCGATAGCCCGCGGCGAGCGTGACCGCGGCGCCGAGGAGCGCGGCGCACGCCGCTAATCGCGGGTCCGTCCGCTGCCAGAGCATCCGTCCGCGGCCGGAGCACGCGACGAGCGCGACCACCACAGCGACCGCGCCCCCGCGCACGGATCGCACGAGCAGCACGTTTCGCGAAACGTCTATCTCGAACCAGTTCGAGGCGCGCACACAAGCGCTCCGGAAGGAGGACCAGAGGTCGCAGACTGCGCCTACGCCCGGCAGGTTCCGCAGCCACCGCACCACCCCGTCCATGGACTGCGCGATGGCGTACTGCTGAAGCACGCGATGTCTTGTAGCTCTAGAACAGCGCTCGTTAATCGATAGAGTTAAAACCCGTGATGTAAAACCCGTCAACGACCCCACTTTTGCAAGCGAGCGTCCTTGGCGCTACCTCAGCCGTGCGAATACGCTATATACCGCTCGCATTCTTGCCGCACAGTACGCCAGCGAAGCGTGGACACGTCAAGCAGCAGTAAGACAGCAGTAAGCGCTCAATTCTCGCCGGAGAGCAATCGTCAAGCAGCGGCAACGCCCGCCGCGTGACACGCTCGTTCTCACCGCATCGTGGTGTAACTACCGCGAAGGAACGCCACAGCAAACATGGCCCGGAGCGGCGGGCGAGGGAGGGGCCGCGGGCGGTCCGCGGCCGCGCAACTGGGCCAGGAAATCGACGAGGCGGGGGGCCGCGCGCGGAGCGACTCGCAGGACGACTGCCAGCCGCCGCCGGAGGCCCCGCCGCCCCGCGCGCGCGCCTGGACCGACGAGGACCGGGCGCTCGTGGCGGACTTCCGGCGCCTGGCGCGCGCGCGGCGCGCGCAGCCGGACTTCGTCGCGCTGGACCGGGCGCGGCGCGCGCAGCTGGGCCTCGCGGCGGACGACGAGGCGGCCGCGGGGGATGGCCTCCCGGCGGACCCCGCCGTGCGGCGCGTGCTCCCGGACGAGCTGCTGCGGCCGCCCGGGGCGCCGCGGCCGCGGCCGCCGCCGCGGCGCTTCGCCGCGGCGTCCAAGAAGCGGCCGCGGTCCATGAGCGAGGCGGCGAAGTTCAGCGACTCGCTCTTGGCGCTGGACGAGATGCAGCGCGAGGATCCCGAGGAGGAGGAGGTGCCGCCGGAGGAGGACGAGCCCGACGACTACATGCGCGACTACTACGACGAGGACCAGGACGCGCTGGACGGCGACGGCGACGAGCAGGCGATGTAATAGGCGATGTGTATTTTACTACTCGTGACGGCGACGGGCAGGCGATGTAGATCGCTAAATATAGGCGATGTGTATTTTACTACGGGGGGCAGGTCGTAAGGCACAGGCGTTGTCGTGGGTCTAGTACGAGTAGTTGGCGACGAAGGTGGAGGCCGTCGCGGCGGCGCCGCCGGCGCCGCCCTTGTACTTGCCCAGGTTGGCCTCGGAGTTGGCCTTGGCGCGGATCATGAGCTCCTTCTGGGCTTTCGCGATGTTCGCGTCCTTGCCCTGCCAGGCCTTGAGCACGGACTGCTGCAGGGCCCGGCCGTAGGAGAAGGTCAGCGACCAGGGCGCGACCTTCTTGAGCGGGCAGACGTTCATGGCCTGCAGCGCCAGCGAGGCGTCCTCCTCGGACATGCCGCCGCTGAGGAAGGTGATCCCGGGCACGGCCGGCGGCACGGTGCGGCTCAGGCAGCGCACGGTGCGCACGGCGACCTCGCTCATGTCGGCCTTGGCCTTGGCCGTCTCGCCCGTGCGGACCATGTTCGGCTTGAGGAGGATGCCCTCCAAAAGCACGTGGTGGTCGCTCAGCTTCTTGAAGCAGGCCGCCAAAACTTTCTCGGTCACCTTCTCGGCGTCCTCGGCCGAGTGGGGCCCGTCCATGAGCACCTCGGGCTCGACGATGGGCACGAGGCCGTTCGCCTGGCAGATGGCCGCGTAGCGCGCGAGCGTCTCGGCGTTCTGGTCGATGCTCAGGGGCGTCGGGCAGTGCGTCGCGGCGTCGATCTTGAGGACCGCGCGCCACTTGGCGAAGCGCGCGCCCTGGGCGTAGTACTTGGCGCAGCGCTTGCCCAAATCGTCGATGCCCTGGGTCACGGTCTCGCCGTCCGTGCCGAAGAGGGGCTGCACGCCCTTGTCGACCTTGATGCCGGGGATGATGCCCTCGGCCTTCATGAGGGCGACCATGGACGTGCCGCAGGTGGCCGTGTCGAAGAGGGTCTCCTCGTAGGTGATGGCGCCCGAGATGTACTGGCCGAGGCCCTTGGTCTTGAAGAGGAGCTCGCGGTAGCGCACGCGGTTCGGCTGCGTGTTCTCGACGCCGATGGGCGCGAAGCGCTTGCCGATGGTGCCCGTGGACTCGTCCGCGGCGAGGATGCCCTTGCCGGGCGCCGAGATGGCGTTGGCCGTGGCGATCAGCTCATCCTTGTACTGGCCGACGAAGCACGACATGGTGGCAGACCTGCGTTGTAAACGGTGAGTGGTGCGCGCGCGTCCTTATTTCCGAATCCAATCATGTGTTGCCTGGGGCGTCTCGGCGGCAGCCGGCGCGAGGGTTGTGTGAGCGCCTGTTAGCGTCTTATTCCGCGAATCCGGTCGCGTGTGGCTGGGGAGCGTTTGCGCAGCCAGCGAGACGCGCGGTAGCGGTCGCTAGCACGACTGCGCGCGTGATGCACGCAGCAGCGGTGCGTCGGCGGCCGCGCGTGCGCCGCCTGGCGCTTTTCTGCATTGTTAAGCCCACGTGGACACCACCTTGCAACGCGGCGCGTTCGGGCGCGCCGGCTGCAGCGATGCAGCCAGCAATGAACTGGAAACTCCTGCGGCTGTTGTATTGCAACGCGGCTGTGCACGGTTTCTTTGGTTGGTATAGACGACGACGAGGCTTTTTCGCCAACCTCGGACGAGCCCTCGTCTTTCGAGCAGCAACGCCTGCGTACACGCTTGAGAAGGGTCGCCTCAGACGCAATACGACGAGCAATCAAAAGATGCGAAGCACAAAACCCGTACATCAATGCCGTGGATGCAAACACGCGCACTGATAAGCCGCGGCTTTGCAACGTCCCTGCGCAACACCTGCGCCGCCACCACACGATGGCGCTCCCCGCCCGGCCCCTACCAGACAGGACGCGGCGACGACGGCTGGCCCCCAGCCGCCTCTCCCTCTTATTAGCCGGGATCTGCCGATGCTCCGCCCTCGCGCCGACGCGGCGGCCGCTCGTCTCGACGCGCCTGCGACGGACAACGTCGTTACGGATGATGGAGGAGATCGAGTGCGAAGTGGCCATTATAGGCGGCGGCCCGGCGGGGTGCTGTTGTGCGCTCTACACCGCGCGGGCGGACCATAGAACAGTGATCCTGGACAAGAACCCGGCCGTGGGCGCGCTGGCCATCACGAACCACATCGCCAACTACCCCGGCGTCGAGAAGACCATGGGCGGCGACGAGTTGCTGGACAAGATGCGCGACCAGTGCGTCGCGTACGGCGCGGACTATAGGAGAGCTCAAGTGTTCATGGTGGACGTGGAGGGCAAGGACAAGATGATCTATACTCCTGATGTGACGGTGAAGGCCAAGACCATCGTGCTAGCGACCGGTGCTTTGGGGCATGAACCGTCCTTCGACGGCGAGGCCGAGTACTTGGGGCGAGGGGTGTCGTATTGTGCCACCTGCGACGCCGCGTTCTACCGAGATGCGGAAGTGTGCGTCGTGGGTAGTGGCAACGAGGCGATAGAAGAGGCCGAGTACCTCACGAAATTCGCGTCGACCGTGCACTGGGTGACGCAGTTCGACCCGCGGTGGGACGAGGTGCCCCACGCCGGCGAGTTAAGGGACCATCCCAACGTGAAGCACTGGCCCTCCACGCGCTTGATGCGCGTCGAGGGCGACGACGCCGGCGTCACGGGCGTCGTGTTGAAGCAGAAGGGGGGCGACGGCGAGGAGCTCCTGAAGCTCGAAGGCTGCTTCATCTACGTTGCCGGCTCGAAGCCGATCACGGACTTCCTCAGCGAGAACGCGGTCACGATCCAGGAGGACGGCGGCGTCGCGGTGAACGACGAGATGGAGACCAGCGTGCCCGGCGTGTTTGCCATCGGCGACATCCGGAATACGCCCTTCAAGCAGGTGGTGGTGGCTGCCTCGGACGGGTGCATCGCCGCCATGTCCATCGACCGCTTCCTCAAGGGCCGCAAGAAGGTGCGCGTGGACTGGGTCCACGACCTATAGTATAAGATTTCGTTCGTTTTAATCGTCTGGGGGCGCGTCGGTGGCATCGGTTACGGAGCCTGGCTGGCGAAGTGGCTGGCGCGGTACGCTTTCCGTAAATTCCCGATGGAAACTTCAATCCCCCTGGTAGTTGGGTGCATGGATCCCAAAACGCGCCGTGCGGTTTTTCAGTCTCTTTGAGCGTAATCGCGGCGGCTCGGAGATCGTCGAGCGTGGCGCCGTCGGAGTTGTAAAGCGATTGCGCGTAAAGCAACCTGATCCCAAGCATGGTTTCATGATTGTCCCCGAGAACGCGTCGTGCCACGGGCACCGTTTTGCGCACTAGTGCCTTGGCTTCGTCGAAGCGATTTAGTCGATTTAGCACCCTCACGTAGTTGCTGGCTGCCGTAAGGGTATCCCTATGTTCTTCCCCAAATAGGCTTGACGTTCCAGAGTATATGTCTCGCGACATCCGCAGGGCCTGCTCAAGCCGCCCTTGCTTAAAATAAATACCCGCAAGGTTGCTCTGCACGACGAGAATGTTCTGTTCTATGCCGAGGGTCTGCTCTGCACGACGCAACATAGACAACTCGGCCTCTCTAACAGTCAACGCATTCTCGCGGTGCTCTGCAGCGGATAAACCATTCCCAAGTGTGCTCATCGCCAAGGCCCGAAACTGGTCCGTCTCCGGCCGGCCCACGTAAAAAATATATGACGCTCTTCATCGAGCAAAATCTTCGCCTGCTCCGCTAGACACGACACGTGCGCAAAGCCCGCCGTCCCGCGGCATGAACACCCGCGCACGAGTCCCTCCTTTGTTTTCCAGTGGAGGGCCTGCGTGCAGATGAAGCACGTCTGCCCTTTCGTGTCCTCCGCGCATTTCTCGACCGCCTCCGCGACGGCCACCTTATATTTCTTGTCGGCGTGGTATTGTTCTGCGTTGCCACCGCGGTGTATTTTCTCGCAGATTTGCTTGTGCCCGCAGCGCCAGTGGTCGTGTTGGCAAGTCGAGTTGCAGTACCTGGTTTTGCACCTCACACACCGCGGGGCGTCGTGGGCCAGTGGCGCGGCGCAGGCGGCGCAATTTGTGATGATCATATTTTGCTTTGGACTCAGAGGCGTTAGTAAGCGGGGCGCGAGGACAGCTAGTCTGAAAAACCCGTGTTTTACGCTAGCAACGCACTGTCGGCACCCCTGGCGTCGGGGGGCAGAGGCTCTAAGCCTCGACGCCGTCGCCTCGCGCAAATAAATCACAGGATATTATAGCCCCCCCCAGCAAGAGTACCGCCTAGGGCGGCAGCGTCGTCCGCGACAGGTCGAGCTTGTGCGCGTTCTTCATGACGATGTGCTCGATGCGCACGCAGCCGAAGAGCTCCTCGGGCAGCTCCGCGGGCGCCGCGCCCTGCAATAGGAACGCCATGTCCGCGACCACAACCGACGCCCGCCCGATGGCGAGGCCGATGGTGTACTGGGCGATCTTCGACGAGGCGATGTTGCAGTCCGTCTCGAAGTAGTCGCCCGCCTCGGGCCCGAAATACAGGAGCTCGATCTTGTTCCCCAGTAACGTCGGGACTTCGCCGACCGCTTTCTTGACGACGAAGGGCGCGTTCACGCATCGCGGAATGAGCTTGAACGTGTTGTTGCGCCACTCGTGGAGTTTTTCATTACTTCCAAAGTCGCCGCCGCCCTCCGAGTTCGCACCGGCGCCGCGCGGCGACGTCTGGCGCTGGAAGAAGCGCCGGGCGAGCCGCGCGACGGGCGTGTCGGCCTCGAACAACTTCGCGCGGTCCGCGCAGCCGTAGTACATGCAGAAAGCCTTGTAGGGCGGACCCGGCACCTGCAATTGAATAAGCCACATGAAGGGTTTTTTGTCCGGTTCGAGCAGGCCCGAGTCGCGCCAGAGCGACGCCATGCGGGCCCCCAAATGCCGCCCGATGTGGTTCTCCGGTTTTTCTACATCAAATAAATCGCAATCTAACAAATGGAAGAGCGGCTCCTTGGCCTTGACCTTGACGCGGTCGACCAGGTAGTTCGGGCCCCGGATCACGTACGCTGAAGCCTGGGGCGAGCCGTGCCAGTACGCGCCGTCCCGCAATAACAGGCGCCCGGTCTTGGGGCACCGCACGGCCTTGCCGGCCAGGTCCGCCACGTCCGCGGGCTTCCAGCCGCGGTCCGTCGCGTCTTCGACCCCCGTTTCCTCGACGGACGGCACCGACGCGGTCCGCCGCTTGCTCAGGTGCCGCTGCGGCGCGACCCAGTCGGCGTCGTCGTCCTCCATGCGCAGCGAGGGCGCCTCGCCGAGGAAGGATTTCGGGGGGGCGAGCACGAAGACCCTGCCCGCGAGCGCCGCCCACGTCAGGAGCACGACGAGGACCGCGGTGGCGCACTGGCCCTCGGCGGTCGCGCAGAGGCTGATCGCGCCGTCGATCGCGGCCGCGTCGAGGAAGAAGGACATGTGCCGCGCGGCGCCGCTAGCCGTCCGACTCTTGGTGCACGAGTCGGCTGACGCCGCGCGCTGGGCGAGAGGGTCTCCGCTGCTGCCGCGAGCTGGCGCTGGTCTCTGCGAGGTGGCAGCTCGTTAGTTTGTAGCCTGTGCGCTAGCAGACGACGCCTTGCTGAATCCAGCCAGCTCTGTGGTGAAAACCCGTATTGTTTGCGCCGCCGCCGCCGCCGCCGCCGCCTCAGTGGTTCAAACAGCCATAAGCTCCCGCACAACGACGACTTGTTGTGGCAAACATATGTTCCGGAGGCAGAAAAGCATCTCTCATTTGCGAAGAGGCAAAGCAATTGGGGCGAGGCTCGGAGCAAGCAAGCCTGCAGCAGCAGCAGTTATACGCCAATATTACACGCCAGCAATAGCCACTAAAAACGCAAAGATTCAGCACGGCTGGCCAGCAGCAAGCAGCAGACACAGCAGCAGCACACAGTAGCAGCAGCCAGCGATGGACGTCGCGACGCGCCTGATGCGCGCACTGGGTTCAAAGGACGCGTTAAAGTGTGAAACGACCGATGCGACAGCAAAAACAGCACATACCGCTGCGGCGGCTCCAAACCACCAGGCCATGACGACGGCTGCAGACGACACCAACGTCTCGGACGCCGACGTCGAGACCTGTCGCCGCGTGCTTGAGGCCGTCACAAAGAACGCCGCCGCCTTCAAGACCCCGAAGCACCGGAGGCTGCGCGCCGCGACGCGCGCCGCGCACGCCGCGTTGACGGCCGGCGACTTCGGCGGCGAGGACGGTCTGGTGCACGGCCGCAAGCGCCAACTAAGGAAGGAGCGCGAGGCGCGCGCGACCAAGAAGAAGGACCTCGACGCGCACCACCGCGACTCGACGCAGCTGAGACGACAGCGCATCGACAAATTGCGGGCGCTCGAGAGCGCGCAGGGGCCCCTGTTATTAGCCCCGGACGGCGCGGTCAAGATTGACGCAACACCGCCGGAGGCCACGGCCACATTTAAAATGCGGCACTGCTACACGTGCAAGGCACGCTTCGACGGGCTTCACGCCTTCTATGCCCAGCTCTGCCCCGGGTGTGCTGATTTGAACTGGCGCATGCGTTTGAGAACGGAGGACTTAACAGGCCGCGTGGCGCTGCTCACGGGCGCGCGGGTGAAGATCGGGTTCGAGACTGGATTGAAGTTGCTGAGAAGCGGGTGCCGGTTGATCGCGACGACGCGCTTCCCGCACGACCTGGCCCAGCGCTATTCGAAAGAAAAAGACGCAGAGGACTGGAAAGGTAGATTGGAGGTGCACGGCCTGGATCTGCGCGATTTAAGGGGCGTCGACGCGTTTTGCGCGTTTCTTAAGGAAAGGCACGATTCATTGGACATCCTCGTGAACAACGCGTGCCAGACCGTGCGGCGGCCGGCGCAGTACTACGCGTCGCTGGTGGAGGGCGAACAGCGTATGTGCTTGACGAACGGCGAGGACGTCGCCATCGTCTCTAGGTCCGACGCGGCCCGCGCTTTATTGGAGGTGGCGCCCGAGGACGCGACGGCCCTCTTCGTGAAGGGTAGGGTGGACGTGAACGGCCAGCAGCTCGATTTACGGGAGGACAACTCCTGGACGGCTACTTTAGACGAGGTGGGCACGGCCGAAGTTGTGGAGGCCCAGGCCATCAATGTGGTGGCGCCCTTCATCCTCTGCTCCAAATTACAGCCGTTACTAGCGCGGGCGGCTTCCAAGCGACAGCGGGCCTTTGTGGTGAACGTCTCAGCCATGGAGGGCAAGTTCTACCGGTACAAGACCCCGAACCACCCGCACACGAACATGGCCAAGGCCGCCTTAAATATGATGACGCGCACGTGCTCCGCGGACCTCGCCCAGAAGCATTGCATCTACATGACGGCGGTCGACACGGGCTGGATCAACGACGAAAACCCGGCCCCGAAGGCGTACCGCAACGCCCAGACCGGCTTCCAGACGCCCATCGACGAGGTCGACGCGGCCGCGCGCATCCTGCACCCGGTCTTCGACGGCGTCGGGGCCGACCGGCCGCTCTGCGGCGTCTTCCTGAAGGACTACGGGGAGACGGAGTGGTGAGATGCTGCGCTGTCGGCACGGCTCCCGCCTAGCCTAACTTGTTGATTTGTTCCGAAGCAGAGTATGTTCGCGGCACGAAATAGAAGTATATCTTCACGGGTACCCTAAATGAAGATTGACTTGTTGGGACGCCCCGCGGCCACCGTAATTAGAACGTATGAGTAGAATGTCTAACACTACGTACCCGTCAGAAACGAACATTGTTTTGAAATGCCCGCGGCCGCCCGAAGGCCCAAAAATGGGCTTCGGTATCTTCCCGGGTAGGTAGAGTGAAATAAATGAGCTCCCAAATTAAGTTAGCACGATAATCGGTCAGCGAGACCAAATTTCACGTGTAGCGACCGAGACACATATGCTCGCGGCTCCCGGAAATCTTGGAACATTCACGGATGAGTCTTACAGCTTGCCAAAGTAGACCAGCGATTAATGCCGCCATCCACCGTCGGGTTAAGACCTGGACCTGGGACTACCAGGGCCAGTAACATCACCATGGACCTTGGCGCGATCGTTTGTTTCATGACCGGCCGACTTGCGCGAGGTCCAGATCAATAATATTCAGACCCGAGCACGGGCAGCCCAAAGCACCCTTCTCGTGGTGTAGATGTCACCTACTTGATTTCCATTATCGGTGGGGTAGTATGGGACCCAACGAGACCGCTACTACGATTCCTGGGGGCCCTCGAGTAAATAGCGTATTTGACGTTCACGGGTGCTGTCGAGCCCAAATAAAACATTTTTTTGGGATGCAGGAAGGCTCTCGGACTCGCTATGGGTTAGGTCTGATGGTGGGTGGACGCCTACACCGTTTGCGCATGCACTTTGGGCATCCCATAGCTCTCAAAGCTCTGGAACTCATCCACTGGCAAATCATGACTGGGAGAGCTGGACTGCTAAGAGAGTTGGTAGATATGATCCAAGTACCGGCGTATGCGGTGTAGGCGATTGTACACGTCTATTACCGACCCTAAGCGACCCCAGAGAGACCTCTGGACCACGGATTGACAGGATTCCACCGGCGCGACAGACTGGTCACCGCGAATCAAGAAATCATTTTTTTGGCCCCCGGTTAAGTGTCGCATCGATATCTTTGGACCAGCACCCAACCCGGACGATCCTCAAATAAAGATGGGAAGTTCTATCCATATACTTATCCACATCACCCCGCAGCGCGCCGAAACCCCCGGGCCATGCGCAGGAGCCCCTCGATCTGCGCCGCGGGCTCGTCGCCCGCGGCCGGCCGGCGCGGCACGACGACGGCCCAGAGCGTCGAGGCGTCGTCCTTCGCGGCGCCGCGCGGCGGGAGGGCCGCCAGCCGCCGCGCCGCCGCCTTCTGGGGGTCGAGGCCCTCCGCGTGGCGCGCCTCGACGGCCAAGCAGTCGTCGAGCCACTTGAGCACGGCCTTACGCGGCACGAGCAGCAGGTCGCACGTCGCCGTCGCCACGACGCCGCACGCGCCCGTCCGATCCAGCTCGTCGGCGAGGGCGCTCAGGGCGCCGACGGACTCGGGGTCCCGCGCGACCAGCTCGCAGACCGGCGGGATCGGCGCGACGCGGCGAACCTCGCGCGCCACATCCACCCCCGCCCCGAACCGCAGACCGAGCGGCATCCACGCCCGCCAACTGCGCTGCGGGCAGCGGAGCTCGACGTGCCGCGCCGGCCTCGCGCCGACTGCTAGCAGCGGGATCACGCCGACGCCGACGCTGCTATTATCGTCGGCCAGCGAGCAGTGCTGCAGGAGCGCCAGCGTCTCGGCGAGCGACGCGGGCGGCGGCGACGGCGCGTGCACGAGCTTCTGGAGCTCCGCGGCTCGCGACCGCCAGGGGTGCAGCATCGCGGCGAACGCGGGCACCTCCCAGCCGCGCGCCGTTACGCGGCAGATCGCCCAGGCATCCGGCGTTAAGTAGCGCATGAGGATGGTGCCGACGACGGCGGACGGGAGGTGCGCGTCGAGCGGTGAGGCTAGGGATGGTTTCTCCATGGCTCCGCTGCGGCACGTGATCGTGGTAGCAAGAGACGGAGCTATGCTCGATAAGCGCAACCACTGGCGTCGATAGCAGTGCTAACGTTTTCGCTGCGCTGCTCCTGTTTCTCTTCTGCAGCGGTGTATAGGCTCTCGAAACGCGGCTATTTTCGCTAGCGCTGCGTATCACGGTGGCCCAACGCGTTTTCTTGTCGCGCGGCGCGTCGTAACCACGCGCGGTGATTTTATAGCGGCTCGCGGCGGCGCCTCGGATTTGTGCGGTCCAGGGCGTGCGGGTTCGAAAGACGCCTGTTCTCACGCGCCGTCAGTTCTGGACGCAATTTCGATATGTCGATCTTGGATTAGTCTGGTCAAGAATGCGGCTAAGGCATACTTACCTGTTCAGCTCTCGGCTGAGATCAATCAGTCAACTGATGACTAGGGGAGCCCACCATTGCACTCAGTTTAACTGTACGGTTGGGTAATCCTGGTGGTCGTCTGCTTTCGCATTCAGATCCTGGAATAATTGTTTACTGGCTGGAGTAGCGCATGCGCTCTCCGGCACCCCTCCCCTCCCCTCACTCCTTTCTCTCTTTCTCTCTCTTCTCTACCCTCATGCACCCCATCAACACGCCACCCGCCGGCCGGAGAGCCGAACAAGCCCGGGGTGGCGCGCGGACGGTCGACGTTGCGCCGCGGGTCTCTTCGAGTCTGATGGTGCGCCGGGTCCGGGGGGCGCCACAGGGGACTTGTACAAAGGGGGCGTTTTGGTGGGGCATTTGAGGGGACCCCTCCAGGGGCGGCGTGGGGCACTGCCGACGAACCCGAACCTCCACCTGGCCACATGTGAGCGCGCCTCGGCAGCGCTCCCACCGAGCACAGATCGCTACACCAGTCGCTAGCACGCGCTTACGACTCACTCATACCTCCTTTGTGCCCTGCGCAAAGCATTCGAGCCATGCGCCGCAGCCGCTGCACACTGCTGCTCCTATGCGCAGCCTCTCGTGCCGAGTGGGTCGAGTGGCCGGCGGGCCAGGACGTCCCGGACGGCGCAGCGACGCGCATGAACGTCGCGACCAACCAGGTAGAAGTGGACGTCGACGTGAACGCGACGCTCATGGAGCACCGGTGGCGCAAATCGGTCGACGAGGCGACGCGCGCGGAGGACACGACGGCGAACCTCACGAAGCGCGAGGCCATCATCAGCGCCTTGAAGCGCCTGCCGCCCGACGAGGTGGGCGAGGTCGACGGGTTGACTGATGACGAGTTGGACGCGCTCTGGGCGGACCGCCAAGTGTCGCTAAGGGAGTGGTCCGAGCGGCTGAGCGACGCCGCGAAGTCGCTCCAGAACCGCCTCGCCGCGCTCCTTCAAGACGACCATCAGGACAAGCTCGATGCTCTGGACGAATTGTGCGTATCGCCGCGTCCACATCGAGCGGGCGTCGCGTTGATGGCGTATATAATGCTCACTTTTGATTCTCACGCAGGGACTTTGAGCTCTCCGATCTCGACGCGGCCAAAGACTTCCACGACGCGCTGGGCGGCTGGCCAGCGCTCGCGGGGCTGCTCTCGTCGGACTCGTCGGAGATCCGTAGACGGGCGGCGCAGTGCGTCGGGACGGCGGCGAAACACGGCTTTCAGCACTGGGTGCTCGAGGCGGAAGTGCTCCCGCGCCTGGTGGCCATGCTCAACGAAATGAGTTGGCCCGAGCGCAAGGCGTCCGTGTATGCTCTAGGCTGCACGCTACGAGGCTCGGCGGCCGTTCAGCGCACGTTCGGGCGACGCGGCATGGCCGCGTTGTCGAAGCTCGCGTCCGCGGCGCTTGAAGAGTCGGCCGCGAATGAAGCGTGGGCCGTCGCGGACAAGGTCGCGGCGTTGATCGGCGACCTCGTGCAGGAGGGCCGCGCCGTGCCTCCCGACGCGTGCAACGCCGTCGCGGCCGTCTTGGCAAAGGCGCCGCCCACCAGCCGCGCGGACCGCCCCCTGCGCGCGGTGCTGGCGGCCGTGCCGCATTGCGGCGCGGGTTGGCGTTCCCGTAACGCGGTCGACGTCTCCGCGCTCAAGGAGGCGTTCCCCGACGACGAGTTCGGCCGCGACCTCGTGCAGTTGTGCGACGACGTGACGGAGGCTATCCGAACCGCGGAGGAGCCCCCGGAGCCGCCGAAGGAGCCGCTCGCGGACCTCGAGTTGCTCCCGCCGAAGTTGATCGAGCGGCTGGCCGCGGCGGCGGGGCGGCGGGTTGGGGGCGAGCTTTAAGTATTTTAGTGGTGTAAACTTCTATTTGAAACGGGTTTGGCGAATTGTCGAGCTAGCGTTTCGGGCACCCAGGTGTGCTCAAGCTATTAGTAAAGCTCTTAAGTATAATATAAAACGGGTTTCCGAGGTTTTCAATAGCGAGCAGTACTGCTATCACGATGGGCGAAGAGCGGATGATCGAAGGGTAAAATAGTTAGCCACTCACGCACTCAAGAAGAAACCTAGCAAACGCCCGCCACGCACCGCGCGACGTTCCGCACGTCCGCCTCCACGGGCACGGCGTTCCCCGAGACCTTGCCGATGAGCGCCTCGAGCTCGGACGCGTCCAGCTCGACGCCAAGCTCCCGCAGGACCTGCTCCACGTCCGTCGGGGCGGCCACGGCGCCTGCGCCCGCGCCGACGTTGCCCCGCGCGCCCAAGAGGAGCAGCGCCCCGCCGCCCGCGGACACGCCCCCCTGCGCGTGGCGCTTGAAGGCGTGGCGCAGGCGCACCGCCGCCGTCTGCGACGACCCCGCAAAGGCCACGGACCCCCGGAGCTTGTCGCGGACCGCGTTGTGCACGTC
>Ga0114994_10001405_pt1 | contig 17247 bp, 13 predicted proteins | sample ArcticOcean_MG_C_9_FD_87043 | JGI IMG/M metagenome (GOLD analysis project Ga0114994, IMG submission 87043) | Marine microbial communities from western Arctic Ocean - ArcticOcean_MG_CB2_152 | ecosystem: Environmental > Aquatic > Marine > Oceanic | place: Arctic Ocean: Canada Basin | collected...
AGATCGAGTCGTTAGTTCTGGTGTCATGGTGGCCCTAGGACTAGTGGGCGGGGCTTCCCTCCGTAGCTCCATCGAGGATCCTATAAAACCCGTTTTGATCCTAGGCGCCGCGCCGAGCACTCGTGACGGGCCCCGGGTGAGCGATAGCGCTAGGAGGCTCTAAACCCTAATTCAACGAACCCGAACCCGTGCCAAAAAACCCGTCAGGTCAGGTCAAGTCAGTCAAAAATATCCCAGGGTGTGTGCGCCGGCACCGTTGGCTGCGTCTGCGACAGCAGAGCCGTGTCCGGTAGTGCGTGTCCGGTCGGCGTCGCGCGCTCTATGCGCAGGGTCACGGAGGAGGCGTCGCCCATGCTCGAGATGACCGAGGTCCACCCCGCCACGGAGCCGGCGGACGTCGAGGCGCCCGGCGCGCCCGGCACGTCGACGCCGACGCCGGACGAGGGCCTCGCGGGCGAATTCGCCGTGGGCGCGGGCGTCCCCCGGACGTGGGACGACCCGCACGAGGGCTGCCCCGACGACTGCTGCGAGGCTGACGGGCCGTGCGTGCAGGTAGGAAGGCGAGGCATGGCCCAATGCTGCAAGGGCCTGGGCGCGCGGCGGCTCGGGTACATGGCGGTGCTCCGGTGGAAGGACGTGCGGGGCACGCCGGCGCCCATGCCCGGCGGCGCCCGGCGGCGGACCAAGCTTCTGTGTGTCGTCGGGCCCTTCTGGCCCTTTACGGCCTGCGTGACGTATCCCCTCATCTTTTTAGTGTCGGGCGCGATCGGCATCACGACGCTGCCCGAGCGGCACGTCATGACCCAGGTGGTCTGGGCCGCGAGCGTCCTCTCGTTAGTGACGGCCCTGTCGTGCGTGGCCTTCCGGGACCCGGGCGTCCTCCGAAGGCACCCCGAGAAGCCCGAGCCGGACTGGCGCTGGAACGACCAGGCCCGCACCTTCCGGCCGCCGGGCGCGGCCTACGACGAGGATTTGGGGTTGGTGGTCGCGGGCTTCGACCACGTGTGCCCCTGGACGGGCACGGGCATCGGACATGGCAACATGGGCGCCTTCCACGCGTTCGTCAGTTTATTGTGCGTCTGCATCGTGGTCGACGTGCTCATCGTCATACAGGTGCTGCCCTAGGGGTGCGTGGCCCGGACCCCGAGTCGTTCCCCCATCCGACCGTTCCATCGCGCGAGTCTTAATTCATATTTTCTAAACCAAAAAGTAGCGCGCGGAAGCGTCTGCGGCAGCTTGGGCACCCGGAAATTGGGCCGGAATACTGTGTGTGTGTGACTACTAATTGTGACTAACTAGTCCCACTAGTATGGACCCCGAGCGCACTCCATTGTGCTACTATACCGGGGCCGGCCTGTAAAACCCGGTACACTTTTACATGGTAGTGAGCGAAACTAGCTCGACTCGTAAAACCCGTGCTGTAAAACCCGGCCTTTCCATCCGAACGCACGAAGCGGCCAATCAGTGCACACTCGAGCTCTGCTCGGACGCGCGTCGCTGAAATACGTTCGGCCACCGCTGCGACAGCCGGCGCCGGGCACTTCTGCCTGAGCAGAGCGAAACAGCACTCACGGCGACGAGCCGCGCGCCGGGCATCACCGCCTGAGCGTCACCATGCGGCGCCTGATCGCGCTCCTCGCCTGCGCCCGGGCTTTCAAGCAAACGAAAGACGACACCAAGCCCCGCGGCAAGCGCAACGTGCTCTTCATGATCGCCGACGACCTGAGGCCCCAGCTCGGCCATTTGGGGCACGCGAGCGATGTCGACACCCCTAGTATAGACAGATTGGCCGCGACGGGCGTGAGCTTTCGGCGGGCGTACTGCCAGGCCCCGGCGTGCAACCCGTCGCGGAACTCCTTCCTCACGGGCACGTACCCGGACGTGTCCAAAGTCTTCTACTTCGAGGGCGTGACGCACTTGACCCTGGGCAAGCGCGGAGAAACGGACGTCTTCACGCACATGCGGAGCCACGGCTACATCACCATGGGCGTCGGCAAGCTGTGGCACTGGGAGCCCATCGGGGAACCGTTTACCCGCGGCACGGGCGCCCACTTCCCGAGGTGGGGCTCGTATAACCAGGAGTGGGGCTGCGAAGATACTGATGGAGGTGGCCGGTGCTCGCCGGTTACCGGTGAACCGTACGTCATGGGCCGGGTCTTTCCTACTAAGGATCCCGCCGAGTCGTTATTTGATTACAGAGTGGCGTCGGACGCCGCCAAGAAGCTGGAGTTGGGCCAGCGGCAGTGGGTGACGCGGCGACGGCCCTTCTTCCTGGGCGTGGGCTTCCACCACCCGCACACGAAGTGGCGCATTCCTTCAGAACTGTGGGCGCGGTACGCGCACAAAACGATTCGCATGCCCGACCCCGTTCGAAGGACGGCGGGGGCGCCCTTTTTCGCATTCGGGGACAACAACATCGCCCCGGAGGCCGTGACCCTGGATGGGACGGCTCACAGCGTGCCCCGGAAGCCGTACCTGGGCGACGTGCTCGCTAGGACGGCCGTGCAGGAACTGCGGCGGGGCTACCTGGCGAGCGTCGCCTTTTTAGATGTGCAGGTCGGCCGGGTCCTGGACCGGGTGGATGCTCTCTCCCTGGCGAACGACACCGTGGTCATCTTCACCTCGGACCACGGCTACGGGATTGGCGAACGGGGCCACTGGGGCAAGGGTTCGCTCTATGAGATCGACGCCCGCGTGCCGCTCATCGTGCGGGACCCGCACCATAAGGCGATGTGGGGGCGCTCTACAAATGCATTAGTGGAGCTCGTGGACCTGTACAAGTCCGTGATTGATTTGGCGCATTTGCCGTTCTCAAGACACATGTACCAGTGGCTCGAGGGCGTAAGTTGGCGACCGCTGGTGGAGGACGTCAGTGAAAGGGGGCCGCGCAGTCACGCGCTGACCATGGTGCCCAAGTGCTTCGGGAAGACGTACGGGGACCTGCCGCCGCACAACTGCGGCGGCCGAAGTTTCGAGTGGCACGCGCGGGAGGGCGCCACGCACGCCCTGGTGGGCTTCGCGGCGCGGAGCCATAGATATAGGTACGTGGCCTGGATGCCGCACAACTATTCGCTGGATAGCGTGGACTGGGCCCGGGCGCCCCAGGAGGAGGAGCTGTACGACAACGGGATGTTAGATGAAAGCGACCTGGATTCGAGCGACGCGGTGAATCTTCTCTCGAAGAGTGCAAAGTTGCAGGGCGCGGCGTGGGCGGGCGCGCGGGACGTGGGGGACGCGCACCTGCGGTGGCTGCACCAGGCCGCGCGGGACCGCTTCTTCCGGGCCTTCGGGGAGTACGCCATCCGGCTGCACGACACCTCGCCCGTAGTCCGGGAGTTCCTGCCCTCCCACGCGCGGCCGGCGGCCATGCCGCCGCGGGACCCGCCCTTTGCGGGCGCGGAGGTTGATAAACCGCGGCGCGCGCGGAAGCGGCGCGGCCCGCGGCCCCTCGCGCCGCCGTTCGAGCGCGGGTCGTCGCGGGCGCGGCGGCGCCACGGGGACGTGCCGCTAAGGGTGTGATGTGTCTACTATTAGCGCGTGTCGGGAAAGCGTCGGCCGGACCGGCTCGCGCTTCGTGGACTCGCTTTCCCTGTGCCTCCGCCAATGGCCGCCGCATTGGCCGGTCGGCGCCACGCTTATGCAGCTAGGCCTTTTGAAGTTGGTGGCGCGCGGCCGCATCGGTCCGTCGGAAGCGAGATCCCGCGTGATAGTCCGTATACAGGTGCGGGCGGCAGGAACTTGCCAGTACGGGTTTCTATGAAATAGCACGCGACATCACGCCACCGCTTAGGGTTTCAGTCTGACACCCATGAGGGCTCTCGACGAGCCGGACGCCGCGATGGCCATCGCCTTCGACGCGCAAGGCGCGGCGGACGACGCGGCGGGCCTCGATCCCAGCTCGCCCGCATCTGTATTAGACCTAGCTAAGGAGCTCGGCGGACCCAAGCCGTTCGCCGCCGCGCTCATCGCCCAGCACCCGCTGCCGCGCGTGGCGGAGGACCTCGGCTTCTCGCGCGCGCGCGACGCCGGCGTTTCTTTACGGCGGAACCGGCACGCACGGCCGTCTCAAGAAGACAGAGGACAACATTAGCTGGGTTGGTTGTTGCGGCCCTGCTCCTCGTCTGTGCGACGGTGACGACTCACACATTACGCTCGAACGCGGCGCGGGCGGCGCTCAACCTGCGCGCTCACGACGCCGCGAGCGCGAGCACCGTGAAGACCTACGGCAGCCAGGGCCGCGTGGTACGGTCGTCGACGGTGATCCCTCGCACCGACTTCGTGGAAGGGTCTAAAGCGTTCGAGACCGTCCAGCGGGGGGCGTCGTGCCGAAGCTTTACCTAGAGAAGGACTGGGCGCCCGCGTCGTTCTGGCACGACATCCCGCTCATGGCGGCGGACGGCTCGTACAACTTCGTGACGGAGATCCCCATGGGCACGCGCGCCAAGATGGAGGTCAAGAAGGAGCAGGAGTGGAATCCTATCGCACAGGACACGAACGACGACGGATCGCTCCTTTTCTACGCGGGCGGCTCGACCGTCGGTGTCTCGGAGGACGGCAACAACAGGTTCAACTACGGCATGATGCCGCAGGCTTGGGAAAATCCCGCGGTCACGTCGGCCGCGGGCTATGGCGGCGACAACGACCCCCTGGGTGTGATAGAAATTGGCAGTTCACCGCTCCCCCGCAGGTCGATCACGCCTGTCAAAGTTTTGGGCTCTCTAGGGCTCATCGACGACGGCGAGAACGACTCCAAAGTTATCGTGCTCCGCACGTCGGACCCTCTGGCGGCGACGATCGATGGCCTCGACGACATGGATCCGTCGGTGACTGCGCGCCTTGTGGACTGGCTTAAGATGTACGACTTCGCCGCCGATGGCGTCCACACGATTGACAACAGCGAGAAGCCCTACTCGGCCGAAGACACCATCGCGTCGATCGACGAGTTTCACGAGCAGTGGGAGAAGCTAGTCGACGGCGAGACGGGCGCGGACTACGGCTTCTCCCTCCCGGCGGAACCCGAACCCTGAAGCCTGTGGCTCTAAGTAATTTGTACACGCCGCAGACGTCACAGCAGCCCCGACTGCACATAGGTAGAACCGCCCAGAGACTAACACAGATAGTTCTTACTCGAAGGCGATACCGCCGCGAATTGCACGCGCGCGCGGCCGGCCCACTCAGAACCCACACACCTTCACCTCCGCGTGCGAGGCGTCTGAATGCCCACTACGGGCGTTGCACTGGAAATTCGTGCCGAGAGAGACGATGTAGTGGAGCCAGTAAGACGGGATATAGAGCGCGTCGCCAGGCTCTAAAATCATCTCAAACGCTTGCATGGACGCCCACTTCGGGAATTTGGCCAGGTCGACGGGCCTGGACCAGTCAATTGCGCTGTGCCGTCCGCTCGGATGACCCTTCGGCAATAAGTAGGTGTTCTCGCACTGCGCCGGGCGAGCCATCACGTACCTTCTTCGACCAGAGTTTGCGTGTCCTGTTGATTCGGGCGGCCCGCCCAGTTCTACGACTATGTTCCGAGACCCGTCGAAGTGCGCCTCCGCCACGATGCCCGCGTACCCGAACCGGCAGTGGATGCCCTTCGACAGGCGCGGGAACGGCATGAACACGTCGTCCTGCTGGGCTAACACGGGGATGTCCCTCAAGGACGTGTCCGGCGGACTGATCCGGAAGTAGTAGTGCTCCTCCAGTATACTGGTGTTGCGTGCGATCAGCGCGCGACCGAGCCACTCTTCGTACGACATGCGCACGTCCGCCGTGGGCGCCTGCCAGCCTCTGAGATTACCGTTCCGGCCGCCGTAGTACATGAAGTGGTTGTCGTCGCTGCGCTCGGCTTTGTACTGTTTTGATCCCAACCTTCGTTCTAGGAAGCCCGGCGTGGACCAGTCGCGGGCGACCTTCTCGAGCGTCGCGTGGCCTTCAATAATAAACGGCACCTCGGCCTTTCGAAACGCCTTCGCCTGCTTCACGTGCGCCGGGTTCCTGTAATCAAACCGGCACAGGGACGCGAAGTGCCGCGGCGGCACCATCACGCTGTCGGGGGGCCAGTTCTCCATTATGTCCCTAATGAAGTAGTGGCGCGGGTAGTCCTCCGGGGGCACGAGGCCGTAACTTGAACAGTTGGGCCCGACGGGGTCGACGCTAATCGAATCGGGCGCGACGTGGTAGCCTTGTTTAAGAGCCTCGGCGGGCCCTTGTAGGTACGCGGCCCGCCGCCGCGCCTTCAGCGGCGCGCCCTGCATGTAGACGCCCCCGGGCTCGCTCGCCGCGCGCCACTGGCCCGTCCACGACGCGCCCGCGCGAAAGGCCCTTTCTATGCCCGAGGCCTGGCGCTTCTCGCGGGTGTCGGCGGTCCGGGCATAGGCGGCGCGCCGCGGCGGCGGATCCGCTGGAGGCGCCGATGACGTCACCGCCTTTATGCAGCCGTAGATCACGAGCGCTGAAGCGGCGACGACGCCGAGGGCCCGCAGCCGCCGCCGGGGCGACTTCTGGCGCTTGCCGTTGTGGTAGGCGTCGAGGCGCGCCTCGGAGCGCTTGCGCGGCGGCATCCCTCTTCACAGGCCGACGGAGGCCTCGCGCGCGCCCCGGTCCTTGGGCTGCTCCTCGTACAGCCACCGCGTCTCGTTGAGCTTCTTGGCGTCCGCCTTGAGCTGCTCCAGGCTCTCCTCGAAGAGCTGCTTTTGGGTCGCCTGCGCCTCGTCGGGCGGGTTCGCCTTGTTCGCCTGGGCGAGCCAGTAGTCGACGCTGTCCTCCTTGGAGTCCTTGGCCGGCGGGCGCGACGACATTTACTGCTCTGTCTGTACGGTGGTGGTGTGATACGGCGGCTAAGTCCCGCTGCGTACAACTCGATGCTGCGAGGCAACGCGATGGCGTCCAAAGCAACTTTAGAACGCGTGCACACGTCGGCTTTCGAGCGCTGCGGTCCTTGCTTCGAGTGAGGCAGCGAAACCCGTCACAATGAAAAACGAGGGCGAGGGCCGAGGGCGAGGGGACCCTCGAGCGGCCGCCGACGTCCTCGCCCGGGTCCATGCCATGCCGGTGTAATTACTTGACGTGGGGGGACCGGGACGGAACGACCAGGCCGTGTCTATAATTGTCTGTAATGACCACTACAGTGGCACTACTAGATGAGCGTGAGCCGGTTCCGCTGGATGTTCGCGATGTAGTCCGGCGCCAGCCGCCGCGTGTTCCGGTCCTTGGAGCGCATCTGGTACGAGTCCACCTGCGAGTGGCACGTGCCGACGCGCGCTTCCCCGTTGTCCGGCCAGGCCATGCCCCAGTAGCCCAACGGTTGACTCAACCCGTTGTTCTTGGGCGTGTGCGACCGCCGCGAGGTCGGGATCGCGAAGGAGCCGTAGGTGACGGGCGAGAACGGCTTGGCGAAGCGCACGTTTTGGGTCGACCCGTCGAAGCGCACGTTCTGGCCCGTGCCGGGGCGGCTCGAGGCGATACTTCGACCTGTCCCCGGTCGACTCCGCTGGGACGCGGTCGATTCGGGCCTGCTCCGCGGCGTCCGCGACTTCTCTGTCATTTGCGACGGGGGCCGTGATCTATTTGCAAGCTTGGCCTCCGTCAGCGCGGCCATGTGGTCGAAGAGGGCCTCGCCCTCCAATCCTCTAGCTTGCGCCAGGATGAACTCGAGCTTCAGGTTCCTTCTCATCTCATTCGATTGGGCGGCGCCCATGGCGTTGGGCTGGGCCCCCGCGGCGGCTGCCCGGCGGCGTGACGTTGGCGGCGTGCTCGGTGGCGTCCGGGCTGTCCCACGATGCGCTGGGTGGTCAGAAATGCGCGTCCGTGTGTCGTTTGAAGCTAGGCTGCCGGCGCTATGCCTTACTGCAAAATATATTTCGTGCGGGCTTTGTGTTTTAGACACCAAAGAGGTCGGAGGCCGTTCCTAAAGGTGCGGCAAGAGTGCTGTAAGCAGGGGCGTAGGCAGGGGTGGGCTCGAAAAAAATCCGCCAGATGACGCATCCTCGATTCTGCTAAGCGTGGTTTTGTTGACCCCTTAAAAGCACAGCGAAGACGGCACTATCCCTGCCGCAGCAAACAGCAGCGACTCCGCGACACAATTCTGCCTCGTTGCCGGGTCTTGAAAAGCTCCGCGTCAGTAAATCTCTCCTGCCGAAGCCGTGTTGTTAATGACGCTCCAGACCCAACTCCACGTCAAGTCCAACTCCATCCAAGCCGAAGCTCTCACCCAGCTGCTCGCGACGCAGCGGCAGCACATCCTCACGCTGCAGGAGGCGATTACGAACAACCAGAACGACGGCGCCGGCTCGCCACTCTCGCCTGATCTGCGTGCTTGCAATGGCCAAGCGCACGGCGACCCTCATTCCAACTAGGAAGCAGGCCAAGGGCGCCGGAGCCATGGCGAAGCGCGCCGCGGAGCTCACGCCGACGAAGAGCCCGAAGAAGAAAATAAAAAAAGAGAAGGCGCCGCTGCGCTGCGAGCCGCTCTCGACCGACGCGCTCTTCGCGATCGGCGGCGACGACGCGGCGCACGCTCTGGTCCGGGCGGAGCTCGTGCGGTGGCCGTCCGCGCGGAACCGCAGCCCCTACGTCGCGGATATCCGCCTGGCGGACGGCCGCGAGGCCATCTGCCACGTGCCGTCCTTCGACCTGGGCGGCAAGTGCGTCGCCGGGTCGGCGCTCCTCGTGAAGCCGGCGCTCGACGCCAAGGGTGCATTAGTGGGCCCCGACGCGGTGAGTCCGAAATACGGCACGCCGAAGTGCGAGTTCCACTGCCAGCTCGCCGTGCTCCCGGGCGGCGGCTATGTGGGTGCGCACCCCTCGCTCGGCGAGACCGCGGCCGTGGCGCTCCTCCAGAGATCATCGGTGCTCGCGGACGTCTGGGCCGGAACGCGAACGGACGCGGAGATCCGGCGCGAGGTCATGGCACCGCGGGCGCAGGACATGCGGGCGGACTTTGTGGTCTCCGGCGGGGCCGCCAAGGAGACCGTCCTAGAGGTCAAGACGGTCGTCGACGCATCCATTGACGAGGGCGTCGACGCCGGGGAGGCGGGCAGGCCCGTCACGGCCCTGTTCCCGTGGGGCAAGAAGAACCAAAAGGGCCCCGGCGGCGAGAAGGTCGTGTCCGCGCGGGCCATCAAGCACGTCGACGCCCTCGCCGCGATTCAAAAGGAGGGCGTCGCGGCCGCCGCGGTGCTGTTCGTCGTCGCGCGGGCCGACGCGGACAGCTTCTGCCCGCACGCGGCGCGCTGTCCGACTTTCGCGGCGCACCTCGAGGAGGCCAAGGCCGCAGGCGTGAACATACTCGCGCGGCGCCTCCGCTGGGACGTGCGCGGCGGCGTCGCCCTCGCGTTCGACGACGGCGCCATACCCGTCGATGTGTAAATTATAGTCAACAGTTCACATTTACAGCTCCTTCCGCTTCCGCTTCCCCCGGCGCGCTGGCGGGAACTTCGCGGACCCGTCGTAGCGCGGGAAGAAGCGCTTCGCCGCGTCGACCGCGGCCTCGGACGCGCAGGCGCCGGCGACGTCCACGCAGACCGCCCGGTAGAGGCCGCCGTAGGGCCGGTGCTCCTTTCCCGTGAGCGCCTCGTACGCGTCGACGACGGCCAGGAAGCGCTCGGGGCCCGCCGAAGTCTTGTCCGGGTGCAGTTGCGTCGCCAACCGCCTGTACGCGTCGATTGCGTCCGCCGCGCCCGCGTCCGGCGCTAAGCCCAGCACATTACGAGCTGTAATGTCATCGACGCCCGGTCGCTGCTTCCGGGCCCGCTGCACCAGGCCCGCGGCCCGGATCGCCTCACTCAATGAATCCTCGTGCTCCTCCACGACGCGGTCGCAGTAGCTCCGCAAAAAAACCCGGTCGTGCTGGTACCGGTCCCCGCCGATCGTCATGGACCCGGCCACGTGCACCGACCCCCCCGCCACGGAGTGGCGCTGGTAGAAGCGCCCCGCCGCCACCTCGGTCACGCCGTAGTGGGCCATATTTGGACAAATGCCCTCGAGCAGCTCCAAAGTGCGTAATTCAGAAGTGCTCCAGTCCACGACTTTGCCTTTGTCCGCCCCGGCCAGCGTCCGCCGCAAGTCCACGTTCATGCGCGGCGGCTCCGTCTCCAGGTTCCGTTCGAGTTCGGCGACGAGGGAGCAGCACGCGCTGCAGCGTGGGGGTTCCTCCATACCGTCGTCAGCGAAGGCGGCCACCGCGAGTAGGGCGAGGCGCATTCTGTTTTTGTGGAGGGTGATGTAGTCTCAGTGTGCTGCGCCCCACGGCATACGTTGCGTGCCGGCACGACTGTGGAGAGAATACAGGCTGTGAGAGTGCTGCTGCTGTACGGATTGCGTAGAGCACACGTGCTGGTAGCGATCGATGTGGTCTTGTGCCAGCACGCTGCCTTTGTGTCGACACACAAGCGTACAGATTCGGGCAGCCAGGGCTAGCTTTGGGTGTGATCGTGATGACAAAAAAACCCGGGCCCCGGTGATCAGGAAGCAAAGGACCTCCGAGAACGCCACCTTTGCGCAGAAATAGAGACAATACCCCTGATTACCCGTACGAATTCCGTGGCGCGGACCGGTGGAAGTGCACGAGCCGCCACCGCCCGAGGGCCGCGTCGGACCCGGGCGCGCAGCGCTGCCAGACGCGCGTCTCCTCCGTGCGCGTCGTGGCGCGGCCCCGCTGCGACAGTCGCACGTAAGTCACCACCGCGCAGTCGCCGAAGACGCGGTAGAGCGGCTCGACGATCGTCGAGTTTGTGGGTTCTGCTTCCGCGCTCGAGTCCAGCTCGAAGTAGTACTTGTGGAAGGTCTTGCCCCGCGCCAAATGACCACAAGCCTCGGGCTCAAAGCACGTTACCGAATCGTCGACGAGCGCCGAGTACGTCAGCTTGTCGCCGGCCGCGATGGCGTCGAGGAGTCGAGCATTGACAATCTCGAGGTCGCGCACGTCCTGCTGCTCGCTTAGTGCGGCGGCCGCGCCGATGGGCGACGGGAGCGCACGATTGTCCCCCGTAAGGCCGAGTCGCGCTCGGGCGACCGCTGGGACCGTGGCCTCCGGTGCGATCGGCCGCGGCGTCGGCGGCCTCGTCGCGTCGTCGGCTTGCGCGGTCCCCGGCGGCGGGAAGGACGAGAAACTGTTCGCAAACGACATCTTTCCTGGTGTGCACCTCTGCTGTGTCTGTGCCGTGCCGTGCTGTGCTGTGCTGACTGTGCTGTGCTGCAGTGCTGTTTTTTGCGCACAAATGGAATCGCGGAGAGTTTTCGCTCACGACAGCTCGTCAAAGAGTAATCAATGCGTATCGCAGCTGAAAACGTGCACCGCTTGGATGGCTCCTCGGTCGTAATCGACGGCGCCGCTCAGCAGCTCTCCATACTACTTGCTCGGCTCTTCGCGGCGATGACCTCCCTTAAGGCTCTCTGCAGGAATCGGCTGGCCAACTGGGGAGGCCTCAACCCCGCGACGCTTAAATCGTAGAAATACCCGCACCTTTGAAACACGGCGAGCGAAGCGCGAATTGATTTAAGCCCAGTTGCTCCGTCGCTATCACCGCGCGACGCAAGTGAGCTGCATCAGACGCTCTAAAGACAGCCGTTCAGCAGCTGTCGCGAAGAGCACACGCACACACCGCGCACCGCCGGAGCCTCGCCGTCTCTCTCTAGAGACAGCATCTCCAGCACCCGCGTATACGCCTGTCCGGCGGCGAGCTTCTAGCTCCATCCGGATTGTGCGTGGGACGCGGCAGATAAACCATGTCGCGCTTCTGGGCCGGGGATGACTCCGGCAGCTCCTCCGAGGGCAGCGACTCGGGTTCGGAATCCGAGGTCGAGAAGAAGGTGGCCACGAACCGCTGGGCCGCCGTCTCGGACTCCGATAGTAGCGACGAGGGCGAGCGCGTCGTCCGGTCGGCCAAGGACAAGGCCTGGGAGGGCATGAAGGCCGTCGTTAGCAAGATCAGCAACGCGCGCAAGATCAACGACTGGCACGAGATGCAGACCCAGTTCGATTTATTGAACAAGCAGGTGGACAAGGCCAAGATGCACATCGCGCAGACGGGCCTGCCGCGCTTCTACATTCGGACGCTGGCCGAGCTGGAGGACGCCCTCGACGCGGGGTTGAAGGACAAGGAGGCCCAGAAGAAGATGTCCAAGGCCAACGGCCGGGCGTTGAACCGCATGAAGCTGCAGCTGCGAAGGCACAACAAGGAATTCGAAGCGAAGATCGCCGCTTATAAAAAAGCCCCGGATGCGGAAGAAGCTTCTTCGGCCTCCTCGTCCAGCGAAGAAGAATCGTCGGATGAGTCCGAGAGCGAGTCCGAGTCGGAAGCCGAGGTGGAGAAGCCCAAGAAGGCCCCGAAGGCCCAGAAGAACTTGGAGGACATGGACTCGGACGACTGGGCGTCTTCTTCGGACGAGTCCGAGGACGACTCCTCCGAGGACGAGGAGCACAAGGGCGAGCTCAAGGGCCGGGCGCGCTGGCTGAAGACTACCGTTGTTACTACTAAGAGAGCTAAGAAGGAGCGCGTCATCGACAAGAAGAAGGAGAAGAAGATCGAAGATCCCAAAGAAGCGAAGAAGAACGCGAAAGGATTGATCACGTCCCTGCGCCTGGACACGATGCAGACGGGCGCGGACTTCGACAAGAAGCTCATCGAGTGCGTGGCCGCCCGCGGCAAGAAGGGCACGGACCCCCGGGAATTAAGAGCGGCCTTGGAGGCCTTAGCTAAAGCCGCGCACGCCAAGTACGGCTATCATAGAGAACTGCAGTGCGTCATGCACCTCATCGCGGCGCAGTTCGACGCGAACCGGACCATCGACGACTACATGGACGTGCCCACGTGGCGGGCGTGCCACGCGCAGTTGACCAAGGCGTGCGCCGTGCTGGAGGCGCACCCCCAGGCTACCTTAGGCACTATTGACGACGACGAATTAGCCGATTTAGCTTTAGCGGCCATGCTCTCCAAGAAGAAGAAACAACAAGAAGAGACGCCCGAGGAGGAGGAGGAGAAGGAGGTCGTGGTGGACACGGAGGCCCCCTTCCCGGAGGACGGCTGCGTCAAGGTCGTGGGCAACTTGTTGACGTACGTGACCCGCCTCGAGGACGAGTACGTGAAATCGTTGCAGCACATCAACCCCCACACCCAAGAGTACGTGGCGCGTCTAAGAGATGAGCGGCCTTTAGAAGAGCTCGCCGGGTCCATCCAAAGTTACTACGACCGTAGCGGCGACGGCGCGACCGCCGCGACCATCGCGCTGATGCGCATCGAGCACATGTACTACAAGCACGACTCCATTGCCGCTGCGGTCAGAGAGGCCCAGGCCTTCCGGGCCGCCTGGGGCGGCCGGGACGACGTGCACGCGGCGTCGCGGCGGGCTTCGGACGTGCAACGGGACCAGCAAAAAACGCACCCCGGCGCCTGGCTCGGGGCGCCCTCGACGCCGGCCACCGAATCGTCGGACACCGCTCTCAGCTTGAAGGAGCTGTGCGGCTACGTGTACGACCACGGCGACGACCGGTGCCGCACGCGGGCCGTGCTATGCCACGTCGCGCATCATGCGTTACATGGCCGCTTCCACGCCGCCCGCGATCTATTATTGATGTCTCATTTACAAGAGGTGGCGCACGACGCGGACGTCGAGACGCAGATCCTGTACAACCGGGCCATGGTCTTGCTTGGGCTCTGTGCGTTCAGGAGCGGTTTGTTGCACGACGCCCACTCGTGCTTGGCGGAGATCTGCTCTTCGAGAGTCAAGGAGCTCCTCGCCCAGGGCGTGCAGTCGGCGCGGTGGTCCGACAAGAGCGACGAGCAGGAGAAGGCGGAGCGGAGGCGGCAGACGCCCTACCACATGCACGTCAATTTAGATCTGTTGGAGTGCTGCCACCTGACGTCGGCCATGCTCCTGGAGGTGCCGGCCATGGTCGTGGAGGAGGCTAGGAACAAGGTGCTACGCGGGGCGCAGCAGCGGACACGCGTGACTTCTAGACATTTCAGAAAACACATGGACATCTTCAGCCGCCAGGTCTTCACGGGCCCGCCCGAGAATACCCGTGATCATATTCTGTGTGCGGCCAAGGCCTTGGCGCTGGGCGACTGGCGCGAATGTGCTAGACTTGTGGTGGAACTAGACGTGTGGGACCTGATCCCCGGCGGCGAGGCCGCGGGCGTCAAGGAGATGGTGCGCGAGAAGATCAAGGCCGAGGCGTTAAGGACTTATCTGTTTGCGCGCGCGGACGCGTACGACGCTTTATCCCTGGAGCGGTTATGTGCTACTTTCGAGATGCCGGAAAGAACGGCCCACGGCTTGGTGTCCAAAATGATGATCACCAGGGAACTCAAGGGCGCCTGGGACCAGCCCACGAAGACTATTGTCTTACAACGATTGGAACCGTCGCCGATCCAGGCCTTGGCATTGGCCTACGCGGACCGGTGCGCGGCCTTGGTGGATGCCAACGAGCGGCTCCTGGACGCGCGCGCCGGCGGCAAGGGCTACAAGGACGACCGCCGCGACTGGGACAACGAGCCCGGGAAGCGCGGGAAGGGCGGCGGCTGGGGCGGCCGCGGCGGCGGGCGCGGCCGCGGCAACTGGGAGGACCGCGGCAAGGGCCGCGGCCGTGGCCGCGGTAAGGGCCGCGGCAAGGGCCGCGGCTCGAACTCGAGCTACGTCCAGCGCACCCACGGGTCCAAAAAGTACGGCGTGCAGGACCGCAAAACCGCGTCGGCGCGCCGCTGGTAGGGTGCGGCGCCGGCCCTCCCCTATCGCGCCTAAGGTCGGGTCACTCTTAGTATCCTTTGTCTCGGGGGACTTGTTCGTCGTGTCGACGTCGTGCGCGGCTTCTCTGCGCGTCGACGGTGTGGTTAACACAGGGTTTTCTTAGTACCCGGCCCCGCGCGTCCACTTACGATCAGATCTAGAAGCCATCCCGCCGCCCGGGCTCGAGCTGTGTCATTCAGGTGATTGATTTTGCACTCGCGGTCGATGACCTTCTTCAGCCAGAAACGCACTTGAACGGGGTCCTTCGGCAGGCCCCATAAGCCTTTGATGAACGTTTCGCCAAGTCTATACGCGCCGACGTCCGAGCCGAGGTACGCGGCCTCTGTCAATTTCATGACCCCGCGTACATTGTCTACGGGACCACCCCGGCCAAGCACGAGACGTTCACCAAGACACGCTATCCCTTTTGGATTGCGGGCCACCGCGCTGCGCTCGTACCACGCGCGGGCTTTCGCTGCATCTTTCGCGAGGCCGTTGTGGGCGCACTCGTACCACACGCCGAGGCTATACATAGCTTCACCGTCGCCGCCCTCCGCTCTCGCGCGCGTCTCTTTCACTTTCGTCTCGTCCGCCAGTTTCTGCAGCCAGGCCTTGGCCAGATCGCCGTCGATGGTGCCGTTCTTGACGAGCATCTCCATCGTATTGCGCACCTGGATGGCCGGGAACAACTGCCTGCCCATGGCAGTGTTGGTGCTCGGGCTAATCGGGCCATCGTTTTTGGAGAACCACTCGAGTATTGCCTCTCGCTCGTAGCACTTGCCATCTTCGGCCGTGACCGGATCCGTGGGAAGTTCTAGAGTAATAGGACATACAAATTCTTTCGCGATCGCGCTGATGGCTTCGAGGCACATCTCCTTCGAGGGGCGCCCATCATCAATAATATCGGAAGGCGGCGCATCCCTTTTGGGGGGGGCACTGCTCTGGTCGTCCTGCGCCGCCGGTGGCGCGGCCGAACTGGCCGCCGCGCTCGTTGACGTGTCGCTGCTCGCATCCTCAGGATCTGCGCCCTGCCGCGGAGTTGACATGATACTGAGACTTGTTGATTTTGTGTGTTTCCTCGTGCACCACGCTTCAATCTTTGTAGCCTGGGTCAGGCGGCGTCGTCTCAATACCACTGAACGAGCCTCAATGCACGCTTGGCCGTGCGCGGCTTGTATGTGACAAATTAATCAAGGCGAAAGTGAATTCAAAACCCGCGCGACAAATCGAGCGCGCCGTCTCGGCGTCGACGAGCCACTTATATATAAGTAACACAAAGAAATATTACCAGCAGTACGCCTTGTCGACGGCCGCGTGCAGCGCCGTCGCCGTTGCGGGGCACGCGCCGGCCAGCGTCGCTAAGTGCGCCGTGAGGCAGCTCGAGCAGTCGTCCAGCGCGCCGACGGGGTTCGCCCCCTGGACCTGACCGCACACGTCGTCCAGCGCCGCTAGACACGCCGCCGCGACCGTCTTCGCCGGCGTGGCGGCCGACGTGCGCTGCGGTGTGAGGGTGCACGTCCGCGCGACGGGCGGCCCGTAGGCCGAGGCCACGCAGTCCACGGAGACGGGCCCGCTCAGTGCACCGCCGTACCAGGCCGTCCACCGCGCGTTGGCCCGTTCCGCGTTCGCTTCGTAGTCCGCGAGGAACAAATCCAGCACCTCGGGCAGAAACGCGAAGTACAGCTTGCCCTCGCGAATCACCCAGTTCTCCACGCTGGTCGGCGGGCCAATACTATCGGCGGCCCAGGGCCAGCCCTCCTCCGGCAAAGCCTCGTCCATGCCCTTCATACCGTTCCACCCGTCGTCCTGCGGCCCCAACTCAAAAGCGATGCCGTAGGCGCAGAAGCCGCCGTACTGGGGCACGTATTTCGATGGATTCGCGGCGAACGTGGCTCTAGATAGGGCCGAGGCGAAGTAGAACACTTGTTCATAGGCGTTGCCTCGGTCATCGCTCGTGGCCAGTTGGAAGGGGTACTTCGGGGACCCCGCGACCGGCGCAGCATTTGCTTCGAGCGCGAAGAAGGCCACGACGTCCGCGCCGCCAACGGCCGGCGTCCCCCGGTCGGTCTTGAAGCACTGCGTGTTATATAAAGCGTCATTTGCGCACTGCGGGGCCGCCACGAGCGCGGCCCAGTTCGCGGCCGCGGCCGCCAGGTTCTCCGCGGCGTCCGCCAGGAACAGGAACATGGACCCGGACCCCCGGAACACGAGTAACCGGCCATCTCGCAACAACCACTGGTCCGGGTCCACGCCCATGGCCTTCAGGTCTCTGACAGACAGCGCCCGCTGGGTCATCTTCGCGTCCTGCCCCGTCAGCGCGAAGGGGCAGAAGCCGCCCCCGAACGGGACGAACTTCTCGGGCGCTTCTACGAACGCGTCTCGATGCGCTACGGTGGCGAACCAGAAGCGGAAGCCGTCGACCTCCGCGACGAGGTCCGGCTTGCCCTGCACGGCCCGCGCGCCTTGTGGCAACGCGTGGTACGCGACGACGTCGGCGCCGCCCAGCACGGGCGCCCGGGCCTC
>Ga0114994_10001409_pt1 | contig 17225 bp, 3 predicted proteins | sample ArcticOcean_MG_C_9_FD_87043 | JGI IMG/M metagenome (GOLD analysis project Ga0114994, IMG submission 87043) | Marine microbial communities from western Arctic Ocean - ArcticOcean_MG_CB2_152 | ecosystem: Environmental > Aquatic > Marine > Oceanic | place: Arctic Ocean: Canada Basin | collected...
ACGTTGTATCGGGACCCCAGGTTTTTATGCCCGCACCGGTCTTTACACCGTCCGTCCACCCACCCTCATATTTGCTGCCATCTGACCAAGTAAACGTTCCCTGCCCGTTGAAACGGTTTTCCAGAATCTGGCCAACGTACTTGTCACCATTGGCAAATGTAAACGCGCCTTCTCCGGATCTTTCATCGTCTTTGAAGACACCTACATACTTATCACCATTGAGGTGGAAATAAGTCCCCTGCCCGGTCTTTAAACCCTGCTCAAACGCCCCTACATATTTGTCGCCATTTACGTAAGTGTATGTACCAGTTCCACTTTTTTCGCCATCTTCAAACCTGCCACTGTACTTATTCCCGTTGGCCGAGACGTAGGTGCCCTCACCTGACTTCACATCATCCTTGAAGGTTCCAACGTATTTGTCGCCATTGGCAAACGTAAAGGCACCCTGTCCATTCAACAGATCATCTTTGAAACCACCTACATACCTGTTGCCATTTGCATAGGTATAGGTGCCCTCTCCGGTCTTTACGTCCTCTTTGAACTGACCCACATATTTATCACCATTGGCGGATGTGAAGGCCCCCTGACCGTGAAAAAGATCATCCTTGAACGCACCGACATATTTATTCCCATTGGCATAACTATAGGTCCCCTGACCGTTGAACAAATCCTCTTTGAACTGACCAACATATTTGTTGCCGTTGCCGTAGATATAGGTGCCATACCCCTCCAAAAGGTCGTCAACAAACGCCCCGGTATAGGTGTTGCCGCTGGCCACAAAACTCAGACTGCCCTGGCCATTGAACAGATCACGTTTGAACGAACCGGTGTATGTGTCGCCATTGGTATAGCTATAGGTGCCTTGCCCAGACTTGACGCCATCTTTGAACGCCCCCGAATATGTGTTGCCACTGACAAAACTATACGTCCCTTCACCATTTGGCAGGTCATCATGGAAGGTACCATCGTATGTATCACCGCTCGCATAGCTATAGCGACCCGCGCCGCTCAACCGGTCAGCCTTGAAATCGCCAACATATGTATCACCAGAACGCTTGCTCTTGGGACCCCAGATCTTGGTGCCCTTGCCGGTCCTGACCCCAGCCTGAAAGGCCCCCTCATATATGTCACCATTGGCAGAGATAAGCCTGCCCTCGCCATGAAAAAGGTCACTTTCAAAGCCCCCAACGTATCTTGCACCATCCGCATAGGTAAACATGCCTTGACCGCTTTGCTGGTTCTCCTTGAAGTCGCCAACATATGCATCGCCACTGGCAAAGCTGTAGCTGCCTTTGCCAGACTTTTGATTGTCCTCAAACGCACCAATATATTCACTGCCATCACCCGAGGTAAAGCGCCCCTCACCCTGGAAAAGGTCATTCTCAAAAGCGCCTACATAGGTGTCGCCATTGGCGTATGCATAGCTGCCTTGACCGCTCTGCTTGCCATCAACAAAGGCCCCGACATATTTATTACCGGCAAATTGTGTCTCTAAACCCCAGGTTTTGGTGCCCTCACCGGTTTGCGCACCATCCTGCCACGCCCCGACGTATTTGCGGCCATCCGACCAGGTGAACGTCCCTTGCCCATGCGGTTGGTTATCTTTGAAGGCCCCCACGTATTGGTCACCATTGGCATAGCTGTAGGTGCCATGCCCCGATTTCCCGCCACCTTTGAACTCCCCAACATATTTCTCACCATTGGCATAGGTTTCCGACCCCGGACCCGTCGTGATGCCATCCTTCCATTCCCCAACGTATTTATCACCATTGGCAGAGGTATAGGTGCCCTGACCAGACTTGAGATCGTCCTTGAACGCGCCGACGTATTTATCGCCATTGGTAAACGTAAACGCACCTTGGCCATTGAACAGGTTGTTCTCGAACGCGCCCACATATTTATTACCATTGGCATAACCATAGCTGCCTTGCCCCGACTGCACGCCATTCTTAAACGCACCCACGTATTTATTCCCATTGGCAAAAACGTAAGTTCCTTGACCGCTTTGTACGTCGCCTTCAAAAGACCCGATATATTTATCACCAGACGCATAGGCCAAATTGCCCTGCCCGGATTTCACATCCTGAGCAAACGCCCCAACATATTTATCGCCATTGGCATAGGTATAGCTGCCTTGGCCAGACTTCACGTTCCGATCGAAGGATCCGACGTATTTATCCCCCGTGGTATAGCTATAGGTTCCCTGGCCCGATTTTACATCTTGCGCAAACGCCCCAACATATTTGTCACCATTGGCATAGCTGTAGACCCCCTGACCCAATTTGACGCCCGCTTTGAACGCGCCAACATAAGCATCGCCGTTGCCATGGGTGTATGTGCCCTGACCACTTTGTTGGTTGTCTTTGAACCCGCCAACATAGCTGTCGCCTGAAAACTGCGTTTGCGGGCCCCAGGTTTTCGTACCCATCCCAACCTTAACACCATTTTCAACCGCCCCAACATAGGTGGTGCCATCTGGCTCGGTATAAGTGCCTTGGCCGTTTGGTTTATCGTCCTTGAACAATCCGACATAGCTGCGACCAGCCAAGGCCGTGTCTACCCCCCAGGTTTTGGTACCCTGACCCGTCCTTATACCCTGCTCAAAGTTGCCGGTGTATGTGCTGCCATCAGCATCAGTATACGTGCCTTGGCCGTTAAACAGGTTATCGTTAAACGCACCAGCGTATGTGTCGCCATTGACATAGGTATACATGCCCTGACCGTTTTGCGTATTATCCCTGAATTCACCAATATATTTATCGCCATCGGCATAGATATACGTGCCCTGTCCGTTCTGCTTGTTGTCCTTGAATTCTCCAACATATTTATTACCGTTGGCATAGGTGTACGTGCCTTGACCGTTGCGCTTGTTACCCTCAAAACTGCCGACATACTGATCGCCATCCGCAAAGCTATACGTGCCCTGTCCGCTTTGTTTGTCATCGCGCCAGTTCCCGACGTATGTGCTGTCTGTGTCCGAAAGCGTTAAAATACCCTGACCGTTCCGCTTGCCACCTTTGAACGCACCGACATATTGATTGCCATCGGCATAGCTATAGGTGCCCTGACCATGAAATACACCACCCACAAAGTCCCCAACATATTTCTCTGAGGCCGAAACCAGTGTTAACGTGCCTTTTCCTTTTTGCACACCATGCTGAAACGCCCCGGCGTATTGATCCCCGTTGGCATAGCTATAGCGGCCCTGACCGTGCTGTTGGTCGTCCAGCCAGTCACCAGAGTATTTGGTGCCGTCAGACCCATTTAAAGTGCCTTTGCCATGTCTTACGCCCGCTTTGAAATCACCGACATATCTGTCGCCCTGCGCAGAAGACAACGTGCCCTGACCCTCAAAAAGCCCATCTTTAAAAATGCCAGCATATTGATCCCCGTTCGCAAAAATATAGCGACCCTGACCGTTGGGCTTGTCAGCACTGAAAGCACCGCTGTAAACGTCACCCGCAAAAACGCTCTCTAAACCCCACGTCTGCGTGCCTTGACCATCAAAGCGATTGTTCTGAAAGTCCCCAACGTATTGGCTGCCGTCGAGGTAGGTATAAGTGCCTTTCCCAGTCTTCAAATCTTGCTCGAACGCACCCACGTATGTATCGCCATTGACGTAAGTGTAGATCCCATCACTTGTCTTCTCACCATTTGAAAATTCCCCGACATATAAATCACCATTGCCATAAGTGTACGTCCCTTGTCCGTTGAACATATCTTGTTCAAAACGCCCAACATACCGGCTGCCGTCCGGCCAAGTCATGGTGCCCTGCCCGGTCTTCAAACCGTTTCTAACCGCACCCAGATATTCACTACCATCCGCGTAACTGTAGCTGCCTTGTCCCGCCTTTATACCGTCTCTAAACTCTCCTGTATAACCGTTTCCAGATGCATCACGATATGTGCCACGACCATTTGGTTTATCATCATCAAAGGCACCAATATACTTATCCCCACTGGCATAACGATAGGACCCCTGACCCGAGAAAAGACCATTTTTAAAGTCCCCAACATATACATCCCCCGCCAACGCCGTGTCAGGCCCCCAGGTTTTGGTGCCACGACCGCTTCTTTTACCCTCTTTGAAGCCACCGACATAGGTGCTGCCATCCACATAGGTATAACTGCCTTGGCCGTGTTTTTTAGCGTCTTTAAAATCGCCAGTGTACTTACGGCCATCTGCATAGGTATATGTGCCTTGGCCGTTTTGTTTGTTGTCTCGCCAGTTGCCAACGTATTTATTGCCGCTAGCCAATTGGTTTAAAATGCCTTTTCCGTTTCTTTCGCCATGTTTGAATGCACCGGTATACTCATCGCCATTAGCGTAGGTATAGCTGCCTTGGCCGTTGAACACATTTCCCTCAAACTGTCCTAGGTATTTGTCACCATTGGCAAACGAAAAAATGCCCTGACCGTGTTTTTCATCATCCTCGAACGCCCCGACGTATTCATCACCGTTGGTATAGGTATAGCTGCCTTGACCATGCTGTTGATCCGACTTGAAGGCACCAACATATTTATTGCCATTTGCGTAGGTGTAAGTACCTTCCCCATCCCGCTTATGCGCCACCCAATCACCGACATAAGCACTGCCATCCGCAAAGCTGTAGGTGCCCTGACCATTAAAAAGGTCGTTCCCGAATTGACCGACGTATTGGTCCCCGGTTGCATAGGTAAATGTGCCTTGGCCAGCCTGTTTGTTTGCTTGGAATGCCCCAATATATTGATCGCCATTGAGCCAAGTTTTCTGACCTTGCCCAACCTTCACGTTATCTATGAAACTTCCAATATATATGCTGCCATCGGCGTAGGTATAACTGCCTTGACCGTTCAGCTTGTTGTTTTTGAACTCACCGACGTATTTATGACCGACCAAAACAGAACCATCCCCCCAGGTTTTGGCGCCCTGTCCAGTCTGTACCGAATCCGTGAAATTTCCCTCATAGGTGCTGCCATCAGGATAAGACAAGGTGCCCTGACCGTTTTGCTTGCCATCCCTGAAGCGTCCAACGTATTTATATCCAGCTAATTTAGTACCAGCCCCCCAAGTCTGGGTGCCTTGGCCAGTCTTTATATCGTCTTTAAACTCCCCAACATACATGCTGCCATCGGCATCTGTGTAGATTCCTTGACCATTTTGTTTGTCATTTCTGAAATTTCCAACATATTTATCACCGGCTAATTTGGCATCAGGCCCCCAGGTTTTCGCGCCCCGGCCCGTTTTCACGCCATCCGTGAATAAACCAACGTATTTGGTTTCGTCAGCATAGGTGTAAGTGCCTTTGCCATTGGGTTTGTTATTCTCAAACATACCGACGTATATGTGTCCGGCGCGATTTGTTTTAGCGCCCCAGATTTTTATGCCTTTACCACTCTGTATATCATCTATGAACGCACCCGTATACGTGCTGCCATCGGCATAGGTATACCGACCTTGGCCATTTTGTTTGTCATCTCTGAAGTCACCAACATATTTATGGCCAGCCAACCGTGCTTTGGGACCCCAAGACAGAGTGCCCCTGCCGTGTCTGGCACTGTCTTTGAACTCACCAACATATATGCTGCCATCCGCATAGGTATAAGTGCCCTGACCGTTGAAGCGATCATCGCGGAACTCTCCGACATAGGCGTCTCCAGCCAAATATGTCTCAACCCCCCAAGTTAAGGTACCCTGACCGTGCTTTACGTTATTTTCAAAGTCCCCAACATATGTGCTGCCATCGGCATAGGTGTAGGTGCCCTCACCGTTTAAAAGGTTGCTTTTGAAAGCCCCAATATATGTGTCTCCGTTGGCGTAAGTGTAAGAACCTGCTCCGTTAAAGCTGCCGCCTCTGAATGTCCCTACATATTGTTTACCATCGGCAAATATAAAAGTGCCCTGGCCACTTTGTTCGTTATTTAACCAATTACCAGTATAATTATCGCCACTGGCTGCAACGATTAATTGTCCCTGCCCGTTTCTTTTACCATCCCTGAACTCGCCAATATATTGGTCTCCGTTCGCATAGGTATAAGTACCTTGGCCATTAAATAGCTCATTCTCAAATGCACCAGCGTATTTGTCTCCATTCGCAGAGGTATAGGTGCCATGGCCGTGCTTTTTGTCATCCTTAAAATCACCAACGTATTTATTTCCACTGGCGACAAGCGTCAAAGTGCCTTTACCGCTCTTCAAACCATCTTTAAAATCACCTAAGTAGATACTGCCATCTGCATAGGTATAGGTGCCTCTGCCGCTTGGTTTGTTGTCCTTGAACGCACCGACATATTTATGTCCGGCCAACTTGGTATCAGGACCCCAAATCAAACTGCCTTTGCCAGTTTTTATGCCATCTTTGAACTGACCTGTGTAGATGCTGCCATCCGCATAGGTGTAATTGCCTGACCCATTCGGTTCGTTTTGTCTGAACGCGCCAACATACTTGTGTCCAGCTAACAGCGTATCAGGCCCCCAAATTTTCGTGCCCTGTCCCGTCTTCACGTCGTCTTCGAAATTTCCAACATAGGTGCTGCCATCCGCATACGTATAGGTACCCTGGCCATTTTGTTTATCATCTGAGAATGCGCCAACGTAATTATCGCCTGCAAGCAAGGTCTGCTGCCCCCAGGTTTTCTTGCCCTGTCCTGTCTGCACGCCGTCTTCAAACGCGCCCACATAGGTGCTGCCATCTATATAAGTATAGGTGCCTTGGCCATTTAAAATGCCCTCAACAAATTCACCAGTGTATTTATGTCCAGCCTGTTTCGTCTCTGGTCCCCAAGTTTTAGTCGCTCGCCCAGTTTTTGCGCCATTTGTGAAGGTGCCCACATATTCGCTTGCATCCGGATATGTATATGTCCCTTGACCGTTAAATATGCCCGCTGTGAACGAACCCACATATTTATGGCCGGCTAATCCCGTGTCTGGCCCCCAAGTTTTCGTTCCCTGACCAGTCCTTGCACCGTCTTGAAACGATCCGATGTATTTACTGCCATCGATATATGCAAGCGCGCCCTGCCCGTTTGGTGTATTGCGCCGGAATTCTCCGATATATTTGTTGCCATTGGCGTAAGAATAAATACCCTTTCCATCGAAAAGGCCTTCCTTAAAAGTTCCGACGTATTCATCACCGGCGAACTCAGTATCGGGTCCCCAGGTTTTACGCGCCTGTCCCGTCTTTTGACCTGCTCTAAACTCCCCTACATATGTACTTGTATCAGCGTCGGTATAGATGCCTTGTCCCTCGAACAGGTCGTTCCGAAACAAACCGACATATGTATCGCCGTTGGCATAGCTATACTTGCCTTGACCGTTTTGCTGATTGTCCTTGAACGATCCGACATAACGATCACCGTTGGCATACGTAAATGTGCCTTGACCGTTTTGATTATTATCCTTGAATGATCCAACGTATTTATCGCCATTGTCATATAAAAATGTGCCGCGGCCATTTTGTTTGTTATCTTCAAACGCGCCAACGTATTGATTGCCATTGGCATAGGTGAAGGTTCCCTGACCGCTTTGTTTGTTTTGATGAAAGTCCCCAACATATCTGCTGTCGTTAAGCGCCAGCGTTAGGGCGCCCTGCCCCTGCCGTCGACCGTCTTCGAATGCACCCACATATTGATCACCGTTGGCATATGTATATGTGCCCTGACCGTTGAAAAGATCTTTCTCAAATGCACCAACGTATTTATCCCCATTGGCAGACGTATAGGTACCTTGGCCATGCTTTTTGTCGTCTTTATATTCTCCAACATAATTATTGCCACTATCATCAAGCTTTAAAACACCTTTTCCGTTCTTGACGCCATCTTTAAACTCGCCAGTGTAGATGTGCCCGTTGGCATAAGTAACCGTGCCTTGTCCGTTCGGCTTGTCATCTCTGAATTCACCGGCGTATGCATCTCCGTTTGCATCGGTATAGGTGCCTTGTCCGTTGAACCGGTCATCTTTGAAAGTTCCGACGTATGTATCGCCTTTAGCAAAGATTAATGTGCCTTGGCCGTTTCTTTCGTTAGCCTCGAAAGCCCCGACGTATTGCGTCCCATCGGGCCACGTTTTAGTGCCTTGACCAGCTATAAAATCATCTTTGAAAGTTCCGACATACACGGTGCCATCGGCATAAATATAAGTGCCTTGCCCATTTTGTTTATCATTCTTGAAATTTCCAACATATTTATGCCCAAGCAATTTGGTTTTAGCGCCCCAGGTAAAGGTGCCTTGACCGCTCTTCATCCCGTCCTTGAAAGCGCCAATGTATTTGCTTCCATTGGCATAGGTATAGTCCCCTTGACCGGCTGGCTCACCATTTTCAAAATTACCGACGTATGTATTACCGGCAAATACACTATTGATGCCCCAGGTTTTAGTACCTTGCCCAGTTTTCACATCATCTTTGAACTCACCAGTATACGTGCTGCCATCGGCATATGTATATGTGCCTTGGCCGTTTTGCTTATTGTCTTTAAATTCCCCAGCATATTTATGTCCAGCCAATGCTGTTTGCGGACCCCAAGTTTTGGTCCCTTGTCCGGTTTGCACATCGTCTATAAAGGATCCGACGTAGGTAGTTCCATCAGCATCGGAATAGGTGCCCTTCCCGTTTTGTTTATTCTCCCGAAACGCTCCCACGTATTTATGACCGGCTAACTCAGTTTTTGGGCCCCATGTTTTGGTTCCCTGCCCCGTTCGAATACCATCTTTGAATGTGCCCGAATATTGTGACCCATCAGAGTGGACATAGCGGCCTTGGCCGTTAGGCTTGTTATCTCGCCATTCACCCACGTATTTATGGCCTGCCAGTTCGTCTGTCGGCCCCCATTCCCTTGTGCCTTGACCCGTCTTAGCACCATCCTTAAATACGCCGTCGTACTTGCCACCATCGGCGTAGGCATATGTGCCCTGTCCGTTGATCAGGCCAGATTCATAAGTGCCAACGTGGCTGTCTCCATTGGAGAAAGTGAACTTTCCTTGCCCCTCAAAAAGGTCTTCCTTAAACGCACCGACATATTGGTTTCCGTTGGCAAATGTATAATGCCCCTCACCATTGATGCGGTCGTTCTTGAATTCACCAGCATAGATATTACCGTTTGCAAACGTATAAGTACCCTGCCCATTAAAAAGGTCTTCTTTGAAGTCTCCAACATAGATATTGCCGTTTGCAAACGTATACTTGCCCGCGCCGTCTAAAAGGCCGGCTTTAAATTCCCCAGTATACTTGTTTCCATTCGACCAAATGAAATCGCCTTTTCCATGTTTTTTCCCATTTTGAAACTCACCAGTATATTGACTTCCATCGTTGAGATTATAAACACCTTGACCACTGAAAAGGTCATTTTCAAAACCGCCGACGTAACGGTTTCCGCTGGCAAAAGTAAACGTACCCTGCCCATTTTTCGTGTCATCTAAAAACGCACCAACATACTGGCTTCCATTTTCATAGGTATAGGTGCCCTGCCCATGCCTTTTACCATCTTTAAAACTGCCAAAGTAGCTATTTTCATTCGCAAAAGTGTACTTACCTTGCCCGTTGAACAGATTATTTTCAAATTCGCCAACATAGATATTTCCACTGCCAAAAGTATATGCGCCATGGCCATCATGTTGACCGTCTTTCCATTCGCCCGTGTAGGAGTTTTTATTTTGATAACCTATGGAACCAGAACAATCAGTCCAAACCAGACTTGATGAACCCGGACAAGGCGGCAGCGCAAAACTCGGCATTCCACTCAACAAAAACACCGCGGCGAACAAGGATATTTTAATTTTCACGTATTTCATAGACAAGTGTTAGCAGGGGTTTTGTAAACTGTGTAGCCTGTAGGATAGATTTCGTTACCCAAGAGACAATTATTATTCGTAATATTACAAGGCTATCAAGGAGCAAATTTTTAAGATTAAATTCAACAAGCTGTCGGTAATTTTCGAATTAGCCCATTTCGTCCAGTTATTTGGTTCTATTTTACGATTTTATTGTTATTTTCAGCACAAATTCAAACCATAGTACCAGTATAGACTACATGGCTCGGCTCTGGCCCCGAAAACCACTTAAGACCACAGCAGCATACCAGAATTATGAGCCACCGTTCTGGCATTACAGGCATGGTATTCTTGACCCTTTTAATCCGTCGCTGGCTTTCGTAGGTTTCAAAACTGCCCGTATAATTTGAGCAAAGTCCATCCTTAAAAGCTTTTTCACAAACCAGACGGCCATACAGCAGATGCTATAAAAAGCCGAATTCTAAATGTGCCAGATAGCCAAACAGGGGCTGCACGATCAAAAAATTTTGGATTAAGGGACGGTCATTTGTATTAAGTATTAGCCAATTATGTTGACCAAAGAAAAATATTACAGCCACTTTGATATAAGCATTTTTCACAAATCAGCAGATAGCTTGAACCCCAAAACGGCATCAGGTAATTTCGCCATGTCCATCTCAATGAACGATTGCAGTTAAACCAGATCATGCGCCAGAAAAAAGAAGAGAGGGCCATTCTTGCCCTAGATTCATTTGAAATGTTAAATAACTGGAACTGTAAAGAAAGTGGAGCATCAGACAGTTGATAATATATTACTTTTGAGCTATTTCTAGTTCTGGTTGGTAAACCGATGTTAAAGAAAACCTTAGGGCAGGAAATCATTATGAAAGAATTTTCTCTTGTTTGTTTAATTTTTTGCCTGTTGGGCTGTGTGCCAACATTGCAAAACCAATCTGCTGTTAACCCACCTTCTGCGGACAAAACAACAAAAGAAATTGCTGATACCCAAGAATGCGCAAGGCCCGCTCTCAGCGCAGATAAAGTGGTGGTAACAGACAGTATTGTCGATGACAAACCAAACAAGATAGTGACAGCCGCGATGGCGGGAGTTTGGGGAGGATATTTTTTAGCGAATATTTCATTGCCTTTTGCGGCTGTGGTCTTGCCAATCGCCGATTTAGAGTCTGGCGAAGACGCCTATTTACAGAAACTGAAAGACAACTTCACAAAGCAGGCTGATACTTTAAACAATTGCGAGCTAAAATAGACCCATATTTTGGTCTTTTCGAATTCATAGCGGACGATTGCTGCTCATTACTAAAAATGAAATATCCGTGGGATATAATAGTATGCTTGAGCTTTTTAAAATTGGACGCCGGCATTGCTTTGTAGGCGAATAAGCCCTTACCAATAAATTATTTTGATTCATTTTTCTCTTTTGGCTATTTATGAGGCTCCCTCAACTCTGAGCCCGCTCAAAATAATATAAGCGACAGTAACAAAAATACATAATGAATCTGTAAAGTTGATATTGTGTATTTGATTGCGAACCAGTCTGCGATTATAGCTGGGCCGTTACAAAGTTTAGAAGCGGCAGGACAAGTCATGCAGAATCATATTTTCGCGATCACTTTAGCAGCAACCAGCCTGATTGGATCTGCAAGCTGGGCTGAATGTGGCAAGCTGTGTGATAGTGTCTGGCTCAAATCGGTAACTTTGGCCAAAGTACAAGCTGAAGTGGACGGTGGTGCTGACGTAAACGCACAAAGTAAAAACGGACTAACCCCCTTACATCAAGCACCAACGCTCGAAATATTCAGTATCTTATTAAGCGCCGGGGCCGATATAAATGTACGCAATGAATATGGAGCCACGCCGCTGCACAGCGCACGAACACCTGAGATTATTCAAGCGCTACTAGGTGCTGGAGCAAATATAAACGCTCGGGATAGAGGAGGGGCGACACCGCTTCATAAGGCCTACACACCTGAAATCGTGCGAACGCTGATAGAGGCAGGCGCTGATATAAATGTGCGAAACGAATATGGCCGAACACCCCTAGGTATGGCTTTTGAACCGGATGTCGTTTTTGAAAAGAAACCACCGGAAATCATTCAGTTGCTATTAAATGCCGGCGCAACCGTCAACGAACGTGATAACTACGGCAGCTCACCCTTGCTGCTCAAATCAATGACAGGGTATGACCCTGAAATCGTGCGAGCTCTGCTGAGCGCCGGAGCAGATGTAAATGCGCGGGATCGAAATGGCACTGCCCCCATGCACAAAGCGCATACACTTGAAATTCTCAAAGTACTTCTCGACGCAGGTGCAAATGTTAATGTGCGAGATGAAAGTGGCTCGACACCGCTCCATGGAGCCAGCACGCCTGAAATCGCTCAGGCGCTTTTAGGCGCCGGCGCTGAAGTAAACGTAAGAGATGAATTTGGCTTCACAGCCCTGCATTGCGCGGCAGGTTGCCAAGGCCTCGAAGCCCACGCTGACATTATCCAAACATTGTTGAACGCCGGTGCAGATGTGCACGCCAGAAATGAAAATGGCAAAACACCTTGGGATTTAGCCCAAATAAATGAACAAATAAAAGTCACCGAAGGGTACTGGGCGCTTTCGCAGGCTTCTGCAGTTTGTGGCAAGCTGTGTGACAGTGTTTGGTGGGACACAGCAACACCCTCAGATTTACAGTTAGAATTAGATGCAGGTGCCACCGTAAACGCCAAGGACAAAAACGGCAAAACGCCTTGGGAACATGCAAAGCAAAGCCCTCTCAAAGGCAGCAAAGCTTATTGGGCCCTGAATGAAGCACGCTTTGATTAGGTATTTTCAACGTGATTTAATACTGTAACGCTTACTAAAGCATGAAAGAAAATCTGATTTTCAAAAATCACGACTGAATATGAGATTCTTGCTCTTATGAAATGCAATTAATAAGAACTCTTGTAATAAAGAGAGGCTCGAAAAGGGCGGGGTCTGCCTTAAAAACTACACGGTACATTATGAAAAGCTGCTCCATCTTCACGAACTTTATCTGTCTCAGCCTGATGGCGCACATCCTGTAGTACAAATATGGCTAGCATTTATCACTCTACCGCCAAACCCAGATGTTCAAAGGTAAATAAAGTCAGTATCGGCGCAGCGCACCGAAAAATAATTTATCAGTCGGCGATGAAATTAAAGGTCGGTCTGGATGCAAGGTTGTCAAACAACCGCAATTAGCGGCCACATTTGATCAGACAGTGCTAGGGTAATACACCGACTCAAATCTTCTGCCAAAAGTTTTAAATCCGCTGAGATATGCGAACAGGGCACAGTAGAAATCGTGCAATGCACACCACATTAATAGGCCTGTTGGTTCAAGTAGCTGCCAGATCAAGTCTAAGGTTTTTTAATAAACCTTTCCGGCCTGTGTCTTATGATTTATTTTCCACGCAGGGGTTTGCGGCTCGCGCCCCTGCAGATCAATCCGTTACACTCTGGGCCGCATTTGGGGTGCCACACTCCGCTAGGGTGCCCGAGCATATCGTCAGTTCTCCGTCTTTCCAGAGGCCTTGCTTTACCGACCCATCTGCCTCTTTATAGGTGCCTTGCCCGTCAAACAGATCATCTTTGAACCTGCCGACGTAGCTGTCACCATTGGCATAGCTATAGCGTCCCTGTCCATTGAACAGGTCATCCTGAAACGCACCTTCGTATTTGTTGCCATTGACGTAAGTATAAATGCCCTGACCGTTGAATAAATCATTTTTAAACGTACCAACGTATTTATTCCCGCTATCCGTAAAGATTAAAGTGCCCTGACCATTAAACATATCATTCTTATACTCGCCGACGTATTTGTCACCGTTGACATATGTGAATGTGCCTTGTCGGTATTTTTTGTTGTATCTGAACTCACCGATATATTCATCACCATTGCCATAACTGAGACGGCCTTGACCGTGCTTTTTGCTGTCCTTGTACGCGCCAACATAGGTGTCGCCATTGGACATGTTGTAAGTGCCCCGACCGTTGAACAGATCATCCTTAAACATACCAACATATTTACTGCCATCAGCGTAAATTAAGGTGCCTTCCCCATTAAACAGGTCATCTTGAAAAGTACCGACATAGACGTCGCCATTGGCATAGGTTTTACGACCCTCACCGTTAAACAAATCATCCTGAAAGTCACCTTCGTACGTATTGCCATTGGCGTAGGTATAAATACCCTGACCACTAAAAAGATCATCTTCAAACATACCAACGTATTTATTCCCGCTCGTCGCCAGATCCAAAGTGCCTTGACCATTGAACAGATCATCCTTGAACGCGCCGAGATATTTATCCCCATTGGTATAGGTTAAAGTACCTTCACCGTGTTTTTTATTGTCCTCAAACGTACCGACATAGGCATTGCCATTGGCATAGGTATACGTGCCCTGACCGTTGAACAGGTCGTCTTTAAAAGACCCGACATATCTGTCTCCATCAGCATAGGTATAGGTCCCTTGACCATGTTTCTTACTGTCTTGATACCCGCCTACATAGACGTCGCCATTGGCATAGGTATACGCCCCCTGACCGTGCTTTTTGCTATCCTTAAACTCACCCACATATTTATTTTTGCTGGCCAGCGTTAACGTGCCAGTGCCATTGAACAGATCGTTTTCCCATGCGCCAACATAGTCGGTGCCATTCACAAACGAATATGTGCCCTGCCCGCTTTTTACGCCATCCTGCCACTCCCCGACATACTCACTGCCATCCGGAGACCTGTAGGTGCCTTGCCCGCGCTTTTTATCATCTTTAAACGCCCCCACATAGGTGCTGCCATCCGCATAGGTATAGGTGCCTTGCCCCGTCTTGACGTCGTCTTTGAATTGCCCGACATATGTATCGCCATTGGCAAAGCTATAGCGGCCCTGACCGTTAAAAAGGTCGCCTTTGAACATACCGACATATTTGTTGCCGATCGATGTCAGCGTCAGTGTCCCTTGACCGCTGATTAAATCATCTTGGAACATGCCTGTGTAGATGTCGCCGTTTTCATAGCTGAAGACGCCTTGACCGTGCTTTTGACCCTTCACGAAACCACCGACATATTTGCTTTGGTTGCTGAACGTCAGGGTCCCTTCTCCGGTCCGTTCACCCGCGCTCCAATCACCGACATATATGTCGCCATTCGCAAAGCTATACGTTCCTTGACCGTCTTGTTTGTTATCCTTCCACGCCCCGACATATTTGCTTCCATTGGGCCCGGTATAGGTGCCTTGGCCGTCTTTCACCCCCTGTTTGAACGCTCCTATGTATTTATTGCCGCTATCAGAAAAGGTGAGTGTGCCTTGGCCGTCCTGTTTGTTATTCTTCCAGTCTCCAATATATTGGCTGCCGTTCGGACCCTTATAGGTGCCTTGACCTTCTTTCACGCCCTGTTTCCAAGCGCCAACATAATTGGTGCCGTTGGCATAGGTATAAGTGCCTTGGCCGTCCTGTTTGTTATCGGCCCAATCCCCCACATATACATCGCCGTTACCATAGCTATAGGTGCCTTGGCCGTGCTGTTTGTTATCACGCCACTCTCCGACAAACTGACTGCCGTCAGGTCCGGTATAGGTGCCCAGGCCATTGAACAGATCGTCTTTGAACGACCCGATGTATTCATAGCCGTTGGCAGAGGTTAAAGTGCCCTCACCATGTTTCCGGTCACCCTTAAAGTCCCCAACGTAATAGCTACCATCGTTATAGGTAAGTTCACCCTGACCACTATTTAAGCCCTCTGCAAACTCCCCGACATAGGTGTCGCCATTGGCATAGGTAATGCGCCCTTGACCGTGCTCTTGGTTATCCTTCCAACCGCCGACATAGGTGCTGCCATCCGCATAGGTATAGGTGCCTTGGCCGTTGAACAGGTTGTCTTTGAATTCACCAACATACAGATCGCCATTGGTAAAGGTCAGCGTGCCTTGGCCACCCTGAATACCATCCTTGAACGCCCCGTCATATTTGTTGCCATTGGCCCAGGTTTGAATACCCTGCCCGTTTTGTTTGTTGTCCTTGAACTCGCCAACATAGACGCGGCCATCCGCATATGTGTACGTGCCACGGCCATTTTGAGTATCATCTTGGAACGCCCCATCATATGTATCGCCAGCAAACTGCGTATCGGGACCCCAGGTTTTGATGCCTTGCCCAGCCTTCACACCGTCCTTGAACGCACCAACATAGATGCTGCCATCACCATAGGTGTATGTGCCTTGGCCGTTCGGCGCGTTCGACTTGAACGTACCAACATATTTATCGCCAGCAAACTCGGTGTCTGGCCCCCAGGTTTTAGTACCCTGCCCGGTTTTGACGTCTTGTTCAAACGCCCCTGTATAAATGTCACCATTGGCGTAGGTATACAGGCCCTGCCCACCAAAACGGTCGTCTTTAAACGCACCTACATAGATATCGCCATTGGCAAATGTCTTGGTACCCTGCCCATGCTGCACGCCGTCTTTGAAAGATCCAACATATTTATCACCGTTGGCATAGATATACGTGCCCTGTCCCTGAAAAAGGTCATCTTCATACTGGCCAGTGTATTTGTTGCCGCTGGAGACCAGATCCAAAGTGCCTGCGCCATTGAACATGTCATTTTCAAACGTGCCCACATAGGTGTCGCCATTCGCAAACGTATAGGTGCCTTGGCCGTCAAACAAACCGTCCTTATACATCCCCTCATAGACATTGCCACTGGCCGCAAGCTCTAAGCGGCCCTGTCCGTTTGGCTTACCTGCCTGAAACGACCCGACATATTTGTCGCCGTTGGCATAAGTTAAAACGCCTTCACCTTGTTGTTCGTCCTGCTGGAAACCTCCGACGTATTGGTCACCGTTGCTATAGGTAAACGTTCCCTTGCCAGTGCGCGTAGCTGCCTTGAAATCACCGAAATATTGATTTCCTTTTGCAAAGGCATAGGTCCCTTGCCCGTCGGGCAAATCCTCTTTGAAAGCCCCTACATATGTGTCACCATTAGCATAGGTTTCGGTGCCCTGTCCGTGTTTTTTGCCATCTTTGACCTCACCGACATATTTATCACCATTTTTGAAGGCGTATTCACCCTCTCCGTGAAAAGTGCCGTTCTTGAAAGTGCCCACGTAGCTCTGGCCAGAAGGGTCCGTTTGAGTGCCTTGGCCGTGCTTTTCACCGTCTTTCCACTCTCCAACGTATTCGCGCCCATCAGATTCTGTAAAAGTGCCCAATCCGCCTTTCAAACCATCCTTGAAGGTGCCCACGTAAATGTCACCATTTGCAGAATTATACGTGCCCTGTCCGTTCGGTTTATCATTTTGGAAATTACCACTATATGTGTCGCCAGCGAACGTTGTATCGGGACCCCAGGTTTTTATGCCCGCACCGGTCTTTACACCGTCCGTCCACCCACCCTCATATTTGCTGCCATCTGACCAAGTAAACGTTCCCTGCCCGTTGAAACGGTTTTCCA
>Ga0114994_10001411_pt1 | contig 17213 bp, 24 predicted proteins | sample ArcticOcean_MG_C_9_FD_87043 | JGI IMG/M metagenome (GOLD analysis project Ga0114994, IMG submission 87043) | Marine microbial communities from western Arctic Ocean - ArcticOcean_MG_CB2_152 | ecosystem: Environmental > Aquatic > Marine > Oceanic | place: Arctic Ocean: Canada Basin | collected...
CCTAAATATACAACATAAATAGTATATAAGTCAAGCCTTTTTTTCACTTTTTTATGCTAATTCCAACATACTAAAAGGAACATTATAACTCGAACCTCTCATATCAACAATAGCTTTCTTGATGTTCATCTTAGTGATGACACCAGGAGTTTTCTTTGTTCTTTGAACAACGAATACCTTAGCACCAACACATAGTGATGATTTCCCTAACATAGTCTTACAATCATTAATCCACGCTGATAGTGTGTTTAGTTCTGAAAGACTATCTATTTTTCTGATTTCATTTTTCAAGTTCATTGTTTTTTCCCTTTATTCGTTACTTGAATATACAACATTTTTACCACTAAGTCAAGCTTTATAGAGTTTTTTTAATATTTTCCTCTTTACCCATTCTGGTTACTATTTCCTTAAACCAGTCAGAGTTAATTGCTTTGTTAAACTCAACAGTTGGATTGTAATTCTTATTAGTTCTTTTATCTTTCATCATTTTTCCCCATTTTCGTTACTTGAATATACAACATTAAATGAGTAAAGTCAAGCTTTATTTTGGATATTTCTTATAAAATTGTTTAGTAGTGAGTTTACTATCAGCTATGTATTCATTTAACATTTCTTGACCAGCCACTCTGAGTTTGAACTCCCTATTACCCACTCGTACCATCTGGTACTTCACGTTATCTTCAATTATATATTTTTTATACTTAGGAGCATTCTTATACTCTTGAGCCAGGATGGTAGCATCTCCATAACTCTTTAATTGTTTTCTTTCTTTAAATCTCTTCATTGTATTATCCCTTTTTGTCATACTTGAATATACAACAAATACTTGAACAAGTCAAGCTTTATTTTAAACTTTATTTATTTTCTTCTTTCGAACCACGCCGTTCCTTCCTTCAATACACACGAACACCACGCCTTTCTTATCCTTTTCTACCCAAACATCACCTATCATAACTTATCCTTTATTCATTCAATTAACACCTAAATATAACACCAAATACCTATACAAGTCAAGCACTTTTTTTAATTAATCAATTTTATAATTATAAATTTCTTCAAATTCTTCGGTTTTCATCATTCTAATTGCATCCCATGTCATTTTAGTACATACCTTTGCACATACTTGACAACCGATACATTCATCAAATCTTATCTGAACTGGTGGAATAGGAATATCATACTTATCACTTGCTACTGGTTCGATACAATCAACAGGGCAGAATGGGACACATGCCATACATCCTGTACAATTATCCTCATCTACTACAGCCATAAGTTTTGGTTTTCTCTTTTTATATCCTACCCTTTCTGGTAGTTCTGGTATTCCTTTAAAATGATTATAATTACTCATTAACTTGGCCTATAACTATGGATATCTTCTATCTTATATTCTTTACCATTTGTAGTAGTAAACTTCTCTGGTAAATTATCCCATTGTCCTTTAGGTATTTTACCCATATCGTGCATACTCCCAGGTAATCTCTCAGGTGGTAATCCTTCTAAATCACAATAATCCCATTGTATCCATTCGTCTGTACCATCAATTTGAACCAATGGTTTACTTATTTGGAATTTGTGTAGTTGGTATAAATGAATTTTCATATTAATATTATAAAAAAAACCTAATAATTGGAAATATACCATATATTACAAAACATGCTTTTAATAACCAAACAGCTGTCATAACAGGGGCCATAAATAAAATTCTTACTAATAAAGCCAATACCATTTTAAATCCCATATCCCAATCACGCAATGGCCATGTGTGTTCAAAATAAAATACTTTTGGATACCATTGATCATTATATACAATATCCTTATCTTCATCATATGTTTCAAAATGAGTAAATGGCCAATCTTTTGTATATATTTTTTTCCAATGTCCTTTCGGCCAAGTTACTCTACGATATACCATATCTGGTGTCGTAGGTAAAGAATCATCCCAACCCACTTTAATTTCTCCTTGTTACTCTCCGTCCACCAGAACTTTTACTTGAACTTGTGGAAGAAGAACTTGTTGAAGAACTTCTATCGCTTGATACATTAGAACTATTATTACTACTACCATTATAACTTGATTCAGTAGTATTGGTTCTTGTTCTCGTAACAGTTAAATTTGTTCCAGGAGATTTTCCATCTCTTGACCAAGTTCTTGGTGTCTTTTCTTCCACCCACGGGATATTCATTGTATATCCACCTAAAGTATAACTATTATAATATCCACCATAATTATATCCACCATTATAATAGTTGTATCTGTTACCATATCCTGAAAAACCACTAAACCTATTATACATCATACTATAAGCCATACCTAATGATTGTCCTGCTCCATCTTGAGCATATATCCCAACTGATTTTAGTGGCCCAGCTGATGAATAAGAATAGAATTGTTCTCCATCTTCATCCATTTCTGGTTCTGGTTGAAACATAGAGAGTTGTGTATAACACCCTTGTGTGAAAAGTAGTATAGTTATCCAAACTACTATAGACCACCACTTAGGTAATATATCTTTATTAAACTTCATTAGTATTTCCCCAACACACTTGGTTTTTTAATTTCTATTTTCTCCATTTGAGTATGCTTTAAACACCAATGTCTACTGCCACTCCTTATATCATCTGACAAATAAATATGAGTTATTTCTTTGTTATCTAAAATATGACTATGCATAGTATTAGGAACACATGACATCAAGAATAATAAAGGTAAATACTTTATGAATGATTTACCCACTTAATTTAACTCCATTTAAAAAAACTTTATACACTTCATATCCACTTTCTTTTATCACTTCAACAGCTTGTTTCAAATGTGGAACTGCCGTGTAATTTTTATTGAGTGCAACTTTAACGATTTGATTTTCTATATCTACAAAAATACTCTTCTCGTCTGTAAATGGTAATCCACCAATACCTTTGGTTAATCCATATGCACAAAAACTACATACCAATCCATTAACTTCAAATGTTAAAGTATCTGATTGTCCGTATAGAACACCCACTAATAATAATATAGTTAATAATTTTTTCATTTCCCATGCTCCTTCACATTTATAATTTGAAAAATCTTTGTTGGAATTATATTCAATCCTGTATCATTAGTTAAAATTAATGAGTTCTGAAATTCAGTCCAATCAACCATAAACTTCTTATCCAATATCCCATTATTCTTAGAACGAATCACTTCATTTAATGCATTAATTGTATACAATGTATTGGTTTGTTTCTTTCTATGTAGTGAGATTGTATCTATAATACCTTCTTGAAACCCATCATCATACTCTACATTATAAGTACAGATTAATTGAGATGAATCATTTTGATTTGAAAACACATAAATCTTATCATATAAAATATCATTACACTCAATGATAATATTAATAACATCTTCTAAGTCGGTTTGGCGAGTAAAGGTACAGAGTAGTTGTGTTTTCATTATTTCTTCTCTTTTGATTTTTGTTTCTCTGTCTCTATATCTTTTTGAGATTTTTCTGATTGTTCTACTAATGCAGTTTTTAAGGCTGGCCCATATTGACCACCAACTTTTGAATCTCTACCACCAGTTCTATGAGTATCTACACCTATAACTATTTTTTCATTATTTTTATTTACATATATTAATGATTGTTTGCTATTTGTTGGAACTACATTTTCTAATATGTGTACCTCTAATGCTTCTGTATCATCTGGATCACCATCAAATTCAAGTATTTTAGCTAATGCTCTACGAAAATCAGTAGGTGATACTGGGTCAGAACCAAACTCAGCCATTACTCTACCATCTACATCACCACTAATATAATCACTTAAATGTGTTCTATCTAAAAATCCTTTTACATAAGCTTTTGTATGAGGTCCATTTTTAGGTGGTACGCCCGTAATACCCATTTTAGCATCTTCGTCTTTTAATTGAGAAGTTGTTTCATCATACATATCTGATAAATCCTTACCTCGTTGTCTTTCTACTTGTTCTAATTTTTCTAATTCTTTACTATTATATATATCTTCAACATCGTCTGCACCAAATACACCACCATAGAGTACTTTTGTTTTATCTGTCTTACTTGGTGCTTTAGCTACTTTTGCAGCACACTCTTTTATCCTACTCGGGTCATCACCTACACATTCCTTCATTAATGTTCTAACTTTTTGTGTTCTTATCAAAGTTTTAACTAATGAATATGGTGCTGCAGAACTTCCATTACCAATACTATTTAAACCACCAGTTCCAGTTGTATCTAAAACTGATTGCACGGTATCTTCTGCTCCAAATGGTTTTGACTTTCCTTTTTTTACATTACTTTGATGTTCTTTCCATTTTGCAGCTATTCCTTTTTTCCAAGTTTTATATTCTTTACTTTTAACATCATTATTTGGAGCTCCATCTTCACCTAAAAGATTTGCTTGAACTTCTGGTGCTTTTTGAGCTTCTTTAGTGTATTTATCATTTGTTCCACCTGTATGGTATTCCGTTTTACCACCTTTATCATCGATATTCACTGCTATTCCTAAAGCTTTAGAAACTTTTTTAAGACCTTTTCTATTTTTCTTAACAACTTTTTTAGTATCATTACAATATGAGGTATTGAATTGAGATGACTTTGAATGTTGTTCAGTTACTATTTCATTTATTTTTTTAACACCATTGGCCTTTGTTTTTTTATCAAAATATTTATCAGCATTTTTTTCAATTGATTTTTTTGTACCATTTATTGTAGAACTTGACATTTGGTCATTAATAGTTTGTTTATTGGTAACATAAGCAACTCTTGTTCTACCCTCATTATCAGTATAAATAATCATTGTATCAGCATCACCCTCTTTACCAGTTACAGATTTATCAGTTGCTTTCTTTTGATAAAAATAAAGTTCTTTTTTATAATGTTTAATTGCTTCTCCATCACCATCTTCTTCTGCCTTTTTAAGGTTTGTAATCAAATTATCTCTTACAACTATATTATCTGTCGTATTTACAGGGTGTCCATCGGGTTGATTAGAATTATAACCCCATTGTTTATTATTTTTAAGTTTATTCATTGTTCTTGCACCAGCAGATGAATTTTTTGATAGTTTTTTTAATTTTTTATCATCTTTTGCAATATCAGTATCAGGATAATCTCTCTTAACCCTTGCAATTATTTGGTCTTGTAATGGTATTGTGTCATCATAGTCTGGTTCATTTGCTATCTCCCTACCTATATTTGCCATTTCTTCTTGTATTGTAGTATCACCACCACCTTTTCCTGTTTTCTCACCACTAAATATTTTTTCTCTATCTGCAAGAACTCTCTCTCTTACATCTTCTGGACCTTTCGTGGGGATCACTTTTGGAGCACCTTCCGAAGAAACTTTATCTGCTATATCATCTGCTGAATCACCAGTCCATTCTTTATCTTTTGCAGTTTTAGGAAATGCCTTTTTCTTTTTAGGTTTATCTGATTGTTTAGATTTACTCTTATTAGATGGTTTATCTTGTGTAGATTGTTTATCTTTTGTATCACCTAAATCTTTAGCATCTCTGCGTTTTGGTGGCCCACCATGTTTTGCAATATATTTAGCTTTCCCTGGACCATCTAATTTATCCCACCAAGTTCCTTCTGTAAGTGTAAGTGTTTTAATCAACTCGATACGAGCATCAACAGGCCATTTGAATTCTTTCAACACATCATATAATTTAATTAAATGTTGTTCGTTTTCAAAATCAGGACTCCCATCATGAACTCTATAACTTAACTCATTTAATATTTTTTTAATGTCTGTTATCATTTAATTTCCTTACTCCACGGCGATACTTTTACTGGAAGATTATAACCCAATGCCACACCTAACATTAATCTCGTATTACCACCTAATAAATATAAAGTTCCTTTATTATCCTTAATTACGATAGGTGGTGGAAATGGTACTTTCTTTTTAATTCCATCTATAATACTTTTATAATTCTTTTTATATTTTTTAGCCATTTCAATGGCCTTTTCCAATCTATCACTTGGATGTGTATCCAATATTTCACCTACATCAGTATTGCTTATAGCCCTTAATTCTTTTTCATCAAAAAATTCGTAAGGTGCGGTTTTTATACTGCTCCTACCATCATCTCTATCTTTCCACATTTTTGGCAATTTAGATTGCGTATAATCATTTTTAAAATACTCATCTATTTCACCCTCTATCTCTTCATGTGTGTAGGGGCGAAATTTCTTGTAATTTGTTAATGACTCAATTAATATGTCTTTTAAACTATACATTAAATTTCCCTGTTATATCTCGCATGTCATGATAGCTATCTCCCATTGATACTTTAGTTGGATATTTACCATCTTGTTCTAATATACCCTTTACTTTCTTCAAATAATCTAACCCATCTTCCTTATCAAAGTCAATCAAAAAAGAATCGTAATTATACAACACTAATCTACTAGCATACTCCCCATTCTCTATTTCTGGTAATAGAGTATTTAAAATCCTAATGTTATTCTCTGTTTCTAACAATTGTACTTTATAATTAAATACTTTATTCGGATTCATCGATTGCATATTTTTCCTGTATATTTTCCGATAATAAATATCTGATTCTATGAAATCCTGTCTTTTATATACCCCCCACAAGTCCTTTATATACTCGTCTACCATACCAAAGAACGGGTTTTCTTTCATTTCAGTAGTTATACCACCATATAAATACTTGAAAGTTAATGATTTTCCTTCATCATAACTCAATCCATATGTTTTTGCTAAGTGTTCATGTGCCGAACCATTCGGGAATTCATAACCAATTAAATCTCCAATCAATCTTGGATGGTATGCATCAAAATCAAACTCAACCAATACACCACCTTTATGTCTACTGATAAATTGTTTTCTACTACCATCTTTTTTATTGAGAGCTGCAAAGTTCATTCCACCAAATCGATTACTTGGACGACCTGTTGATGTGTATGGATTATATTCAGAATATACCATTTTTTCATCTGTAGTGTATAATCCCTTATCTTCTATTTTTAATAAAACTTCCAAGATAGTTTGGTCATAATCTTTTTCAAAATTTCTAATTAAGTCTTCTGATAAATTACTAAAGTATTCGGCATGTTTTACTAATGGAATAACATCATTTACATTTTCTTTCTCATAATGTAATCTATAATTATGATGATGTGCATTTGTTAAATGTTTATCAAAATCATATGGTTCATTTGTTTTCATATAATGACACCAATTCAAATCATATACTTCTGTTGAATTTATCATTGAACAATGTTTATAAGATTTTAAATCAGATACAAGTATTGCTGAATTTGTATTCCAATATATTGTATCTTCCGAAAACCTTTCATTATGATGAACTGGTATAATATATTCATTCTGTAAAGTTCTAATATAATAACACGATACACGATTCTCTTTTGGATGTTTATTCACATCGGAATACATTTGTAAATATATAAGTGGTTGTTTCCGAATCTTCTTAAAAGTATCGGACAACTTTTCCATTGTGTTAATTATTATCATTGACCTATTTTGTGTTTAACATAAGTAACTATTTGTTCTGCAATATTTGTTTTACAATATTTATCCATTCCCTCAAATCCTGGTGAAGAATTAACCTCACATATACTATACGAATCCCCATCAAATAGCAAGTCCACTCCTGCTATATCCAACCCAAGTAATCTTGCAGATTCACCACCCAACCATTCTATATCTGCATCAATTTGATATGGAATACCTTCACCACCTCTTGTAATATTAGCTCTGAAATCTCCGTCAATGGATTGTCTCATCATACAACCAACTACTTTACCATTCACAACCAACACTCTTAAATCTTTACCATGAGAATCTTTAATAAATTCTTGAATGATAATATTGTAACTTGGTTTGGTTATTTCTGCCATTTTCAATAGTTGTTGTAATTGGTTTCTATTCTCACACAAAAATACACCTGCTCCAAATGAACCACTCAATGTTTTAATAATTGCTGGATATCCTATATTCTTTTCTACAAACTCCACATTAATTGGATGTTTAACCAATAATGTTTTTGGTACTGGTAAACTTGATTGTCCTAATACTTGTTGTGTGTATAACTTATCTTTAACATTATCTATCGAATCACTACCATTAATAAGTATCACTCCCAACCGCTCTAAATGTCGAATAATTGCTTTAATAAAGTATGTTGTTCCACTACCTGTTCGTGGTATTACAAAATCAGGAAGTGTTCTCGCCTTACCATCAACCAAAATACTTTTCCTATCATCTCTATCTACAAAAATATCTACAGCATCTGGGTGCACTACGCGAACCGTAATTTCTTGTTTCTCAAATTCCTCAATAAGTTTTTGGGTTTCCCAAGAATCTTCTATAGGATTTTTATATAATATCCAACCATTCATTTATTAACCTTTGTTATTTTTTCGTACCAGGGACTAAACCAATTCAATACATCTGTTTGACTTCCATACACTTTTAATAAATCTCTTTTCTTAAATAATAAATCTTTAGGTAATCTAACATCATGATTTTTATCAAAACACCATAACAACTCTGGCCTTAAATGATTTAATATATCGTGTAATGCTCTATGTCTTGGATGACCATATTCACCTTGTTTATTATGTGTTACTATTTTTGTATATTTTCTTTCTCTCAATACTCTTAATAATTCATAGATAAGTTTTTCTCTATGATAATCTTCTCCACCTTTATAACCTGTCCAATGTTCAAATTCTTTTATCCCTATAAATTTCATAGAGGCTATAAGTTCTCTTTTTCTAACTTCATTATGACATTCATCTACTACTACAACTTTATATTCTTTTGGATACGATAGTAATTCAGCTCCACCAAATAGTGCTTCGTCATCAGGGTGTGCTACAATCATTATCTTATCAATCACAATAAAATGTCTCCATGTTGGTATGTGTTTGTAATACCGATGCAGGAATATTTTCAGTAATATCACCATACATCGCTTGTTCTAAAATATCTTTTTTGTGTTTTCCATTTGCCATTAATATTATTTTTTTAGAACTCATAATTGGTTTCAATCCCATAGTAACTGCTTGTGTTGGTACATCATTAATTGATGGAAAAAATCTTGAATTGTCTTTTATGGTTTCTTCTGTTAAATCTACCATTCTTGTTTCTGATTCAAATGAAGAACCAGGTTCATTAAAAGCTATATGTCCATTACCACCTATACCCAATAAACATAAATCAACTTCAGTTCCATAACTCAAATCTGGCCATACTGCAGTATCACCTGAAAAATATATATTATCATCATCCATATTAATGTGTTTAAATAAATTTTCCATCATAAAATATCTATAACTTTGGTTCTGAATTGTATTATCAACATATTCATCTAAATTATATGTAGTTGTGGTACTCCAATCTAATTGTCTATTTACAAGTTCTTTATATAACCCAAGTGGTGTTGAACCTGTAGGTAATATTAATTTAGGTTCTGGTAATGTTAGTGTGTATTCAACAATATCTGCTACAGTTGAACTTAATTCTTTATAATTTTTTAATGTTTTTATTTCCAATATTCCTCACTCCACAATTTAGTTGTTTCTGGAAACACTTCTAACATTATTTTCTTTAATGCTCTTGCGTATTCTTGTATCTCTACTTGAGCTGTTGGTTCATCTCTCAATTCTATAAAGTTCATCACACTTTGAAATGATGCAGTCCACCATACTTTAGTGTATTGTGATAATGGTAATACGATACGAGCTTGTTCTTTTGCAACTCCCCTTCGTAACAAACCATCATAGAATATTTTGGCATGTTCTATTGAATCATTCCAAGTCCTCAAACATTCTTCTTGTAATTCAACCTCACCTTCAGATGCTTGTTTATTGTCATCTGATTGTGCTCTGAATACTTCGGGACATAATATTCTTCCACTTCCACATAACGACCACTAATCTCATTCCACGCGTGGTCTTTAGTTGAAGATGAAGATGTGGTTTCTATACCCACTACATGCTTATACCATTGACGCATTACAAATTCAGGTGCCTTGATAATCATCATGGCATGTTGATGTCTGAATGGTGAGAAGTGTTTATGTTTAATTAGGAATTTAGATAATCGTTTGTCTTTATCCGTAAATTCTTTTGAACGACCACCGAATGATACACGAGCTGCATTTACTGGAGTTAAATCATCTCCAAGTTTATCTACTAATTCTATATAACCTTTATCTAATACATCAATTTTCACTATGCACTTCCTTTTAATTTAATCATTTCTATTAATTCATCACTTCTTTCTTTTTTATATTCTTCTCGAACCTTTGTTGCGGATATCTCACCTATTTCTGTAGGTGGTATGTGTTCTATAATATCATAACCAACAGTTCTTCCATAGTTAATTGATTCAATATCGGGTACTATCATAAGTTTAACTTGTTCAACTCTAATATAATCTGATAACTCTCTGGATAACATATCAAATACTTCCTCACAAGTAAATGGATTGTTTTTATCTGGCATCATATCACGGATACAAATTAAAACATTTTTACCTTCTTTAAGTCGTTGGTCAATCAACCATTGATGACCTTTATGCCACGGCTGCCATCTGCCGATAAACATCGAATATTTCATCTACACACTCCTTTATTGATTTGTCTGCATTTATATCTGTAAAGTTTGTTAGTGGTGGTTGATAATCATCAACCCAATATTGTTCTTTTTCTGTTGGTCGGGTTGAGTGTATATAAAACTCTGCAATATTTCTATTTGATTTTAATTTCTCTCTCATATCACGATAGGGTGAAACCAAAGATACTAATACTAAATATCCTTTACTTTCCATAACCTTTGCCATATCAATAGCAAACTGAATATTCTTTCTACGACCTTTTTCTGAATAATCTTTATTATCCAATACTTCTCGTAAATCATCCCCATCAATCTGAATGATTTTATCTTTTAAATAAAAATGAGAATACATCACTTTTTCAGCAAATTCATTACTTAATGTAGTTTTACCAGAACCTGGTTGACCTGTGAACCATATAACCATTTACTATAACCTTTTATAATTATAAATATACTTTTTAAATCTCAAATACTAATTTATTTTTACCCTACGGAATTTTATAGGCACTTGGATACCCTGCTAATATAAATGCTTCTTTCTTCGCTTCACCACCGAATTCTCCATCTATCCACCACGCCAAATCTTCGTTAGTTCCCGTTGAACCCCGTTGAGCCATATTCACAATTCCATTTCCAGAAATATCCCAAAAAGCTGCTTGAATTGCTACTTGATTATCGTGATTTAACGACCAGGCCTTTTCGTGGTGTTTATAAACTTCCTTGAATTTTGATTCTGCTGTTCCGATACCATTCATTGAATTATATATAGCTGTTGCATTTGAAATAATTTTCAGTCCGTTGTTTTTTGCATCAAGATTTTTCGCTTGCCAATCAGCTTCGCTTACTTCTGCTTGAACTCCCACTTCTGATACTACTGCACTATTGTTAGAGCTGGTAGATGCAGATTTACCTGAACTTTCATCCTCGGCATCTAAAATTTCTTGAGCTTTAATTTGTGTTTCCGCAAATTTTGCATCAGTCTCTTCAATAATTTCAATAACTTTTGGTGTGAATAATTTACCATGTGCTTCAGTTAATGATAACATATCAATTCTCATTTGTCCTGAAATAGAAGTTGTCCAACCAGTAGTATCCAATGTGTGGTCTATTGTGGTGGCTTGAAATACTGCAAAGTTTTTATATGTTTCGGGTAAATAATCCACAGTAAATAAATCATACATTTGAATTCCCCCAATACCAGGAATACTAAAAGTTACTCCTATTGGTACGAGTGGATCAACTTCTTTTTGAGATTCTTGTGAATTATTCAATGTATGTAGCATCAATCTATTAAATCCTTGATACATATTACCTTTAGGATCAAAAATAAGATTTGTAATATTATCTGATTTATCCTTTGTGAATGCTCTATAAGTTTTTCCCTCTTCACTAATCAATTTTTCACTCAGGGTTACTTGTTCATTTTTTTGTATAATCTTATCAACATCACCTTTAGCTTGTTTTTCAGATTTACCAACTGGTTTCATTACTAATGGTGAATGTTGATCCGATGGGGATTCGTAAGCCATTATATGATTTTCTAAAAATGGAAATGATATTTTTTTAATAATTTCATCTTCTTTAGCAGTTGCCGGATCGGGATCCTTTTGTTCAGTAATTTGTACATTTTGTAATATTGATAAAGCTCTAATTCCCTTATCCTCTGGTTTATTAGTTCCACCTGGTTTACCCGCAGCATCTTTATTTGTATGATATACTGCCATTGTTGCTTGTGCTGCAGTTAACTTAACTTCTAAATCAAAATCTTTCATTAAAGAATTTTTACCATAATTTGAAAATACAAATGTTCCTAATTTATCTCTTGTACTTTTATCTGAAAATAAACCATCTGGATTAACATCTTGTACTCTATTCTCAGTAGTGAATTTATCAATAACTCCAATTTGTCCAGTATTATTTATTGAATTAACCACATCAAAGTTCCAATACCCACCATATTGTGCAGAAACTCTATTAAAAAATGAAGTTACGGCTCCACCCAAATCCCTAACTCCACCAGAAAAGGAATCTTTTAAAAATTTACTACTAAACACCATATGTCTAATCGTACCTCTTGTGGCAGGAACTTCTGCTGGTGGGGGCACAATCATTACACCTCCAGGTACATCATACATCCACAGGCCTTTAGAATTTTTATAAATTTCTTCCCCACCAGGTCCTGATGTTTTAACTACAGCATCAGTTGCAAATAGTGGCATTTTTTCTGGATCATTCAGTACTGTAAAATCTTCGAACAACTTACCATAAACCTTTTTTGTTGCTTCAGATGTCAGAGCATTATTTATCCCAACTGTATCCAAAATCCCACCTATTTGTCCTGGAAATAGAATATCTTTAGTATTTGAATATAAATTTTTACTATTTCTACAAAGAGTTTCTGAAGGTGTAGTTGAAATTACTTTTGATTTACTATCAATCTCATATTTAATATCTCTACTCTCAATACTGGTTTTTAATGGTGTAGTTCCTTCTCCCATCTGAGTTGTAAACCCAAAGAAAGTATTCAATACTATATCTTCAAACCATCCCCAATTACACCAACCACCATTTTCTTTTTCACCATTATGATAAACTCCTGCTTGTTTTCTATCGTTAGCTGCAATTCTAATATGTTCGTCAAGATTCTCAATAAACTTTTCAAAATAAAAATTTGAATTTTGCATTACATCTTGTTCTTTTTTATCATTATTTTCTATAATTGCTTCTGGGAGTTTTGAATCAGGAGCAGGATCAATTTGTCCTTTGAACATAGTACTTCCCATACTAATCAATTCGGTTGTACAATCAAATCCACCTGCTGGATTTATTTTATAACTATAATTTTTTATTTGTCCGATTGCGGCATAATAATCTCCACCCGCTGAGGATATTTGTTCCTGAAGTGCTTCGTATACACTTAACATTTCATCTGGTTTTGTTACTGTTTGGTGTTCAAGACTTATCTTTTTATTTTTAGCCCATCCAAACTCTACCATCACCATTCTACCATGTTTTAAAAATGCTTCTTTATATTTTTCAAACTCTCGTATATCCCAAAATTTCCAATTGATAGTTACATTTTGAATGGAGTGAGTTTTAAATGCTGTACTGATTGATTGTATTCCACTATGTGGTCTATGTAAATCTGTACCTTTTGGATTTTCGAAATCATCCATTGATGTGATAGGAGAACCAATTGGTTGATTATCTTTTGTAATTCCGCTTGTCATTCTAACTAACTCTTTTTGATCATCATCATAAACCGCGGAAGTTACACTTGCCCAAGTAGATTTAGTTAACATTTGTTCCATTGATTCATTACGCATTGCTACTGGACTCAATGGTGGTGAAAACTGCTTTTCTCGATTTAATGCATCTATCCTATCAAATAAAGCTAATTGTATATTTGAATCTATTTGTTTAAATTGAAACATATTAGTCTGTTAATCTATTTAATTTACCAAGTTGTTTTAATATTTCTCCAACTTCCATTGGTATTTTTATCTTTTCACCAATTTTCATTGTAAAATTTCCAGTAAAATTGTTATTTGCTCTTGCAATTATCCACCACAATGATTGATCATCATAGTATTTATGTGCAAGTCTCATATATGTGTCTTCATAACTTACATAATGTATTACATCAGTATCTTTGGATTGAATAATGGGATAGTCGGTACTTGCTAATTTTCGGTTCTTTGTTACGAAATCTTTAAGTATCTTTGTATTTTTATATCTACTCATTTTTCATCCTACCAATCGTAATCTGCATTTTGTTTAGCATTAATCTTTTCTGTAACTATATCATAACCAGAATGTACAGTATATGGTCTACTATTTTCTTTAAATTCAGTAAATGTTCCTCTATCACCAGCTCCAGTTCCAAAATCTTGCAACCAAGGCACTTCATAATGTTTACCAAGTGTTTGTGGTAAGTATTTACCAACATGAACAAACTCTACACTCACACTAAAGAATTGTGGTATTTGAAATCCTTCATCCAACTCCCATGTTGAATTTTCTTCCATTGTGATTGAAATCGAACTAAAATAACCTGGTGTATTATTGAATAAATCCCCAATGGTTAATGCAATAAAAGGTGCTACTGGTCTTGATTCATCATCACCTGTCAGTACTGCTTTAAATGTAGGATATCCCAATCCCATTAAGTAATTCATTTTCTCTTGTATGATTGGTATTTCTTGTTTGGTAAATGCCGCTACTTTAAAATCAAATGATACACTTCTATCAGTACCACTATATAAATGTACTGAATCTGGTCTACCAATATATTTTTCAGGAGACCAACTTGGTGTAACGGTATCGGTTATTGTACCGAGATGAGCAGGAAATATTAACCATTTACCATTTACTAAATCTCTAATTCTAAATTTAATGAAATCTTTTGGTAAGTCTGTTGTTTTTGTAGACGATTCACTTCCACCATAAGGAACTTGTAATTGATTACTTACACCAACACTATAAAGTTTATCTCCAGTACCAACTTTAACTTTACCAGTACCTAAATTATAATCTGATGCATTTACTTCTGTTTTCCCACCATCACCATCATTTGACTTTGCACCAAATCCTAAAAATCCACCAGAAGTATTTTCTGTTGCTGGTTTAGAAGCATCTGCCTGATTCATTGCAGTTCGATCACCTACAGGACCTTCATCATCACCTGTTTTACCAAGTCCAAAAAATCCCTTAATCTTTGTAACATCAGGATAAGATGGTGGGTCTTTAAAATCTATAAATGTTCCGCCAGTATGTCGTGGTGTATGTAATAGTGGTGGTACTGCAGCTAATGCACCCAATGGATTAAATATACGAGTTTCTTTTCGTGCATTTTGACTTTGTAATAATACTTGTTTTAAATTCCAAACAATACCCTTTGGTGTCAATGTCCACTTGGTTATTCTTATTAAATCTTCTATTGCTCTTACTGCCATAAATGGTATATCGGTAAGTCCATCTACCATTCCAAATCCTATAGTATCATACCTATCACCAATTTCTTTTATAATGAATGGTTCATCAAATCCTAAATTATTAGCACCTCGTAATCCTTTTGCATTACCACCAAATTTTTTCCATTGTCCTTTATAATCACTTAATCTAAGTTCATTATGATATTGTCCTTCTTCACCATCTATAGTATTTTCTGAATCTGTTTTAAAATCTGATATCTTTGGTTTGTTCGTTGCCTTACCTTTTCTTGCATCAATCATTCTTGAATATTGTGTAGTTATTAAACCTGATAGGGAAGTAAAAAGTCCACCAGGACCTTTATCATAATCGGTTTCTACCATATCAGGTATAAATAATCCACTTGTAAATGATTTAAGTATATCAAAGTAATTAGTAAATCCTAATTCATCAAATTGACTTGAACCTATAATATATTCACCTGCAAAAGTTTTATTATCAGTATCAATATCTTTTTGAGTTCTGTGTGCTGTAAAACCAGTTGCATGTATATCTGTACCAAAATTTAATCCAAAACTGTGTTGTCCTGAAAAATTATAATCACCCATTTCATATTTTGTACCAGTATTAGTAAATTTAATACCAGTTGGTTCACCAGTATGAATTCCTACAAATTCACTTGGTAGTTTAGCATTTATTCTTTCTGCAGTAAATCCAGTTCCATGAATATTATCAAATCTATCAACAACTGGTCGTGGTGTATGAGCTAATGGATAATTGAAATCATTACCACTACCAATTATATAATGTGATTCTGCATCTTCACCATGTGAAATATTAAGATTAAATCCTGGATGGTTTTCATCACCAAAAAAGTTTGTCCCCGTTGGCTCATCAAATATTCCAACAGCTGAGAGATTACCTGGTATCATTCCAAAATTACTTACTTTAAATTCTGGATATAAATGTAAACCAGTTTGATGTGTATTACTAAAATAATCTACGGCAGTAGGTTCGAATCCTTTTTGGTCTACAAAATTACTTACTTTAAACTCTGGATATAAATGTAAACCAGTTTGATGTGTATCTTTGAAATAATTTACGGTAGTAGGTTCGAATCCTTTTTGGTTTGTAAAGTTACTTACTTTAAATTCTGGTGCAATAAATCCTATTTGGTGAGTATTGTCAAAATAATCAGTTGTTCCCAATCCTGTAATAGCATTCTCAATATACTCGGTTGGATTCTTAGTTTGTCTATTGGGAGTAAATCCAGTAGCCTTATCTTCACCAAAATATTCACCGTGTTTCTGTCCTACCTTTTGGTAGTCAAAACTTGAAATATCGGTTAACATATCTATAAGTGCCATTATTGTTCCTATACGGTTAAGTTTGCTATTTCAGTAGTAGTCTTGCCTGTATTGTCTGCTACTTTTTGTAATACTTCTAAATATTCTTGAGTTTGTACTAAATTATTTTTTACTATTGGATCCAATTGAGTTGCAATCAGTTGTGGTAACTGACTTAACATCTTCTCAACAAATGGTTCAAATATAACTGTTTTCATATTTGATATCATTAGTTCTTGTTGACCTTTATTTAAATCTCCATATTCTTTATCAAGTTCAGCTCTCATTTCTTGACCTGTTTGTACTTTAGCAG
>Ga0114994_10001412_pt1 | contig 17212 bp, 15 predicted proteins | sample ArcticOcean_MG_C_9_FD_87043 | JGI IMG/M metagenome (GOLD analysis project Ga0114994, IMG submission 87043) | Marine microbial communities from western Arctic Ocean - ArcticOcean_MG_CB2_152 | ecosystem: Environmental > Aquatic > Marine > Oceanic | place: Arctic Ocean: Canada Basin | collected...
AGCAGGTTTAGGTAGTATCTTTTGAATCATAATATCAATCTATATTGCATTGTTTCTAAGTTTTTCGGTCGCTAATTTGCTTACCCCTAGGAACGGCTCCTAGCCGACGTCCCCGGCTCTGATTTGGTAGTCCTCCTTCCCTCAAAATAGCTTGTATTTTCTTTCTTTCTTCTTCCGTTTTACCCTTTTGGCTTTTGCGGATGACGACTCGGTCCGATAGTCTCAAATCCACCGCAATTAAATCTTTTAACAACAGGTTGTGCTTATGGTTAAGCATTGCTAGGTGCCTCCAGGCTACATTAGCATCTTCTTCCGGCAGCCAGATTTCTATGTTATTATTTAAGTGAAGATTCCAGCGCCGACCACCTACCCGCACTGCTGCAATAACCTGGCTCGCTAACTTGCGTTCAGTCGCCAACAAATTGAAGAGTTCAACCGCTTTCTTAGGCGCGCCTTTTCCAATAATCACAATCAAGTTATTGTAAGCGCCAACATCCTTAACTGGAATTAGCTCCCCTTTGCTGTCTAATAGAAAAAACTTTCCACCGCGCTGCCATAACGCCAGTGGACGGCGTTCTCGCAAAGAAAGGTGTACGACATCAGGAAGCTGGCGTTCTATCACAACCTTTTCCACCCACGGAAGGGCTTCCACCCGCAAGCGCGCCGCTTTAGCATCAAAAGCAAATATCGGAGCGCCGCGTTCTAGCCGTAGCGCCTTGAGTAAGGTACGGCGTGGCGTCTCAAAACGCCCCTCAACAAGAACATTTCTAACTAAAAAACCTCTCTTTGCAGCGCCCGTAATAACCAACGATTTAGCATACTCCGTGGCGCGCAGCATCCAACCACTCTGCCAGATCCACCAACCAGCAGCACTGGCGCCACCAAGAAGGCAGATCGCAAAACTCACAACAATCATGGGCCCTCGCCACAAAGGTTTAACTCGTCGCCTAGGCTGACCCCTTATTGTCATTTTGACTTCGCTTCTAAACCAAAACATTAATTATTATCTCTATTCATCAAAGGTTGCATTCTCCACGAGCCATATTACTAGTTCGTTAAAAGAAATATTTAAATATGCCGCCTGCTCTGGCACCAATGACGTTGGCGTCATACCCGGTTGAGTGTTCACCTCGAGCATATAGAGATCTTTGCCATCATAACGAATGTCCGCCCGCGATACGCCACGGCAGCTCAAGCTTTGATGGGCCAGCAACGCAATCCGCAAAGCCTCGTCATAAACTTTTTGTGGAATATCGGCTGGGACCATGTGCTGGGAGCCGCCAATAGAGTATTTTGCGCCATAGTCATAATATCTATGACCGGTCTTAATTTCCGTCACAGCTAAGGCTCTATTTCCCATGACCGCCACGGTCAGCTCGCGGCCTGGAATAAACCTCTCGATCATCACGCGACCGCCAAATGTCCACTCTTCTTCCGCCGGTTTAAACTTCTCGTTCTCTTTCACAATATGCACGCCAACGCTGGAACCTTGATTAAAAGGCTTCACAACGAAAGGCGGCGCCATCACATCACTAGTTAGAAGTTCTTCGTGTGTGACTATTTTATGTTCAGCAACTTTTATGCCCGCAGCAGCCATAATTGATTTTGCTACGGGTTTATCCATCGACAATGAAGAGGCCAACACACCGGAATGAGTGTAGGGAATTTCTAAAATATTTAATAACCCTTGGATGCATCCATCTTCGCCGTAACGACCGTGTAGAGCATTAAAAACAACATCGGGCTTGGGATGTAGTTTCGTTAATATAGCACCAATATCGCGTTGCACATCAATAGATGTCACCCTGTAGCCGCCTTCAATTAGGGCATTACTAACAGCCGCGCCACTTACTAAAGAGACTTCACGCTCGGCGGACCAACCGCCTAACAACAAAACAATATGCCGGGTCATGACAACATCCCTTGTGTGATCGAATCAATCCCAATGCCAATGCGCTGGATTTCCCACTGCAGCTTAAATCCGCTGCTCTCGAAGACGCGGCGGCGTACTTCTTCCCCAAGGGTTTCTAGGTCCTCTGCACTGGCTGAGCCAGTATTAATAAGAAAATTACAATGCTTCTCAGATACAATAGCACCACCACGCGTCAAGCCCCGGCAACCCGCTTTATCAATAAGCGCCCATGCTTTGGTATCAGGTGAGTTAGTGAAAGTACTCCCACCAGTTGCCACTTTCAAAGGCTGAGTTAATTCCCGCTCAAATCGAATAGCCCTCATCTTATCAGAAATTTCATCGGTAACGCCGGGAATCCCTCTGAAGAACCCATTGATAAATATTAAATTTTCGGGGGCATTGGATTTCCGATAACCGTATTTCATTTCAGCCTTTGAAAGCTCAACCAAATTACCTTTTGAATCTAATGCTTGAACCACCTGGGTAATGTCTTGAGTCTCAAAGCCATAAGCGCCTGCATTCATGCGCAATGCACCGCCAACCACTCCTGGAATACCACACAAAAATTCAAAACCAGCGATGCCACAGTCTCGTGCCGTGTTGGCTAATTTGATATTAGGCACTCCCGCACCTGCAGTAATATCAGCCCCGTCAACAAAAATTCCAGAAAACACATCGTTGAGGCGGACCACTATTCCAGGTACACCGCCATCACGCACCATCAAATTTGACCCAATACCAATAACCGTTAGGGGAACATCTTCAGGTACTTTCTTTACGAAACTTGACAAATCAGCGAGATCAGCTGGCCAGAACATAACTTCTGCAGGACCACCTACACGGAACCAGGTTGATTTTGAAAGGTCGGCATTTACTTCTATTCGGCCTCTTACATTGGGCAATCTTTCAAATAAGCCATCAGGGAAGTTCCGTTTTACCATCATGTGCCGCCTTGAACTTCACATCCGCGTAATTTTGCCAGCTCGGTCGGCAAAGTATTTGCCCAGACTGTGATGTTGCCAGCACCCAAGAAAATAATGAGGTCTCCTGAAGTCATATATTGATCTGAAAGCGCAGCTAAATCACCCGCGTTCCTGAGCGGAATGACAATTTGATTACCATGAGAACGAAGCCCCTCAACCAAACTATCTTGGCTAATGCCTTCAATCGGAGCTTCACCAGCGGCATAAATATCCGCGACCACAATGATATCCGCATTATTAAAGCAGGTGAAAAAACTTTGAAACAAATCTTGAAGTCGGGAATAACGGTGAGGCTGAAAAATGGCCATCACGCGACCTGCAGACGTCACTGTTCTAGCAGCATCCAACACTGCCGTAATTTCAGCCGGATGGTGCGCGTAGTCATCAATAATGGTGATACCATCAACTGCGCCGGTTTTGGTAAAGCGCCGCTTCACACCACCAAAATCTGCCAAGCCTTTGCGGATTATTTCATCCGGCAGACCAAGTTCAAGAGCGATAGAAATTGCCGCCGCAGAATTTAGAACATTATGCCGCCCGACCATCGGCAGGTAAAGCTTATCAATAAGATGCTTAATCCCTGACTTACGATTGGATTTTGTGATATTAAAATAAGTGCCATTCGGTGATGTTTCAATATTTGTGATACGTGTATCCGCTTGGAGAGACACGCCATATGTGATAATTTTTCGGTCAGAAACTTTGGGTATAAGTGCCCGCACCTCAGCATCATCGATGCAAAGAGTAGCAAATCCATAAAAGGGGATTTGCTCAATAAAAGCAACGAACGCCTCGCGCAAAAAGTTGAAAGAACCATAATGATCCAAATGTTCGCAATCTATATTGGTAACGACCGCGATAGTTGAAGGAAGCTTTGTAAAAGAGCCATCAGATTCATCAGCTTCCGCAACCATCCACTCACCACTTCCAAGCCGAGCGTTAGTGCCCCAAGCATTAATGATACCGCCATTGACAACAGTCGGATCCATCTCAGCAGCTTCTAAAAGGGCGGCAATCAAAGAGGTTGTCGTGGTTTTCCCGTGAGTACCACCAACCGCGATAGACCACTTTAGGTGCATCAACTCGCCGAGCATTTCAGCCCGGCGCACCACAGGAATTGGACGCAAGCGCGCCGCATCTAATTCTGGATTTCCCGCTTTAACCGCTGATGAAATTACCACGACCGCCGCGTCACCCAGATTCTCTTTACTGTGACCAACAATAACTTTAATACCTAACCCGCGAAGCCGCAGGATATTCGCGCCTTCAGCAAGATCACTGCCTTGAACTGTATAACCTAGATTATGCAAGACTTCAGCAATGCCGCTCATACCAATGCCGCCAATGCCAACAAAATGGACGATGCCTAGGTCAAGAGGTAAGCCTCTCATGGGACCTCCTTTGATCTTCATTCAAATCATTAAGTATTAAACCAACCACCATATCTGCAAGGTCCCCAGCAGCATCTGGTTTTCCGGCTACCTTCGACGCAGCGGCTGCATTCTCCAAGATCTTAGGAATTGAAAATAGCGACTCAATTCGGCCAGCCAGCACGTGATCTGTAAAGGAGACTTCTGGAATAACCCAGCCACCGCCAACTTCGCAAACCGCATGGGCGTTACGCGACTGATGGTCATCGACGGCATAAAAATAAGGTACCATGATTGCCGGGCGACCAATTGTTGTTATCTCCGCAATAGTTGATGCACCGGACCGGCAAATCACCAGATGCGCATTGGCGATTCTATCCGGGATATCATTAAAAAAACTAGAAATTTCTGCGTCGACGCCCAAGGCGCGATAGGCTTCTTCGGTTCTCTCAAGATCTTCGGGGCGGCTTTGTTGAGTTACTTTTATACGTTTACGGAGCCCCTCATCAATGTATTTCAAAGCACCCGGAACTACCGTGCTGAATATATGTGCCCCTTGACTACCTCCAAATACTACAAGATGAATATTATCGTTCGGGCCTAAATCTGGATAAGCTCGGTCGCGCACGAGAATTACAGCAGGACGCACCGGCATGCCTGTCACAACAATATTTGGTTTTGAGGTTTGAGGTATAGAAGTAACTTCCTCAAACGAGGTTGCTATTTTCTTGACCCAATTCGCAAGCAATAGATTGCCCCGACCGAGCACAGCATTTTGTTCATGTAATGCAGCTTTGGTGCCAGAACAAACGGCTGCTAACATTGTTGGAACAGATGCATAGCCACCAAAACCAACAGCAACAACTGGCTTAAGACGTCTTATGAGTAACCACGCTTTCAATGTGCCAATAACAATTTCAAAAATACTAAAAAAAATCGAGAACAAACTCTTACCAGAAACCCCTCCCGCTCTAACCTTGTAAGTCTCAAGTTCTGCTAATCGTCCTTTGAGATTACCGCCCCTACGATCAGTCACCAGAACCAAATGAAACCCACGACCAATAAGCTCCGCTGCTAAAGCCTCCGCCGGGAACACATGCCCACCTGTGCCACCAGCTGCCAGAACAACGAGAGGTTTATTTTGAGGAGCCGCCATTAAGAAAATTTTCCTCTAATGTACTTATTGCCAAGACTATTCCACAAATTTTGTTGACCAGGGCGCTCTCTCGTAAGCGCCAACACCATACCCAGACCAATAGCCAATGCCAGCATCGACGAACCACCATAAGATATTAAGGGCAACGTCATACCTTTTGTCGGCATAAGATTAAGCGTTGAGGCCATATTAATAATAGCTTGCAAGGCGAACTGAACAAGTAGACCAGCAACAGCTAATTGAACAAACAAATCGTTTGCTTTGAATGCACTGGCAAAGCCTCGCAAAGCAACAAAGAGACACAAACCAACGATTAGCAATGTCATGACCAGCCCAAACTCCTCACCAGCGACAGCAAATATAAAATCGGCATGAGCATCGGGAAGCACTTCTTTGATACGGCCCTCGCCAGGACCTCGGCCAAATACACCGCCATTGCGGAAGGCTTCGAGTGAGCGAGCTACTTGATAAGCTTCATTTCCTGCGGGATCAAAAAAACGATCAATTCTGCTGTGTACATGGCTGAAATTGAAATAAGCTGCGAAGCCACCAGAGATAAAGACAACACCAATCGCTAATACTAGCAACATCGGCAGGCCAGCTAAAAAGAACTGTAAACCCCAAACAACGCTGACCAAAACAGCCATACCTACATCGGGCTGCATCAAAAGCAATGCGACTACTACCAAATAAAGTCCCACAGCTACCATATAGCCCGGGAAATCTTCTTTGAGTCGCCACGCGGAAAATATCCAAGCGGCAACAATCGCAAAACTAGGCTTTACAAATTCGGATGGCTGAATGGAAAATCCACCAATCGTCACCCATCTTGTTGCACCTTTAATCTCGGTACCGTTTAATAAGCTATAAAACATAACCAAGACAGAAACACCAAAACAAATTAGCGCCAAAAGCCTTACTCCACTGCGGTTTAAAAGAGATACAGAGAACATTATCATCAAGGCAATTGGCAGAACCGTGAAGTGACGGCGAGCAAAAAAGAAAGTGTCTAGTTCAAGACGTTCCGCAACGGCCGGGCTTGCCGCCAGGGCCAGAATTGCACCGCATGCTGTGATTGAGATAATGGCGGCAATCATCCATCGGTCAACACTCCACCACCAGCGCCCAAAAAAGCTTTCATCTGTTCGGGAAAACGTGACTGTCATGAGGCCGCTCCCTCAAAATTATTGACTAGGGCACGAAAAGTATCCCCTCTCATTTCAAAATCCTGAAATTGATCGAAAGATGCGCAGGCTGGCGACAACAGCACTGTACTCGGCTTGACGAGGTTCGCATTTCGGCGAGCTTCGTCTACAGCCGCCTCCAAATTACCGCATTGGCTATAGGCAATAGAGTTACCGAGAAGGCTGGCCAATTGATCAGCAGCCTCGCCAATAAGATAAGCATGGCTCACTCGGTCCAACATCAAAGCAAGAGTGCCTAGATTCTTTTCTTTAAACTGGCCACCCAAAATCCAATGAATATTTTCATAACAGGAAAGCGCTTTGGTTGCCGCATCTGTGTTAGTCGCCTTGCTATCGTTTACAAAAGAAACACCGTCAATTTCTTTAACTAACTCCTGGCGATGCGCCAGCCCCTTAAAAATTTTAAGCGCCGCTTTTATTTCGTCGGGCCCAATATCAGCAGCCCTAGCCGCAGCATATGCAGCGGCAGCGTTTTGCCAGTTATGCTGACCCTTTAATGTTGGCACAACATGTAAATCCATAATCATCTTTTCCTGATTATCAAGATCATCGATCAGCATACCTTGATCAACATAAACACCTCCAAACGCGCGGGCAGAGGCTGAAATGGGGACAATTCCTTTTCCCCCTCGGTCAATCATTATCTCCAGACACAGAGCCCGGCAGTGCTTATCTTCAATACCAATAATTACAATAGAGCCCTCCCCGGAGCGCTCTAACAAAATCTTCTTGGCTGCAATATAACCTTCCATACCGCCATGGCGATATAGATGATCAGGTGATATATTGAGCAATATCCCGACATCCAAACGAATAGATGGAACACGCTCGAGCTGATAGGAAGAAAGCTCCAAAACGTAGGTGCCATTTTTATCTAAAGGCGGGAGGTCCAGTGCCGGGATACCATAATTACCACCTATCTCAACCGATCGTCCGGATTCTTTTAATATATGGCCAATTAGGTTTGTTGTCGTCGACTTACCATTTGTGCCTGAGATGCCAATAAAACGCGCCGCATCAATTTCGCGAGCCAATAGATCGATATCACAAATAATATCGCAACCTGATTTTTTAGCGTACGCAACCAAAACATGCGGCTTTGGATGCTTATCGGGAATTCCCGGGCTCAGAACCAACGTATCCAACTTGGACCAGTCACTTTTATAAAGATCGGTAAGCGCAACTCCTACCGATAGCGCCTCATCACGCATATCTGCCTTATCGTCCCAAGCCCAGACATCAGCTCCACCTGCTACCAAAGCACGCACCGCAGATACGCCAGAGCGGCCCAGTCCCAAAACACCAATTGACTTATTTGCAAAAGAAGTAGCGGTGATCATGTCTACTTTAAATAACCTCTTATCTAAGTTTCAAAGTTGCAAGCCCGGCGATACCCAAGATCACAGCGATAATCCAAAAACGAATTACGATAGTAGATTCAGCCCAGCCTTTTTTTTCAAAATGATGATGCAACGGGGCCATAGCAAAAATCCGCTTTCCAGTAAGCTTAAACGAGACAACTTGAACAATAACCGAGATAGTTTCAAGAACGAACAAGCCGCCAACAAGAGCAAGCACAAGCTCATGTTTGGTAATCACGGCAACGGAACCGAGCGCACCGCCTAGCGCTAGAGAGCCAGTATCCCCCATGAAAACCATTGCCGGGGGCGCATTATACCAAAGAAATCCTAGACCGGCACCAATCAGTGCGCCACAGAAAACCGATAGTTCGCCTGCACCCGGCACATAATTCAGTTGCAAATAATTAGAAAAAACGGAGTTACCAACTAAATAAGCAATCAGTGCAAAAACACCCGCGGCAATCATCACCGGACCAATGGCCAGTCCGTCCAAACCATCAGTTAAGTTGACCGCGTTAGAGGAACCCGCCATGACCAATACTGAGAATGCTATAAAGTACCATCCTAAATCAATCAGAACCGTTTTAAAGAATGGTATGGCCAAAGAAGTCGACAGTGGCTCGCTCGTCAAGCTTATAATATAAAGTGTAGCAGCCACTGCGATAAAGAGCTGCAACAACAATTTTAACTTACCAGGTAAACCATTTGAATCCTGACGAGTAACTTTTATATAATCGTCTATGAAACCTATAATACCATAGCCAACCGTCACACCCAGGGTCGCCCAAATATACCCATTACGTAAATCTGCCCAAAGCAAAGTTGAGATGACCAATGCCAGCAGAATCATAAAGCCACCCATCGTCGGTGTACCAACCTTAGTAATTAGATGCCCTTCCGGTCCATCCACCCTAATTGGCTGGCCTTTCTTCTGATGAAGTCTCAGCCAATTGATAATGAACGGCCCGCAAATAAAGCTCATAGTTAAGGCCGTCATCATTGCACCGCCGGTTCTAAAGGTGAGGTAGCGGAATAGATTTAGAAATGCAAATTCTTCGGAAAATTGAGTAAGAATATTAAATAGCATGCTTGGCCTCCTTGCTACCCTGTTGGAAATCTAAGAAGGCCTCAACAAGTTTATTCATTTGAGAGCCTGCTGACCCCTTCACGAGAACAACATCACCGGGTTGAATTTCATCTTGCAACAGTTCGACAAGTTCAACGGATTTGTCTGTATGGACGATACCAATGGTGTCGGGGAGTTCGCCACACATGTGTTTCATCCCTGGCCCCGCAGCATACACAAGATCAACATTTGCCGTCCTAACATGAGGAGCGAGGGCCCGATGAAAATCGGCTGAACTGTCACCAAGTTCTCTCATATCACCGAGAGCACAAATACGGCGACCAGAAGGTCCTACCACTGATCCAGCCAACACTTTCAGCGCTGCGGCAATTGAAACTGGACTGGCGTTATAGCTATCATCAATCAACTCGAACTGCCCGCCTTTGATTGGCAAAATATAGCGCTGCCCCCTTCCTTTAAGTGGCTTTATATTAGTAAAAGATTGGGCTGCCGCAAACACATCTGCCCCCACTGCTTGCACAGCAGCGAGCACTGCCAAACTATTCTGAACCCAATGCCGGCCCGGCATCGAAAGCCGATAGGTAAGGAGACCATCATCGAACTCAGCTTCAACCGTCGAGCCTCTTGAACTTAAAGCAAAGTCAATTAGCTTAAACTGGGCCTCATCATGCAAGCCAAAGCCAATGACACTCTTAGCACCAGCAGCGGTTGCGGCGGCGGCTAGTAAATCAAAGTACTTATTGTCACGGTTGAGGATTGCCGTTCCGCCCTCTTCCAAACCTTGAAATATTTCGGCTTTGGCATGCGCTATATCATCTATTGTTGAAAAAAATTCAACATGAGTAGCTTCAACATTTGTTACGATTGCAACGCTAGGACGCGCTATTCTTGAAAGCTGTGTTAACTCACCGGCATGGTTCATACCGAGTTCGAAAACAGCATAATCAGCATCTTTTGGCAACCGGGCAAGGGATAACGGGACACCTAAATGGTTGTTAAAACTACCCCGGCTATAAGACGTCTTACCTTGGCTCGATAGCAGTTGGCCGAGTGCTTCTTTGACCCCGGTTTTACCAACGCTACCGGTCACCGCAATCACTACTGCCTCGGAACGATTTCGACCAGCCCGGCCCAAATCATTAAGGGCCTCAAACGTATCTTTAACATTTAATAGGGGCATTTCAGGCGCAAAACCGTCAATGTCATGAGAGATTATAGCTGCAGAGGCGCCTTTCTTTAAAGCACTTAATACAAAATCATGTCCATCAAAATTAGGGCCTGAGATCGCCATAAACAAATCACCAGGCTCAACTGAACGGCTATCAATCGAAATGCCGGTAGCGCTCCAATTATTTAGCGATTTTCCCCTGGTTGCTTTGGCGGCATCGTCTGATATCCAGAGACAACTCATGCAACACCTCCAGCGGCATTCTTTGCAATTGTCACATCATCAAATGATATTATAGTCTCAGCAATAATTTGACCTTGTTCATGCCCCTTACCCGCTATAACCAAAAGATCTCCAGCAGAAAGACTATCGATAGCGACGGCGATGGCCGTCTCACGATCCCCAATTTCCTTTGCCCCAGGGCACGCCGACATAACTTGGGCTCTAATCAGGGTTGCATCTTCGCCTCTTGGGTTATCATCAGTTATGATAACCTCGTCTGCTAAGCTAGCAGCAATTGCACCCATCGCAGGTCGCTTACCTTGATCCCGGTCACCGCCGCAGCCAAATACGACTTTAAGTTGGTTCTTTGTATGTTCACGAAGGGCGGTTAAAACATGGGCTAATGCATCGGGTGTATGCGCGTAATCAACGTAGATACCCGCGCCCTTATCAGAACGAGCGGCAAATTCGATACGCCCTCTGACACCTTTCAACTTCGATAAAGCGGGGATGGCTTTCTCAGCATCCATGCCATCAGCCAAAACAATTCCCAAAGCACAGAGCGCATTCATAGATTGAAAACTACCAATTAAGGGGAAGGTCAATTCGACGTCACGCCCCATGACATTTAAATACAGCCTTTGTCCATCCGGCAAAGCATCCACATTTTTTAAGATTATATCGTTGGCACTTTGTCCATAATTGAAGAATTTAATCCCGCGTTTAACCAGGATAAGTGTGAGTTCTTCTGCCATCTCATCATCTGCATTGATAATAGCAATACCGTCGGGGGCAACAACCTCGGTAAACAACCTAAGCTTGGCTGCAAAATATTCTTTCATTGTCTTATGGTAATCAAGGTGGTCCCGGCTGAGATTCGTAAAAGCAGCAATATTTATACAGACACCATCGAGACGGAACTGACTAAGACCATGACTAGATGCTTCAACCGCCACATGATCAATGCCCTGGTTAGCCAACCCTGCTAATATTTTATGAAGATTAACGGGATCAGGTGTGGTCAGACTACCTCCTTCTATCCTACCCGGAGATACCAATCCGAGCGTACCAGAACTTGCTGCAGGCTGATCGCAGGCTTGCCAAAGTTGGCGCGTAAAATCTACTACGGAGGATTTTCCATTGGTACCGGTTACGGCGGCTATATGCCTGGGCTGCGGTTTATAAAAGCGTCCAGCCATTTTTGCATAGCGCCGACGTGGATTTTTGTCTGGGACTAGGCTAACCGGCAGATCATTTAATAAATCAAGCGATGTTCCAACGGGGGCCAGCACAGCCACTGCTCCGGCTTTTATCGCCCCTGCAATAAAATCACGCCCATCGATATTCATACCGGGTAGAGCTGCAAACAGAAACCCGGGCTCCACCTGACGCGAATCCGCTGTTATGCCTAAAATATCAGCGTCTAGAAAATATCTACCTGACATATTTTCACATTCATAATCCACTAATAATTCTGCTAATCGCAAAGCGTAGTTACCCTCTTTAAAATCATTTGTCCTCGTTAACGTTTTGTTACTTTAGCCGCGATGAATAAATCATCCCCTGGTTTCGGTAGTTTTTCTAATTGTCTAGATGGCCTTATCCCTAGTAAAGGCGCCAGCCGTTTTATAATATTCGCAACTACTGGTGCAGCTACTAAGCCCCCTGTTGCATGCCCATACGTACGTTTTGTTCCTTTTGGCTCATCCAACAAAGCTAGTATGACGTAACGGGGGTGGTCCATGGGAAACGCCGCAACAAAAGATGAAATAATTTTCCTGCCGCCATAGACGCCACGTGGACCTAGTTTATCCGCTGTACCCGTTTTTCCACCAATCAAGTAGCCTGGCACATCGGCGTTCTTTCCCGTACCACGTTGAACAACCAAGCGCATCAATCCGCGCATTTTTCGCGATGTACTTTTAGATAGTACCCGGGTGCCGATTACTTCCTCGCCACGCGGTGTTTTGACCATGCGCGGCCGAAATAAGGTACCACCATTAACCAGAGCTGCTATACCCGACACCAACTGAATTGGACTAACCGCGATGCCGTACCCATAAGAAATTGTCATCGTATTTATTTTACGCCAATGATCGGGCGTTAATGGCGAACCAATTTCTGGCAACTCAATCCTCGCCGGTGTCAACATTCCAAATCGTTTGAGATATTTCTTCTGGTCGGATGTACCAACATCAAGCGCCATTTTTGCCGCACCAATATTAGAAGAATAAACAATAATCTCTGGTACTGAGAGCCAGCGATTTTTGCCGTGATCATCAGATATTTCAAACTGAGAGATTTTAATCGGTTTGGTTGCATCATAACTATCTTTAAGTTTTGCTGCTCCAGAATCAAGTGCCATCGCCGCGGTGAATAACTTAAATGTAGAACCCATCTCATAAACGCCCTTGGCAGCGCGATTAAAACCAGCAACACCTGCTGCCGTCACTGGTTTGTTCGGATTGAAGTCAGGTAATGAAACCATTGACCTAATCTCACCATTACTTACATCCATCACGAGCCCAGCAGCGCCAATAGCTCTGAATTCCGCCATAGCCTTCATCAACTCTTCGCGCACCAAAGATTGCACCCGAATGTCGATTGATAATTCCAGGGGCTCATCATTACCGCGGAGGAACTTATCAAAATAACCCTCGACCCCAGATAAGCCCCTTCCATCGATATTTGTGAGCCCAAGCGCATGGGCAACAATACGACCATGCGGGTAAACCCGACGCTCTGTACGCTGAAAATCAAGACCAGGGATACCTAATGTATTAACCGAGAACTGAGTCTTAGGCGTTAGATTACGCTGTAACCAAACAAAGGACTTATCAGACGCCAGCTTCGCTTCCATTTTATTCTTATCCAAATTTGGAAAGACATATGCAAGTTTTTGAGCAGCTTCTTTTGGATCCAAAATTTGGCGTGGATTTGCATAGAGCGATGCTGTCCGCAAACTAGTTGCCAAAAGGATGCCATTGCTATCCACAATATCAGCGCGCACTTTAAGCATTTTAGATGTCGCTGCGATACGTGGGCGATGAAGCTCCTCGGACCCGTGATCTAATACAGCTAGCTCAATCAAGCGCCCCGTCACAACAGCAAAGGCAAGAGTGATCAAGGCACCGGTAACTAACAAACGATGCCGTCCAATTTCCAGCGCGTGCCGGCGTATGTCCTCGAATTCAATGTGCGGAATAGGTTCAGAAGGTGCCTCAACTCCTGAAACATCTATCTCAGCTGGGTCAAAAGGGTGCTGGAGGCGTTTGAGATTCATCGACCCGATGTCTTTTTATGTGAACGCGGTAAAATTTTATCCGCCAAAATTACTTCTTGACCTTCGGCCTTATTTCCAAACTCATTGGCTAGGCCATTAGAAAAATCTTCTAAGGATTTAATTCTAGTTGGATCCGTAGGTTTCATTTCCAAATAGCGAGAAGCCAGATCTTTAATCCGGTCAACATCATTCAAATGGCTCCATTCTGCCTTTAGAACATGGATACTTTCTTGGTCTGTCACAATAGCCCGGTTAAGAACATCAAGTTCTTGTTCAAGTTCCGTTACTTCATATTTTAAGTAAAACAACGCAACACTCATTATTGCAGCGAGTAGAAGTGTGAGTATTGTTGTCTGTCGCATCTCCTCTTCTCCTCTAATTCTTAAATTCAGGTGGCCAAGCTGGTGCGTTAGTTCGCTCAGCCACGCGAAGTCGAGCAGACCGCGACCGGTGATTTACCAAAGTTTCATCTATCCCGGGTTTAATTGCGCCGCGCTTTATTAATTTAAAGCTTGGGGTTACTGCCGTATTGGGGGATTCGGGTATATGGCGGGAGCCACGCCCAATTGCCCCACTGTGTTTGTGAAGAAAATGTTTCACTATACGGTCTTCCAATGAATGAAAGGAGACAACGGCTAAACGGCCGGCTGGAGACAAAATATTTTCTGCTCCAACGAGCCCACGCTCAAGCTCACCGAGCTCGTCATTGACTTGAATACGTAACGCCATAAACGTTCGGGTCGCGGAATCAATTCCGACCTTCGGACGGCGCACATTTGAATGAACAATCTTTACTAATTGGGAAGTTGATAAAATCGGATTAATTTCACGAGCTTCAACAATGGCACGAGCAATACGACGAGAATAGCGCTCTTCGCCATAGTGATAAATAACATCCGCGATTTCTTCTTCAGGTGCTTCATTTATAAAATCAGAAGCGGTAGGGCCTATATTGTCCATACGCATATCAAGAGGCCCATCAAAGCGAAAAGAAAAGCCGCGCACAGGATCGTCGATTTGAGGTGAAGAGACACCAAGATCAAGCGTTATGCCATCAATATGGCTAACCCCTGCCTTGGCCATAAGCCTAGCCATATCACCAAAGCAGCCTTTTAAAATGGTAAGGCGACCATTATATTTTTCACTTAGTTTAGCGCCAAAGGTAATTGCAGCGGGATCACGGTCTATACCAAAGACCCGGGTTGCAGCGGCTTCTAATATTAACTTGGAGTAGCCACCTCGCCCAAATGTACCATCTACATAGACACCCCCATCGTGCAGATTCAAACTGGAAATAACTTCCCGAGCCATGACAGGGACATGTTCAATTGTCACTAACAGCCCCCCCCCCTTCATTCCTAAGACGTAATGTTGCGCCACGGGCACGGGCCCGCCCAAAAGCCTTGGTGTTATGCTTTTGGTAGGCTTCCAACTGCCAGATTTGAAAGCGGTTACCACGCCCAACAAAAACCGCTTCTTTGGTTAAACCCGCGTATTTGATAAGCTCGGGCGGACAAATCACACGGCCTTCAGTGTCATAGGGGAGTTGATGGGAATTCTCTAGCAGAGTGGTCGCCAGATCATCCTGCTCATCTGAGAATAAATCTAAATCATCTAGGCTATCAATAACACGCTGAATGAATGCCTCACCGCAGCCCTCTATAGCAGGGTACTTAAACGAACGATATACATATATGCCTGAAAATTGGGCTTTGTTTTCTGCATATTCAGAGAGGGCATCACGAAACGACTTTGGAACCGAAACACGCCCCTTTTTATCAATTTTATTGATATGCCGGCCAATTAGCGCAGCCATTTTTTCGCCTCAAAGCATTATTACGCTAGCCGGTTGTGAGTTCTTAAATGAGACCCTCCCATCTAAAATAACAATTAAATACACAGCAAGCCGCCAGATTAAACCCAAGCCCCGTTTAATTTTCAGTATGGTACATGGGCATTATTGGGATAACATGGGTTTACATGGGCGTCAATGGGATAAAATGCCCGGTGAAGCGTCAATGAAACCTTTTTCAATATGTCTATTCTGGAGTACTCAAGTATTCAAATAGGGCTAGAGTACGATTATAAAAAACTTAAAATAGGATATCTTAGATTTTACCTGGCATTTTAATTATCTTAGAAAAATAGGAGATGGTTTTATCTAAACCTTGCTCGAGCTGAATGGAAGGTTGCCAATCGAGTTTCTCCTTCGCTAAACTGATATCCGGGCAGCGTTGTAACGGATCATCCTCGGGTAATTCTTTAAAGGCTATTTTGATTCTTGCACCAGTCATTTTGATTATAAGATCAGCTAATTGTTTAATGGTAAACTCGACGGGATTACCTAGATTTATTGGGCCAGTCACATTGTCTGGGGCATCCATCAGACGAATAAAACCTTCAATTAAATCTTCTATATAACAAAACGAACGAGTCTGGCTACCATCACCATAAATTGTTATTGCATCGCCCCGGAGTGCCTGGACGATGAAGTTAGAGACAACCCGACCATCATCAGGGCGCATACGCGGCCCGTAGGTATTGAATATGCGCGCCACTCGAATCTTAAGGTTGTGCTGGCGGTAATAATCAAAAAATAAAGTCTCGGCGCAGCGTTTGCCTTCATCATAGCAAGCGCGCAGCCCAATTGGATTTACATTGCCCCTGTAGTCTTCGGTTTGTGGATGAACCGTTGGATCCCCATAGACTTCACTCGTCGAGGATTGGAATATTTTTGCCCCGGTACGCTTAGCTAATCCCAGCATATTAATTGCACCATGAACGCTAGTCTTGGTCGTCTGAACTGGATCATATTGATAGTGGACGGGCGATGCTGGGCAAGCAAGATTATAAATTTCATCAACCTCAACATAGAGCGGAAAGGTCACATCGTGGCGCATCAATTCAAAATTGGCGTAGCCTAGCAAAGAGGCTACATTGTCCTTTGTACCAGTGAAATAATTATCCAGACAGATCACATCATGGCCAGCTTTCACCAGCCTCTCGCTTAAGTGAGAGCCTATAAACCCCGCACCACCAGTAATTAAAATTCTCTTACGCAAAGGCATTATTACTCCAAATCTTTATTTTAATTACCCTCAGATGACCTAATACAATATCAAAAAAACAATCCTTAAAAAAGGCTCGGATAAGAAGATATTCTTACCTGGAAAGATTTAAACTATAGCTAACGAGTTTATAGTTGGTTAAGTCTTTTAATATAGAACATTCAACTAATGGCTGAACTGCACATAAATACATTATGCTGAGTCGGAAAATGGCTAATACTTCCCGCAGAACCACCTCCGTATCGGAAAGAAGAATTCTAGAAAATTATCTACTTCATCATGATGGCCACATAGCTAATTGCCTTACAAACCAGTAAACGAGAAATGGCAATAGTAAAACCACAACCACCAATTTAGATACTAATTATTTAGATACTCAATTAATGTGAATAAAAAT
>Ga0114994_10001413_pt1 | contig 17208 bp, 21 predicted proteins | sample ArcticOcean_MG_C_9_FD_87043 | JGI IMG/M metagenome (GOLD analysis project Ga0114994, IMG submission 87043) | Marine microbial communities from western Arctic Ocean - ArcticOcean_MG_CB2_152 | ecosystem: Environmental > Aquatic > Marine > Oceanic | place: Arctic Ocean: Canada Basin | collected...
ATTAGTGGTGATAAGTTGCCCTATCTTTGTGTATTACATATACGCACTATCAATGATTCAACATCAAGTGATACACTATTTATGTATCAAATGCTCCTATCGGAACTATAGCACTACCCATAAGGACTTAACGCCTATAATATGGGTGTACGAACTTTGCAAGCATACAAGAGCTACTCGTATTATTGCAAATTATTAAAAAAAAAACCAAGAAGAAAAAGATTGTTTACAAATCGAATGTTTTGAATGCGAAGGATGTTTATGTGTTCACGGTTTTTTGTGTGGTTTTGGGTGTAATAGTGTGTTAATATACACTATGTCATCACGGAGTGAAGACACGATGATTTAAAAAAGAGAGGGTACGGGAGATTCCTCTCCCGTCCAATTAGAATGCCCTAGAAGATATCTGGGACAACATAAAACAAGCCACGATTACCGTTACTCGTCTCATACTCTTTTTTAAGTTCAAATTTGAAGCTAAGGTTTTTCAACTTAGTTTCAATTTGAGTTTGGATATCAGACATTTCTGCTGATTTATCCACTACTGTTACAAACAATTTACTCTCTACACCAACCTCTGTTGATGGAATTTGCTCATCGTTGTGATTTACAAATTGTGTGTAGTATTGCTTTTTGACCATTGATAACTCCTTTGTTATATGGTTATGATTAAATAAAAAAAAAATCAGACAGATAAAAAGACTCATTAATGTACTAGAAGCCTATTTGAAGGGTTTACTAAATCTCCATAGAGTAATGAACTCACTCCAAACTTTTTTAACTTAACAGGTATGACCCGTGGCTCCCTTAGTACATTATCTAAAATTTCATCTGTCTTGAGTACCAAATAGCATATAACTGAGATTTTGACATCTTTGCTATTCTACTAATTGGTTTCGATTTATTTATGCTATGAACATAAGTAACTAAATCTTTTTTAGTTGTAATAGGGCACCTCATAAACGAGATGCTCTATTAATCTTAATCTGACATTGTTCAGATAGAGATAACTCCCTAAATCTTGGAAGGCTTTTGAAAAAATTCAAGGCGACATTACTGTTGTCGGCGTGAATTTTAGTTAATACTATATTATTTAAAGAGAATACATAGTTCATAGAGAACTCCTATTTATTTAATGTTAATAAAAAAAATCAAAAAGATAAAATCATTAAAGGTATCTTCGCTAGTTAATCATTTCTGAACCTGTACGGCTAGCATTAGATACCTAATAGTTAATTATTATCGTTGTGAAGGAAGTTCATCTGAAAGGTATCTAAACATTTCCATAGGATGAACTGATGTTCTAGGCTATCAACTCCTAGAGACAACGATAATAAAAAAAAATCAAAAAGATAAAGAGCCCTAGTCACTTATTACTAAGGCTCTAATCATTAAAATGGTAATTCATCTTCCGTTATTACATTACTTAAGAAGTTGTCTTTACGCTTATCTAGTTCAATAGCGAACTTTTCTGCTTCTTCACGACAATATTCTATGGTATTATCATTAGGTGTGAAATCCTTTTCTTTAAGGGGTTCTCCTAGTGCTAATAACCAATGGAACTGATGATTATCTATATAATCCATAATAGTGTACTCATCTGTGAACTCAGGGTGCTTATTACACTCGTAATTCCAAAGCATATTACTATATAAGACTGCATTACGAAACATATTAGCATTTTCTGTGCCGTATATGTGGTTAATTAATGGTAAGAATAGTCCTTTATTATCAAAAGGGTAAATATCACTAATAGAGATTGGTAGTTTCATAGTGTACTCCTTTCAAGAGTAGTTAGTTAAATAATAAATCAAAAAGATAAAGTATGTAATCCTTAATCCCTACTCACTACACTAGGTAACAAGTAGGGATTAAACTATACTATCTGAACATAGGAGGAACAGGGTCAATCTCATCATCAATAGGACGGGAAGGACAACTCTCCATCAAATCAATCTGAACCAATCTAAGTTCCGCTTCGAAGCATTCCTTACAACAAGCGTCATATTGCTCCACCATAAAATCATGTTCTTTTTCTTTACATATATCACACATAGTACTCTCCTTTATAAGAGTTAATTAATATAATAAATCAAATAGATAAAGAGCCCTAGTCACTGAGCCCTAGTCACTGAGCCCTAATCCCTAGTCCTTAGTCACTAAGCGTTCACTCTGTGTGCGGGCGAGGAGGAACGACGAGGGGGTACGCACACGAGGAACAAGAGGGGTGGGAAATAAACAAACGGGTGAGCAGAGCGAACACCGAATTTCAACGGGAATGAACAAGTGCAACAAGATAATGGGGGGAGTAGGTTGTATATATACCACCCACACGCTATCTAAGGCAATTTTTTTTTCTGAAATTTTTCTTGGAAGTGAGACATCGGATGATTAAATTTAGTAATGACGGAGAAAAAGAAAGTATTTGAAATGTACGACAAATCCTCTAAGAAGTGGATTAAAGCAGTTATGGACGAAGGAGTTGAACCTAAAGATAAATCCTATATGCTTGATTTTGTATTGGCACAAATAGAAATATTTACAGTAATGGATGAAATGGAAATGGGAGTTTCAGCAGTAGAAAAGAATTAGATGTAGGGATTATAATAAACTAAGTATATAAGCTTAGTATACTAAGCTTACTGATAACTTTAATAAGATTAGACTAAATAAGATAAGACTAAATAAGATAAGCTTAAGTACTGAGTATATAAGCTAGAGGAGAAAACATGATTATAGGTGGAAGAAAAGAAAGTAAGCCTACGTTAAAAGACGTATTAGGCGTTGTAGGAAGATTAGCTCAACAAGTAGAAGCATTGCAGCTATCATTAATTAATAGTGATAAAGCACTGAATGAGTACATTGAGTATAATAAAGACATAGATAATTTTATGGACTACTTAAAAAATAAATACAAGTTAGATGATAAAGATACCAAGAAAACTGAAGATAAATAACTTTGTAGAAAAAGAGTATAGGGTATTCCCACAAGAAAAATGGAATGCAGTAGAGCAGCCTAAAGTTAAGCATTGGAATAAATGTAAGGTAGGCGAATGGGGATTATCTGATGACGGATGGATTGCAGAGTGCTTAGCTGTAAATACATATGCTACTGGTGTAGAAATGACGTACTGTTATGGTAAACAATGGGTTACAAAGACAAGTAAACTATTATTTATGCCCCATTGGGAGAACCAAAGCTTTCATGGAACGTCTATAAAAAGTCATATGGACTTAGAGCTACAGAAAGCGAGGTCATTGCGACTCTTAGATGGCTATATGACGTATTTAATGGCAGGAGAATCGCCTGATTATGAAAAACTGGGACAGATGTATAGGCCTGACCAAGAAAAGCCTGCCTGGACCGCAAGAAGATTACTTAAAACTGAAGGAATGAAGCAAATGATTAAAGAAAAAATGCAAGAAGTACTTACGGAGCGTGGAATTGATGAAGGATACGTATTAGATACTATAAAAGATGCTATTGGGGTAGCAAAATGTAATGAAGACCCTGGTAATATGATAAAAGCAGCTAAAGAATTGTCTGATTTCTTAGATATGAAGCCAAAAGCTAAAACACAGACTGATACGATTGAAGTAGACTTATCTCATCAAATAGAAGCTAACTTTGAAAAACAGACGAAGAAATTAACAGCAACAAAAACAAAGGACATAGACAATGAAGAAGCAAATCTCCATCTCGGGGAAAAAAGCTGATTTATCTATATTTATCGCAACATTAATTGCTGTTGCTGGTGATATGGGAATAAAAGTAACCGTTACTGAGAAAAAATAGTGGATAAAAAACATATTATTACTAAGATGCAAAAGGATATGCTTTTGTTTGGACGAATGATTATGCCTAATATGTTCAGTTCGGAGTCTCCTCCTTTTCATTATGATATTTCTAATACACTTATAAAAGCAGACGAAACACAAGTGAACATTATTGCTCCTCGTGGACACGCTAAGAGCTCAGTCGTTGCTGGTGTATATCCTTTATTTCATTTAATGTTTGACAAGGGTATAAAAGTAATCGTATTAGTTTCTCGTACACAGTCTCATGCTACTAAATTGTTGGGAACTATTAAAGACGTCTTAAACTATTCGCAAGAGTTCAGACATTTCTTTGGGTACTGGGGAATGCAGTCTGCACGTAAATGGTCTAACAACGAAATAGAATTAAAAGATGGAAGTATCATTATTTGTAAGGGTACAGGACAACAGATTAGAGGGATAAAACATGGAAACCAACGACCAACACTACTTATTCTGGATGACCCAGAAGATGAAATTAACACCAAGACATCTGAAGCAATGGAATTTAATCTACGTTGGTTATTACAAAGTGGCGTTCCATCCTTGGACCCCCTTCGTGGGAAGATATGCGTTATTGGTACTCCTCAACATGAGCGTTGCTTAGTAGAAACATTAAAAGACATGAAAGGATGGAATACACTAGAGTTCCGACCTGATATGGAAAAAAATATTGCATTATGGGACGAAGTATGGCCTATTGAAAAATTACAACAAAAGAAAGAAGAGTTAGAGAGTATTAATCGTTTGTCTGTATTCTATCGTGAGTACCTTTGTCAAATTGTAGGAGATGAAGATAATCTATTTAGACCAGAAGATTTTCAATACTATGATGGATACATTGAGACAAATAAGGCAGGGTTGTCGACCCTCGTTCTGACGAACCTGCAAGGTGAGGAAGTAAACGAGAGACGACCTGTGAACGTGTTCACTGGTGTCGACCCTGCTAGTAGTACAAAGAAAACAGCAGACTATAGTGTTGTATTTAATATTGCAGTTGATAAGGATAATAATAGATTTTGTCTTCCTTATTATAGGAAGCGAGCTAACCCCTTAGACCTTGCTGATGCAATTCTTGATAACTTTAAACAATATGAAAGCGCTAAGACACGAATTGAATCTGTTGGTTATCAGGAAATGTTGCGTCAATACATTAAAGAAAAATCAGAAGAACTTGGATTGTTCATCCCAGGACTAGAAGTAAAAGAGAATCCTAGAACTAGTAAGTCATACCGTCTAGAAAGCCTTCAGCCTTTGTTTGCAAATAAGAAAGTTTATATGAAAAAATCTATGCAAGCATTTGAAGACGAATTACTACTTTATCCCCGTGGTAAACACGATGACTTACTAGATGGATTTTTCTATGCAAACAAAAATGCATATAGACCTAGTCATGATTCCGAAACAGAGAAAGCGAATATGAAGCGTGATTTCCTTCGTAAAAAAGTCGACTGGAGACTATTATAAATAACCCTTGACAATTATTATTTTTTTTCGTTAATTTCTAGGCACTAATAATGAAAAAAATAAATGCTAAATATTCATTATCTTTTAAAGATTTTTTAGCCGATATAGATAATATAGAAAAGATAGAGATACCCGAAAACTATATACTGGTTGAGAATGGATATACAAAAAAGAAAACAAAAGTCCAGAAGTCAAAACAAGAAAGATAACGAGTTAGTATTTGACTACGAATCTGGAAATTTTGAATCTAGAGAAATTCACAAAGACGTACAACAAACTAAAGAACTCTGGATACAGTATAATTCATCTCGTGACCCATGGGCACAAAAATTTCAAGAGTCTGTAGAGTTTAGAGCTGGTGCTCAATGGACTCAAGAACAGCAAGAATCACTAGAAGCAAGAGGACAAGCTCCTATTGTTGTTAATCGTATTCACCCTATTGTAGAAACAGCTAAAGCTTTATTAACCTACAATTCACCACAATTTAGAAGTACTGGTAGAGAAGATTCGGATAGAGATACATCAAAAGTGTTTTCAGACTTATTTCAATACATATGGCAAATATCTCAAGGAGACTTAGAGTTAAAACAAGCTATTGACGATTATTACGTAGGTGGTATGGGAGCTCTAATGGTATATCAAGACCCTGATGCAGATATGGGTAAAGGTGAAGTAAAAATAAAAGCACTGAATCCTTTAGATATTTATTTTGACCCTAATTGTAAAGATAGATTTTGCAGAGACGCTGCTAATATTATTTATGCTAGTTATATGACAGATGAAGCTGCAAAACAACTTTATCCAGAGTTTGAAGACTTAATTGAAAATTCAACAGAAGAACCAGAAGCTTCAGATGATTATCCTACTACAAACCTATCTAAATCAGTAGGTCAAATATTTCCTGGTGATGTAGAAGATAGAGCTCATACAGTAAGAAGATATCTAGAGCGTTATACAAAAGAAATGCATTCACTTTATAATGCGTTCGAACCTTTTAGTGAAAGAGAATATTTATTTACCGCAGAAGAATTTAAAATTTATGAAGCAGAACTATACGTTATAGTTAGAAAAGCTACAGGAGAAGAAACAATTATATGGGAAGAAGAATCGGTAGAGGAACTAATGCAAGTTATCCAAGAAGATGGAGCAATGTTTCACTTAGCACTACCACCTATGCAGTTAGACCCTCAATCTGGACAACCAATTCCTCAAGAACCAATCAAGGTTCCTGGACCAGAAAATGAAGATGGAATACCTGGAAGTACAACAGTACTTATTCCTACAAGAGTAGAAGAATTAAAAGGAATGGAAAAAATTACGTGTAATAAAGTAGATGTTCCAAGAATTAAAATGACAGTAAGTGTAGGAGATTCATTATTATATCAACGAGTACTTCCTGTAGAAGATTACCCTATTGTTCCTATAATGAATGTACACTTACGTACTCCGTTTCCTGAGTCGGATGTAAGAATTTACAGACCATTACAAGAATATATAAATAAGATTCGTTCTTTAATTATAGCTCATGCTAGTACTAGTACTAATGTAAAACTTCTTATTCCGAGAGGGTCTGTTGATAAAAGACAAGTAGAAGAAGAATGGGGAAGAGCGGGAACTAGTGTTATAGAATTTGATGCTGAATTGGGTGCACCTATTGTAGCTGGACCAGTGCCACTACCAAATGAATTATATAAAAATGAAGCCGATGCTAAGTCTGACTTAGAATATGGATTTGGAATTTACGAGTTGATGCAAGGCGGGGGTAAGAATGCACCATCTACTTATAGAGGTACTATAGTAGTAGACGAGTTTGGGCAACGAAGAATTAAATCTCGTAGAGATGATATAGAAGATGCATTAAATCAAGTGGGAACAGTTGCTATTCCATTAATGCAGCAATTATATACTGAAGAAAAAGTAATTAGACTTGTTCAACCTAATGGAAGTGAAAAATCAGAACGATTTAATTTCTTTAAAGAAATGGAAAATGGAGATGTAGCAAAATTCCACGACATTGGTGTAGGAAAATACGATATACAAGTTGTATCGGGGTCTACTTTACCTACGAATAGAATGGCACTATTAAATACATATATGGAGATGTTCAAAATGGGATTAATAGACCAAACAGAAGTATTAAAGAAATCAGAACTTGTAGATATAGAGGGTGTAATGGAACGCTCTGGTCAGATGCAACAAATGATGCAAGAATTACAAGCTACGCAAGAAGAATTGAAGAAAGTAAAGGGCGACTTACAAACAGCGGACAGAGAATCTGTTCACGCTAAGAAACGTCTAGAAGTAGAAAAGTTTAGTTCTAAATTAGATAAGGTATCTAATAGGGCTGATATGGCGTCTAGTTTATTTCAAGCTAGACTCGGAGACCAACAACAAACGTTAATGAACTCGGAGGCTCCACAGGAATCAGAAAGCCTGTTTGAAGAAGATGAGAGTTAACATGAGGAGATATAATGGATAATACAAGCGAAATAGTACAAGAGAACTCACAAGACCAGACTGTAGAGTCGAGTGATATGCAATCAGACATTTTTGAACAAGTGTTCAATAGCGGTGGAGAAGACCCTTTTAACGTAAAAGAGCCAATTCAGTCAAATATTGAACCAGATATTAAAAGTGAAACTGAAAGTGCTCCTGATGCTATAGAAGCAAAGGATAATGATAGTCAATTTCAATACTGGCAATCACAAGCAGATAAGCAAAAAGATGAAGTAGCTGCTCTTAGAGCAGAAATGGAAACTTTAAAGCAACAACCTGCTCAAGCTCCAAAGGAAACTAAACAACCTAGTTTAGTTAAACCAGAGAAGCCCGTGAAACCAGCAGACTATGATGTTTCCGATGCCTTAGCTGACCCAGATAGTCTTTCTGCTAAGTATTTAGCACGTAAAGAAGATTATTTGGATAATATGAGTGACTATATAATGAAAAAAGATGAAATCAGAGAAGAACAAATGAACATAGCTCAGAAGGACCAAGCAGTTAAACAACAGCATCAAGATACCTTGACGCAATTACAAACTGACTTTAATTACACTCCTGAACAAGCAAATGATTTTGTTACTAAAATGAGCTCACCCGATTCATTGTCTTTAGGTAATTTAGTAAAGTTACACCAGTTGAACCAGCCCGTAGAGGCACAACAGACTGAACAAGTCAGTCCACAAGCTCAACAGAAACAATTACTAATGAATAAAAGACAAGAGAAACTCAATATTCCTAAACCGATAGGAGTACAGCCAGGGCAAAGTGTACAGTCGCCAAACAAAGACACAGAAGACAAAATGATGGATGCTATGCTTGGAGATTTTAATAAGCGTAACATCTTTTAACAAAGGAGATTATTATGGCGATATATTCAGATAACATTAGTTCCGCACCTCAAGGGTTAGGGATTAATGATATAAGAAGAACGTTTAATTTTGGCGAAAGAGTTGCCGAATTAAACCCAGCTTCCTCACCATTCTTCGCATATCTTTCTAAGGTTGCTAAAAAAGCTACCGATGACCCTGTTTTTAAATTTTTAGAAAAAAGACATCAATGGCAAAGACGTAACTTTAAAAAGAAAAGCGCACTTACAGTTTTAAATGGTTCAACAGCAGGTTCTGTAGCAGCAATGGCTATTGCAGACCAAAACTTTGATGTTGACTATGACAGAACTGGAAGAAAAGATGGAGTAGGAGCTAAAATGGAATTTGCAACTATTGGACAAACATTTGCAGTCCAAGGTACTGAGACATTAAGTGGTGCTTCAGCTAAACCGATAATTTTATATTATCGTGTTTCAGCAGTAGCCCATAACACAGTGGACACAGGACTAAGTGCGGATTTCTTAGGTGCTACTAGAGTACCTACAGCTACACAAGGCAGTTTAGATGCAGCATTAGTTGAAACGCAAGCAGGCGGAGCTATTACTATTGCTGATGTAATAGCTACTACTGTTATTGCTATTGCAGATAATGCAGAAGCACAAATCATCGGTTCAGCTCACGCTGAAGGTGGAACAGCACCAGACGGATGGAGAGACGAGTTTTATTCAAGAGAAGGCTATTGCCAAATCTTTAAAACTGCAGTACCTCTATTTTCTGGAACTTCTTTAGCTACACGCTACAGAGGTGACGCTAATGAGTACATGAGAGTGTACCAAGAGAAACTAATGGAACACAAAATGGATATTGAAAACGCTTTATTATTTGGATATGGTTCAAGTGATGATACCGTAACAAGTCCAGAAGCTGCTCCAAATCGTAAAACATGGGGTATTATGCCTTACACTGAATCATATGGAAACATTAAACAGTTTACATATACGAACTCAGGGTATGATACTTTTGTAGATGCTATGTCAGATATTTTTGACGCAGAATCAGCTGCAGGTGGTAACAAACTTGTACTTGCTTCAAGAAATATCATGAACTGGTTAAACAAACTAGGTGGACAGTCTTTCTTAGGAAACGCTATGACATCTAGCAGTGGATACAGAGTAGGTTTAGAGAAGAATGCAGGAACATTTGAAGGCGTACCTGTAACTTCAATAGACACTTTATATGGTAAATTGAACTTCGTAATGGAACCTCTTCTAAGAGGACCATGGGCTAACCATGCTGTTGCGATTGATATGGCCAATGTAGCATATAGACCATTAGCTGCTAACGGTGAGTCGAGAGACACACAGATTATCACTAATGTACAAAACAATGACGTAGATGGTAGAAAAGACATGGTTCTTACAGAAGCAGGTCTTGAGATTTCTTTACCAGAAACTCATGCTGTACTTAAATTTAACGCATAGTTAAATAAATGAGGGGGAGTTGCAATATACTCCCCCAAAGAATTTTAAATAAAAGGAGAGTAACATGAAAAACAAAAGTACGACAGACAATTATAATCCAAGTGGTAAAGGAAAAAATAGTACTGATAACAAAAAAGATGGACCACTAGATGAAAATATCAAAGGAAGGCATCCAGCTAGGATGGCTTATGATGAATTAAATAAATCTAAAGCTAAAGAACCTAGAGCTATGAAAAAAGCTGATAGTAAATTTAAAAAAGCTAAAGAAAAAAAGAATATAGGCGTTATTGGTGGATATAAATATTTAACACGTAAAAAAGATGTACAATAATGGGAGCTACGAGCATAAAAAGTAGAATACTGGATTTATTATCCGATGTAGTAATTGATAATACTGCTATTGGACAATTTGCAACCGATGCTGCAAAAGAAATTGTAAATGTATTGCCATTAGAGATGTTATGGAGCATGAGTACTGCTCAAACAATACATCTTACTAACGGAGTTACAGTTACATCTTCTAGAGTTTTAAGTGTTAATAAAGGTGGAAAACTTGCAAGAGAAATTCCATTTTCAGATAGAACTAGATATTCAGAAGCTGCATCTATATACAATGCTACAAATAACAGCCCAGTTTATTATAAACAAGGTGGTAAAGTTTTTATACTACCGACGTCAACTGGAACTGCCCAAGTAGAAACAGTCAGTTATCCAGTAATTAATTATAGTGACGATTTATCAAGTTTTGTAGGAGCTCCAGACGAAATAGAGCATTTAATTATTTTAAAAACTGCAATCAAAGCAAGAATGTCTGAATTAAACGAATTTCAAGATGACACAGAAGAACATAATTTAAAAATGGCAGATTTACAAATTTTACAAAGAGAATATGAAGGAGCGCTAGGAACTTTTATTGCTGCTTATTCTAAGCCTTCACAACCTAGGGAAGAAGCATGACACAACAAGAAATGATTGAAACTATACAACAAGAGTTTTCCAATGTAGGTGAAACTCAGATTAGAATAATGTTAAATAGAGCATTAGATAAATTTGAATCAGAAACAGAATTATTACGAGCAACAGATACTGTTACAGTTGTAGCTGGTAAACGAAGATATGCATTTTCAGACTTTGATAATATTACAAGCTCAGATGATGTATTAAGTATTGATAGAGTAGATTACAATGCAAAGCGTATTAAAAGATTTACTGGAACTATAGAGGAGACTGACATAACATGACACAGATAGCAAAAGATTTTAGTTGGCCTACTAATGAAATAGTATATACGTTAAGAGATTATGCTATTATTGTAGCTAAATGGGATTATGTAAAAGATAAGTTAAGTTCTTTAGCAAGTAGCGAGCTAACATCAGGGGATACTTTACGTATTCATTATGCTAAAAAAGGAACACGATTTAGTACTAGTTTAACTGCTGCTCCTTCATTTCCTTCCGAGTTTCATGAAGCTCCTATGAATAGAGTTTTGGAACAGTTATATGCACAAGCTGGATTATTACAACAAGCAATGTATTATAAAGCAGAATACAAAGAATGCGTAATGATGGCTAAAAAATATAAGAATCGTGGTAAAGATGATTCTAATTATTCAATTAATCAACACAGTATGTAGGAGAAGGTATGGCAGCAGCAAAACATAACATAGTTATAGAGCAAGGCGTTGATTTTAGCTTAGAGGTAACATTAACAGATGCAGCAGGAACAGCAATTAATTTAACAAATGCTACTTTTACTTCTAAAATTAGAAGAAGTCCAGAAACGGATGCAATAGCACTAAGCGGAACTCCTATAGCATTTGCAAAAAGTGGTAACAATCTTGCAAACGGTGAAGTTGTGTTTAGTTTAACAGAAGCTCAAACCGCTGCTTTGCCAGGTGACAATTTAATATATGATATATTTAGAGCAATAGGTAATGAGACTACAAGAGATTTAGAGGGAAATATAGAAGTAATTGAAAGGGTGACATACTAATGAGTATAACAGTAGTTAAAAACGACAATAAAATTAGTGTAGTTAAACAACAATCTGTAGTTACAGTGAATAAGAACACAACCGCCGCAGCTTTTAGTGCATTTAATGCAGCTGGAGATAGTGGTACGTCACAAATTACAAACAACGAGACTTTGACCCTAACGGGTGGAACAGGAATAACAACAGCTGTATCGGGAGATATAGTGACATTTAGTGTAACAGACGCAGATGTTCTCATGCAAAATGAGGGCATAGACGGTGGAGATGGATTTTAATAACAATGGATTTAAAAGGGGAATAATATGGCGAATACAATACAATTAAGAAGAAGTAATACTCAAAATGCTGTCCCATCTCTAGTATATGGAGAACTGGGACTGAGAGTTAATACAGGAGGACTTGGACCAAGGCTTTACTATGGTAATGCATCTGGTACTGCTACAGACGCAAAAACTTTAATGCCTGTTGCAACACTAACGGATACTGGTTTAGCATCTTTTGCTACAGCAGACTTTGAGATAACATCTGAGGGTGCAGTTGATATTAAACCATTAGGTGTATCTGTAGGACAATTAGCAGGAGGAATTACTAACGCTAAATTAGTAAATGATTCTGTAACAATCGGGTCAACTTCAGTAGATTTAGGAAATGCAGCTACATCTTTAGCAGGAATGGTTAACATAGATTGTACAACAGGTGGAACAAAATCGATTTATCAAAATATTGGAAGCGGTACAATAAACTTAGGTGGAAGTTCTTCTACCGTTAGAGTTGTTGGTGATTTACAAGTTGATGGTGATACAGTTACAACAAATGTAGCTACCTTACAAGTAACGGACCCTAACATAGCAGTAGCGTATGACAATACAACTGCAGGAGATGGTGTAGATTTTGGTTTGTATGGTACATATAAAAAAACTGGAGAAGCTTTTGTAAGATATAGTGGACTTTTTAGAGATGTAAGTGCAACTGGTGGAGACTCTGATACAGGAGTATGGACAGTTTATGATAACTTAACAGTAACTCCTAATGCAACATTAGTAAATACTACCAACGCAACATCCGATTATGAATTAGGCGATTTTAGTGCAAACATTGTATCATCTACAATCGACTGCGGAACATTTGTTTAGAACTTTAAATGGCTAACACGATTCAAATAAAGAGAGGTGGAAACCTCTCAAATGCGGGTACGCCTGCAGCTGGAGAACTAGTATTCGATTCTACCAATATTAAGTTATATGTTGGTGATGGTACTACTGCAGCTACTGCTTTAACAGCTATAGGTGGTAATACCTTTACAACTGCAGCAGTAGCCAATGGTGCTACTACATTAGCAACTGGTAATGCAATATACGATTTTGTTACTAATTTAGGTTATTTAACATCCACAACATTTTCTTCTAATGGTATGTTATCTACTAGAGGAACTGCTGATAGAGATAGCATAGGAGATTCTTCAGGTTTAACTGTTAATTATTCTCAATCTACTGGAACTAACAAACCAACTGGAACAGACCACTCATTATTAACAATGTCATATAGTAGTGCTTGGCAAAATCAAATAGCACAAGATTGGCGTAATAATGGACGTATGTTTATTCGTGGACAAAACAGTGGAACTTGGAGTAGTTGGTATCAAGTATATTCTTCTGCTGATACGATTCCTTTAGCTAATGGTGGTACTGGTGCTACAAGTGCAAGTAGTGCAAGAACTAATTTACAACTAGGCGATTTAGCATTATTAGATACATTATCTGCAAGTCATATCCCAGATTTACCAACATCAAAAATAACAAGTGGTACATTCGCAGTAAATAGAGGTGGTACTGGTCAGACTACCCTAGGAAGTAATTTAGTATTAACAGGTAATGGAACAAGTGGAATTACTGCAGAAGCTTATCTTAGTTTTGATGGTACATACTTAAATATCCAAGCTCCAACTGCAGTTCACAGAAGAATGCAGTTTACAGATACCACAACTGGTGCTAATGCTTGGCATGGACTTCCATCTTGGGATAGTGATGCTTGGCATTTCTATGGACCAACTTCAAGTGCCAATGAATTAGCATATAAATACATATCAAGTAAACATGAGTGGTATAATAGTGGTGCAGTAAAAATGACTTTAACTGGTGGGAGTTTGGGAATAGGAACTTCATCACCAGGTAATAAACTTGAAGTAAGGGGAGATATAGCAGTAGCAATATCAGATACTCAAGACATTATAAAACTATCTGATGCAGGAAATGATGGGCATGTAGAATTATATACTGGAGAAGCTACACCAGTATTAAGAACTAAAATATCTTCAGCGGCAACATCTTATTTTAATGCTGGTGGTGCTCAAGTAGGTATAGGACTTACAAATCCTGATAGACCCCTTTATGTAAAAAGAAGTGGAGATGGAAATGTAGCAAGATTTACACATAGTGGCTCCCTTGGTGCTACTGATATTTATTCAGCATCTACAGGTGGATTAATTAATGTAAGAAATGGAAGTGGAACTTCAATATTAGAATTAGATGGTAGAAGTACTGCTGGAGCATCTAAATTAGGTGCTGCTGTTGCAACAACATTAACGACAAGTGGATTAGTTCACATAGTAAATAGTGGAAGTGGTGGAACTACTACATTAAAACTTCAAGATAATGCAAGAAGAATGTATTTAGGTAGAGATACTATTAAAGTAACAAATTTAAGTGATATTACTTCACAGCTTTACATTACAAGCAATACAACTTTTACTGGTAATGCAGTAGTAACAGGAATTTTAACTACAGGAAATATTACAGTAACTGGAACAGTAGATGGTAGAGATGTTGCTTCTGACGGAACTAAATTAGACGGAATAGAAGCATCAGCAACAGCAGACCAAACTGCAGCACAAATTTTAACTGCTATTAAAACAGTAGACGGAACTGGAACTGGACTTGATGCAGACTTATTAGATGGAAAGCATCTGGGTCAAATAGCTTATTATCAAAGTGGTAATGATTTTGCGGACGGAACACTAGTAACTACAAATATAGCATCGAGTGCGACAAATGGTGATTCTTTTGTAATTGAAATCACTGGTAAAGGATATAGCTCTACACGACCTCACAGTATTATCGCAGAAGGTTATCTTTACAATAGTACTATTATTAATACTGATGGAACAAATATATCAGGTAGTAACTTTACATATATAAAAGCTATGAATAACAATGGCTATTTATCTTTTTGGTGGCCAAGGCATGGGTACTGGAACTCCTATAATGTCTATGTTAGAAGCTCAAGTGGCGGAACCAGTAATTACAATAGAGTAACAGCAATAGCCAACTCAGTAGACCCTTCTGGAGCTACAAAGAAAATTCAAATCAACTTAGCAACAAGTTGGAATAGTTCAAACGACGGAGTAGGTAGTGGATTAGACGCAGATACATTAGATGGAATAGGGGGAACTGGATATACGAGAGCTGGAGTTGAATCTGGAACACCTAATACTGCCTCAAATAGAACTACATTTCAATCTAATGATGCTATAGAAACAAGTTCTGGCAATCAATCTGGACTACAAGTATGGCAAGATACAGTTGGAGCAGATGCCTTTATGACATTCCATGTTGCTGGAGATTATGCTGGATATTTTGGATTAGACGGTTCTACTAACGATTTATCTTGGGGTGGTTGGAGTAATGGTAATGGCAATAAATATAAAATATGGCACGCTGGTAATGACGGAACTGGAACTGGATTAGATGCAGACTTATTAGATGGAACTCACGCATCATCATTTTTACTTACAACGGGCACTGCAGCAAATTCTACATTATTAAATAACTTAGGGTCTGGTAGCTTTTTAAGAAGTGATGCTACTGATACTTTTACTGGTGGATTAGTTTCTTCTTCAAGAAATAAAGGAATCTTTGGTACTTACGACTCCGCAAAAACTGACCAAATTTGGTCAATGGGAGTTGGATATGAAAACGACGCAAATGGAGCAAACTTTAGTAATCTTTATGGATTAGCTTATAAGCATACTAATAATACTACTGGTGGAACTATGGGTGGTGGACATCAAGTGTTATGGTGTACTAATGGTACTCCTGATGGTGCAATAGGGGAAACTCGTATTTGGTCAAAAAATCATTTTTTCGCAGCTGGAAATTATGGGTCAAGTTGGGATACTAATAGAGATAGTGGTTTGACTATGACTGCTAGTGCTTCAGGTACTGCTTATAATGTTTTAAGAGTTGATACAGATAACGGATTCAAACTTCAAACACTTGGAGGAACTGGTGGTACTCAAAGATGGTATACAAGTGGTTCTAATTATATACAATTTAATGGAACTACTATTACTGCATCTTTAACTGGAACAGCATCAAACGCAGCATTATTAGACAACATAGATAGTAGTCAATTTTTAAGAAGTGATGCCAACGATACTGCTTCAGGACAATACACTTTTACGAAAGTAAATGACCACGCAATTAAAGTTGGTACTATTAGAGGTACAGCAGTAGGAAGTCAAACTGGACAATTTATACAACTATATGAAAGAGTTAATATTGGTGGTCCTAATGGATGGGGAGCAACAAACACTGCTGCTCCAGCTAATGGTTTATCAACTCATGGTGGTGCTAATTTAGCAGTATATTCAGGCTCAGTCGGTATAGGAACTATATCACCTGATGCAAAGCTTGAAGTTACTGGTAGCACTAATTCAGATTTATTCTCTCTTGAAGGTGCAGGTAGTTCATTTAAACTTATTGCAGAATCGGGAAGTACTGGCTCTGCTAATATAATGGCTTATAGATTAGGATTACGATATGGCTCTAATGATAATGGATTTATAGATTTTTATAGAGGTCCAGATGGTGCTACTGGATTTTTATCATTTGGTGCTTCAGGTGCAGAAAAAATGAGAATAGATACATCGGGAATTTTATGTATTGGGCATACATCGGGTTGGACTTCTACTAAATTAGATTTAGGAACTTCTGGAAGTATGAGAACAGGCGAAAGATTATATTTCTATGATAGTAATAGATATATAGGTAGAAATGGTAACAACATAGATTATTATTCTGCTTCAGGACAACATACTTTTACGGGCAATATCCAAACAAGTGGTCATA
>Ga0114994_10001414_pt1 | contig 17207 bp, 24 predicted proteins | sample ArcticOcean_MG_C_9_FD_87043 | JGI IMG/M metagenome (GOLD analysis project Ga0114994, IMG submission 87043) | Marine microbial communities from western Arctic Ocean - ArcticOcean_MG_CB2_152 | ecosystem: Environmental > Aquatic > Marine > Oceanic | place: Arctic Ocean: Canada Basin | collected...
GCAGGTACATCTTACCTGCATCGCTGTTGTAACATTGGTATCGATTGTATTGCATAATTTTATTTACCTCTAGAAACAGGTCTACTCATATTCCTAGCAGCGGGGCCGAAGTGTAATAAATACTATTGAGCATTCGCATAAGGAGTTAACCATGACATTACGACATATCAGCCTAAACTTAGAACTAGGCCAGACAATCCTTGTTGGACAAAACGATGAGCCAGCACAGATCACAAAGATTGAGTTTCATGAAAAGTCCGGAGAAGTAAATATTAATACTACTCGTGGACCGCGCAAAGCATTAACTTTTAAGTTGTGTGAGCAAAGTGAGGATGAAGATCATTATGCTAATCCAGCAGACAAATACAGATAAATACTTTTATGAAACTAAATGAATTTACCGAAATAGACACCGATGTTGAAGAGAAAGCAAGTCGCAAACTCTGCAAAAGCTCAACGCCCAACAGCAAACTAGGTGCTAGTAATTTAGCATCATGCAAGTCACAGGGACTAAGACGTAGAGAAGGCAAGAAGAGTCATAAACTTGGCAAGTCTCCTAATTCTAGAGTTAAGGTTGGTGGCAAAAAAATTAAGGGCGCAAAGTATGGTGGCCCTGTTCCAGACTGGTCGTGAAATATGAACCTTCAAGGGAAGTTATTAGTATCACATCCTAGCCTAACACAAGGGTTATTCGCGAAGGCGGTTGTGTACATTTACCAACATGAACATAAAGGTTCGTTAGGCGTTATATTAAACAAACGTTCTAACTACAGTCTTGCAGACATTATGGCACAGAAGAATATTGCATATGAACAAGGCAATATGGTCTTTACCGGTGGCCCAATGAATCAACAAGCCCTCCAAGTATTACATTCAGACGACTGGTACAGTCAAAACACATTACAGTTACCACAGGGATTGTCAATAAGTAGTGACAATGTTATGCTAGAGAAACTAGCAATGGGCAATGAGCCTAGCCTCTGGAGAGTATTTAATGGCATGGCGGCATGGGGACCAAACCAACTTGAACAGGAATTAGCTCAACCCAATGGATGGATGATAGCACAAGCAGATTACGGTATTGTTTTTGATACATCAGAACACCAGCAATGGATGAAAGCAATTGAACAAGTCAGTCAGTCTGTAATGGACAACTACCTCTAGTAAGTAAATACGTAAGAGAGGGGATGATATCTTATGTTAGCATCTATTTCAACTACAAGAATCCAACAAGTCCGGCTTCAGCAATCAAACTATAAGCCTGGCACACATCATTACTTGGAATTGCAGACAGTCCTAGACGCTATAATTGCTGAGCGTTTCTTAATTTATATTAATGGAGAACGCTTTAATGAAGTACTTAACTAAAATATTATTAACAGTTCTATTAGCAATAACGCCTTTAGCGGCTACCTCGCAAATAATGGCCAATCAGAAAAACTTTAAGATGAGCGTAATGTTGCCGTGTGATACATACGAAAATGTTACAGCAATGCTAGTCGAGAAGCATAGTGAAATAGGCGTTGGCAAAGGTAAAGGAGTTGTTCAACTAATGACTGGACAGTTCTTACCAGGTAGGATGGAGATTTGGGTAAACCCAGACCTAATATCGTTTACTATTATCTTTACAAATGATCAATTAGCATGTATAGTAGTAAATGGCACAGACTTTAAACCTATGCCAACTGGCCCTAGTATTTAGACTAAGAGGAATATCACGTGGCAGATTGCCTACTATTAAATGCAGACGCACAGCCTGTATCATACCTTCCGTTAAGTGCAATACAATGGAAGGACGCAATTACATATCTTTGGCTTGATAAAGTTACAGTGTTGGATTGGTATGATGATTGGGTTGTTCGTAGCGAAAGCTGGGAAACAAGAGTGCCTGCGGTAATAATGCTTAAAGATATGCAACGTCGACGGCAACGTCCTCGATTCTCTAAAGCCAACCTTTATGTCCGAGACATATACACATGTCAGTATTGCAACACTCCTTATACAAAAACTAACCTAACATTAGATCACGTTCTTCCTTTAAGCAAAGGCGGTAGGACTTCGTGGACAAACATTGTTGCGGCATGTAAAGCGTGTAATAGCCGTAAGGCAGACAAGACACACATGAAGCCTATTAGCATGCCTTACGCCCCTGACTATTATGATCTTGTTAATAAGCGTAAGCAATTAGATATGTCCATTGCTCATGCTAGTTGGAAAGCCTACCTTTAGTCATAAAAAAAGCAACCCTAAAGTTGCTTTTTATTTTATATGCATTGTATGTGTTGCTTACTTTAACCAAGCTACCTTTTTGCCTAGCTTAACACGTTTAGCATGTTCTTCATGTGACCCTGGATATCTCCAAGCCCATAAAGCTACAAGTGCCATAAAGCCTCCGCTCCATAGTACAGCTTTAGGATTACCAGTAGTAAACCAAAGAACTGCCACACTTGAACTCATTGTTATTAACATAAAGTATTTGAACTTAGTAGGGAAGACACGCTTCTCTGACCAACCTGTTAGGAACGGCCCAAATAGTTTATGATTCATTATGTAGTTGTGCATACGATCGCTAGACTTAGCGAAACAATATGCGGCACCTACAGCAGGAGTACTCCAAGGAAGCCCTGGAAGGTATATGCCAATGAAGGCTACACCTAGTAGTACAATGCCTAAGCTGAACCACAGTGTTTTTTTAATGTTCATAAATTACCTTTCGTAAAGTGACAGCTAAGTCACTCATCATTGCATCTGAATGTAACGGAGTTGGCGCGATACGTAACCTCTCCGTGCCTACATCAACCGTCGGATAGTTAATCGATTGAATGTAGATCCCGTATTCGTTAAGTAATTCGTCACTGAGCTGTTTACATTTAACAGCATCACGAATCATAACTGGAATAATATGAGTGCAGGCTTCAGGATGTATTTCGATGCCTTCACGTTCTAATTTCTTTTTAAGTTTGCGTACAACAGTTTGATGTGCTTCACGAAGTTCGTTATGGTCTTTAAGATACTTTACAGATGCAAGGGCTCCAGCACATAGTACAGGAGACATTGAGGTTGTAAATATAAACCCACTGGCTACACTGCGGATTGCGTCTATGACGGTTCCGTTTCCTGCAATGTATCCACCTTGACATCCAAAAGCCTTACCTAACGTTCCGTTGATTATATCAACACGGTCTTCCCCTATCTTTTCGCAGTAACCTGCGCCAGTATCTCCGTACAAGCCAACAGCATGTACTTCATCTATATAGGTCATCGCCCCGTATTGTTCAGCAAGATCACAAACACTCGTTATTGGTGATACGTCCCCATCCATGCTATACACAGATTCAAAAACTATACAAGGTGTTAGTTTCTGTTTGACGCACTCCTTTAACTTACTTTCTAAATCAGCCATGTCATTATGTGTCCAGATCTTTTTCTCTGCTTTACTATGTGCTATACCTTGTATTAGTGAAGCGTGATTCTTGCTATCTGAAAGAAAGCATAGGTCTGGAATAATATTGCTTAGGGAGATTAGTGTCCACTCATTGGCTACGTATGCACTCGTGAAAAGCAGAGCAGAAGGTTTGTTATGTAACCTAGCTAGTTCTCCTTCAAGTGCAACATGGTAATGGCTAGTGCCGCCAATGTTACGTGTACCGCCCGAGCCACTTCCTGTTTGGTCAAGTGCGGTATGCATTGCATCAATGACAACTTTATGTTGACCCATTCCAAGATAGTCATTACTACACCAGTTTACAATGTTCTTGATGTTGTATGGACCATACCAGATAGCTTCTGGAAAATCGCCACGTTCGCGTACTATATCGTTAAAGACTCGGTACTTCCCGGAGGCTTTAAGATTCTCTATTGTCTGGGTGAATGGATCTATGTTTATTGTCATTGTCAGTATTTATGTAGTTTAGTAATGGGTAACCTGTGTAATTGGAGAAACTAATTCCGGCTCGCTCGAGTTCTATTAACACTTCGTTGTAATCCTTGTGCCATTCACATAATAATTTTATCAGCTTCCTCATACATGTACTTATCCACTTATAAATACACTTATGCTATTTGACTTCTTACATTTAGGCTCAAACGCCTACATAATTGACGAAAACAACCTAGATCATGAAATAGATCTAGATATGATCGAGTTTTACATCGCCGAGAGTGAAAAAACTGTTAAAGTAGAAGGTATGGAAGAATACTATTTGGACTACTTGCCCAATACAGTACATTGTTACATATCCCCTGCCGGAGCACCAAGTTTTCCCTTGCATGTTGATCCATATGATGTTATAATTAAATGTATAGAAGGCAAGAAGACAATGATCATTGACGAGAAGCCAGTTGTTATTAATGAAGGTGAGGAAGTAGTAATACCAGCATACACTCCGCATCAAGCAACTAACAAAACAAGTTCGATTATATTGTCGATAGGAGAAGCATGACTACCCCAAATAGTAGTTTAGGTAACGACTTACTGTTTTATATTAAAACAACTGAGACTTGCAATCTAAATTGCGACCATTGCTTTACTAATGGTAAGAATGGACGTAAAATATACTTCCATCCTGAGAGTATAGCAGACTGGTGTAACAGAGTTAAGCAATATCAACCTAATGCTAATGCCCACTTTGAATATCACGGAGGCGAGCCATTCCTAGCACCAATAGAAGATATGTGGAAGTTCTATGATCTTACACAAGAGCATTGGCCTAATGCTACTTATGGGATTACAACTAATCTAGTACACAAGTTAACTCCTGCGAAGTTAGAGTTTATTGAAAAGGTGTTAGACAATAGAATAGGAACATCGTGGGATCCTGAGATAAGATTTGAAAATCAAAAGCAAATAGATTTATTTGAAAGTAACATTAAGTTGTTATTAGATAGAGGTTGTACAATTAAACTGTTTGTAAGTTTAACAAGAGACTGTGTCAATATTGAACCAATTAAACTTTTAGAATATGTAAAAGGGTTGGGTGTACAAGAAATGGATATTGAACGTGTAACATCAAACGGCCTAGCAACAAAAAACTTATCTGTATTTCCAAGTAACGTAGAAATGCAAGAATGGTTCCTTAAAATGCACGAACAAATGATAGAATATAATGCTAGACATTGGTTTCATAATGGCTTTATGGAAAATGTATATGCTAAGTTTGAAAAAGGTTTTACAAAAGCAGGCACATTTTGTAGAGACTGTGAGCAAAAACTGTTTACAATTAATGCAGACGGTACTATTGCTGGTTGTCCTAATTCCGCACCAACTGATGCGTGGGGCCATGTAATGGATGATGTTGCAACATCATTAAATGCACCAAAAAGGTGTGGGATCATTGCTGAAGAGCTGGCACGAGACCCTAGATGTTATGATTGTCCAGTTTATAAGTATTGCGGAGGGGATTGCCATCAGCTGGCCTGGGAAGGCGATATATGCCCTGCACCTAAATTATTAATGAAAGAACTAGCCAAAGGCTAAATACATGTAATATAACAGAGGATTTTGAGAGATAAACAATGGTAACTTTAACAAACCCGATTAACGCACAGAATATCGTAGATAGATTTGCTGATTATGTAGTAGCTACAGCAAACGCAAATATTATTTGGTCATCATCAGCTTTACCATTCCCCGAAGCTGATTCTGCAGACTTTGCTGCTGCAGCAGGAAAGGCTATTAGTGTTTCTGGTCCAGTATTCACTAATCAAAACTCCGGTATCATTACTAAAGCAACTATTTACAATACATTAATTGATCAAACTGTAAGATACACATCTATTAGAAAAATTAGAGCACGACTAACTATTAGCACAGGAGCCGGCAATATAACCAGAGCAGCAAATACTGGATTTGACGACACACAAGTTGCACACATGTCAGGCACTGGCTTTGAAGGAGCAGTATCTAGCGTACCAGCATTAGGTACTCAAATTGACTCGAGCGACTTAGAAACATTCTTTACTAATCTACAGACCAAGTACAATACAAATAGAGATGATACGCAAAACTATTCCAAATCAGTTTGTCATAGTAGTTGTCATAGTAGTTGTCACAGTTCAAGAGGTAGAAGATAGTGAGTATTATTAAAACACCAGCTCCAATTGATATCGCTGATTTAAAAAAGTTTTTTATAGACAAAGAAACATTCTTTGAAATTGATTATGCTGCATCAACTATTAGAGAAGAGAAACTATTAGTTTACATTAGTAACTTAGACCTTCCGTGCGATATTACAGTTAACAATGACGACGATGCATTAGAATTAGTACGCTGTTATTTAGAAAGTAATTTTTTAGTAAGCCTTCCTAGTTTAGAAGCACTTACTATTTCTTTATTACTACAACACAAAGGAATAGAAGAAGTAAAAAATCTAGACATGCTCGAAGCACTTAAACCTCAACTAGAAAGTTGGATACAAAAGTTAGATTCACTTCCGTTATATAATATGTATTGCATTGACGACGAAGAATTACAAGAGTGGGTCAAAACTGAACATAAAGAAAATGATACAGCAGACTTAACTGGGGTAAATTTTGTTAGCTTACTTAAATACGAAGGCTTTTATCAGTTCTATGAAAAAATAAATAGTACACCAAACTACTACTCAAAATACTTTAATGAATATATGTTTAAAGGTAACAACTTATTTTCATATTGGGCAAACGAAAACAATCCAATGTTCCTGCTAACAAGTGCTATAGCAGATGGAACAATAGATACAGAACACTACATTAAATGTGTAGAACAGGAGACTAACTAAAAATGTTACACTTATTCAATGAAGTCTTTATAGAACATAAAGATCAACTATGGATTCCAACAGGAAGCCGTATTATTGTCGTTTCCAGCGACCCAGCAGGAGAACTTGAAACAAATGTTAATTGTTTAAATCATGTAGCCACAGTTAGTGATTTAATTGGCGAAGGCCGAACTATGCAAGACTTTGTAAACGACACAATAGATTTATCTGGTAAGATTGTAATATATGCAGATCCTGATGCATTTGCTGCAATTTTAGCATCGTGGTTAAAGTCGACAACTAATATGGATGCAGATGCTTATGAAAACTGGATGAATATTTACAAGTTTACATGTATTACAAATGCAAAAGATGTACCAGCATTATTTACAGCCTTACAAGATGCTTGGACTTCAGCAACAGCATTTGATTATTCGGGCAAAGACTTTATTCCGTCATATGAGTTTTTATTAGCATCAGCGTTTGCTGATATAGATTTTTCTAAGAAAGCCAAACTAAAATCATTACTGAGTAAGTTTATTAAAAGAGAATACGAAAATGTTATTTTAGAAATAAGACGTCACATAGATCAAATAATCTTAGATAAAGATATTCAAACACTTCTTGGTGCATCATCTTATACAACAGATATTAGTTTAGATAATATTAGAACAACTTTCCCACAATTAGATAAATTTAAATCTACATTTTACAATGATACCACCAGCGGCCCTACTAGTGTAGCATACCGCCCTGGCACATTTACTGTTGATTCAAAAATAGATCTTTCAAGAGCCAGTTCATCAGAGCTAACAGCTCTTTGTAGTTTTATTGACTCAACGTTACTAGAAATGACTAAGTCAAGCCACAGTGAGCTTAGTGGCTTAACTGCTGCTCAAGTAAGTAAGATTTGGGAGTCAAGAGGTTGGACCTATGCTGAATCAATAAGAACAGGCGAAATAACAGACGATCAATATGTAGCAGCTGTAAATGAAATTGTTGCACAATCACATGGCTTAATCCATGTACCGTTTGACTTAAGAGAATCTATTTTAACAACAGGTATCTCGTACCTAAGAACATTAAAAGTAGATAGTAACACTGGGGAATTACAAAAGTATACGTTAAGATGATCAATGAAATTGCATTAGCTAATAAAAGAGATAGCCAGCAAGAGTATACTGTACATTTATTTGAATTTTGTAATTTATCATGCTCGTTCTGTTGGCAAGATCACGACGACCGAGTAGGCATTGATACTGTCCTAGAAAAACTAGTCCCAATTGAAAAGTTCCTAATAAAAGAACGTAATAAAAAAGTTGTGTTTAACATTATGGGTGGCGAAATATTTGCCGATGCTATATATGACGAAACCTTAAACAATGACTACATTAAACTTGCTAAAGGTATTGTTGATTTAGGAGTAAAGTACAATATTGAAGTAGGACTAAACTGGGTAACTAACCTAGTTACAAGCAAACTGTCTTTAATTGAAAACTTATTAGTTGAAACACGAAAACTTGGAGTTACTAGTAGTTTGTTTACAAGTTTTGACCCAGCAGGAAGATTTAATAAACCTAACTTTGAAGTATACAAAAAGAATCTTTATTATTTTAAAGATGACTTAGACGGCATTGGCATTCTACTAACCCGTCCAAACATTTTCTTTTGGCTTAACAATCCAGATAGTTTCTTAAAACAAATATACGATGACGGCTTTTACATATATGCCGATTACTATATGCCAGATGAAACTGCAAAGTTTCAGGCACCAAGTGATGAAGATATGTATAACATTTTTAAATTATTTGTAGACGACTATCCTAAAATTGATCCTATAGCATCTTGGATAACACGTGATAAAAATTATATAAGTTGCCGTAGTTCAAAATTAATTCTACAAGATAATACAATGTGTATGTGTGGGAACTTAGTTCAAGGACCAAACGATAAACAAATGTACAATACTAATATTCAATCTGCAGATAACTCAGAGATCGAACATAAGTTTTTAGAGAAATATGATTGCTTAACCTGTGAGTATTTTGATCGATGTACATTAGGTTGTTTCATGCAACACGATTATAAACACAGGGAGGAGATTTTAGATGAGTGTGTCTACAAACTTACGCACAGATATATCGAAGATGCTAGAATACAGCAACGCCGCCACAGTGTTACAGCTGAAGCAGTGCCCGCCTAATATAGATTTTAAATTAGACGAAATTCCACTAGCTCATCCATTTGTTCCTAGAATATGCAACGAACAAGGTCATATGTTACTTTGGTGGGGAACGCCTGAAACAGACGGTGACTTATTATTTCCATGTCTTGAAGCCAAAGATGAAGCCCAATGGATAACTTGCGACGAACCTCATAAAATAGAAAAGGGCGTTGCTCTTATATACCCTTATGAAACTGAAGTAATAATTGGATCTCTAAAAGTCCCGGGTTATTATCATAAAAAACGATCTAATAGCAATCAAAGAAACTGGTTGCGTAAGATGTGGAAAGATGTTATACTAATGTTTGGTGATAGAAAAATAATTTGTCCAAGCGGCGGATGGTTAAATAACTTACACTTAGAGATTAACAAAGAAAGGATACCTCGAGAATCGTATCATAGAGAACTAATGCAACAGTTTGGGTTTCGTAGACATGGTGACTTTTGGATAAGAGAATTAGATGAAGCATAATAAATTAAATCTTTGGACAACTGCCGTTCATGTTATAGATGACTTTATCTCTGACGACAGTCATCTTGAACAATTATCTTTAGAATCAATAGTTGATACTACTATTGAAGGACAGGATTATAAAAACCTAACACCTGCTCAAGACTTACTATATAAACAGGTATCTAATGTAGTATTAAATTACTGTATTGAGAACTCTATTGATTTTAACAATTTAGAATTAACTGACATGCAGAAAGGTTGTCTGTACAAGTATGACAGTACAATGGTAGACAATCACTTGTATGAACCGCATCACGATATAGGTGAAAAGGGGTACTTGACAGCAATATATTATATTAACAGTGACTATAACGAAGACACTTGGGTCGGCGGCGAATTAACAATTTATAAACAATTAACCTTTGCAGATTATCCACAGAACAGTATTAATATATTACCTAAACAAAACAGATTAATTTTGTTCCCAGGTTATATGATACATCGAGTTAAACCTTATTTTGGTGAAAATCCTAGAACTTCTATGGTAATTGGCTGGGCGGTCAAAGATGGAGTGCAGACACCTGCAATGATAATATGATGAATGAAGATAATGTTAAAAAATTAATTGACTTTACGTTAGAAGTAACAAACGGATGTCAGTTTTCTTGCACAGGTTGTACAGTTGACATGGAAGGTAACAGCTGGCCAACAGATAGTGATTGGAATAAAATTTCATATCTAATAGACGACTTTGATAAAAACGAATTTCGACCAATGAACTTACAAATTGGTCCAACTGACCTAATGACAAGTATTAATAGAGATCAAATATTAACAAGTGTAAAAATAAAGAATCTTGCAACAAAGTTTTTAAAGACAGCAATCAATTGTGCATTCTTAGATCCAAAGTTAGAAAACTATGTAGACTTTGGTAAAAAACTTAACTGGTTATTAAAAGGTGGCTTGGTTAAATTTGTAATACCATTTGAAGCATACCATATTGACAATGAAGGCTATGTTAACAAGATCAAAGAAAGAATTCAACTTACATTAGATAATATGCCTGATGTAACTCATACAAAAACTTATCTTATAATTAACTACGAAACTAGTTCCATTTACGATAGAGAATTTAACAAAAACTTAACAGAAGAACTAATTGTAAAAACACACCATTCGCCACTCATGGAAGGCTTTGATTGTGGTCTTGTACTTCCACATGGGAGAACTAACTTACGTTTAGAAATGAATCGTCTTTCGTTCTTTAATGCTACAATGAAATTAAAAGATTATATGGTAAGTGCTAGACAAAAATACAAAGATAAAGTAGATGTTTATGACTTATTACCGCAAGAAGGTAAAGACTTTGATGTTGTTTATAAAGCAGGAAAACTTTACATGACTCCGTTTGTTATGGATGCATTTTTAAGTTTTGAAGACGAATTTTTAGTTAAAAAGGAATGGACCTTTGACGGACTTTATGAAGATTATTTAGAAGGCTTCCTAAGTCAAACTGAATGGGCACTTACTAATCCAGTTTGCAAAAACTGTCAAATGTTGCCTATCTGTGCTGAACGAGGCGTCCACTCTTTGATGCAAATAATGGAAACTACTGAATGTATTAGTCCTGCTAAAGAACTAGAACACGAAATGTTTTGGAAGTCAGGATAATATAAAAAGCAATGAATATTTATTGGCTCAATCCTCCGTTGTCTACTCGAACCTTATATCCTGATTTAGGATGGATGAACTTTAAAACAGTTTGTCCAGAATATAACTGGTTAGACCCAATAATAGAGTGGGAAGATTACAAGACCTTAGATTCCTTAGTAGAACATATAGCAAACCAAAATCCTGATATACTATGTATTAGTACATACATTTGGAATTTTAAATTGTGTCATTTAGTTGCCAAAACGCTCAAAGAATTAAATCCAAAGCTAGTTGTTATTAAAGGTGGTCCGCAACAAGGATACACTAATACATTTTTTGATGAACACCCTTATATTGATTACCTTTGTTATTCTACTGGTCATGGAGAATATTTCTTAAAGCCTTTCCTTGAACAATTAACAGAGCACGGATCTATAGTAGAGCCTGACAAAATACCTTTCCTAATAATGAGAGGATACGAGACATCAGTAAAACAAATGAAGTTTGGATTTGAGGGTAAATCAGCAATTGAAGAAAACACTGAATACTTACTTAAAGTAAAAGGAGCTGCTAATCTGCGCGAACAATCATCCGCAGAGTTCTTTTATGAAACTACAAGAGGATGTCCGTATAGTTGTGTGTACTGTGAATGGGGCGGAGGCACAGGCACTAAAGTAAGTCGAAAATCAATTGACGTTATTAAAAAAGAATTAGAAATTTTATCCATTCTAGGATATGAAGAAATTGGTATTATAGATGCAAACTTTGGAATACTTCCTAGAGACGCTGATGTTCTAAGAGTAGTTGCTGACCTGCGAGATACATACGGATACCCACAGCACGTATATATGTACGGTTTAGCAAAAGTTAAAGCTGAGAAAAAAGAAAAAATATTAGATGTATTATATGAAACTGGCTATATGGGTACCAGTTACAATATGGCTTTACAATCTATAGATGATATTGTGCTTACAAACATAAAACGTACTGATATCGCACTTGAAGAAAATTTAAATTTAGCAAGAAAATTTAAAGCCAAAGGTGTTAAAGAAATTAAGGTTGAGTTAATCTTAGGTCTACCCGGTTCAACAGTTGATATTTTTTATAACGAAATGGAGTTATATCAAGAGTTTAATGCTTGGTTTGAACCAAGAAATATTATGACAGTATTACCTGACAGTGAGTTTGCTCAAAAAGAATATAAAGACAAATATAAAGTTAAGACTGCTGAAATTGGAACAACAGAAAATGAAGAAGCTGATACGGAATATGTATCTGATAGTATAATTAATGAATATAGATCTAGTTTATTATCCGTTGTTGGAACTTATAGTTATTCATCAGAAGACTGGAAGGAGATGTTTTTTATGAATAGAGCTCAACGTGTTTTAGGACCACTCATCCCAAAAGATATGAAAGCCAGCATTGTTTTAAAGGAACAATACAAATCTATAAAAACTAAGTCTTGGTTCAAACCAATAGACAACTGGTTAACTATGCTTGTTAACGGAGAATTATACGATCGAGATATAATACTAGTCGACGGCAAGGAGCCTATTGAAGAAATTGTAAGGAAAAACCTAAAGGATATAAGTTAATGTTAATGATTGAAGAACTACGCACATATGGCTATGTTGAAATTGTTGATACTAAAGTAAAAGATTTTATATCTGAATTACCACCGTTAGACGAATGGATTAAAAATCCAAAGTTTGATATGGAAACACCTAAATCAGTTGACTTAACACAAGCACACAAGTATATTGGCAAAACATATGTTGAGCCTATTGCGAAGATTTTAGATTACGGATATAGTAACCTTTGGAATAAATCAGACGAGCCGAGTATGGAATGGCATAATGATTTAGTAGAAGGCTGTAACTTATTCTTTATGTGTTACTTAACAGATGTAACTAACGGTGGCGAACTAATGTTTAGAGTTGATAAAACCCCAACAGGTATAATTCAACCTAAAAAAGATCTACTAGTAATGGCTTCACAAGAAGCACATGTAGAACACAAAGTAAACTTTACTAACCAAACAAGGATTGCTTGTAATTTTGGATTTAATGTAGAATGGACCTAATCGTAAAACCAACAGAGTTGTGTAATTTTAAATGTACGTTTTGTTCTAGTTCAAAGATAACTGAAAACGACAATACTGCACAATTAGATTTATTAAAAATATTTAGATTTCTAGATAGGTTTCCTGACACACAAACTATAATAGTAAATGGTGGCGATCCGTTAATGATGGACCCTAAGTATTATATGTCCATAATTGAATTCCTTGATAAGAATAACTATCCAGCTAGTATATCATTAACTACAAACCTGTGGCCGTTTTATAAGAAGCCAGAGAAATGGTTAGAAATATTTCAAAATCCAAGGGTAGGAATAGCAACATCGTTTCAATATGGTGGAGGTAGACTTAAAGGCGACTTCTCTGAATTTACTGAGGAAGACTTTTGGAAGTGTAGCGATGCTGTATTAAAATACTGCGGATACCGCCCAAGTTTTATTGCTGTTATTGTAGAAGAGAATGAAGACACAGTTATTAAGACAGTTGAACTAGCCAAGAAGATGGATGTGGTATGTAAAGTAAACTATGCTATGGCAAGTGGAGAACAATCCGCTCCGTATGTCAAAGGAAAAATGTACAAAGGGTACGTTGACATATGGAAAGCAGGACTTGCTGACTGGGAACACAACACACAAACAATGATGGTAAAGTTAAAAGGACATGCTACAGTTTGTCCAGTTAATCGCGATTGTGATGCAGGCATTAGAACATTACAGCCAGAAGGCGATTATTATAGTTGTGGTGCGTTTGGCGACGATATGGACAAAGCAATTGACTTTGAACGTGAAATGGCAGGAGAGTTTTTTACGCCGCTTAGAGAAGACTTGCATCTAAATAATTTAAAACAAAGTTGTTTTACTTGTCCAATGTTTCAAATTTGTAATGGATGCAGGAAAACAGTTAAAGATCTTAAAGAGCACAACTTAGTTGAAGAGCATTGCTTACATATGAAATCAATTGCCGAAGATATTATCGAAGCAAATGGAATGACTGGACAGTTAACTCCTACACCTTATGTGAAGGAGTACTTCTAATGTTTACAGTATCAATTAATCCTAGTTACTTTTGTAATTTTAGATGCGACTTTTGTTATCTAACCCCAGAACAACTAGGCAATCAAAAAAAGATACCTCTTGAAAAACTAGATCAATTACTAAAAGACATACCTAAAATTGACTATGTAGACTTGTACGGAGGCGAAATAGGTGCTCTAAAAAAAGATTACTTCTACGGATTAAAAGACACTGTACGCAAACATTATACAGATGAGATTAATATTATTACTAACTACTCAATGTTGCATGACGGCTTCTTTGAAGACGATGTTTACCTTAGTGTAAGTTATGACTTTGAAGCAAGAGAGAAAAGCGAATTAGTATACAAGAACATGTTAATGAGTCCTGTTCCTATTGCTGTATTAATACTTGCAACACCCGAAGTAATAAACAAAGACGTTGAAGAAATGGTAACAATGTTGAATATGTGTTCCAGCGTTGACAGTGTAGAAATAAAACCATACAGTATTAATCAAGCAAATGCACACAACGTAACACACAAAGAGTTTGAACAGTTTGTTATTAAATGGATTGAAGCAAGTACACCAAAGAAATTTCAATTTATAAATGAAGATAACATTCAAGCCAGCCTTAATAAAGAATACAATGCGTTTTCAGATAACCACATATACATTACTCCTAACGGTAAGTACGGAGTACTAGAGTTTGACAAGAACGATAAAGAATATTTCCTAGAACTTGATACATGGGAAGATTATATAGCATGGACCAACAAAGAAAAAGAAAGTAATGTAAGTGAAATATGTCATAGTTGCGAATACTTTGGCACTTGTCTAACAGAACATTATAGATACGTAAAAGACTTAAACAATAGTTGTAACGGATATAAAGGGTTATTAGATTATTATGCAAGAATGGAAAATTAAACAAGAAATATACCATCGTTTAAATACAGAACATACTGATGATTTAAACAAGGTTGATATAGTTATTACAACAAACGTAAAAGAAGATGCACTGCGTCACTTTGTTGAATACGTAGACGAATGGATCTATCCTGCAAAGAGTTATGCTGTTGCATACTGTTATGCACATTGGATAAGCATCGACTATAACGAAAACTTTTGGAACTTACTAAACGATCCTATGCTACTTGCAGGCAACGATCCGTATTACAAAACGTTAGATGAAAGCCGTGAAATATACGAGTATATATACGATAACATAGAGTGGCCAATACCTATGACAGGAATGGTACCAGACATAAAGGAGTATTACAATGCTGAAATTGGGTCTAAATAACTGTTGGGCAACGCCCGTATACAAAACATCTATTACTGAAGATGAGTGTGCTTCTTTATTAACCCAAGTAATGGAAACTGAAAATATAAGTACACCTCAATCTGATTTTAGTGAAGGTTCGTTAACTGACAGAATACCTTTATTAAAAACATTAGCTGAAATAAAGTATACAGAATTTTTTAGAGATGCATTAGAAATGGATCTTGGAGACTTTAGCTATGACTTAAAGTCTTGGCTTACTGGATCAACTAATGGATACAACATGGATATCCATAATCATTCAGGTGCACAGTTTGCGGCTGTATTTTATTTGTTAGCAGAAGAAAAAGATGCAGGTGGCCAACTAGTTATGTATGATCCAAGAGTTAATGCTAATAGAGGGTATGACTCTAATAAATTCAAACACCTCTTTAGTCCTATAGAGCATACTCCGTCAACTGGCGATGTTCTAATTATGCCAGGCTATGTGTACCATAGTGTAAGGCAATATCATTCTTCGTTAAGACTAGCTGTGCCAGTTGATATCTTTATTAAAGACAATTAAGATATATAATAAACACTACTAGGAATTATTATGAAATACGAATATTGGGGTCATCATTTGATGCTCGACTGTCGTTCAGGCGACATTGCACGAGTCAAGGATGGTGAAAATATAAAACAGTTTGCTAAAGATTTAGTAAACAAAATAGAAATGACAGCATTTGGTGATCCAATTGTAGAACATTTTGCAACACACAATCCAGAAGCGGCGGGCTACAGTTTGTTACAGTTAATTGAAACTTCAAACATTGCAGGACATTTTGTAGATAAAAACGGTGACTTTTACTTAGACATTTTTAGTTGTAAAGAATTTGACATCGAAGTTGCAAAAAAAGTTGTTGAACATTGGTTTAACCCAGAAAATATTAAGGTGTCATACTTTACTCGTCAGGCTTAACAGTATAAGACCTTAACGGCTAACAGTCGATAAATACAGTTACTAATTAGTTAAGGGAAATAAAGTATGGCCGCAAAGATACAGTTACGTAGAGACACCGCATCAGTTTGGACTAGTGTTAATCCTACTCTAGCACTTGGAGAACCAGGTGTTGAAACAGATACTTATAAAGTAAAAGTAGGCGACGGCGCCACTGCCTGGACATCCTTACCTTACACTATTACAACACAATTTACTGATTTAAACGGCAAACCAACTACTATTGCAGGGTATGGCATTGCTGATGCCTACACTAAAGCACAAGTAGACGCAATTATAGAATCACCGTCGGGTAACTTAACAGGCTCAGTGTTTGCAGATGATTCAACTATAATGGTTGATGGTGTTGCAGCAACTCTTAACTTAGCAAACAATACAACAGCAGACCTACCTGAAAACACAAATTTATATTATACAAATGTAAGAGCCGATGCAAGAATAACAAATGCACTAATTGACGAAGATAATATGGCTAGCGATAGTGCTACTAAACTTCCAAGTCAGCAATCTGTTAAAGCATACGTTGATGCACAAACAACATCAGAGACAGCAGAAGGCACTAACTTATATTATACAGATGTAAGAGCTGATGCAAGAATTACAGCCGCAAGCATTACAGATTTAAGCGATGCAGATCAAACTGTACAAACAACAGACAATGTAACATTTAGTTCAGTAACTGGAAATGTTATCACAACCCAAATTGATAGCGGCGATTCTAGTGCAATAGAAATACAAACAGATGTAGACATGCTTGCA
>Ga0114994_10001415_pt1 | contig 17199 bp, 12 predicted proteins | sample ArcticOcean_MG_C_9_FD_87043 | JGI IMG/M metagenome (GOLD analysis project Ga0114994, IMG submission 87043) | Marine microbial communities from western Arctic Ocean - ArcticOcean_MG_CB2_152 | ecosystem: Environmental > Aquatic > Marine > Oceanic | place: Arctic Ocean: Canada Basin | collected...
GCTGGCATGCAGGAGGAGGCTGCGGAGGAGAAGGCCCCCGACCTGCATCCCGCGCTCAATGCCATGGAAGACGACGACGCGCTCGGCCGGCTGGAGGCCCTCCACCGGACGCTGGCCGAGAATACGGCCCAGCGGGAGCGGGAGCCCGCGGCGCCCGCCTACGCGACGAACCCAAACCCCGCCGTGGCCCACGGCGCTTCTAGGGATGTGACGGACTGCGATTATGGACGGCTGCTCCTACTGAGCTGGGGCGTGCCGGAGACGCGGTTCATCGGGAACATGTTTGTAATATATGAACGGAAGCGCGTGCCACTCGTCATGGTCGGTCCCTACTGGACCATGCTGTGCTTCGTGACGGTGCCCCTGGCGGTGCTGGGACCCGCATTGATTTGTGGGTTGTTGCTGTCCACGAACGTCCACATTGGCATTCAAATAGCCTACGGGTTCGTCGTCCTCTGGACGGCATGCGCCCTCGCCTCGGTTTCACTACGGAACCCGGGCCTTGTTGAAAGGCGGGACGCCATCCCGCTGAAGAACGGCCGGCCCGCACTGGCCTGGGTCTGGAACGACCAGGCCCAGACGTACAAGCCGCCCGGCGCGCGCTACTGCGACTGGTGCCACTGCGTCTTCCACGAGTTCGACCACACGTGCCCTTGGACGGGCACGGCCATCGCGCAAAATAACCTCGGTAGCTTCAAGTCGTTTGCCGCATTGGTGCAGATGGAGCTGTGGTGCACGATTTGCGTGGTGATCCTGTGGTTGACGGAGCTGGTGCCGCGGTAACATACATAGTATTTACTCCTCGAGGGGCTTTCCGGGGCTCCCCTGGTACGAGGACGCGACGTCCGAGTAGGCCATCGTGTCGTTGAGCTGGAACGAGTCGCGGTAGTAGAGGTAGGCGTCCACCGTCTTGCAGTGCGTGGCCCACGCGTCGAAGGCGCCGGCCGTCGGCAGGACCTTGGCGTCGTCGTCGCGAAAGGGGTCGGCGATGACGTTCGTGCGCCTTCGCAGTAATTCGAAGACGGCCTCCTGTTCGGCGGGGTTCGCCTGCTCGACCACCAGGCGCGCGGCGACGGCGCCCGTGCGCGCCGCGAGTTTCCCGGGGTCGTACGTGCACGCGTCCGGCACGTCGCCTAAAACCATCGGCCGCTCGGCGCACTGCAAACAGAGCGCCACGTCCTGCACCAACGCCTTGCGCGCGTCTTCGTCGTCCTCCAAGATGCGCGATTTCTGTCGCTGCGTCTCGATCTTAAGGTCGGTCGCTTTGTAGAAGTCGGACGTCGCTTCGCGCGCGCCCTTGTCGACCTTGCGCAGATGCTTGGCCATGGCGTCCTGGGCGGTCTCGTCGGCCTGGACCAGCTGCGCGGCGCGCTGGTCCATGTCCTTGATGTCCTTGGACTTGTCGTCCTCGACGTAGCCCCCGGACGCTTCGATAGAGTCGCGTTTGTCCTCGCCGGGGTCGCGCCAGGCCTGGCCGTTCCGTTCCACGACCGCTCGCCTCTCTAATAGGGTACCCACGAAGTCGCTGAGTTCGTCATACGACGGCGAGAAGGTGCTGCACTTATCAAAGGCCAGTTCGACCTCCCGGCAGGCCATGTCCCGATGGGCTTCGGCTAGATCCGCGACCCGACCTAAAGCCCGCCACGCATGCTTCTCGCAGCAGTAGCGTCTTGGTGCATTAAGTCCGCCCTCGTCCACTAACGCGTCCTGGTTCGGTAAATCGTCGTCGTCCAACATCACGCGGGCACTCGCGCGCACGCTTTTCATAAGACGCTTCGTCCTCAATGCGCGTGGTGGCCGGGGCGGCCGGTCCGGCACCGCCGCGTCGCGCACCCGCTGCAGCGGATCCTTCAACGGCTCGTCGAACTCAACTATTTCATCCTGCAAATTCTGGGCGCGGCCGCCCAGGCTCCCTGGTGCTGGTCGTCTTTTACCGGCCACGTTCTGATAGAGCGTGACGCAGAACTTGCGGACGCTACTTTCTCTGTCTTCATCTTTATGAAGTTTGATCGACGGCCCGCCCAACGTGTCCACGTTCGTCGTGAAGCGCTTGGGCGCCATGGGTCTTGTCCCAATACATTCGAACCCCCTCAATTTGCCGTCGTTCGCCGTGAAGAACTCCCGGAGGATATGGTCTCGCTGCTTTTCTTTGGCGAACACGTCCATGAACACTTCTACGAGGGCATCCACGACGTCCCGGTAGTCGTCGCGCCGCCCGGCCGCGACGGGCTGCAGCAATACGTCGATGCGGTCCTGGAGAGAGGGTTCTCCATCTTCCTCAAAGCACGGGACGAACTTGCCGATGTGGCCCACGTGCCGATACCTCGGGTCCCCGTATACCTTCTTCTTGCTGGTCGGGCTCAGGGCGCTCAGCTCCGTCAATATGCTCCGGTCGTCTTCGCTCATGGCGGCGAAGGGGTGGTCGCTCGTGACGATGGTCGACTCGGCGGTCTGCGCGCGGTCCTCCACCAGTAAAACGGGGACCGGTGCCTGGGCGTCCGGCACCTCATACGCCTTCTTGGCCCAGTGCCTATTCATCTCCGATTTCTTCCCGAAGTACTGCTTGTCGCCCGTCTGGAAGGCGCGGGCGTCCTCCTTCTCGGCCACGGCCTTCTTGGCCAGGAAGTTCGTGGGGGCGGCCTCGTCCCGCAAGTCCTGCTGCCGGTAGATCTCCGCCAGCGCCACGATCTTCCGGCGCGTCTTTCTGTCTACATACAGCGGTCCTCCGCGTAATACATCATCATCTAACGCAGCGAAGGAGCCCCGATCGTCATACCCATTCGCACACAATCTCTCACTCATAAACTCGGGGCACCGCAGCAGCTTGAGCTCCCGTTTCAAATCGAAGGTCCGCGAGTGGGGGTGCATCTTGGACGCCACGGACTTGTTCTTGGACGCCTTGCCCCGCCTACGAGAAGCCAGCTCCGTGCTCCTCTCCGCATTCTCCTCGATGCGCCGGAGCTCCTCCTGATTATCCGGTTCCTCCTCGATCACGTCCTCATATTCTAAAGGCTTGACGCTCACGCTCCCAGTGCCAATAGACCACTCGGAGGGCAAGGAGTCCACGTCCAGTTCGTCCGGCTCCTCGAAGGGCGGCCTATAACTACTTCGGGCCACGTACACCTTGTTCGGCCACTGGTCGCTGTTCGGGTCCACGTCCCCGTAGCAGCTCTTGGGCACGATGTCTTGATCAAGAAGCATGGTCCCCTGAAAGAGCAGCACGTAGCGGTGCCGCGAGCTCTCGATCTTCTCGACTTCCGGGCTGATGTCGTCCCGTTTGGCGATGAACTGGCGCACCTTTTGTCGTAGTACCGCGACCTTGCACGGCTTCAGGACGTCCACGTTGATGACCGCCTGGTCCCACGTCTGCACGCACACGACCGTGTCGTTCTCCTTCAAGACGGCGAAGTTCTCGCGCATGCTGGCCATCATGCCCTTCTTCTTCGGCGGGCTCCCGAAGAGCTGTTGCTTCTTCTTCTTCTTCTTCTTCTTCTTCTTCTTCTTCGGGGAAGACCGGAACCAGGACTTCCTCGGGGCCTTCTTCTTGTCCTCCTCCGGAGCCATGTCGCCCCTTACCACGGACGTCGAGGTCTTCGTCCGCATGAGTTTGGGCGGGACGAAGCCCGGCGACGCGGACCGGGACCGGGACCGGAACATGAAGTAGCGCTTGGAGGCACTTTGTACCTTACTTCGACCGCGCACGGCCGCGGCCTCGGCCTGAACTATCTTCTGGGCGCGGCCCTCCTTGCCCTGTTTGATGTCTTCCAATTTGCCGTCGATCTGCTTCATGGCGCGCTCCGCGGCGGTCACCGCTAGTTGATCGGCATCGTGGTCGGTGGAGGGCGACGCCTGGCCCCGGACCAGACCACTCCTCACGACATTGCGGACCTTGTCGCGCGACGAGGGGCGGGTTGTTTCCTGCACCGGTTCCTCGGCGGTCCACGAGTCGTGGAGCATGTCGTCCGACGGCGAGGCCGGCGTCAGCACGGTCCCGCCGAAGGTGCCGGCCGTGAAGACCGTGTCTGTGGGCGACAGCGGCGTCTGCGGCGCGCCCGTCATGGGCGACAGCGGCGCGTCCGACACCGCGATGCTCCCGACGGGCCCGGTGGGCGACCGCGCGGGCGAAGCGAAGCTCACGGACGCGGCCGACGGCTCCGCGAGCTGGTCCGATACGGCGCCCAGCACCGCGTCCGCCTCGGCAAGGAGGGCGGCAACGTCCGGGGAGGCCTCGGCGTTGACACTCGACGCGTCGATGTTGCCACTTATGTCGAGCGGCATGTTCGGATCGATGAGCGGCGTGAGGGCGCCGGGCGGGCCCCGGGCGTTGTCCGCCATCGCGGCGCGTGGTGTTTACTCTCTTGTGGCGGCGCCAGCCCTAAATGCGGCGCGGGGGTACTTGAGCGGCCACCGGGCTGGGCTGATGGCCACCGGACACTTGAGCGGCCGGCGTGATGCCTTCCGCTAGGCTAGAGGCGTGGCCGGGCGCCTGAGTAAGTCGGGCTTTTGCGTGGCCGGGCAGCCTGAGCGGCGCCGGGCAGCGTTTACCGTGAAAGGCGCTGGGCGTAAAACCCGTGAGGTGAGGCTGTCAATTTTTGGGGTCCTCCGCAGCCCCCTTTCGTGGCAGTGAGACGCCACGGGTCGCGTACGCACCTCCACTTGTCGGCACCGACGCGTCCCCGAGGCGTGCGGCAGCACGGGCAGCGTCAGCCCCCACGCCATCGACGCGATATCAGCCCGGTCACCGCGTCTGCTCGGTGGCGTGGAGGTTCTCCACTGCACCACCATGCGAGCTCCAACGCGATGAGGCGACTCGTGGCCCTGCTGCTCGTCGCGCGCATAGATGCGCAGACGATCAACGACGTCGTGACCGGCCGCGACGCCGTTCCCACTCGCGCACGCCCGCCCGACGACCGCCGCCGCGGCCGCCGGGCCCGCGCGGCCGCCACCGGCGACGCGCCGAAGCCGCCGCTCGCGCCGATCGACGTGCGGAGCGGCCGCCGCCGCGCCACCGGGCGCCCGGCCGTCGGCGTGGCGTTCACCCGGAACGAGGTGACACATGGCCCGAGCGGGGCCACTGCTGAACACCACATGTTCGAGCTGCGGAACGCGGTGCTGGCCGCCCTCTCCCTGAAGCGGGCGGCGCCGGCGCTGCCCGTGGCGCTCTTCACGGATCTGGGCCCGGAGCGGGTCACGTCCGCGGCCCGGGCGCTCCTCGCGGGCACGGGCCACGGCCGCGTCTTCGACTATGTGCTGCCGAACGCCGTCTTCGAAGGGCGCAGCGACGCCGAAAAAAAGTTGCTGGAGGGCGGCGGCGACGCGGTCATCCTGAAGCGGCGGCAGAAGCTGCGGAGCCGGCTGGGGCGGCTCCTGAACCTGGCCCGGAAACCCTTCGACCTGACGCTCTTCGTGGACGACGACACGTTTTTCTGCGTGTCGGAACAAAGGCCCCTGGTCAAGGCCCTGCGGCACCTCTACGCGACGCGCAAGGTTTATGACGTGCGGGCGACGGTGTTCGCCCGGGACGCGACCGAGGGCGCCCTCCAGAACGACGCGAAGCGGTGCGTGTGGTCCCGCGCGGCGGCCCGGGGCTTCTCGGCCACGCTGGAGGCCCAGTGTCTGGAACGGGCGGCGACGCGGCGGTCGGCGTGCGGCGGCGCGCAGGGTGGCGCCATCGCCATAGCCACCGGCGACCGGTCCCACCAGTTCGTGCAGGAGTGGGTCGACGCGTATTTGGCGCACTGGGTGAAGCAGGCGACGCGTCTCAGCGCGGGCAAGTACGACGAGCGGGAAGCCCGGACCTTCGCGTCCGACCAGGGCCCTTTGCTAGACGTGGCTAAACAACGGTGCGCCGAGAAGGAAACGGCCCGCCCGCCCTGGAAGCTCGGCGCCCTGCCGCGGACCATGAACGTGCGGGACGCCGACGCCGCGCCCGACTGCCGGAACTCGGTCTTCGGGCCCGTGCTCTTCTTGCACCAGAAGAAGTACGTCCGGGGCGGGACCCTCGCGGAGGCGTCCGCGCGGCTGAACGGCGTCTGTGCGCGCGTCAATAGGCCGATCCACGAGGGCGGCCTGTCGTGGGTGAACAAGACGCGCCCGCCGTTCGAGTGCGGCTGGATGTCGCCCAAGGGGGCGCCGGCGGGGACGCCGCTTTTGTAGTGTGTTTAGTACATTCACAGTTACACCTAGAGCTCCCGACCTCGACCGCCCGGGCCCTTGACGGTGTCCACGTTCCCCGAGTCGTCGCTGACGCGCAGCTCGAAGGGGAAGTCGCCGCCGGGCATGTCGCCGTGGAGTGCGTGCCAGGCCTCGTAGCCCCAATTGAGCGTCCAGCGCACGTCCGGCGCGACGCGGTCGAGGTCCGCGATGTGCCAGCGCCCGTGGGACCACGAGACCTCGACACTCGCCACGACGCCGCCCGCGTCCGACGCCGTCCCGGAGAGCCGCAGCACGCCGGCCTCCATGTTCGCGTAGAGCAATGCCGCCGTCGGCGGCTCGTCGTCATCGGGTTCGTCGACGAGCATCAGTGTGTCGTGCAACGTCGCCGGCCGCACGCCCTGCATCTGGAACACATTGAGAGTAAGTTGCTGCAGGTCCCGCACGACGCCCACAGGATCCTTCTCCACGCGAATGGCGTACTTGTTCTGCCGCTGCGGGTCGTTCACGTCATGAAAATCATCCAGGGCCCAGGACCACTGCACCGTGCCGGCCCCGAAGGTCCAGGCGCCCGACTCGGGGTGCTTCGAGAGCACGAGGTTGTGCGTCGCGCTGCAGGAATCGAAGACCGCGCCCACGTCCTTGAGGCACTGCACATTATCTATTGTAGTGGACGAGAGGCGCTGGAGGTTAGATGGAGACCAGCCGTTATCTACAATTTCGTCCCACTCGTGGCCCAAAATACCGCGCGGCGTGTGGTACGCGGCACCGGCGCCCACCGTCGTGTTGCGCCAGGCGCGGTGTTGTCCGAACCTTGCACCGTCCACGAACAAAGAGTCCATGCGCTGCGCGTTCGCGACGAACAAGTGGCCGGCCAGGGCGTTCTCGGGCCGCGCGCCCTTAGGGGAGCGACCGTCGCGGAACGTCCCGGTCCAGGCGTCGTGGCGGTCCAGCTTGCGCACGTTTTGCGTCTCCTTGTAGCAGATCATGGTCCGGCCTTCTAAGCGGACGGCCCAATACGCTTCGTTCGCGGACCAAAAATTGAGATGAACGCCCCGCTTCCGCGCCCGTTCAACGGCGTCGCGCTGGCCGTAGGTCCAGTACTCGTCGTGGCCCACCGACAAGTAACTTCGCGACCTTTTTAAAATGTTGTCGGCGAGCTTGCCCGAGAGGTCGAAGCCGCTGGCGTAGTGCAGATCGTAGCCCATGCGCTCCAAAAAGCGGATCGCGGCGAGCTCCGGGCCCAGCGGCGCGTTGACGGAGCGGTACCCGCGCGTGATGAGGGGCGTGTCGTAGGAGCGCGCGTGGGCCCGTTTGTGCACGTGTTTGGGGTCGCTTAAGTTAAAAAACTCGTCACCATACGGCTCGTGCAGGTAGGGGTAGTGGAAGCTCCCGTAGGTCGTGAGGCCGCCGTATCCATTATAAGCGTGCCAGGTCAGATCGGCGGTCTGGAAGAGCAGGTCATGGGTTGCCGGCGATCGGACCACAAAGTAAGCCGCCGACGCGCGCGGCTCCTTTAAACGGTAGCCCGCCCGCGGTGGGTTCTTGCCGCCCGCGCCATAAGCATGCTTCAACGCTTCGGGGGGCAATGCGGCATCGCGCCCCTCGACCGCGTGCTTCAAATCCGACTGGATCGGCGACGCGTCTGCGCGCCAGCCCTTGGTCTGGTCGGCCAGCACGAAGCGCGCCATGTACAGGCCCGACGGCCCATCCACGGTCCACGACGCCGCGACGGGCCACTTCGCGCAGGAGTAGGCCACGCCCTCGCGGCACGTCGCGCCGTGCGTGATCGTGCGTAGGGTCGCCTTCCCGACAAGGCGCGCCCCCGGCCGCCGTAGTAGCCCAGCCGGAAGACGTCGACGCGCGCCAGCGCCTCGCCGAAGCTGAGCTTCAGCTTGAACTCGACCACGTCTCCTGGTAGGACCGACGCTTCGGTGGCGAAGCCGCGGACCGCCGGGCAGCCGGCGCCATTGACGTCCCACACTTCCGAGGAGACGCCTCTCTTGCAGTTCTCCTCTACTATGTCATTCGCGGGCGCAGAGCAGGGATCATTTGCTGCGAGTGCCCTCGGCAGCAGCGCGAGCGCTAGCCAACCGAATGCGGCCGCATGCATCGCAGCACTGCTCGAGATGTGCAATACACTTGCTACAATGACTCTAGCTCGCGTCGAGCGTCTGTTTGCCGCGAAAACCCGATTTGATGAAATGTACGTGCGGGTTTCTTCGATAATGGAATCGGGCCAATCGCAGTCTACCTCCGGATTAAAGCTGCCCCGGGCAGCGCTGGACCATCCTTAAGACCGCACATGAGCGCTGGCGGTGGTGGGCAGCGATGTTGGCCCTCTTGGCAGCCATCACAATTATCAGAGCCTACTCGATGGATTCCACAGTAATGGAAATAATGACACTACAGCACGATGCTGCCCGCACAGAGCGCCACATAAAAGACTAGGTAGACGGTTTGAATCGAGCCGAGAGAAACATCGCGCAACTCGTCGAGGAGGTCATCGGTCTGCGCGGCGAGGTGAAGCGTCTGCAAGTGCTCGAGACCGAGGTTAAAGAGCTCCGCGCACTCGTTGCCGCGCGACGAGCTCCAGAGCCGGGCGTCCTCTACGAGCTGCCGTCCGAGCGAGAAGCGACCGTCACCGTCACGACCGGCGGCGACGCGCAATCCGAAACGCACCTCGCGACGACGCGGGCCGCGGCGCCCGGGTCCTAGCTGTTGTAGTAATGTATTTGGAAAAGGGGAACGTCTCTCAATTGCCACCTCAAGTTCGCACGGGTTTCGGTGCGCGCGCAAAAACAGCGTGGCAAAGCTAGGCATTCACAAGAGTTACGCACTCGTCACACGTGCAGTGGCAGTCGACAACAATTCTCAAAACTCATCAGTGAACCAAGAGTTGCAACCGGTGCGACCGGCTAGCTGCAGATTTCACACTAACAGAGGCTGACACTGTCACAGACACATACCGCACGCAGTTAGCAGACACCGCATGATCATTGCAATACTACAACTCATGGCCACTCGCAGCGCCAGCGCACTCTCGGCCGCCCTGCCAGCTCCATCGCAGTGCAAAGTTGCGGTATGCGGCGCCGGCGTCGCCGGCGCGCTGACGGCGCGGCGCCTCGCCGAGGCCGGCGTGGCAGTCACCGTGTTCGAAGCCGGCCGTGGGCCCGGTGGCCGCACGTCGGCGCGGCGCACCGATTTAGGGCATTTCGACCACGGGGCCTCATACTTCGCGCCGAAGACGGAGGCGTTCGCGAAGACGGTGGACGAGTGGGTGGCCGCCGGTGCCGCCGCGGAGTGGCGCGGGCGGTTCGGGACGCTGCGCGACGGCGCCTTCCAGCTCGACGCCGCCGCCGCGCCGCGCTACGTCGGCGCGCCGCGCATGAGCGCTATCCCGCGCCATCTTTTAACGCACGACCGCATCACGAGCGTTTTTGGCACGCGCGTCATGGGCGCCGCGTTCGACGACGATGGCTGGACGCTCCGCGACGCGAGCGGCGCGGACCTCGGCCGCTTCGACGCCATGGTGAGCTCGGACCGGCTCATGGCCTCCGTGGCCGGGCTGCCCGCGGCGCCGGCGGTCGACACGGTACTGTCTGGGCTGGACGACGTGCCGCAGTTCACGGCCGCGGCGGGGAAGGTCGAGTCGAGCCGCGCTCTCGTGCTCATGCTCGGTTTTGCTGATGGTGCTGCGTTCGGATCGGTCCCGTTCGACGCCGTTCTGGTCGAGGACGACGTAATTGCGTACTTGTCGCGCGACTCGTCGAAACCCGGGCGCGTTGAGGGCCCCGAGCTCTGGACGGTGCACGTGACGCCGGCATATGCCGAGCGGACCCTCACGGCCGCTGCCGCGGAGGGGGCCGTCGCGGGCGAGGACGCGAGGACCACTCTCCAGAAGAAGACGCCGGAGCTCGTGTCCGCCGTTGCGCGGTTGTTGAAGCCGTGGGTGCCGGAGCTGCCGATCCCGGACGTCGCCGTTGCGCACCGCTGGGGCGCCGCGTTCCCGAGCAAGCCGGATCATGACACGACGGCGATCTCCGAGCTCGGCGGCCGCTTCGTCGCTGTCGGCGACTACTTGGTTGGCCCCCGCGTCGAGGGTGCCGCCGCGTCGGCCGAGGCTGGCGCGAAGCTCCTGCTCGACGCATGTGCTAAATAAGACATAATTCTTATACTCTGCCGCGTCGTCTTCGGCGTAACTTAGCTCGTCGCGATGGCATGTCACGCGCCTGTCAAAGGTGCGGCTCTTGAGCTCCGCGCGGGGATCGTCCAACGCCGGTGTCTCCTCGCGCGCGGCCTCAAACCCGTCGAGCAGCGACGCGGCGGGCGCCGCCTCGACCTTCGCCGGGAGGCCGCCCTCCCAGCCCTCGGCGTCGTCGGTGACCTCCCGCTCGACAAAACACAAGTTCGCCTGGACGTCGCGGATGACGCCGAAGCCGCCACCCACGCGGACCGGCAGCTTCACGCGCCGGCCAATCATCGCCGACGGCCGCAAAACTTTCTGCAAGAGCTCGGCCTTCTTCCACGACGGCATTGCGGCGTAGGCCTCTCGTGCGACTCCGAATTCGGCCTCAAAGGCCTCTTCTTCGTCCGCGAGTATGGGAGTGCTCCCCCACCCGCCGGGCGGTGGCGGCGGCGGCGGCGGAGGTGGCGGGACGTCGTCCTGCGTCACTCGCAGCGCCTCGAGCGCCGGCGTCGGGAAAAAATCCGCCGGCGGCTCGAGCGCGGCCGCGTCCCGCCGGGCCACCATGAATGTCTTGAGCGCGGCCCGCAGCGGTGCGTTGCCCGGCACGACGTGCCCGCCCTCATGCTCGTGAATCACAGGTGCCGCAAAACGCGACGCCAGCGACCGGGCAATTTCCGGCGGCACGGACGCGTCGCTCAGGCCGAGGCAATGGAACGACGGGAGGCGGCCCGGCGCGCCGGCGTCCATAGACGCGAGGGTCTGCGCGTCGCGCGGCACATAGCCGGCGAATATAACCGCGAACTTGAACATGGTTGGGTGCGTCAGACACAGTAAAGCAGCTAGAGTAGCCCCTTGCGAAAAGCCCAGGACGCCATCGAAGGGGCCCTGCTGCTGAGATGTCGCGTGCACGAGCGCGAGACTCTCCTCGAGGCCTTCGTATGACGACGAGAGCGCCGGCCGGTTCCCGTCGCGCGTGCTGTACCAACCAAGAGGCGCGCCGCGCGTCGCCTCGTCGATCTGGCCCAGGAACGCGCCGGTGGCCGCGTGGGGGGCGTCGATGAACGTGAACTCCGCGACGCTCTTCAACTGCTTGCGAACGGCGCCGGTGCGCTCGCGGAAGAACTGGCCGTTCTGCGCGTAGCCGTGGAGGGCGAGGATCTTGAGCTTCGGTTGGGGCGGCAGCTGGGGCATTGTAGTGCTACGGCCGCGCTTTGTTCGTCGGCCTCGCGCTCGTTCGGGCCGAGTCGATCACTAGCTTGTACAGCGACGCGACCAGCGCGACGCTGCCGAAGACGAGCGCTGCCCGACCCGCGGGAGTGCTGAACGGTGTGCGCGCCAGCCTGTTGATTGAATGGCCGCGTACGACTGGTCCTGCGAGCTCAAAAGTCGTCTGAGAAACCCGCGCGAATCGAGTCAAATCGGGTTTGAGGAGCACAGTCTACGCGCGTGGCGAACGTAGCCCTCAGGTACGCGCGTACGACGTGCCAAGACTCATATTTCACTCGCAGCTGTCGTAGAGACATTCGAGTAACTCCCAGCGCGCCGCCGAGCGCCTATACCACTGACCACTCTTGCATTTGCATTATGGCCACGCAGCAGCAGCAACAACAGCCGCCACATAGCAACTATACAAAAATCGACGACGGCGACGATTTGCCAAATGCTGCAGAGAGCGCAGAGGTGCGCAACCCCCTTGCGCCGCCGAGCACGCCCGAACAGCTGCGGCACGAACAGCTGCGGCAGCCCCTCGCGGCGCCCGAGGACGAGGCGGACGGCTCGAAGTTCCGGGCCGTCGTCGCCGTGGTGCGGTGCATGGTCGGCCCCGCGGCATTGTACCTCCCGAAGGGCTTCGCGGACGCCGGCGTCGCGGGCGGCCTCGCGTGCGTTACTATAGCAATGTCTTTGTTTGCCTTCGGCATGGCGCGGCTCATCGCGTCCTGGCGCCACGCGCGCGCCATCGGCGCGGACGCGCCGGGTCTGGACGGCGTCGCGTACACGCTGGCTGGCAAGCACGCGGGTCATCTGGCGACGTTCTGCGTCACGGCCATGCAGTGCGGCGTCGGCGTCACGTACTACATCTTCGTGGCGGAGAATGTCGACATGCTCGCGCCGGCGAGCGCGCAGCTGACGATGGGGATTATCATACTCTTGATGGCCTTTTTCGAGGCGCCGCTGGCGCTGTTCACGCGCCTCCAGAAATTGCACGGCTTGAACGCGGCCGGAAATATTCTGGTTGCCAGTGCGCTCTTGACGATTTTTGCCGTGGCTTTGGAGAGGCTGTACCGCGAGGGGCCGGCACCGAGCAACTACGGCGCCGGGCCGCCGGGCAAAGTGCTGACGTTCGCCGGCACCGCGGTGTTTGCGTTCGAGGGCACGGCGTCCATAGTCGTACCGGTCTGCGACGCGACCGCGCGCAAATATAGAGATTCGCTCGAGTACGTGGTCGTGGGCGCGACCGCGGCCGTGGCCCTCGCCTACGCGCTCTTTGGCATCGCCTGTTCGTTGGCCTTCGGGCGCTCCGTGAACGTGATCGTGGCCGAATCCTTGCCGCAGACGTGGTGGCCGGGAGGCGTTGTGCGCGTTGCGTACGTTATCGTGGTGCTATTGACGTTTCCTTTGCAGCTCTTCCCGGTCTCCGACCTCGTGTCGCGTGGGAAAAGCGGCGTGTGGAGCGCGCTGCCGCGCCTCGCGCTCGTGTTCGTACTGGCGCTATTAGCGTTCGCGTTCCGGCACCGGCTCGACCACGTCGTCTCTCTCTTGGGTGCTTTGGCGTGCGCGCCGCTGGCGCTGGTCGTGGGGCCGTGGGCGCACCTCGTGGCCGTCGCAGAGACGACGCGGGCGAAATTCCTGGACCGCGCTTGCATTTGCGTCGGCTGGTGCATCTGCGTGGCCGCGTCGGCGAACGCGGTGGCGACCTGGCGGGACGCGGCGTCATGAGGAGGAGTGTTGTCCATTGTTATTATAATTCATTTGATTAATTTTAACGCGCCATCTCACCCGGCCGGCCCCGAAGGATCGAGCTCATCTCCGCCGTCGAAGTCGAACAACTCGACCCGCCCGTCGTCCGCGTTTGCCTCGAGGAACACGGCCGTGGCGTCCGCCGGCGCGTCCCCATCGGCGTCCAGGAAGACCGTCGTGTCGTCCGCGGGGTGGCCCGGCGGCGACTCGCAGTCGTCGGAGGCGTCTTCGTCCTCGCCCAAAAAGTCCTCGGGCGCGCCGAGCGCGTCGGCCATGGCCCGCGTCTGCAGCAGGACCTCGCGGCACCGGCGCGCGTAGGCGCGCGCCCGGCGCAGCTCGTGGGCCATCTCGTCGATCTCCATTTTGAGGCGCTCCTCCTGCTGCTCGAAGGAGGTCGAGAGGTTTGACATGCCGCGCTTCAGCAACCCGTTCTCAGCGAGCGCCTGGCGGCCCTCGGCGGCATCACTAATGGCGCGGTCGCGCTCCGCCGCGCACCGCGCGGCCTTGGCGACGGCCTCCTCGACGAGCTTGCGCGTCGGCGCCGCTACGGCGGCCTTCTCGCCGTCGTCTCGTGCGCGCAGCTGGCGCTCCGCGTCTCGCCGCGCCTCGCGCTCGTCGCACAGGAGAGCTTCAGTCCGCGCCAGGCGGCCGTGCACGCGTTTGAGTTGGGCGTGGAGCACGCTGACGATCTTGTCCTGGTTCGGGCCGGCCGCCATGGCAGACATCTGCGCCACGCTGCCGCTACTTGCTAAGCAGAATGCTGGAGAGGTGATAATGGATGCACGAGGCCTCGATGCGCCGGGCTGCCGCTCTTTGCTAATCAGAGCACACAGTGCTGGTGAGGTGAGAACGTGTTCACGGAGGCCTCCGATCGTGCGGTTTCGCTACTCACGGCAGTTTGGCACTCTCCGCAGTGCCGCAAAGGACGCTCTGCGTAATTGTCGCGCTTGCGCCGTGAATTGGGCACGCCAGTGCGCTGGCTGTGGAAAAAAAATACCCGTCCCTTAGAACCCGGGAAGGTATTGCAAAAAAAGCTCACGCTTGATACAGGCAGCAGCGATCTAAAAAACTCCGCAACCATGAGCACAAAGACAGTCCTCGTCACGGGTGGCAACTCTGGCATCGGTTTTGCGTTATGCAAGCTCTTGGTCACGGAACACAGCTGCGCGGTGCTCCTCGGCGCGCGCGACAGGGCCAAGGGCGAGAAAGCTGTTGCTGACATCAAAGCGCTGACAGGACCGATGGCGTCCGTGGAGCTGCTCGAAATCGACGTCTCGAGCGACGCGTCCGTGGCGGCCGCGGCTGCGGCAGTGAAGGCCAAGGGCGTGACTCTCTACGGACTGGTCAACAACGCGGGGGTCGGCCTCAAGACCTCAGGCGACATCATGAACACGAACTTCAAGGGCCCGCAACGCGTCTCGGAGGCGTTCTTGGAATTAATTCAAGACAAAGGGAGAATCGTCAACATGTCGTCCGGCGGCGCGTCGTCGTGGCTGCGCCAGCAGGACCCTGCCACGAAGAAGCTCTACTCGAACCCGGACATTACCCTTGAAGCGCTCAATGCCGATGTCGCCAAGCAGGTCGCGGCGGACGACGGGGGCGGCTGGCCGGGGGTCTACGGGCTCTCAAAGGCCGGTCTCACTGCGTACACGCTGTACCAAGCAAAGGCGTACCCGCAGCTGACGTGTGTGTCTATCACGCCCGGTTTCGTCCAGACAAACATGACGAAGGGGTTTGGCGCGAAGTTGACCCCGGAGGAGGGATGCAAAAGTTCCATTCACACTTTGTTCGCCGACGTCGTGTCCGGCTACTACTACGGTAGTGACGCGAAGCGGTCGCCCCTGACGTGCTGCCGCGACCCCGGTACGCCCGAGTACCAAGGCGAAGAGGACCCGGACCCGACCACGTACAACAACTAGCGGACCACCACGCCTACTCGTAATTATTTTTGTCTATACTTACTTCTAGTAATTGGCACGGGGTTGGTTTGCAAAGGCGATTGGCTCATTCCACCGCGACGGCCGGCACCTCCGGCACCGCGGTCTCCACGGACACCCGGCGCTCGGACAGCTCCTGGTCGAACCACTCGTGGCCCCGACCCCCGACCCGCCGCCGCACCGCGCGCGGCCGGCAGGCGATGAGCGCCCGGAACAGGCGCCGCGTGTCCTCGGGCGACTTCGCGGACTTCATCTCCACGGCCCAGCCATTGTGCCGTCCCTTGAGTTTCCCCACGGGGCGGATCGTCAGCTTCACGTCAGCGCCGTCCTTGCCCTTGAAGACGTTGATCTTGTCCGTCTGCACGACAGAAGTCCTTCTAACATCGTCCGGTAGCGACGGGTCACTTCCGCCTCCAGGCCCTGCGGCTCTCCAAGAGTCCGAAGGAGGATGATGTCGTCATCCACATGCGCCTCTGCAAGGCGCAGCACTCCTACAGGCTGTACACGGACGAGAACTACTTTCGGTATGTCTTTGCTCGGTTAGAAAACTGGCGGGGGCGGGTCCGGGTCTGTAGTGCGTGCGACCCGCGGAAGCCGGGCATCGTCAAAGATCTCGTGACGCACCTGAACGCGACGGTCGCGGCGCCGTATATTGAAGGCGACGGGCGCGGGCGGTCCGTGGAGGCCGACTTCTTCTACCTCGCGCGGGCGAAACGTTTAGTGGTGACGGAGTCGACCCACAGCTGGTGGGCCGCCTACGTCGGGAACGCCAGGGAGATCCACGCGCCGGGCGTCGGCACTGTTCCGGTCCCGGCCGGCGAGCCGCGCTACGTCTTCCACGACATCGCCGGCAAACGGTACTGGGGGAGGTGGGACGCGGCCGCGCGGCAGATTCGGTACCCAGATAATTAGGATGCAATTTCACACAAAAGCTTACACTAGACGTTGAACGACTCGCCGCAGCCGCACCGGCCCTTTTCATTGGGGTTCGTGAACGTGAAGCCCGTCTCCAAAGCGCTCTCCTCGAAGTCCATGACTGTGCCCACGATGTGGAAGAGCGCGGGCGGCTCGACCCACACGGTCGCGCCATCGGCTTCTATACGCTCGTGGTCCTTCGGCGGTATTTCTTCCGCGTAGTTGAGCGTGTAGCTCATGCCATTGCAGCCGCGCCGTTTGACACCCAGTAACACGCCGAGCACTTCTGGCTTCGAGGTGCAGAGGTCGTTTATCCTCACGGCGGCGGCCGGCGTGATGCTCAGCGCCGCCGGGAGCGCTCTGCGCTTCTTTTTTGTTGGTGTTGGCGCTGCAGTCTCGGCGGCGGCGGCGGGCTGCGTGCTGAATGGTGCGCGTGCCGCGGCGAAGGGCGCCGCGGCGCCGGGCGAGCCCTGTACGGAGGGTGGTCGTCTCATGACAGCCAGTGGTCGTGTCAGGGCGGCGCGCGGCCCCGCGCGCCTCAGGAGTAACGCGGTTGGTCGTAGAATCATTGCAAGCGCGTTAAACGTGTGCGGGTGGGCTGGGCGTCTGTGGGTCGCCTTCTTTGCAGAGCAGCGCTGGCGCTATGAGAAACCCGTATAGGAAATATAGCACACATTATTTTTTAAGAGTCGCCCGTCAGCCGGCGCAGAAGCTCGGCCTTCGCGCCGGAGACTTTGAGTCCGCGCTCGCGGCAGGCGGCCTGGAGCCGCTTCCCCGTCCACGCCATCGACGGCACGGCGTCGATGGCGTCGCGCGCGGCCGCAGCGGCCGTCGCCTCGTCGCTGTCGGGCAATGCGCCCGTCTGGAGCTCTTCCACCCAGTGCACACTGCGCCCGTGCGGGCCCTCTTCCCTGCTCACCGCGTATCCTCCGTTGACCTGGCGCCCGTAAACTTCCAACGAGAAGCCCAGCGGTTCCAAATCCCGCAGCTTCGGCCGCGGGTCGGGCGTGCCGTAGGCGGAGGCTTGGGCGTCGCGGGACGAGCGGA
>Ga0114994_10001417_pt1 | contig 17185 bp, 18 predicted proteins | sample ArcticOcean_MG_C_9_FD_87043 | JGI IMG/M metagenome (GOLD analysis project Ga0114994, IMG submission 87043) | Marine microbial communities from western Arctic Ocean - ArcticOcean_MG_CB2_152 | ecosystem: Environmental > Aquatic > Marine > Oceanic | place: Arctic Ocean: Canada Basin | collected...
CCGCCATGATCGCAAGAATCGCCATCACCCCCAGGACCGCCAGGACCGCCAGCACCGCCGGCACCCCCAGGACCGCCGTCATCGCCAGGACCGCCAGGACCGCCAGGACCGCCGTCATCACCAGGACCGCCAGGACCGCCAGGACCGCCAGGACCGCCAGGACCAGAATCACTAGGACCAGGACCAGGACCAGAATCACTAGGACCAGGACCACTAGGGCCAGGAGCAGGACCAGGAGCAGGACCAGGAGCAGGACCAGGAGCAGGACCAGGACCACTACTATGATTGTCAGCAGCAGCCAACGCAGGCGATAGAACAAGCATCGTTGCAGCGAGAAGCACCGTGATAGCCAATCGGGCCTTGGTCATCACTTTACGCTGCATAGTCTCTAGTTCGTCCCGCATTCGAATCCCTCCGAAAGGGCAAAGAACGAATCTGTTACAGCCGTTCTTTTAACACCACTAACTGTAAGAGCGAATGATCTTCCGCTGGTTCCACAGGTCCATCCCGCGATCAGAGCAGTACCTTTCGTGGTTTCATCATCAGTCGCAACAAATGTTGCATACGAGGCTTCCTGAGTGTCGACCGTAAACCCAGTTTCCCCAGAAGAAGTGAGCGAGAACTCGAGCGACGTTGTTTGCTGGAGAACCTGGAAGGAGCTGACTACGGACTCACCGGGACTCAACGGAACTTCGTCAGTTCTCCAAAGAAGCAGGACACTTACACCGCCCGCTTGAGCGATAAGAGTTCCTTCAGCGTTGCTGGCTTCAGAGGTAGTGATTCCGGTATAGGTTGCCTCAAGCCCAGATGGAAGCGGCAAAGCGAAACCGTATTGACGATCTTTCGTGATTTCTGGGATGGTTGCGGGAGTGAACCAAACGCTGCCATCATTTTCTTTCTTGAAGTACGATTTCAAAGCTGCGACTTCATCAAGAACTTCGCTTAATTGAGCCTCTACGTTAGTCAAGTCGACACTTGCTTCAGATGCCGCTTCAACCGTCATCTCCACAGTTGAGTCTTCACTATCTGCGGAGGTCTCACCGCCACCACAGGCTGAAGCGAGCAGGGCTACCACCGCTACTAGGCTTGCAAGTACTTTACGATTAGCCAATCTTGACGTCATGATTTCCCCCACCGAATTCAAACTTAAATTTGAAAAAATTAATTAACGTTTAGTCTAGTACATCGCCATAGTTAGTTTTTGCAGTTTTTAGCTACCTGCAAAAAGGCTCGTGCCGTGATTAGCTCGGCTTCGATTGCGAAGGTTCGATACGAACTGCTACTTCATTAGCTAGCAGCCTGCCAGCTTGATTTAGGCGCACATGCCCCGGTCCTGCTTGTTCTACGAGATGTGCAACTGACTCAGGAACTACCTCTGACGGCACACCATTAGATGTGCGGATAGCTAGTTGCAAGCCTTCCAGTTTCCAATCTTCTTTGTTTAAGGTTTCGGTGCCTGCTTCTGTGCTGTCGCCGCTTTCGATAGCTTTTATAAACCGTTCGGGCGTTCTAACGCTCCAGAATCTTCGACCAGCTATATGGCTATGCGCTGCTACTCCTAACCCTAGATATTCGCCTTGGCTCCAGTACAAGTGATTATGTTGGCATTGATTATCAGCGAGCGCCCAATTGGAAATTTCATAGTTCTCATAGTGTTGGCTACTCAACATTTCGTCTGCCATAACATATTTGTCAGCTTGCACATCGTCATCAGGATGCCTGTCAGGATCCTCAGCTAGAGGCGTACCTGCTTCTACTGTAAGCGCATATGCACTGATATGGTCTGGGCCTAGTTGCAGTGCGGCTTCCAATGATTTTTGCCATTGTTCCATGGTTTCCCCGGCTGCCCCATAAATAAGGTCAAGGTTAAGTTTCTTAAAACCTGCAGATCTTATATGTCCGACAGCGGCAGCAACATTTTGGGGGTTATGTTCACGTCCGAGCGATTCAAGAACCTCCGGAACCATCGATTGAACCCCCATACTGATACGCGTAACACCGCTTTGAAAATAAATGCGCATCTGATCTTCTGTAACCTTGTCGGGGTTACATTCGACTGTGAATTCTACGTTTGGAGCCAGCGGAAGATCTTCAAAAATAGCCATCAATTCTGTCGCTGGCACCAAGTTAGGTGTGCCACCACCAACGAAAACAGATGTTATTTCTGGTACTTCAGATGAAATCGTTTGGGCTTGTTTCTTGCAGGCCAGAAGATATGGTTCGATGAGGTGGTGCCGGTCTGTCCAAGTTGCGAAAGCGCAGTAATCGCAACGGTGAGAACAAAAAGGTATGTGCAAATAGATACCGAAGTTACCTGTCAAAATAGCGCTTCTTGAATAGAGATTCCGTCCGCTTCGTAATCACCGAACTGCAGCGGTTGGCCAAACAATGGATATAAATCCGCAATTAGTGTTTGGGGAAAACCAAGCCTGTTCATACCTGCCAACCGCCCAATCATGCTGTCAATTTCAAAATCGTGAGTTCCTGCATCTAAGGGCAAAGGGTATTTCGCTGTTCTGGTCCACGTCGTTAATGCAGAAGCTGGGTTCGACCAACCTACGTTCAAGGGCGTAACCGTATCTGACCATCGCACGTCCAGCACGTCATGCGCCGCAGATTGAATGTCGCTTAACTTGATTTGAAGTATTTCATCTTCTAGCGGTTGCATATGTCCCATTACTTTACGGGTTGAGTTAACCGCCTGTTTCAACCCGATCGCATCAGTTAGCAGGTCTTCCAGTTCGCGAATCTCAAATCCATTGGTTGCGAGAGCTATGTAGTGAGCGAACCAGGCGCCCTGCTCAACGAGACGTTGCCCGCCATTGGCTCCGCGAGTTGTCCCGACTTTGGCAGAACCATCACGAAAAATAGCCACATACAGTCGGTGTGGGTGCTCCAAATATTGCTTTATTGAAGGCTCCATTAACGCCATCTCGCGACGGTGAGCTTGGTGCAGATTAGCTGACTGGATCCTGTCTGATTTGTTGCAGCTACCACATAGCCGTCCTGACTCTGGCGCGTTCTTACAGGCAACGTAGGTGATGTCCTGATGTGAACGTCGCGTATAGCCAAGACATCTCTGAGGTTTCTCTTGCTCAACTTTAAACGACATACGAAGACCCGCAGCCGGCACATAAAGCCTTTCTTTTTGGTCGCCAAGCAAAACGTTGAGATACGAAAAATTCTCTCGCCAAGACACTCCAACAACATAAACGGTTTCGCTATAAGGAATTTCATCAATAGAGGACACGGCGCTCAGATTTCTATTCGCACGCCGAGTTCTCGAAGTCGAGCTCCAACAGTGTCAATGCTCGTGTTAATGATGCAAGCAATTGTCTTCAGGTCATCTTTACGAACCGCAAGATTGTTGTCAGCGGTGTCTCGCCGTTGGCTTTGAATCATCGACATAAATCGGCTAAGAACAGCAGCTTCAGCTCCTGGCAGCGACTGCAATCTGACTAGATCGATAGTTATTCTTACATCCTCTCCGGTTCCTAGGCCTGGCACGTTATCGGAGCCTCGCGGTAACATTTCGGCAACTGGCACTTCATAAAAAAAGGCGAGCCTCGAAAGGCGCGGTAGCGAAATTGCTCGTTCACCGCGTTCATATGCTCCGAGCACTGATGCTTTGAACTCATGAGAAGATTGAGCTTCTACGTCTTGCAACGATATTCTTTTTTGGCGACGCACAGAACGTAAACGCTCTCCAACTCTCTCACTATAACTGTCGCTTTTTTCACCCATCCTTGGGTAATCGCCGCTACTCACATTTTCTCCATCTCGCCAAAAACACCTAGGGTGGTTACCATAGCTCACTCTAAGCGTTCAGCGAGAAGTCCGTTGCGTAACATTGCAAGAACTGTTCCAGCAGCTATTGCGGCAGTCTCAGAACGAAGGACTGACCCGCCAAGTGTTACTGTCTCAGCGCTAGCATCTAGCTCTGTCTGAGACCATCCTCCTTCGGGCCCTATAAAGATTATCGGGTTCGATAAAGTCGGTGCGACTCCACCAAAGTGCGCTAACGCAACGCCCGACTGTTGCATAGCAGTTTCTATCGGTTGGATGTTTTCGATAAGAGGTATGCGAACTTGACGCGACTGCATGGCCGCTTCGCGCGCAATTTTACCTAACCGTATAATTTGTTTTTCTGAACGTTCCTGATCCCATCGAACAACTGATCTTTCTGATGAAAGCAGCACTATTCGATCGATGCCTAATTCTGTGAGCTTTTGGATCACCAGGCTCGGCTTATCTCCTTTAGTCACAACGAAACCAATAGTTACTGGCTTTAACTGTTCTGGAACTCTATTGATGGCCCCTAATAACTCGGGCTTCTCTGAGAAATGAGCAGTGCGCCAGTTCCCCTTCCCATCACAAATGGTAATCGGGTCGCCTTTTCTCATCCTTAAAGATCTCGATAAGTGGTCGAAGTCTTCTTGTTCTAGCTCTGGGTCGTTTAAATCATCAACGAAGGCGTGAGGCCCATGAGTTCCATCGGGAAGCAGTGCCATGAGCTTTTATTGGAAAACTGAACGCAGTTTGCCCATTACGGAACGGTCAGCGGCGTCGGCTACTTGTTCATCACGTTGAGCGGCAAGTTGCCTCAACAAACTCTCATCATCTTTCGACAATTTTGAGGGAATATCGACCGTGACACTCAAAATGAGATCTCCGCGACCGCGACCGCGACCTTCTAATCTTGGAACTCCCCTGCCCTTTAGCTGCAGTACTTCACCCGGCTGAGTTCCTGGAGGTATCACAATTTCTTCCGCTCCGTCGACTGTGTCGAACGTTATATGAGCGCCAAGGGCAGCCTGCAGCATTGTTATCGGAAGCTCAGCTATCAGATGCTCGTTTTCTCTCACGAACCGAGCGGACTCACCAACTCGTAAATGCACATACAAATCCCCTGTTTGCCCGCCTCTAGCTCCCGCAGCGCCTCTACCGGTTAACCGCAGCGTTGACCCGGTATCAACACCTGCTGGAATTCGAACATCATAGGACATCGGTTTACGTTGGCGACCTTCACCGCGACAAGCTCCACATGGATCCAAGATTTCCTGACCGACGCCTGAGCAGCGAGGACATTGAGCGGCGGTCACCATTTGACCTAAAAGACTCTGTCTTACTTGCCTTACTTGGCCTGCCCCATCGCACCCTGAGCATGTTTGTGGCACAGCACCATTAGCGGATCCCTGACCCTCGCATTCTTCACAGTGCACTGCTGTTTGCAATTCAACACTTTGTTCCACTCCGAAGATTGCTTCTTCAAAGGAAATATCCATTACGACTTCTTGGTCTTCGCCGCGAGGAGGACCAGAAGGCCCGCGTTGACGGCCTCCACCAAATGGGTTTCCACCAAAGAAGTTATCGAAAATATCATTCAGGTCGAAGTTGAACGGATCCCCTCCAGAGCCGCCGCCTTTAAGTCCTTCATGACCAAATCGGTCATAGCGAGCTCGGGCTTCACTGTCAGATAGCACAGCATATGCTTCGCTTATTTCTTTAAATCTCGCTTCGGCTTCTGCATTTCCTGGGTTAGCGTCTGGATGATATTTGCGCGCCAGTTTCCGGTAAGCGCGCTTCAACTCGTCCCCATCTACGTTTTTTGGTACTTCTAAGAGCTCGTAGTAATCAGTTGCCATTATTTAAGTGCTAATCCTCGTGGGTTTCACCCAAAGATTTTCCTAGTCGATTGCTGACAACGTTCACGGCTGCAAGCGCTTTCGGGTAATCCATGCGGGTTGGTCCTAGAAGCCCGATGCTACCGACCCGTTCGCCATCAACCGTGTACGGAGCAACAACTACGGCACATTCAGATAGCGGCGCAAGACCTGTCTCTGAGCCAATTGCAACACTCAAGCCGCGATCAACTAGGTCTCCAAGTAGTCGCACTACCAGTAGCTGTTCCTCTAATACTGCTAGAACTGATTTAACAGTCGAAACCGCATCAAATTGTCCAGCCATGTTCGCAGCACCGCCTACATATAAGTCGCCGCCCTGACTTTCAGAAGGTTTCACAGCTTTTACAGCGCTTCCAACTAGCAAATCTAATTTTTCATTTCCGGTGACCTCAATCTCCGGAACTGTTCCCAGAGTAGAGCCTTTAAATAGTTGGTCTATTCTCGCTGAAGCCATTTCAATGATTCGATCATCGCAAAATTCTTTGTAGTCTGCCTTCACTTCGAATCGCTCTACTCCACCAGATGAAGTGACGATGACAAGCAAAAGGCGGCTATTGCCTAAGTCGACTAGTCGAGCTGACCTAACAGTCGTTGGATCATGGGTTGGTCCAACAATTACAGCGGCGTATGTCGTTAGCTGAGATAGCAGCTTGCTCGTGTCAGCAAGTCGTTGTTCTAATTTGCCTTCAGTAGTTCTAAAAAACGAACGAACTTGCCTTGTTTCTGTTTCTTCCAGGGTTCCAGGTCCCAAGCTGTCCACGAAATAGCGGTAGCCAGCCTCCGTAGGCACTCTCCCTGCGCTCGTATGTGGCTGAACGAGGTAGCCATCACTTTCCAATGCCGCCATCTCATTACGTATTGTGGCGCCGGAAACATCTAATCCTGATAAGTCTGACACTGCTCGAGACCCTACGGGCTGCGCCGTGTCTATGAAGCTTTCAACAACAGCACGGAGAACCATTGCTTTACGCTCATCCACCTGGGTACCTCGCTGCTCATCTGAATGCTCAAAGCGGAGCTTATGTGCATATGTGCTCCCATAACGAGCATTCCCTTAACGTATCGACAACTCTAGGATTAATCGTCCAAACGTAGAGCTGAAACGAATGCCTCATTGGGTACTTCAACTCGCCCAATAGCTTTCATTCGTTTTTTTCCTTTTTTCTGCTGCTCTAAAAGTTTTCGCTTACGAGTTATGTCACCACCGTAACATTTAGCAAGCACATCTTTTCTTTTCGCTTTGACTGTCTGACGAGCAATAATCCGGCCCCCGATAGCCGCCTGGATCGGGACATCGAACATTTGACGTGGAATAAGCTCTTGAAGCTTTTCCGCCATCCGGCGGCCGTAGTCATAAGCATTATCATTATGGACAATGGTCGAAAAAGCATCAACGGGCTCTCCGTTAAGCAAAATATCTACTTTGACTAATTTCCCTATCTGGTAGCCCTCGGGCTCGTAATCTAAGCTCGCATAGCCCTGAGTTCGGCTCTTCAACTGATCAAAAAAATCAGTAACGACTTCTGCCAACGGAATCACATATTGCAATTCAACTCGCTCAGGAGAGAGGTACTCCATGCGTGTCATAGTCCCACGCCTCCCCTGACAAAGTTCCATAATGGTACCGGTATAGCTAGAAGGGCTAAGGATCCCAACTTTCAGCATTGGCTCTTCGATATGGGTTATGGAAGCCGGCTCAGGAAGCTCCGAGGGATTATCGATTTGTATAACAGCTCCGTCATCGGTACTAACCTTGTATGCCACAGATGGCGCTGTTGCTATAAGAGAAAGGTCGAACTCACGCTCGAGACGTTCACGAACTATTTCCATATGTAAAAGCCCCAGGAAACCGCAACGGAACCCAAACCCTAGAGCTCCAGAGGTTTCTGGTTCAAAAGTCACTGACGCATCGTTCAATTTTAGTTTGTGTAAGGCTTCGCGAAGAGCTGGATATTCATCTCCGTCCACCGGGTACAAACCGCAAAACACCATTGGCTTGGGATCATCGTATCCGTCTAGTGCAATCGCCGCAGGATTCGATACTAGGGTCACCGTTTCACCAGATTTAGCTTGCCCGACATCTTTGATACTCGCGATTAGGTAACCAACTTCACCCGGACCAAGTTCGTCTACTGGCACCGGATCTGGGGACCGAACCCCTAGTTCCAAAGCATCATGGTTTCCACCCAATTGCATAAACCGAAGTTTGTCATTTGTGCGGATACGCCCATTCATCACTCGCATCGATGAAATAACTCCTCGATACTGATCGAAATGTGAATCAAAGATCAGCGCCTGCAACGGAGCTTCCGGATCCCCTTTGGGAGCCGGTATGCGCTCCACGATTGCATCTAAAAGAGCTGGGATTCCCTCTCCTGTTTTTGCAGAAATTCTTAGCACCTGCTCAGCGGGCAGTCCTAATACGTTCTCTATTTCGCTTGCATACAGGTCAGGGTCAGCTGCCGGTAAATCTATTTTATTTAGAACAGCTACTATCTCTAGCTCATTTTCAAGCGCCAAATAACAATTAGCTAGGGTCTGCGCTTCAATACCTTGCGCTGCGTCTACAAGTAGAACAACCCCCTCGCAAGCTGCCAGCGATCTACTTACTTCGTAGCCAAAATCTACGTGTCCAGGTGTGTCGATGAGGTGTAATGTGTGATCCTTCCACCCGACACGAACGTTTTGGGCTTTGATCGTGATGCCTCGTTCTCGTTCGAGGTCCATAGTATCTAGGTACTGGGCTCGCATGGTCCGAGCGTCTACTGCACCAGTAATTTCGAGTATTCGGTCAGAAAGCGTCGACTTTCCATGATCAATATGGGCAATTATTGAGAAGTTTCGGATACGCGATAAGTCCATGCTGGAGTGAAAGGTACCAAGCTAAATCCCTATTCATAGGCTCACACCCACCTATTACTAGAATTCTTCTCCCGCTAGATTCGTGACTGAAGTAATTTTTTCCTCAGTTGCTATCTCGCTGGTGTCAGATCGCTCCTTCAGGTTGCTACCCTTGCAGTGCTCAGATGCCTTTCTGCATCTCCGTATCGACATCGAAACAGCGAAGTATCAAACTATGGCCAATATCAAGAGCCAAATTAAACGAAATAAGCAAAACGAGACTCTACGGCTTCGTAATAAAGCCGTCCGTTCTGAGCTTAAAACTCGTGAAAAGGCTGTAACTACAGCGGCTACTGCCGGTGAACCCACGGACGAACTCCTTCGTTCGGTCCAAAAGCGTTTGGACATGGCCGCTCAAAAGGGCGTAATTCATCGGAACGAAGCGGCTCGCCGTAAGTCTCGATTGATTGCGCGAGCTGCAAAACTCGGCTAATTATCTCAGGAAGTTCCCAGTCGAGCCAAACGAGCGACTAGCACTTCCATAATTGTTTCATTATTCAACCCTGATCGACCTCTGAGATCTAGGTCCGCGTCAGACAGCAACTTTATTGATTGCTTCAAGTTTGATTCCCCGATCCGAGATAGCTGGTTCAAAGCTTTTTTTGCCGGGAATGCTGACCCCTTTATACCCAACAAAGACGCTGCATCCCGTTCGTTGGAGATGCTCATTCCATCCAATCGCAACATTTTTTCATAATGGCTATGCAGACTTGCCATGACCTGAAGAGCATGTCTGTTTCCCGCTCCCATCATCCGCTGCAAGACACTCATAGATTCTTGAATGTGACCCGAGTCAATCGCATCTGTTAGCTCCCAAGGAGGGACAGAGCCTTGTTCCCCCACATACGGTCCGATATCTTCTTCGCTGATCACGGCACCCATACCGAAAGCGCTTCTCATTACCTCAAAAAGGCCCGACAGTCTGCCTACATCATCTCCTAAATGAGCAATAATTTTTTTTTGCGCATAGCGATCAAATGACATCCCGCAAACTTCAAATTCTTTGTCGAACCATTCACGCTTTCCCTTAGCTCCAGCCGGAGCACCCGTCTTTATTTGCCTTCCTCCAGCGCCGTTAATAGCGTCTACCAATTTTTTGGGTACCGCTCCACTTCCCCACTCCAACAGAAGAATTGTTACAGGCGATGGGTTCTCAAGGTATGCAAGCAATACCCCAAGCTCACCTATTTTGAATCTATTCAAGCTTCTAGCAACCACTACGCGCTGCTGAGTGAAAAGCGGAAATGTTTGAGCCGCATCTACAAGCTCTTCCATCGAGTAATCTTCGTTGGATAATTCCTGAAGCATTAGCGCTTTGTCTTCAGCACCAACGGCACTATCGGTTGCTTCGCGCACGGCGTTAGCCAACAGAGTAGGTTCTCCGCCTGAAAAAATTTTTATATGGTCTTGAGCCATAAATGACGACACTACTTCGCTTTCCTTTTTGCACTATCTATGCTCACAAATCGTGACGGATTCGGGTTCATTGGAGAGCTTCAACCCTTAGAACAGGGCCATTGATAATTTCTTTCTCCAACCTGGCGTTCGTGGGTCGTCTGCCCCCATTACCTCAAGTAGGTCCACGAAACGTTGACGCGCCTCGTCATCGTCTTTCACCTTTTCAAGTAAATCAGCTAGCTCAACCTCTACTTCATCAGCGTCAACTGGCGACTCGGATGTTCGAGCCAATGCCGATATTCGTCTCGTCTGAGCTGATTCGGGTACCTTCCGCAACAACGCAAGGCCCTCGTCTATTCGGCCATCATTGACTAAAATTTCGGCGAGTGCAGTCACTGCTGGCTCATGATCAGATTCGATGTCCAGGGCAGCTCTCAGTGAAATTTCATCGCCAAGCGCTACCAGAGACTCAAGTTCAGTCTGTTCTTTAGAAGGTAAAAGCTTTGCGATGAAATCTCGAATAATCGGTTCCCCCTGAGCACCCATAAAACCATCTACAGGCTTTCCGTCCTTAAAAGCTATAACCATCGGGATTGATTGGACTTGGAAAGCTTCCGAGATTGCAGGGTTTGCGTCTACATCAATTTTTACACCTACGACTTTACCCTCCTGATCATCAATAATTTTTTCTAGAAGTGGGCCCAAAGTCTTACACGGCCCGCACCACGGCGCCCACAAGTCAACAACAACCGGCACTTCATGACTTTTCTCCACTACCTGCGCATTAAAGTCCTGCTCAGTGACATCGATCATTAGAAGCTCACCTTTATCCTATTTTTCGGCCTATCGTTACAATCTGAATTGTATTGGGATACGTGACGCTACGCGTAGCGTTTCATGTTCATCGACATCACCAGGAGCAACAGCATGATCGAAGGTATTCGACAAGCAGCAGTCACTGAATGGTTAAGCTCCAATGCTACTAACGTTTCTGGACCATTGTCATTTGAACTTATTACTGGTGGCCATTCGAACTTGACGTACAAAGTAACTGATAATAATCAGAAGCAATGGGTACTTCGTAGGCCGCCACTAGGTCATGTTCTAAAAGGGGCTCATGACATGGGTAGGGAACATCGCCTACTTTCATCGCTTTCAATGACCCAAGTACCGGTGCCGCCGGTAATCGGCATGTGCACTGACGCAGCAGTAAACGACGTAGATTTTTACGTGACTGAATTTGTAAATGGCCACGTTCTCAGAGATAAACAAACAGCAGCATTAGTTCCGTTAAGCAATCGCTCCCTACTATCAGATCGAATCGTTGAGGGCCTTGCTTCAATTCACTCGGTAGATCTTGAGGCAACCCAACTTGCAGATTTAGGAAAAAAAGAGGACTACGTCGCACGCCAACTGAGAACATGGCTTCGCCAGTTCGATGCAATGACGTCTCGTGAACTACCCATAATCAAACGGGTGCACGATGCGCTACAGGATGCAATTCCTATTCAAGCTGAAGCAACTCTAATCCATGGGGATTACCGGTTAGATAATTGTCTTGTCACTTCTGACGGACATCTATCTGCGGTTCTGGATTGGGAAATTTCAACACTCGGTGACCCGTTAGCAGACCTCGGAATTTTATTGGCTTATTGGAGTGAACCCTCTGACAGCTTCTTACCTCTAGGTTTCTCCGCCACCATCGAGGCTGGTTTCAAAAGCCGCCGGGATCTCATAGATACCTATGTAAAGCTAACTGGTCGCGACGTTTCAAATATTGATTACTATTTTGCGTTTGCCAATTGGCGTTTAGCGTGCATCCTCGAAGGAGTTCACGCCCGATACGTCGGTGGCGCGAATGTCGAAATTCCAGAGGAAGTAGAAATATTCCCGAAGAGTGTCGTTAGTCTAGCTCTACGCGCAGCTGAGATTCTCGGAGTTGATTAGCCGTGGATTTGTACCAGTTGAAAAGTGAACCGGCCTGCCATCAACCAGTCATGCTAATCGCTTTGGAAAGCTTCGTTGATGCAGGAAACGTTCGGGCATCGGTAGCTGAAACGCTTCGAGAACAACTGGATTTCCAGATCGTCGCAGATTTCGACATGGATTTATTAATTGACCATCGATCGCATCGCCCTATCTTGACAATCAATGATGGCGTCATGACCAACTTGGAATGGCCAAGCATCCAGTTGCTTCACGCGATCGATCAGCTGGGCAACCACGTGCTCTTACTCGACGGGCCGGAACCTGACCTGGTGTGGCACCAGTTCATAAACGAAGTAATGACTTTGGCAACCAAGTTCGCTGCGCGATCTATAATTGGCATAGGCTCATTTCCTGGTCCCGTTCCACATACACGACCTACCGAAGTAGCTACAACCACCACTGATTCATCTCTTGCCCGCCCGGTTGCATACCTGCCTGATGAGCTAGAAGTTCCATCGAGCATCCATGCCGCCATTGAATGGAGCGCTCAAGATTATGGAATCCCAGCCTTGGGGTTATGGGCTCCAGTTCCTCAATATGCCGGAGTGCAACCTTATCCGTCCGCCGCAGCAGCACTCTTACGTCGGATATCAGAGCTGACAGACATCACGGTTGATTTGTCCGAGCTTGATGAAGCAGGAGAACGTGCCGTTCGTAGAATCGATGCAGCTGTTGCGGCTAACCCGCAACATAAACAGATCGTAGATGCCCTCGAGAAACACATAGAGTCAATGGAAGCTTCACGAGCCGATGACCTCCCCTCGGGAGATGATCTCGCCGCAGAGCTACAACGCTTTTTAGATGGTCAAGAGTGACCACAAAATGGCACGATCTCTGCAATTGAGCTAGATTCACCCTATGAAAATTGATGGTGGCATTGGCGTCGATGGCGGATTCGATCGAATAGTCGAAAAATCTCAAGAACAAGAAGAAATCGGATATGACGGGCTCTGGGTTCCTGAAACCAGCCATGATCCGTTCACGATGTTGCCATTGATGGCTTATGGAACAAAAAATATTGAACTTGGCACGAGCATCGTCGTCGGGTTCGCCCGAAACCCTATGGATCTCGCATATAGCGCAAACGATATCCAGCTCATTTCCAAAGGCCGTTTCACTCTTGGTTTAGGCAGCCAAATCAAGGCTCATATTACTCGTCGATTCTCGATGGAATGGTCCAAACCTGCTGCCAGGATGCGGGAAATGATCCTTGCCACTAAAGCCATCTGGAACAGCTGGAACACTGATGAGAAGCTCGACTTTCGAGGCGATTTTTACCAACACACGTTGATGACCCCATTTTTTCACCCTGGAGAGAATCCATATGGCGCTCCAAAAATTGCGTTAGCTGGAGTGGGGCCTCTGATGACTGAAGTGGCAGGTGAAACATCCGATGTTTTTCTTGCACATGGTTTCACTACAGAAAAATATCTAAGAGAGGAAACTATCCCAGCGCTCGAACGAGGCGCTGCTAAAGCTGGGAGATCTCTGTCCGATGTAGAAATTTCAGCGCCGCTTTTCATTGTTACCGGGAACAATGAGCAAGAACTCGAAGACGCTAAGAACTCCACAAGACAACAAATTGCCTTCTACGGCTCAACGCCTGCTTACAGAGGAGTTCTAGAATGTCATGGTTGGGGCGATATGCAAACTGAACTCAACAGATTGTCTAAAGAAGGCAAATGGGTTGAGATGGGGAAGCTTATAGATGACGAGGTTCTCGATGCCTTCGCCGTCGTAGGAGAACCAGAACAAATAGCTAGTGAGCTCACACACAGGTTCGGTGATGTTGTTCAACGAGTAAGTTTTTATGCTCCATACAAATCTGATGCCGAACGTTGGAAAGCGGTATTTAGAGATCTCAAGGCGGTATAAGTTCATGTACCCCAACTTCCCCACCGACGTCGAAATCAGAGAAGTTGGACCTCGAGATGGCCTACAAAATGAGATGGTCTTGCCGGTGGATCAACGAGTTGCTCTAATTGATGCTCTCTCCACCACTGGGCTAAAAACGATCGAAGCGGCTTCATTTGTTCATCCGAAGGCGATTCCACCCATGGCCGGTTCCGCCGAAGTCATGGCGAAAATTAAGCGCGTCGAAGGTGTCAGCTATAGAGCTTTAGTTCCCAACGAAATGGGAACAGATGCGGCGCTGGATGCTCAAGTAGATGAGATAGAAGTCGTAATGTCTGCTTCTGCTACTCACAACTTAAAGAACATAAAAATGTTGCCTGCGGAGTCAGTCCAACAAATTATTACCTTAACAAAAATCTCTCACTCTCAAGGCACGCCAGTAGAAGCAATTGTTTCAACGGCTTTCGGCTGCGCATACGAGGGAGATATAGACCCAAAGCTGGTGGCTAGCTACGCCAGACAACTTATCGACGAAGCCGGAGTCGACAGCCTTTCGTTCGGCGACACGAGCGGAATGGCAACTCCAAGGGTTGTGATGGAACTTCTGGAGGCTCTAGGCGAGCAGCAAATTGAACCTAGAGACATCGCCCTTCATTTCCACAACACCCGCAACACAGGACTGGCCAACATTGTGGTGGCTCTTCAAGCTGGTGTTCGGCGATTTGACTCTTCAATCGGAGGTTTAGGTGGCTGTCCTTATTCGCCCGGAGCTACGGGCAACGTGCCAACGGAAGACGTCGTTCACCTCATCCAAGATTTCGGCATTTCTACAGGGATCGACTTAAACCGAATTATCGAATGCGGAGAATTGGCTGAAAATTTAGTCGGCCGGCAGTTACCTTCTCAAGTTCTACGAGCTGGCCCCCGCAGCCGGATTTTTGCGAGTTAACCAGTTATCAATTTCACAGAATAACTCCTGCAGACCTAAGAACAGTCAGTTCATTATCAGAACTTTTAATCAATTTTTTTAAGGCCCAATCAGTGTGTTGTCCTAGGCGGGGCCCGACAGTTTCGATTTTGCTTTCTGTTCGTGAAAACTTTGGAACTGGAGCTGCCATTGGAATTTCACGTCCCAATGTCTCTACTTCGAAACGTCGGATCATCTCTCGCGCTGCGTAATGCGGATCCCTCAACATATCGGGAGCAGTGTAGATACGTCCATAGGGAATCGAATGCTGATCCAATAAAGTTTCGAGCGTTTCAATGCCATAAGTCACAGTCCACTCAGAAATCAAATTATCCAGTTCTGTCTGATGTTTGCCTCGATTCAAATGCTCAGCAAATCGTTCGTCGGTACTCAAATTTTCTTGTCCCATTGCAATACAGATCCGTTTGAAAATACTGTCAGAGTTGCCTGCTATCAAAATATCTGAACCATCTCTAGTGGGGTAAACATTAGATGGCGCTACCCCAGGCAAGACAGATCCCGTCCTACCCCGCTGGTAACCATCGATTTCGTAGTCCACCATAGTTGATTCCATCAACGCGAAGACTGACTCATATATGGCAACATCTACTTCCTGACCTAAACCACTTTTATGTCGTTCATTCAAAGCCGCCATAGTTCCAATAACAGCAAAAAGCGATGCCATAGCGTCACCCAAACTTATGCCAGTGCGCGTCGACTGCCTATCTGGCCAGCCAGTTGTGTGGCGTATTCCTCCCATCGCTTCGCCGATCGAACCAAAACCCGGGTCTTGAGCTCGAGGCCCTGTTTGCCCAAACCCAGAAACATGGGTCATCACCAACCCAGGGTTACTGGGCGATAGGTCCTTGTAGCTTAGACCCCACTCGACAAGCCTCCCCGGTGTAAAATTTTCTAAAACCACATCTGAGTTTTCGGCTATCGAACGGACTAGACCTCGGCCTCTAGCATCTCTTAGATCGATCGCTACTGATTTTTTATTGCGAGCAATAGAAGGCCACCAATAACTATTCCCCTGAGCATCGCATTTACCCCATTGACGCATCGGATCGCCACCAACCGGAGATTCAATTTTTATAATTTCTGCGCCGTAGTCACCAAGAAGTTGTCCAGCAAATGGGCCAGCTATGAAGTTGCCAAGTTCTAGCACTCTGATACCGGACAGTGGTCCAGGCATGCTAAACCTCTTCCGAATCTGCATCGACGCAATTATCTTCACGGGTGCGGTTATCGTCCAATTTGTTTTGGGCAGGTCTGTGAAGTACTGCTGAGACCGGCTCAATAATTAAAAGATTTTGGGAGCGCGAACAATACCCATCGACGATCATTGAATAACCATCGATTTCATAGGCCGGCCAAAGAATTGAAACTTTAGGATGGAGCGCAACATTTCGCTCTGCAGAGCGGCTCAAGGGGCACTCAAGTTTCGAGTTAACAATGCTGAATGTCTGATTCGCTATATGAGTTGTAATATTTTCGTTGACTGTTAGCAGATAGGCAGACATTCCGTATCTTTCCATCTGACTTCCGAGCTCATCTAGTTGGACTGAAATACTCATATTTCTAATTCTATGCGACAGTACCAAAGCTCTGCATAGAACTAATCGTCGCTTAATGTGTTTCAGTTGATAGCTTGGGGCTCTCGTCGGGGCTATAGCTCAGTTGGTAGAGCGCTTGCATGGCATGCAAGAGGTCAGGGGTTCAATTCCCCTTAGCTCCACATTGTTCTGACCTGCTGTTATGTCCTGCTGACAGATTTGCGCCTGCCATAGATGCTCGCCAGTTGCTCGCCATTTGGCTACTTTTCGTCCTTCTCATAGTTCTTTTCAGCAGTTTCTAGAATAAGGGTGTCTGACGGACTTTCACGACTTTTACGTGGCATCAGATAACGGACCGCTGCCAGACCATGCAACTTTTTGAATATAGGACGCATACATTTGAGCGGTAACTGGATTATTTTGGGATGATATGAGGGTGCCTTCTGGAGCGCCGAAGCTTGGTGAGTCGTTAGCGGATTTGTTTCCTGCTGCGGCTGCACAATGGCACCCAACAAAAAATGGTTTGGTGCACCCAACTGACCGCACATCTGGAAGTAGCAGGAAGGTTTGGTGGAAGTGCCCTGAGGGCGATGACCATGAATGGGAGGCACCACCAAAAGACAGATTAGCTCGTGGTCGGGGGTGCCCTTACTGTGCGGGGAAGAAAGTCTCTCTCAGTAATTCTTTGGCAACAGTTGATCCACAAACTGCGGCACAATGGCACCCAACAAAAAATGGTTTGGTGCACCCAACTGACCGCACATCTGGAAGTAGCAGGAAGGTTTGGTGGAAGTGCCCTAAGGGCGATGACCATGAATGGGAGGCACCACCAAAAG
>Ga0114994_10001420_pt1 | contig 17177 bp, 9 predicted proteins | sample ArcticOcean_MG_C_9_FD_87043 | JGI IMG/M metagenome (GOLD analysis project Ga0114994, IMG submission 87043) | Marine microbial communities from western Arctic Ocean - ArcticOcean_MG_CB2_152 | ecosystem: Environmental > Aquatic > Marine > Oceanic | place: Arctic Ocean: Canada Basin | collected...
GGACCGTCGTTGTTAACCAACGGCGCGCGGGAGTACTGGGCGTAGTAGGCCCGCCGCGCACTTGGAGAACTATTCGCGCCCGAGCTGTGCACGCAGTCGTCCGCTATTAGAATGACGTCCCCCGCTCTACAACGCACCGGCACGACCTCGTCACCGCGCCGTACCACGAGGCAGCCGTTCCCCTCGTCGCAGTCGTCCAAGGCACACCAGCACGACACGTAGCGCGGACACGCGTCGCTCCAGTTTGGAATCTGTAGAGCGGCGTCCGAGTGCCAGCGGAAGCCCACGTCACCTTGGGGCGGCTTCACGACGTAGTGCTCGTTGAAGAGCACGACGGCGCCCTGGAGGTGGGCACTCGCCAGTTGAGGCAAGGCTGCAAAGAGCACGTTTTCAATCATTTCGTTCGGCGGGAGCTTCCTCGATGACACGTAGTCCTCTATTTTCGTGCGCCACGCGCCCTGCGGCTGGTCACTCAACGGCTCGCAGACGCAGCCGTTGGCGTGCGCCGGCGGCGTTAACGCGGCAAGCGCGTCCGCTTCCTCACGCAGCGCGTCGAGCTGCGCCGCGTCGAGCGCCTGGCGTACCACGGCGAAGGGCCTCATTTGTTCTTATTGAGCAAGTAGGGGTTGCCGCTGCCCTTGACCACGGGTTTAATAGCTTGCTTGAGCCACCAGGCTATTACTGCGGCGTGGGCGCAGACGACGGCGGCTAGGCCGATACCCAGGAGCGGGTGGTCGCTGAAGAAGAAGGTCATGCGTGCAGCTGCTAGCTGTGCTCGCTGTGCTAGTTGTGCGCTGTGCTAGCTCTGCTAGCTCTACGGTAGACTGCTAGCCTTTTTGCTTTGCTATTTAGTTTTGTGGGGGGAAAACCCGCGCGATGAAACCCGTACCTGATTCATTGTTCCGAAGAATTACGCGTAGGTTGATGCTTCGTCCACGCGTGGTAGATCATGAGCAGCTGTGCAACCGGCTCACAAGTTCAAGCCGTCTTAAGCTTGCAAGGAGGCCCCTCAGGCTCGACATGACGTCGGCGCCGAGGCACTGTAGCGACACTGAGCGTACTGTACGTAGGCGCGATCAGCGTCGGCGCGATAAACAGGAGCGTCGGCACCGAGCTGCCCAAGACTTATTGGCAGCACCGCCTCACTTCCAGGTTGGGGCTGCAGTTGCCGCCTGCGCACTCCTTGTGGTCGTCGCCGCTGTCATAGCATTGCGCATTTCAGAGCAGATATGAGCTTAGTCACTGGCAAATTTCAAGTCGATTTCGCGGGCACGCTCTACGAAGGTAAATTACGTGCGCGGCGCCAGCGCCGGTAAAAAACTCGGCACGCCACCACCTATGGCGAAGCACGGCGTGGTCTTCGAGGGCTTACTGGACCCGCGCGTCCCGGGCTACGTGCAAGTGCTACGAGAGCACGGTGGTTTGTACGACGGTCTATACATACCGTGCGCGTACGAAGGCCGCCAATGCGTCAAGCGCGTCGCCGACGAGTCGCCGCTGTGTCCGTCACGACCGAGGACGCCGCCTGAGAAAGGCGAGCTAAGCAGTGAAGTGAAGGGCGCGTGGGACGCGTATTTCGCGGAGAACGACCTATCCGCCGAGGCGGTCGTGAGCGAGGCCTGGGTGGCCCCCGACGACGACGCGTCCTCGGCGACTTCATCGTCTTGCTCCGAGAGCAGCCGGCGCGAGTAGCCTGTAAGACCTAGTAACGGAAACTCGTTTGGCTGTGCGCGCGCCGTGTGCCGCTTCGCGCGCCCAAAACGAGGCGCAACCGCTGCCCGGAGGCTGCCCAGGGACTGCATTCGGTCCGTACGCCAGTCACCGCGACGCTGACAAAGCGCGAACGCTGCAGAGCACAAACAGGACACACAGATGGCAGAGGTCGACGCTAGACCGTGGCACGAAAGCAAGGGCCTCGAGCTGGGCAACTGGCTGCAGAACAAGTGCCCGCAGCGCCAGTTCGGCGGCCAGGCCAAGGTCGACGGGTTGGTAAGGACGCTCACGGCCGCCCACGAGCGCCTCGTCAAGGCCGAGACTAATGAAGAGCGCGCCGTGGCGTGGGCCCACGTGGCGCTGGATTTGGTGGCACCTTGTGAAGGCGCCGGGGACTTCCACAAGCTCTGGGTCACCAATTTGCTGAAGGGCACGCCCTCAGAGCCTACAAGTGCAAGGGACGGGGATTGTCAGACGGACGTACCGGAGTTCAAGGATGCGGCGGTGCTGTGCGAGTTGCTCGAGCCGCCTCCGCCGCCGCCCAAGGCCACCGTCCTACCGCCGCTGGACATCCCGGCGGCTTCAAGTGTTGAGCCCCTGCTCTCGAAGACGGAGCGCTCGAGGACGCCCAGCGCCGAAGCGCCGCGCTCACAGTCCGCGCGGGAGGAGAAGAAGCCGAACATGCTGAAGATGTCCATGCACGAGCGCAACGAGTACATCCGCAAGCAGAAGCAGGCGAAGCTCGAGGAGGCCAGGGAGGCCAAACTTGCCGCCGAGGTCGCGGAGATGCGCGCGCCCAAGTTCAACAAGCCCCGCCGCGTCGCGGTTGTGGCTTTAGCTGCGGAGAAGCTCAAGAAGCCCCTCCGGGAGCGCGACGCGAACAAGAAGAAGGAGGTCTCCCAGAAGCCGGCGGAGAAGAAGAAGAAGAAGAAGAAGAGGAAGGCCGTCGCGAAGCCCCCGAAGCCGGAACCGGAACCGGCGGCGCCGGCCCCCGACGAGTTCATGACGCGCCTCGCGGTGCTGCGCCAGGACGCCCAGGCGAAGATCGCCGCCGCCGCCGCGGAGCAGGCGGCCGCGCTGCCGCCCGCCGCGGCGGCGCGGGCGCTGATCCGGACGCGCTGCGAGTTCGACCGGAGGCTCGAGGGCCGGTGCTTCGTGAGGTTGCGGCACGCGGAAGATTGCGACCCGAGGCAAATTTATCGGCGCCGGGCGGGCAACGGCGAGGGCGTCGCTCTGTCCGTGGGCTGGGACGCGATGAACGCGGAACATGTCTTGCAAGTGATTTTCGACGAGGAGCTGTGGAACGAGACGACGGCCCACGACTATTTGGTGCAGCACTATTCGGTGGAGTACTCGAAACGACTGGACGCGAAGGCCTAAGTATAAGTAAGTTTGCAAGAAGCCCCAGACGTCGATGATTACGATTGACGTTACATAATATTAAGGACCTACTTCCCGCGGCTCGGCGCCGACGCCATGGTCTCGACGCAGCCGTCGTCCTCCATGTACTCGAACCGCCCCTCGAGCAGTTTGTTGCGGTACGCCTCGAGGTAATCCGCGCACGAGGCCGCCACCCGATCCCCGCGGCCCTCGCCCAGCTCCCACTCGTAGACCGCCCCGTCGCCGTCCGCGACGAGTAACGCGTCGTCGATGTCCGACGCGAAGGGCACGTACGGCGCGTCGACCTCGGCCAGCATCTTCCCGACCGACTGCGGGTGGATGAGTTGGTAGCCCTCGAACCAAAGACCGCTCTGGGCTTCCCGGTACAACTCCTCGAGCGCCAGCGGCAGGTCGCGCTTCTTGCCCAGCTCGTCCAACACGCTCGGGTCCGCGCCTTTCGCCTCCAGGGCCGCGTGCTGCCGGAACCATGCGACAATGTCCTTGGCACACTGCCGCATCTCCGCGGTTGTCATCTCTCCCTCCCTCCGATTGCCCTCCTCGGCCACCTCGATCTTGCCGGAGGGCGGCATCGCTGCTGTTCGCTGTGCTTTGGTCACGGGGCAACCAAATTAAACAAATTTGAATGTAAAACCCGTAGCCAAGCACCCGCACGTTTATGAGTGGTGGTATGTACGTACGGTATTCATCTCTGGGATTCCGCGGAGACCTCGGGCCGGTCGCAAGTCGAGTGACCGCACAGCGCCCTTAAAAAGAAACAAAAAAAATCAATTCAATGTGAGAAGGCAAATAAATCACTCACAGGTGCCGCGCACCGGAACGGCGCGCTCTGGACCGATACGATCGCGCACGCACCTCTACCGACGCGCGTAGTATTTTCCGGCCATCGCGGAACGAGTCCAAACTGTGAGTCCCAAAAATTGGTTTGGATGCCCACGCCATTCGAGCACGCGTGGCAGCGCTTCGGCACGAGTCCGGCACGGACGGGCATTGTCATGGCCAGCTCGAGTGATTTCGTCAAAGCCAACTGTTGCGTCTTGTGCGACGACCGTCACCACTTCCGAAGCCTGCACGACAAGTACGAACACCTGCGTTCGAAGAAGCACCTGTTCAATTACCTGGCGTGTCTGAATCCACGTTTGAACTCCGTGCGGCGCCTTATCGCCTCGTCGCGGCGATCGCGCCTCGCGCGCGTGAACACAACGTCATCGACCGCGCGCAGACAAGAAGCACTGCGCCCACCTCATGATCGAGCGACGCCAGCTCGACCGCGTGGAGGCCGCCACCCGTTCTGGCCCCGCGGCGACGCGGTCGCTTCTGCAGCGCTCGACACGATCCTCCTCGACTATATTATTTGCTTCGGGCGGGAGCGGCGGGACGCCGTCGTGGAGGCCTGGCGCCTGCACGTTAGGAAAGAACAGAGTTCGTTGATCGCGCTCGCGGCCGGGTCGTCGGCGGGGCACCTCGTTGTCGAGCTCGTGATGCCGTTCGTCGCGATCGGCGCGCTAGGTGGCGCGCTCCCATTCTACGCCTACTAACTACACTAGAGATTACACTAGCATCTTAAACTGCGACGCTGGCTCTCCATATAGCCCGGGCAGTGCTCCATTCCGAGTTGACATGGGGAACAAACAAGCCGGCAAGACGGGAGCGGGATCTTTCGCCTTTGGCGCTTTTGCCCGCCAGCCGTGCGTCGAACTTCGATCCTTCGGCGCGCCCTTAACTTTTCGTCGCCGCCGTCGAGGCTTCTCCACAACTTGAATTTTGTGCGCGGATTGGGGCACACGCTTGTTCCAGGGCGGCGCAGGAGCGCCCGGACCTCGTCGCTGACCCGCCGGCGCGGACGCGGGCCGGTAGCGCGTGGGCACGCTGGTCGCGGAGGCCTCGGGGATCCACGACGCGAGCGGCGTCTTGGGCGGCGCGGCGGCGTCCTGCAACGCCTTGCGCTGCTCCATGGCCCGAGCAAGAGTCCTCGAGATCTCCCGCGAGCGATCCTCCGCCCTCTTCCGCCGTCGCGCTTTGGCCTCGGCGCCGAAGTCCCGCTGCATGACCTCGGCGCGCTCGTTCCTACGTAAAGCCGCTGCCAGATCTCGCCGCCGCCGCAGCGCGCCCGTGTCCGCCGTCCGCGGCCGGAGCGGCGAGGTCTTTACGGCAAAGGAATCTCGGAGGTTCTTCTGGGGCCTTGTTAGACCTGACGTCGAGGGCCGCGCGTGGTGCACGGCCCGCCGACTAAACGCCGCGCGCAAATCAATATATTTCTGCGCGAGGAGATGCCGGCGATGCAAGAGATGCTCGGCCTTCACGAGACCTCGCGTGTTCTGCGCGTAGTCCGCATTGGACTTGACCTCCAGCTCCGGCTGCTTGGGCTTGCGCGGCTTCAAAAGCGGGCCGTACTTCGGTTCCAGGCGGAGCGCTTCGGAACCCTTGTAGCCCGGCGCCCGCGGCCGGGACGGCTCCGTGCCCTCGTCGTTGATTTCCGCGGTGCGCTCCCAGGTCAAGTGTAATTCGGCCGCCGCCGCCGCGATGGCGTCCCGCGCCGTGCGGAAGCGCCTTAACTCCGGGTCCTTGGTCTCGTATTCACGCCGGAGCTCCGAGTCCCAGGCGTTCCCGCCCCGTCGAGCGCACACTTCCAACCAGAACGCGACGAAGATGCCTTCGAGAGCACCTAAATCGGCCACTTCGCCCACTTTGCCACCAACGGCGGCGAAGAAATCTCTAGCTTCCCAGATGGAGAAGGGCACGTTCAATAAGGCCGTGCCCAAGAGCAACTCGGGGAAGGTGTACGTCGTCTCGGCCTCCTGCGACGTCGCCTTGGGCCTTAGTCGCGCCCTTTTACCGAACAGGTCGTGGACGTCCGCGAAGCGCTTCCGGGCGTTCAAACGCACCGCGTGGCTCAAGCGCGCGCAGAAGGTCGCCGCGCGCGCCACGCGCGCCACGACCCGACAGTCGTCCTCGGTTTCGTCGAAGTCGTCCACCTCGCGCCGCCTTCGGCCCGCCAGGAGCTCCAAAACGGCGTCCACGAAGTTCTCCGCGTCGGCGTTCGTCTTCGCCGTGGCGCGGACCGCTCTCCCATCCAACTCGCCGATGATGTCCACGCGCGCCGTCAAGAAATTCGTCATCAGATTGAGTGGTTTGGCGGCCACACTTGCAGAATGCGAGGGGTCCCGCGCCCCCAAGCCACTCTTCTTGTGGCGCGACATGGCTTTGAGCGAAGATCGACCCGGGTCCGCTCTGCAACCACTTCTAAATAGTAGGAACTGGTGCTCGTGCGCCGGCGACCACCTCGCAGTCTGTACATCTAATGAAGCCGTGCGGTCGTCCTCGAACTCGCCCTCAAAGGTCCGCCACAACCCGGCTAGGGCCTCCAAACACGGTTCGCTCTTCGCTAACGAGTGCTGCGGTCCCTGGCCGCGAGAAGGACCTAACAAACCTGGATCGCCCGCGTCGTCCCTTGGGTCCGTCCCCGCGCGGTCGGCCCGCGCGATGCTCAGGAACTGCCGAATTCTCAATAAGAAGTGGGCGCCGTGTCTGTGTCTTAAATTTGCCAGGTGCTGAGCGTGGTCCTCCGCCGCCTCGACGAGGCCCTCGGCCGCGCGCGCGGCCTCCGCGGGTACCACCGCTGCCTCAGTGGGCGGCGCCGCCCCGGCTCGTGGCGGCGCCTCGGCGACCGCGGCGGCTGCCACCAATGGCTCGGGCTGCGGTTCCGCCGCGACCGGCGCCGGGGCCGGGGCCGCCGCCACGACGGGCGTCGCCGGCTCGAAGTCGTCCTCGAAGCCGTCGTCGTCGTAGCCAGGCGTGGCTGGTGTGGCTGCCATCTTTCTATTGGAGTGGGGCTGCCTGCTGTGCTCGCTGCTTGCTAAAGTTTTGAGCGATGCTGCCAATATTATGTTTTCAAACTCTTCCTTCCTTCGTCTGGCTGCCTGCCGGAGCTGCCTGCGCTCGACGTGCAGCGCCGCGGCCGGCGCTCCATGGCCAAACGGACACGAAATAGCCGCCCCTTGCCGGGAGCTCTGTTATGGCTCCTCTGGCTGCTACTAGAGGACTCGTGGGACGACGCTGATAAGTGCTGATCAGGACGGGTTTCGAATCATCTCAACGAGCGCAAAAGAGAGCAGGCCTCCGCGCTTGCTACTGACGGCACTGCTGCACGAGACGCGCGTGTGACCAACTCGCGCTGTCGCTTAGAACGCAGCGCGCACTTGTTTGGAGCGCTACAGGCCACATAGGCCCTAGCGAGCTCAGCGCGCGCTCGACCCTCCTCGCACAAATTGTGCTTGCGCCGTCGCGCCGAAGCACACGCATCCCAAGGCCAGCGACGCGCAGCACTGCTCGCTGTGCCGACGCGTGAGCCCGCGCGCCACCGCACACCATGGGCCTTTCCGACATCGATGACTCCGACACGGAGCCCGAGCCCGAGGTATCGGAGAATGAGGAAGAAGAACGAAAGGCCCCCGAGAAGGACGAGAAGATGACCTACGAGCAGGCCGCGGAGATCCTCGGCGTCGACCCGGACGAGGAGGACGAGGCCCTCCTCCGCAAGGCCTTCCGCAAACAAAGTCTCCTGCACCACCCGGACAAGAACCCAGGGGACCCCACGGCGACGGCGCGCTTCCAGAACATCGGGCAAGCGCTGGAGATGCTCATGCGGCGCGCGCGGGGCGAAGCGAGTGACGAGGAGGGTGACGATCCGTTCGGCGACGACTTCTTCCGAGGCGCCACGCAGGACTTCGACGACGAGGAGGCCTTCGGGGACTTCGTGCGCATGATGCGCGACTTCATGAAGATGCGGACGCGATTCGGCATGGGCGTCCATGTGGGCGGCGGCCTCTTCTTCAACTTTGGACATGGGCCTTCGGACTCGGACTACGATTCCGAGGACCAGGGGTACTCTAGAGATTACGAAAAAGAGCGCTTCGACGACAAGGCAAGAAATATGTGGCTCAAAAGAGAGGAGTACGCGGCGCAGGACGAACTCGATCGCGACGAACGGCGCGCTCAAAGAGAAGCGCGCCAGGCCGAGGTCGAGGCGAACAAGAAGGTGAAGAAGCAGCGCAAGGAGACCGCTAGGACGCGCTTCGCGACTAGGCTCGGCGTCGCGCTGGACGGCAAGCTGCGGTATTTGGACTGGTCCTTTTCCGCTCTCAAAGGCGAAGCGGACAAGCGCAAGCTCAAGCGGTCCAAACTCGTGGACGGCGCGACGCTAGCGCATCTCTTGTTGGACGACGACGAGCGCCAGGCCAAGCGCAAGAAGAAAATTGTAGAGGCGCCCGCGGTCGTCGCGACGCCGCCCTCGCCCGTCTCGTTGGACGCGGAGAGCGACAACGACTTCGGCCAGGCGGCCTTCTTCTCGCGGGTCGCGCAGAAGCGGGCCTCGCCTCGAGTCGGGAAGAAGCAACTGGAGGCCCAGGCCGCCGCCGCCAGGGCCGCCGTGGCCGCGAAGCCGCCGCCGCCCAAGCCCAAAGCGCCGACTCTACCGCCGCCCGGCGCCGCCCCCGAGAAGCGGAAAAAGGCGCCGCGCGTGCGCAAGAAGAAGGCGGCCGTGCCACCAGTAGCGGCGCGCCCGCCGCACCCCGAGCTCGATAGCTTCCAGCCCGAGGACGAGGACGCGGCCCTGCAGAAGGCGCTCTCCGAGTCCATGCTTCTTGCCGCCGCGGCCGGGCCGCCGACGCCGCCGCCCGCGCCGGCGCGGTCTGCGCCGGCGCGGCCCGCGCTGCCGGCGGGCCTGAGCGTGGGCGACCGGGCGCGGCTGCGGGCCCAGCAGGCTTCGGCGCCGCCGCCGCCGGCCACGCCGCCCGTCGAGGCGCTCTCCGTCGGGGCGCGCGCGCGCCTGCGCCGGGAGCAGCAGGCCGCCGCCGCGGCGCCACCGGTTCCCGTGCCTCCGCCGCCGCCCGCGGCGCCGGCGCGACCGCTCTCGATCGGCGACCGGGCGCGCCTCCGCGGGCAACAAGCCGCCGCCCCGGCGGCGCCCCCGGCCAGCCTGAGCGTTGGCGAGCGCGCGCGCCAGCGGCGGGAGCAGCAGCAGGCCGCGGCGCCGCCGCCGGTCGCCGCGGCCGGCCTGTCGGTCGGCGCGCGCGCCAAATTGCGAAGGCAGCAGATGCAGCAGGCCTCCGCGGCCCCGCCGGCCGTCGTGACGCCGTTCGCGCCGCCGCCACCGGCCGCGCCGCCCCTGAGCGTCGGCGCGCGCGCGCGCCAGCTGTCGCAAGCGGTCGCGCCGCCGCCCGTCAGCCAGCCGTACCATCCCGAGATCGACGGGTACGACGAGAGCCAGTACACGACCTCGCTGGACGACATCACCCCGCAGCAGCGCGCCGACGCCGAACGGATCGCGCGCGAGATCGAGACAGGCAACATGAGCGCGCCACATGGACCGCTAGGTGACGGGCACATGAGCGTCGGCGCGCGCACGCACCTGCGGAGGCAGCAGGAAGCCGCGCCCGCGGCGCCGGCGGTGTTCGTGGCGCCCGCGCCGCCGCCGGTCGCCGCCACGGCCGGCCTCTCGGTTGGCGCTCGCGCCCGCCTCCGCCGGGAGCAGCAGGCCGCCGCGGCCGCGCCGCCGCCGCCGGCCCCCGCGATGAGCGTCGGCGAGCGGGCGCGCCTCCGCGCACAACAGGCCGCCTCCCCGCCGGCGACCGACGAGATCGCGCGCCTCCGCGCGGAGGCGCGCGACGCCGAGATCGCGCTCCTCCGCGCGGAGAACGCCAGGCTCCAGGCCGTCGCGGCACCACCGCCACCGCCGCCGCCGCCGGCCGCCGCGCCCGCGGGCGACGGCATGACGGTCGGCGAGATCGTCCGCGCGTTGCGCTCCCAGGCGGCGGCCGCGCTCGCCGCGCCCGCGCCGCCGCCTTTGGCCCTCATTCCGCCGATGGGCGGGGGCTGGGTCTGCTCCTCGTGCACGATCGAGAACCCGAACCCGAACCACCTCGTGTGCTTCCTCTGCAACACGGCGCGGCCCGTCGGCTGAACTGGAGGACGGACCCCCCGCGCGTGTGACGCGCCTAACACTGATATGTTGACTCCAGGTAGTGCCGCGGCCGCGGGGGCGTTTCTATCCTCAAAGTGCAAGCCAAGTCCGTCGTGGGAAAAGTTGAAGAGCCACTATTGGCACGCCGCTGAGCGGCAGGTAGGTCTGGCGCGGGGGCGCGACTGTCAAGAACCCGCACGCCCTTGGAGCTTTTGAAATCCCATGCGCCTCACATTTGCCAAGAGCACTGCTGCATCTCGCTAAGCTAGCATCGCGCTTGCACGAGCTTCCACGAGGCTGCCCCCTGCCATAGATGCTGCCTCCCCGCGTCGACGCCGCGGCAGCCGTGGCCCACGCTCAGGCCATCCGCCAGCACCGCACCGCCCACCACAAGACTTGTGTGAAACACCGCAATGCGCACGAGCGCTGCAAAGTTTTGGAAGCGGAGTGCAAGGAATTAAGGGATGCGGAAGAGCGGCGGGAGAGGGCCCTGCAAGACGCGCTGAAATTACTAAGCATGGCGACGCGCTCGAAGCAGACGGCGGAGCGCCAGGCGACGAAGCACAAGCGCCACGCGCTACGCACGGACGCGCGCAAGATGTTGAAGAGAGACCCGGTTTTACCGTCCGCCGTCAGGGAGCGCCTGCGGGTGATGCGCGTGCGCTGCGAGGCGCTGGAGACGGCCCTCCACCGCAAGGACCGGCGGTGCGCCTTCCTGGAACGGTGCCTCGCGCGCACGGCCGGCGGGGGGGGTGAACAGGTGCGCGCGGTCGAGGAGTCGGACCGCGCAGCGCGCCTGGCCGTCGAGCTCGATAAAACGCTGCGCCAGCTGGACGACCGGAGCGCGCTCGCGCCGCCACCGCCGACGCCGTCGCCGTCACGGTCCACGCGGCGGCGGTCGCCCGCGCGGTCGCCGGCGCGTTCACCGGCGCGGCCCCCGCCCGTGCCGTTGCCGGCGTCGCGCGCCATGTCGCCGCGCAAGTCGCCGGCCCGGGGGATCGCGGCGTCGCGCGTCTTGTCGCCGCGCAAGTCGCCGGCGCGGACCAGGGCCGCGCCCGCGCCGGCCTCGCCGCGGTCAGTCGCCCGCACGCCCCTTTTCCGGGTCGAGCTCCCGGCGAGCATCCGCGCGCTCGAGGAGCCGTCGCCGGGCTCGCCGTCGCTATCGCTCGAGGAGCTCGCGGGGCTCGAGCTTTAGAATGTTTACTTTATTTACCTGGGGGCTTTTAGCCGGCCTGTGTCGTCAGGCTAAGAGCTGACGGGGGACAGAGACCGTGGCTGTAAACCGGCTCACGTGACCGGGGCTGTAATAGAGGCTGTACATAGTAGACGCGCCTCTTCGCGCGTCACGCTCGGGCGCGGCGATTTGAAAACGATTTGAGCTCGGTGCTATTGGTACGTGGCTCTCCGGCTTAAGTTCGCAAGGGTCGGATGAGACGATTGAGACGGCGTCGAGAAAACCCGAACCTTTATCAGACAAAAAATCCTTTGTTTATTTGCTGTCAGATTGTGCAATAACGAGCTTGTTGACACCCCACCGCTTCGACAGCCATCCACCGCACGCCACGATGCCGCGCTCGACGCGTGGCGCCGCCCTGGCCCTCCTGGTGCTCGGCAGCGAGGTCAGTGCCTTCTCGCTGCGCCTGCCGGCGCCGCGGCGCGCCTCGCTGCGCTCCAAAGTTCTAGTGCACGGGAGCCGCCGCGCGGCCTTCGCCGCCGCGGCGACGACGCTCCCCGTCCTCGCAGCGAGCGCCGCCGAGGCCAACCAGGCCACGCGCTGGGCCGTCAGCGAGTTCTTCGACGAGGTGAACAAGGGCACCGTCGATAAGGTGACGTTTGGTAGTGAAGGCGGCGCTCTGGTGGCGGTGGACGGCGACGGCGGCCGCCACGACGTGGCGCTCCTCCAGTCGCAAGTTTCGGAGACCGTCCAGGTTTTGCGAGAGAAGAAGGTGCCGTTTGCGGTCCAAGCGGCCGGAGCCGAAGGAGGTGGTTTGCTAGGCACGGTGGCCAATTTGATCGTGCCCATTGCTTTACTAGGTGGTCTCTTCTTCTTACTGAGAGGCGGCGGCATGGGCAATTCGATGGGCGGGGGCGACGGCCCCATGGGCATGCTCCAGTCGCGCTCCAAGATGGAGATCGAGCCCGAGACGGGCGTCGTGTTTGCGGACGTGGCCGGCTGCGACCAATCCAAACTCGAACTTGAGGAAGTTGTCGATTTTCTGAAGTCGCCGGAGAAGTTCGAGGCCGTGGGGGCGGAGTGCCCGCGCGGCGTGATCTTGGAGGGGCCTCCCGGGACGGGCAAAACATTATTAGCGCGGGCGGTGGCGGGCGAGGCGGGCGTCCCGTTCATGTCGACGTCTGGCAGCGAGTTCGTGGAGATGTTCGTGGGCGTCGGGGCGAGTCGTGTCAGAAGCATGTTCGAGGACGCGAAGAAGAACGCCCCTTGTATTATCTTTATCGACGAGATCGACGCGATCGGCCGGCAAAGAGCGTCGGGCGGCGGCATGCAGGGGCAAAACGATGAACGCGAACAAACTTTAAATCAGATACTGACGGAGATGGACGGCTTCAAGGGCGCTTCGGGGGTCATTGTCCTGGCTGCTACGAACCGAGTGGATGTGCTTGATAGTGCATTGTTAAGACCCGGACGGTTTGATCGCCAGGTGCCCGTCGGCTTACCGGACAAGGACGGGAGAGTAGCTATTCTCAAGGTCCACTGCCGGGACAAGCCTCTCGGAGGAGATGTCGACTTAGTACAAGTGGCGCAGCGGACGACCGGGTTTTCGGGCGCCATGCTCCAGAATTTGATGAACGAGGCGGCCATCCAAGCGGTACGATCCGACAGAGACATTATTGCCGCGGACGACGTGGACAACGCGTTAGATAGATTAACTGTCGGCCAGTCCCAGACGACGGGCACCCAACTCGAATCGCGGCAGAAGTTAGTTGCGTGGCACGAGGCCGGCCACGCCGTCATGGCCGCCCTTACGCCGGGGTACGACGCTGTGGCCAAGGTGACCATCGTGCCTCGATCAAACGGCGCCGGTGGTTTCACGTTATTCACGCCCAGCGAGGACCGTATGGACGGCGGCATGTACTCGTACCGCTACTTGTGCGCGCAGTTGGCCGTGGCGTTGGGCGGGCGCGTGGCCGAGGAGATGGCCTTTGGGGGCGACGACGTCACTACCGGTGCTTCCAACGATTTGCAGCAAGTGCGGGACATCGCGCGGCGCATGGTTGCCCAGTGGGGCTTCTCGGCTACCGAAGGGCGGCCCGAGTCCGGCGTGCTGCGGGCGCCGACGGCCTGGGAGATGCCCGAGAAGCAGATGGGGGGGCCCACTACGGCTTCGAAAGCGACCGAAAGGGCCATTGACCAGGAGACCAAGGCTTTGGTTTCTGCCGCGTACGAGACGTGCAAGGCGACTTTAGAGACGAACCGGGCGCTCATGGAGGCCGTGGTGGGCGCGCTATTGGAGGACGAGACCGTGGACGGCAGTCGCCTGGAGCAGCTCGTGGCGGACAAGGCCGTGGTCTCGACGTTTGCCGTGGCGGCCTAGGTTCCTATCCCTCTACTAAGGTGCATTCGTGGACATCCAACGCGTCTATACGGGTTTTTCGCGGTGTATACTTGCGTTCTACGGTCGACGCCGACTCCCAAAAACCCGCGTCGTGAAGAAAAGTGAAGAAGTGTGAAGAGCTCTGATAAGCGCTGCTACGCTCGCGTCCATCGGCGTCTAGTCTACGACCGCGCGGGGTGGCGTCACAGCCCGTGCGAGGGACATGTGGCCCGATCCGCGCGCCCAAACCTCGCGCGAAACAAAACCGCGTACTGTGGACTCGCTGGCAAACGCCGCCGCGGTGGGGTTGTGAATCCCCTCCGCGCACCTTGAGAGTGACGCGCGCCGCGCGAAACGCGCCGCTCGTCCGAGGAAACTCGCCGGCGGGCGCGCTGTCGCAGACCGAGGACGTCGACGCAGGCAAAATCAACTTGAAAGCTCAGCACCCATACCATGTCCGTCGAAGAAGGCAAGCCCCTCAAGCCGGCCGCGACGCCCAAGTTCGGCCCGGCGTCCAACACGAGGCCCAACACGACTCTGAGCACGATCTATCTATGCTAAGTTGCTGAGGCTTACGTTGCTCGCGCCAGGTACTCGCGCGTGCTAGTGGCCCTCGCCTTCGCTGGCACCTTACTGGTCGGTGTAGCCGTTTGACCCGGCGTCGAGTACTTAAGCGTGTTCCGAGCGGCGAGAGATTTACCGCGCAGGTCGGTCGGGCGTCGGCGCCGGCGCCGGTGCACGGCTCTACGACCTCATTTCGCGACCTCCCTGGCGACCTCCCTGATTGTTGTGCCAACAGAGATCAGATGGCTACTTGTGATTACAGCAGAGTTGTTACCAATCCAAGTTTACCCGGGTTTGCATGCATGGGTCCTGATAAATAACTCAAGTCCTTTGACAAGTGTATGATAATATGTCACTGGCATTTCCACCACCACTGGACTAGACCCTATATGTGGACTCTATTGCTCCCTGCCACGAGATGTACCAGTAAGTAGTTTACTACATGTAAGTAAATTTAAACAACCGCCAAGGCGCGACCACGTGCGCGGCGGCCGGCTTCGGGGGCGTGTCGCGGCACGCCAGCGCCGCCAGCCATTAACGGCAGTCACGGTTCGCGAACGTCCGCTTGGCCGCGCCGGCGACGTTGCCGCGCCGCGCAAGACAAAGAAATCTACTGCGCCGGCAGCAGCTCCGCCCGCTTCCGTTGTGGAGCCCGCTGGGCGTACAGGAGCAACCCGCACACCACGGACGCCAGGCTCGCCGCCTTCTCCGTCGTCAAGCAGGCCCGCGCGTCCTGGCCGCAGAAGGCCAGCTCCGCGATGCCCACCACAAAGAGCATTTGCACGCCCCGCGACAGCGTCAACGCGACGGCGCCCGCGCCCGCTAATAGAGCGTAGTGGGCTAACGCGTGACACAAATCGGCGAACCACAAGGCACCGTACACCAGTAACACCTGGTACGGGTCGCCATGGTGCCGTAATATATGCCTCAGGTAGAGCCGGTCCGACCCCCGCGCGAGCAAGAGGACGGCGTTGTGGGCTAACAATACACTCGCCTCCACGCCGCCGACGTACGTCGCGAGGCGGAACGAACTGAGCTCCTCGCTCTGCGAGACGGATTCTGCGCAGACGAGCGACAAAGAGTGCAACGCCGTGCCGCCTAAGATAACGCCGGCGCCGAGCTTTAATCTTCCCAGCGCGCCGTGGCCCGTCTGCAACGCATCCTCGACCGACGCCATGCCGTTCAAAGCCATGCCGAGCGTGGCGAGCGCGACGCCGCACCACTGCCTTAATGAATAGCGCTTGCCGTTAAATGTGGAGAACAAGGCGGCGAAGGCCACGCCCGACGAGAACAACACCGCATACACGCCCGCGCCTACGAATAAGAGTCCGATCATCACGAGGACGTTGGCGAGGAAATCCAGTAACGCCACCAGAGCAACGCGTCTCAAAAGCTTGCCGTGCAAGCGCCAGCTCCGCGCGTAGTCCCGCCAGGACCACTGCTGCCTTTCTCCATACGTTTTTTTGGAGGGCGCCAGCACCAGTTCGCGCAACGGCGCCACGCACGCGACGGCTAATGTATTTGCAAGCATGGGCAGCATGGCCACGCCCGTCGCGCCGTTGCTCCGCAGCCAGTCCACGAGCGTGGGCTGCAGGGCGCCGCTCGCCGCGTAGGCGAGGACGCAGAGCGCGACGTGGAGGTGCTTGCCCTTCGCTTGCTTCGCGGTCTTGGGCGTGAGGGGCTCGTCCTCGCTCTTGGCGAAGTGGCGCTGCATGGCGTGGCCTCGCAGCGCCTAGCGTGGCTTTGGCTCCGACGACGTTCTTACGGTCGCGGCGCCGGCGTGTGGCGTGCGGTCCGTGTGTCGGGTGCAAATGTGTTTGATGCGTGTACAGCGTCAAGCCCGTGTCGATAGCTTAGTGATCAAAGATATACGCGTTAGCGTTTAGAAGTCGCTGTCGAGCTAACACGAGAGCGATTCATGCAGTTTGTGTGAGGCGTTTATTAGGTTTTGGCGGCTAATTTTGTGTGACGGGTTTTTCGGGGCAGAAGCATCTGTTCGACCTGTCGGTACCCACGCATCCAAACGGCGAAACCAACTAGCTCGGATCCGCACCACTGCGAGATCACTGCGACCCGCCCGTTTCGTTCGGTTGGGCTGCCGACGAAGCGCTGCGTTGTGGGCTGCCAGATCAACCATGGCAGCAACGCGCTTCCTCGAAGTGCAGCTCAGTGTCATCGCGCCCGACGCCTTCGACGCGCCGGCCTTCTACCGCAGCCACCTCCAGGGCACGCGGACGGTGCAGGTGGCGCGCGTCGCGAGTACGAGAGGAGGCACGAAGCTCCTGCTGAGCGGCGACGCCCGCGAGTGCACGAAGCTGTGGCGCCAGTGGCAGACGAAGACCAAACTCATCCACCAGGGGTCGCAAGTGGAAGTCTGGGCGCCGAGCGCGCCGTTGCACACGGCGCCCAAAGGTAAAACACAAAAGAAGCCGACCGCATCCTTGTCACGGACGGCCGCGCGGTCGTCGCTCCGGCCGCCGCGGAGCATGGTCGAAATTATCGATAGCCTTGGGCATGATATATTGCCGTTACAACGCGCCTTCGACGAGGAGTGTGCTGTTGATGAAAGAACGCCGACCCTCAACGCACGGAGTCGCGGGGCCCGCGCCGCCAACGGGGTCGAGGACGAGGCCCAGGTGCTTCCTTTGCAAGGCGCGTTACGAGCGTTGCGGCGCGCCGGCACGGAGGTGTCGTCCAAAAGCGCCGAGGACGCGTTAAAAGCGCTGGGCGCGGAAGACCGGCGGCTCGCGCTAGGCTTCGACGACTTTCTGCGGCTGCACGACCTCGCGCGCAAGGGGGCGGATGCCACGAAGCGCCCGTTCCAGCGGTCCGTCCTGGTGGACGGGAACCGGCCGCGGGCCGAGACGAGCCGGGAGGCGGTCCTGGGGGAGGGGAAGATCGCGCGCGGGAGTTTGTTAGCGGCGACGCTGACGGCCTCGCTGAACTTTGAAGCGGACGACGACGACGCGTCGAGTGGCGAGGCGGAC
>Ga0114994_10001424_pt1 | contig 17169 bp, 7 predicted proteins | sample ArcticOcean_MG_C_9_FD_87043 | JGI IMG/M metagenome (GOLD analysis project Ga0114994, IMG submission 87043) | Marine microbial communities from western Arctic Ocean - ArcticOcean_MG_CB2_152 | ecosystem: Environmental > Aquatic > Marine > Oceanic | place: Arctic Ocean: Canada Basin | collected...
ACCCACAACAAGCCTCGACACTCGTCCGCCGCGTCGCCGTCGCGCGGCGCCAGGCGGACCTCGGCGGCCTTGAAGCAGACCCAGGGCGGCATGGCCTCGGCGCGCGGCGCGTCTAACGAGGGCGCCGTCCGCGCGGGCAGCTCGCCGCTGTAGTGCCGGGCGTAGCAGTTGCAGAAGTGGCCCGTCATCGCCACGGCTTCTAAAGCCAGGGTGGCGTCGTTGGACGCGCTGGCCTCCGTCGCCGCCCGCTCCGAGACACATACGTACCGCGCGCCGTCGCTGAGGCGCGCCCAGAGCTCGTTCGTCTGCGGGTCCCGGGTGAGCTCCAGCGCGCACTTGACGCACTCGTGCCGCCGCACCTCGCCCTTGAAGGCCGCCGTGCGGCTGGGCCCGGCGAAGAGCTGGACGGCGCGTGTCGGCGCGCGGAAGTAGCGCTCGCTCCGGGCCGCCCGCGGGATTCTGGCCACGCGCCCGTCGACCTCAAGCCACGCGCTCTCCTCCAGCGTCGTCGCCAGGCCGGTGAAGCCCGGGATGGTCTCGAGCCATAGCCGCCGCCCCACGACCGCGTGGCGCCGCGCGACGACGCAGCGGCCCGGCATCAGGCGCTCGACGCGGTCGTCCGCCGACGCGCCGGGGTAGGGCAGCAGGTCGATGGGCGTCGACGAGGCGTTGACGTGGAAGTCGCCGGCCATTTCATTGCTTTCCTCCACCATGGTGCCTCTTGCACCGTGTCGCGCTGCTGAAAGTGCTGAGAGAGAGCGGCTTGGGAGTTTCAGCTGAATGTGGCTCGGCGACCGCACAGCTGCGCTCGCTGTCTCGTGTTGTGTGTTGTGGCAACGGCACGGGTCGAAGACCTGAATGCCGCGCTAACCAGCTCCGCGCGCCTGAACTGGATTTAGGCCGAAGGAAACCCGTGACTTTGCGCAGTGCGCTGCTTTTTAGCTTCTCTCGCGTCCAAACGCCGCCGCTACCACGTTCCAGCAGTGGTTTTGTAACGTTTGAGTCGGCATAAGCAAAGCAGGATCCGCCCCGCCTCGCTACTGCAGAACGCGCCAAGTACCCATTTATCTCCGAGGCTCCTCGGCGGCCAAAACAACCATGGGGATGATGGATGATTTATCGAAGCGCGTCGAAAAGTTCGGCAAGGACGTCGAGCGCTCCGTCACGGGCAAGAAAAAGCCGAGAGGAGGCCACACGCTCGGCGGCGCCGCGGACAGCGCGCTCGACCAGGCCTTCGACGCGGCGCGGCCCTTGGGCATGACGCTGACGAAGGCGGACGACGGGCGCGCCGCCGTAACCGGCGTCGCCCAGCAGGGTCAGGCCGAGAGCAAGGCTGTCCGAGTAGGTGACGTGATCGCCGCCCTGAACGGCGCCGCGGTCGACTACGACGCCTTCGTCGCGGGCGTCGCGGCAGCGCGATCGACGGGCGGGCGCGTGCGCGTGCGCTTCGCGCGGCCGCTGCCGCGCGGCATTAGCACAAAAACAAAGCCGCTCTCGAACGACCAGCGCAACGCCCGGCGCGACGCCATGGCGCGCGCGGCCGAGAAGCGCGGCCTGCCGCCGCCGCGCAGGAAGAAGGTCGCGGAGGCGCCGCGGTCGCCCACGGTTTTCTACGAGGGCCCGCGGTCCGCGGAGACGCAGGCCGCCTGGGAGCACGCGCAGAATAAAGACGAGCGCACGAAGCGCGATCTTGGTTACGAGCCGTTTCAAGCTGTCAGTAGTGGCGGGACGCTGGAGCACGAGCAGCGCGCGCTCGAGGCGCCGGAGTTCGCCGGCGGCGGGCGGCGCCTCGACGGCCGGGCGGCGTGCCCCGAGGCCGAGGTCGCGTGCGAGGCGCTGGAGCTGTGCGTCGACAAGGCGGCGGCCCTCACGTGTGCCGAGACGGTGCTCAAGCTGTTGGGGAATGCGTCTAAAGGGGACGCGAAGTTCCGGCGCGTGCGGTTAGGGAACAAGGCCATTCAGGAACGCATCCTTGCCGTTGACGGAGGCTTGGAAATTATGTGTACAGCAGGGTTTGAGCTGGCGGAGGACGCCGACGACGAGACCGTGTTGCTCTTGAAGGACGGCTTCGACGCGGCGCGGCTGGACGCGGCGACAAAGACCATCGCCGCCTTCGCGGCGAAGGCACGGCTCGCCAACGCCAAGTAGTGCGTCGCCCTGTCTTCTCTCTCGCCGCGATGTTCGCCGACTAGTTATTGTGTAACAGAATATTTACCTATCGACGAGCTGGAACTGGTCGCCGATCTTCGGCGAGATCTCCTTGTTCAGCACGATGAGCGCGGAGTTGATGGCCTTGCGTCCCCTTTCCCACGCGGCTTGCGCCTGCTTTTTGTCGGACGCCTTGGCCACGTCCCCGATATCCAAGGCCGCCTCGTTGATGTACCACCGCGTCAGGAAGAGCACGTTGCCAGGGCCGTTGTTCTCTGAGGCCATCATGCCGTTCGCCAGGAGGCCCATGGCCCGCAGGTTGAATTGGGCGTCGTCCGCCGCCTGGACCGCCCCGTCGCCGCGGTCGATGGCCCCCTTCAGCCTGCGGAAGGCCTCGACGCCCACGTTGATCCGCGTGGCGTACTTGCCGTAGTTCTCGTAGCGCTGCTGCACGCGCGTGAAGGGCACGGCCCCGCCGTCGGGGATCTCGCTCGTCGCATCCACCAGGAACGGCGGCGCCCGGCCGTACTTGAAGTAAAAATCTTGTCCAAACACGACGTTCCCGTTCATGGGGTCGCGGCTCGGCGACGCGTCGGGGTTCGCCAGCATGCCCTTGGTCTCGACGAGGTCGCCGGGGCCGAGGGCGCGCGCTAATGTCGGCGCGAGCGACGTGAGCGCTGCGGCGGCGCCGGTGGCCACGCCTCTCCGTGTGATGGCCGGTTTCAGGGCGGCCGCCAGCGTTGCGCAGAGGAGTACGCGTCGCATGACTGCTGTGGAGGGGTTTATTGACTGTAAGCTCTTTTGCGTGACACGATACGACAGGCTGGCTGTGGTGCAAGGCTGCTGACAGACAGGCTGAGGTGTGTGGAGTGCGTGTGTCGATTTGACTTGAAAAACCCGTCCAACTGATCCGTTTCCCGGACCCCCCGCACTAGTCCTAGCACCGTAACAAAAACCCCTCGTGAAATACAAACACAATACCACATTAGTCGTCTTCGAAATACCCGACCTGCTCGAGGATCGCGTCGTTGATATCGTGCGCGTTGTCGTAGGTCGAAGCCATAGATAGCAGGAAAAAGAGAGCCTCGTGCCTCGCGAGCGACAAGCCGAGCGCGCTTCCGAGGCGCCGGTGGAACTTCCGGTCAAGGTGCAACGAAGACGACGCGTTTGGCCCCTCGCCGACGCAGTGTTCCAGGCGAAGAATCTTCGTCGACGCGTCTAGCTCCACGCACCACTGGACAAGACCACGAGACGCGTCGTAGACGATGCGCAGCCTGCTGCCCGAGGGCTCCAGCGCCAGAACGGACTCGACGCGTTGCTCGTCCCGCGCCAACAAGATGTCACGTGGCGCCTCGCAGCGGACGCGGCGCGATAGAGCTTTGGCTAAATCCGGCGACAGTTCTCCATACGGGTCGCGTGCAAGCTGCGTGCGCAGCCGGACCGTGTCGGCCCGCCGCGCTGCCTCGCGTGCGATCTCATCCAGAACTTCTTCCTCGAATGCATCACCTTCAGTCGTGTACCGCGCAGCAATGTCGCCGACGTCTCGCGCGAGCCGCAGCCGCCACGGGAGGTGCGCGCGACGCCTTGCATTTTTACGCTGCAATGCGTGGTGCAGCGCGCGGCGGTGGCGTACTCGCAAGGTCATCTCTCTCTAGCTGCCGATAATCAGTGGAGTGAGAGCAAAGTCTGCAGGACCAACAATGCCAGCACAGCAGTGCTTCGCAATGATTCTACACACAAGCTGTCTCAGCACATGCAATGCCGTTCTCTGCTCAAACGCTGAGCTCGCAAGAGGTACTGGCACTGGCGGATGGCTTTTGCTTGGGCCAAAAAAGCCTTAAATGGCGGGTTTTCTCGTGCGGGTTTATCAAAGCGAAAACGACGCGTCCGCGCCATCGCTCCCCGCGCCGGGCAGCCCGGCGCACGCGCGGGCAACGCTCCGGGCCCGCGCTTCAACTGGTCGGGTTGTCGCTGAGCCCAGACTGCTTGCTTGAACTGCGTAGAACGTAAAGAGCAGAGGCTGCCCTTCCGTGCGCACGCGCCGCGGAGCCGCGCGGCAGCAGCCACTTGAACCGCGGACCGCTGTTCTACAGCGACCCAGGCCCGCCCCGGGAGGACCGGCATGGCGCCCCGCGTGCGCGACGTGCACGCGCCCCAGGGCCCGCTCGGCTTGATCTTCGCCCCTGATTCCACCCAGCTCTCCAAGGTGAGAGAAGCATCACCATTATTTGGGACGGTGGAAACGGGCTGGACGCTCGTCGGCATCGACCGGGAAGACGTGAGCCACATGGACGGCACGCAGGTGACGCGCTTGCTGAAGATGCGGTCGCACAACCCGCAGGGGCGCGACCTGGAGTTTCTGGTGGAGGAGGTCATAAAGCCCGCACCCGCGGTCAAGGAGCCGCCGAGGGTGACGGTGCATTCTCCGGTCATGGACCTGTACGCGGTGTTGTGGTCCATTGATGTCCTGATCCAGTGCTTGCTGTTCCACAAGCCCCGGGGGGTCGGTATTTATGTGGCCTGGATGCTCATAGTGTTTAGTGCCCTCACGACCTGCGCGCACGCCTTCCACCTGGACGGGAGAAGGAATGTCCTCGTGGTGGCTCTGGCGTTGCGTTTAGTGGACCTGTTCCTCCGTCTCCCCATGTCCTGGGACTCGGAGTGGTGGGCCATCCAGACGGACGCCGCGCTACTGCTCCGGCTCTTAACGGGCGCGACGGCGGGGCGCACCATCCAATTGCAAATGGCCATGTTCTATGTGGCCGCCGGGTTCTGGAAGCTGAACACGTCCTTTTTGGACGGGGCGTCGTCCTGCGCTTCTATTTTCGGCGTGCAGACGGCGGCGCGCGCCGCGCTCATGCTCGGTCAGACGCCGGCCGGCGTTTTGGAATGGGAAGCGGTGCTGGGACCTCTAGCGCAGCAGTGGACGCCCTACCTGATCATCGCGGTGGAGTTCTTTATAGGTATCGGCCTCCTCTTGAAACCGAATGTGGGTGTAAGAGTCGCGGTCGTGTTCCACGCGGTCAACGCCTGGGTCCCGCCGCGGCCGAACAACATCGCGAGCTTCAGCCTAGTGTGTTTAGTACGACTGGTGACCTTTGCGCCGAAGGCCGCCGCGGACGCGCTGCACGGCGCCATGCGCGGCCACTCGCTGCTTATCTGTTCATTGGTGGCGGCGTTCCTGGCCGGCGCAGTCCAACAGGCCAAGACGCGGGACCCCCAGATGCTCGCGGCCGTGGCCCACATGCTCTTGGCGCCCGTCGTCCTCCTAGCGTGTCGGGGCACGTTCCCGGGCGGCGGCCGGCGCAAGTTCGCTCCGTCGAAAACGAGGACGCGGTTCTTGGTCGTGGCCGGCCTCTACTGCTGCACGCCCCTCTTGGGCGTGCTGGAGCTGGGTTCTCCGAACATGTACGCCAATTTGAGAAATAGAGGCGGCTCGAACCACCTCGTCGCGCCGACGGGTCTGCTGTTCAAGACGGGGCTCCTGGGTGCGGAACGGATTACGGTCCTCAAGACCACATCCCAACACATCTTAGATTACTACCCGGGCGACTGCACCGAAGAGTTGGACCCCAAGGAGAACCGGCAGCGCCTCTTCGATAGTTTGGCCATGCGGCCCTTCTTCAACTACGCCCTCAAGCGGGTCTTCGTGAGCTTCTGCTACACCAAGAACACGTGGCGCCCCTTCGAGGTGCCCGCGCTCGAGCTACGGCGCATGCTCGGGGAGATGCGCCGGGCCGGGGAGGGCGCGACCTTGACGTATAGGCACAACGACAAGATGATCCAGGTCGGCTACGACGCTTCGGGGAACCGGGTGAAGTGCAGCGGCTGCGGGGAGGACGACGCCGCCACGCAAAACCCGTTACCCTACGCGCTCGAGAAGCTGCTGGTCTATCTGCCGTACCCCCTCCTCAGCGACGGCAACGCCGAGCTGCCCTGCGTCGGGCCCTAATTCTCTTACACTTTCCCCTCCGCCGCGCGGTGACAGCCAACCACCCCCTGACCACCGCTGTTATAACTGGAATTAATCTAACTAGATACCCAGCGCACGCCCGGTTCCTGATTGTGGGCCCCCGGGGTCGGTGGCGTCGGGCTAGTAGCTTCCGGGCTAGGGAGTGCTAGGGATTTCTCATAAAACCCGTACTTAAAACCGCGCATGAAGCCACATTTCTGCGTTGCAGTGCCGCCGTTTGCTGATAATCGCTGCGCCGGTCACCTCTCCGCCACCGCATTGCACACGAGGTGATCTCTCCAACGAGCCGTGCAAAAATCTCATCGGCGGAGACAGCCCCGCAGCCGAGAGCAGCACATCTGCTGTACGCAGCGTCAGAGACCTGCAAACGCGTCACCACGCGCCGCCGTAGCCGCAAGTTGTCAGCACAGCACCGCCGTAGGCGCAAGTTGTCAGCACCATGATTCGACGACGACGCGTGGCCGCGGCGCTGCTCCTCGCCGCGTCGACGGCCCTGACGCCGCCGCCGGCGCGCCAAACCCATACGAGGCTGCGCGCGGTCGACCTGGAGGGCACCATTCCCGCCTGTAACATCCGGAACTTCGCCATAATCGCGCACATCGACCACGGCAAGTCCACGCTGGCCGACCGCATGCTCGAGCTGACGAAGACGGTCGCCGGACGCGACATGCAGGCGCAGCTCTTGGACTCCATGGACCTGGAGCGGGAGCGCGGCATCACGATCAAGCTGAACGCGGCGCGCATGGCGTACGAGAAGGACGGCCAGGCCTACATCCTGAATCTTATCGATACGCCCGGGCACGTGGACTTCTCCTACGAAGTCTCTCGGAGTTTGGCCGCGTGCGAAGGTGTTTTATTGGTCGTGGACGCCGCGCAGGGCGTCCAGGCCCAGACCCTGGCCAATTGCTACCTCGCGCTCGAGAACGACTTGGAAATCATCCCCGTGCTGAACAAGGTGGACCTGCCGGCCGCGGAGCCGGAACGCGTCGCGGAGGAGATCGAATCCACGATCGGTCTAGATTGCACGGACGCCATCTTGTGTTCGGCCAAGTCCGGCTTGGGTATCGACGACGTCATGCGCGCGGTCGTGGAACGGATCCCCGCACCGGAAGACAAGCAAGCAACCCCGACGCAGTGCCTCATCTTCGATTCCAAGTTCGACGCGTACCAGGGCGTCGTGACCTTCATACGCGTGGTCGAAGGGAGCATCGCGAAGGGCGATCGCGTGAAGTTCCTCGCGACGGGCAAGACCCACGAGATCACGGAGATCGGGGTCATGGTGCCCGAGCGCACGCCCGTCCTGGGGCGGAGCCTCAAGCCGGGCGAGGTCGGGTACTTCGTGGCCGGCATCAAGAGCGTGGACGACGCGCGCGTCGGCGACACCGTGACCGTGGTCAAGTCGCCGACGCATGGCGTGCCGGAGGGCGAGGCGGTCGCCCTACCGGGCTACGCGGAAGCGACGCCCATGGTCTTCGCGGGCATGTTCCCCGTGGACGCCGACGACTTGAACAATCTGCGGGACGCGTTGGGCAAGTTGAAGTTGAATGACGCGGCGCTCAAGTACGAGAACGAGAACAGCCCGGCCATGGGCTTTGGCTTCCGGTGCGGCTTCCTGGGCTTACTGCACATGGAGATCGTGCAGGAGCGGTTGGAAAGGGAGTACGACATCGACCTCATTATTACCGCGCCGTCCGTAGTGTATAAAGTGGTGCCCAAGCAGGCGAACTCCGAGGAGATCGTGCGGAAGCTGGAGGGCGGCGAAGTCCTGAGCGAGGGCCTGATCCAGGACGCGGACGACGAGGACATACCGACGGTGCTGGTCGTGGACAACCCGTCGCGCATGCCGGACAAGGACCGGCAGCAGCATACGCTGGAGCCTTATGTGCGCTTGGAGGTCATCGCGCCGACCGAGTACACTGGAAGTTTAATGGACTTGGCCAACGAGCGGCGGGGCGAACTGGTGGACATGAAGTACTTGACACCTACGAGAACGACAATCACCTACCAGATGCCTTTAGCGGAAGTTATTACGGACTTCTTCGACCAAATCAAGTCCCGGACAAAAGGCTTCGCGAGCATGGAGTATACGCTGAGCGGCTATCGCGAGTCGCCCTTGGTGCGCCTGGACGTGATGATCAACAAGGAGCTGGCGGCGCCCCTTTCGACCGTGGTACATGAGGATGATGCCCAGTCCTCGGGAAAGGTTCTCGTTAGAAAGCTCAAAGAGTTTATTCCGCGCCAGATGTTCAAGGTCCCGATCCAGGCCTGCGTCGGCGCGAACATCGTGGCCTCGGTGCAGATCTCGGCCTTCAAGAAGGACGTTTTAGCCAAGTGCTATGGGGGCGACATCTCGCGCAAGAAGAAGCTGCTGCAGAAGCAGGCCAAGGGCAAGAAGCGGATGAAAGCCATGGGCAAAGTGACTGTCCCGCAAGAGGCATTTATGGCAGTCTTGAACCTGCGAGACAGTGGGGGAGATTAATATTGAAACTTATTTGGCGTCTGCGGCGATGGCGTGCTGCGTGTACACGCCCGTCGCGGCGGGCCTACGTGTCTAGTACTCCTTCTTCTCCTCGGCGAGGCGGCGCGCCTTGCCGAATTTGACTGGGGCCGGGTCAGAATTACTAGCAGTACTTAAAAGTGCACGCTCTTCTTCGTGCCCGTGTCGATGGTCTCCGGGTTCCGGGTGTCGGGCGCGAAGTGCGACTGCTGCATCGCGCCGGGCTGGGGCAGCTGGACCTCGTCCAGGAGGCCCTGACTGGAGTTCGTGGCCAGAGCCCACTTCGCCCGCAAGGTGGAGGCCGCCTTCTTCGCCCGCTTGACCTGGGTCTCCGCGTGCTGGCGCGTCCAGTCGAGCTTCGCTCGCAACTCCAAGTACCGCCGGTCCATCAGTTTCAATTGATCTTCTAAAATCTTGGACCCCTCTTTGAGCTCCAGGACGAACTTCTCGCGCGCGTTGTTGCGCCGGGCCAGGGTGCGAGAACGTAATTTATTCGTGTCCAGGTCCTTCTCCGCTCTTCTAAGAGCGTCCGTGACTTGCGCTTTCGCTCCGACTTCATGTTTCAAATGGACCATGAGCTTCTCGACGTGGTCCGATAACGCGGCGACCTTCTTACCGGTCAGCTTCGCGTCCCCCTCGGCCCGCTGCCGGGCGTCCTTCTCGGCCTTCCCCCGAGCTAACAACTCCGTGGCCTTGTGCTTCAAAGCGCGCACGTCGTCCTGGGACGCCAAGGCGCCCCGTAACTCCGCCCGTAGTGACATCTTCTCGTCGTCCGAGTGGCGCAGCTTCCCCCGCAGTTTAGCGATCTCCCCCTCCAAGTTCTTGATGGCGGCCGCAACGGCCTCGTTCCCCTCGGGCGTCACCGTGGCCTCCGTGGCTTCTTCGGTGGGCTCCTCTGCGACAACACTCTTTTTAGAAGCGAACTTGGCCTGCCGGCCCTCCAGTTTTAAAGACCGCTCCCGGAGCTCGACCAATTGAAGCGTAGTCACGTTCTTGTACGCGTCCGCCGTCTTCTCGCCCTTGGTCACCCTTCCCACCAGGTACTTCTTCGTCGCCTCGGCGTCCGCGATCAACGCATCCCGCGCCTCCGTTACTTTAGATAGCGTCTCCCCCAGCAGCCGGTTCTTCTCGCCCTCACCTACCACCTTCGAAGACAGATCGTAGATCTCGTCCTGCAGCTGCACGGTGGAAAAGTCGTGGCGCGCGACGCGGGCGGCCTTGCGGTCCGCTTCCTTACTCGCGACCCTTTCCAATTGAGCTCTTAACTCCTCGTTCTCCTCCTGGAAGGCCTCGAGCTGCCGCCGCAACTGACGCGTCATGCGCGCGTCGTCGTCGAAGCCGCCGTCCCGCGTGCCCGGCGGGCTCTGGCGCGACATGGGCCGGCCGTACGCGTCCGTCGGGGCCTCGCCGGCCGTGTTGCCCCGGTCCCGGCCCACGGCCTGCCCCGGCCGACTGCGCTCGCCGCCCCGACTACTGCCGCCGCCCATGCTCCCGTCGTCGGCGCGCGGGTCCGGCACCGCCGGCTCGGCGCCCTCGAACTCGTCGCCGTAATCCTCCTCGTCGCCCTGGCTCTCGTCGTCGGCATTTGGGTCGCCCGCGAAGACGCCGTCGTACTTGGCCGCGAAGTCCTCCTCGTACGGCTCGGCCATGGTCGCCGCGTTCGCTGCTCGCGGCCGGGCTGCTCTTCTAGCTAATGAGTGCTTCCCTGGCGGGGCAGCTGTTGGAGTAGCAGCAGCGACGCGTGCGCTCGAGTCTCCACGACGGTCAAGCGCTATGCGCGCAGGCTGGGGAAGCGTCGCGGGGGAGCGCCGGGACGAGCGCCGAGGCTGAAGCCCAAGCTGGCGTTAGGCTAGTAACCCGTAGTATGCGAGTGCCCCCCCGATCTTCCCATTAGACCTGGGTAGCGTGAATAGAGAGTTGGTGGCATCGATACCACGGGTGGGCGGATTTTGACAGCTTGCGGCCGGGTTTTTCCACTGTGCGCGGACGATATCACTGGGCAGCCTGCGGCGGCTGCCGACGGCGAGCAAGGATGCACCAGCTGAGCTATTGGCTGCTGCTGCTGCTGGCAATAGCTCATGCCGACGACGACGACGACAAGTGCGGCGGCACCTACACCCTCAGCGCAGCGGAAAGCATCCGCCTGGCGGCCGCGGCGCTCGGCGCCGCGTCGCCCTACGCGCTCGCGTCCCAACCAATAGACGACTGCGCGCGGCCGGGCGACGCGCTGCTCAGGGTGGGCGCGGCCCCCGTGTTCGACGGCACGCTGCAGGAGGCCGTGGAGGCGTGGGCCGCCGGGGGCGTCGCGGGGGAGCTCGCGTTTCCTTTGGCAGACGACGGCGCGGTGCGGGGCTACGCGCTCGTGCGGTTCGTGGACGCGGGGCAGGAGACATCGTGGACGCGGGGCGCGGCGGGTCTTGGGGAGGAGGCGGACGACCCCGGGGCGGAGGCCGCCGCTTTGCGCGAGGAGGCGAGCATGCGCGCGCTCCAGGCGGAGGCCGAGCGCGCCGCGTTCCGGGCGGAGGAGGACGCGGCGGAGCAGAAGGCGGTCGCGGCGCACGCGGCCAAGGTGAACGCCCTGCGCCAGGAGGCCATGAAGGCGCGGGACGCGAAGGAAGCCGAGAAGAGGCGCAGGGACCTGGAACTCATTGAAAAGGAGGAGGTGGCGCGCGCGCTCCAAGCGGAGGAGGACCGCAAGGAGCGGGACGCGGCCCGGGTGGAGCAGCAGAAGCGGCGGGAAGCGGAGATCCTCGTGCTTGAGAAGCAGAAGAAGGCGCGCGAGAAGGAGGAGCGGCGGGTGAAGCGCCTGGCGGAAGCGGAGGCGGCGGCTGCCAAGGTCTGGGGGAACCGCCTCGCGAAGTTCGAGGTCTGGGCTTCTGAAGGGTGGACGGACAAAGACTCGACTCCAAGTTTTGAATTCCTACCAATGGAGTTCGGGGAGGCCAAGGGGCCGCTGGGCATGACCTTTGGGGCCGGCAAAGGTGTGGACAAGGTCCTGGTCACGCACGTCGACGGCGGGAAGCGGGCGGCTCGCCAGGGCGTCAAGTACGGCGACGAGGTGGTCGAGTTGCGGTGGCTGCAGCGGAACGACGACGGCGTGCGCAGCGAGGTCGTGGTGAACACGACGCTTGTCAAGCCGGAGAAGGTGACGCAATTTGTGGTCGAGGCCATCAAAAAGCGCTGGTGGCCTTTGACCTTTGTCGTGTTTAGGGCCCACCACCTCGACATTGTGTCGGACGACGCGGCGTTGTTCGTGGCCGTGGACGCGCCCCGAGTGTTACAGGGCGACCAGGGCCCGGTGACCGTCGCGGCGTGGGCTCTGCAACCGGCAAGTGATGAGGTGGACCTGGTCCTGGCCGACCCCCTAGATGGGTGCGCCGGGACGCTGCTGCCCGAACCGGAACGCGTGGTGCTCGGCGCACCGCCCGCGAACCGGCGGCGCTTCGTGCTCACGAAGCGGGGCGGGTGCTCCTTCGTGGACAAGGCCCGGGCGCTGCAAGCCGTGAGCGGCGTTGATGGTGTATTACTTTACAACACGGAGGACGAGCCCGTGAAGATGCCGGCCGGCGGCGCACCCACCGAGGACATACGCGTGGTGGTCGCGATGGTCGGTAGTAATAAGGGAAGTCGCCTCGAAACCGCGTTGCGGTGGCCCGACCGCGCGCCCGTCACCCTGTCCTTATCAAGCGCCATAACTCAGGGTGGGGCGCCGCACGCTCCCAACCGCGACGTCGAGGACGAGGACGCCGCACCAGTAAATGGTAATGTGACCTTCCAGTGCGGCCGCGACATCATTGAAACGCGCTTCCGCCAGGCGGCGTTCGGGCCGCTCCTGCCCCCGGGCGCGCCGTTGAGCGTCGCGTTCGCCGTGCCGCCGAATTTATGCGCCCTGGCCGGCGTCGAGCGGCGGCTCACGGGCTTGGCGGCGATCGTCCAGCGGGGGGGCGGCTGCGGTTTCCTGGAGAAGGCGCGCGTGGCGGAGAAGCTGCAGGCGCGGGCCCTTATCGTCGTGAACGGCGACGAGGACCCCATCACGATGACGCTGCCGGACCCGGAGGCGCGCGCGGCCGTCGCGGCCCTCATGGTCGGTTCTAATGCGGGCCGCGAGCTCGCAGCGATGGCGGCGGGCGCGTGCGGCCGGGCCGGGGGCGTCCTCGCGCGGCTGTCGTACGACGCGCCCGAAGGGTAGCGCGGCTGTTAATGATACTGTGTTTCTTTTCTTTGTCCGGATGAACTTCCGGATGCGTCCGCGTCTTGGCTGATCAATTCGGGTTTCTTAAGCACACCCTCGCGGCGTCTCTCGCGGCCTTGCAGACGGCACAGCTGCATCGCACCCATTGCAGCGCACCGATTCGCGCGCACGGCCGCCGCTCACTTCCAGCGGACAACGCTGCTACTGCGTGCGAGCTGCAGGGACCACCCGCAAGAGTGGCAACCCGGCGCTCTCGAGCAAACGTCCTCCAAAAGAGCACAGCGTAGCCATAGCCATGGACGACACACCGCTCCCGACGCATTGGTTGCACGCCGCGTACTCCGGCGCCGACGCACAGACGCTCCTCGCCGCGCGGAAGGCCGAGGTCGCCGCCCTCCTCTTGGGCGGGGACGGGAAACGCGGCGTGCGGGACGCCTGCGCGCACGGCGACCAGGCCTACGTCGCGCGGGCCTGCGGCACGCTCAAGTCGCTGGGCGACCTGCACGCGCCCATCGCGGCCGCGGACCGGTGCGCCTGGGCGCGCGCGTGTATTGATGGAGCGAACGACCCCCGGGCGCCCGTGGCGTCGGCGGAGCGGCTCTACGACATCGCCGGGTGGCTGCTGACGGCGCCGACGGCGGGCGCCGAGGTCGAGCTAAGAAGGGTAGAGGGCCTCCCGAGCTTCGCCGACACGCTACGGCGGACGCTCGCCGCGCTGGACGCGCCCCTGGACGTGGCAAATAGGGAGCGGCTCTCGGCCCGGCGCCGCGCGCTGGGCGGCCTTGCGTGCGCGCAGCGGCGGCTGAGCACGTGGGGCGATGCAAACGTCGTCCGGGTCTGCGATGAATTGGAAGCGACGGTGACCGAGCTCGGCCAGAAGGCCCACGACGCCCTGGCCGCTTTGCTCGCGCTCAAGGTCGCCGCGCCGACGCCGACCCTGGAGAGCCCGCTCCCGCCGGGCGCGTGCGAGCGGTGGTGCGCGCGGTGGGAGGAGTGGTCCCGCGACGGCGGCAGCGTGGAGGCGGACGCGGTGTGGCTCACTTTATTATGCCGGGCGCGCAAGGACCCGGCGCAGGCGCATGTATTAAGGCGGCCCGCGGTCGCGACGAAGATCGTCGCCGAACTCATCCGGGCCGCGCAGGCGGGCGTCGGCGCGGCCCGGGGCGCAACGCCGCGCTACGCCCGGGCCGCGGCGGGCCGCTACCGCTGGCTCGCGTACGCGGGCGGCGACGCGCCGGCGGAGCGGTGTCTGCGGAAGCTCGCAAAGCTGGCGCTGTACCTCGTTTTCAGCGACGACGTCGGGTTGGAGCCCCTGGCCCGCGTCTGCGCGACGTTACGGCCGCTCTACCACCCGAGCAACTCGGGCGCGTGGACGAGCCGCTTGGCCTTACTGCTGAGCGAGTTAAGTAGAGAGGCGGCCAAGGGCGCGGCGCGAAAGCGCGCCCAACTCTTGTTGCCCGCGTCGTCGCGGGGCGTGAACGGCTGTATTTTTGAAGGATCCATCCCATCTCTAGAAACGACCCAAGAGCTCGCGCAGTTGTTAGTCCCGCTGGCGCGCGCGGCTTTATACGCGCGGCACGAGTCCATGGTCCTCGCGGCCATCGGCACGCTGCAGAACCTGAGCGAGGCGGCGCCCCACGTCGTCGCCGACGGCATCGTGCCCGCGCTAGGCGCCGCGCTCGAGGAGGGCAGTGTCTTGTGGGCGCACCAGGCGCCGGCGGCATTGCGGTGCCTCGCGGCGCTAGTGCGGCCGCTCTTCTTGAGGCGAAGGTTCTTGGAAAATGTGGAGCTCCACGTGAACGACTCCGAGCGGTTCTGTCGGGAGGCGTTTTTTGATGGAAAACCGCAGCCGGGCGCGCGGGCCGACGGGCGCATTGTTACGAGTGAACCCGCGGACAGTGCGGACCCGCCGTTGGCCTACTTGCTCCCGAACCTGCTCCAGGCGGCCTTGGATGCGGTCGACCCGAACGACGACGCCAAGACGCGATGCGCTTTACTGTTCGTGGACTGTTGTTTGAGGTGGCTGCCGCTGCGGGGGGACGACGACAAAGCGATGGAAAATGGTGTCTTAGACGACGTGGCGCTGCGCCTGGGCCGGGACTGGGCGCCGCGGTTCCTCGACAAGGTCTTCGCGGTCGTGGACGCGCACGACGAGCGCGCGCACGTCCCGAACCAAGGCGCGGGCCGGCGCCACAACACGGTCCTGAACCAGCGCGAGGACGCCAGCGCCGGGTTGCTGCGGGTCGTGTCGAGGCGCCTCCTCGCTCGGATGGCGCCCCAGCTCCGAGCGGCGTCCCAGCGGCGCGTCGGCGAGTACGCCCTTTCTGCAGAGAGCGTGGCCGCAAAGGACGCCGCCGGCCTGTGCGCCGCGAGTGTGGACTGCGACCCGCATGTGTTGACGGGCGCCACCCAACGGTTGGTGGATACGCTCTTCGAGCGGTGCTTAGAGGCATTAAGAGACGGCGACCGCATGCGCGCCGCGCTGGCGGCGCGGTGCGTGGGCGGTATTTGTAGAAGGCTGGCTCCAATAGAGGTCGCGCGGAGACTGGAGGACATCGATGCTATATTGGATATGAGTCTAGGGCACGGCGATAAAATTGTCAGGCGGTGCGGCCGCAAATTGTTACGGGACGCGCTGCGCGGCCTGGTCGAGACGCGGTGTTCGACGAGCGGCGTCGATGCGTGGCCCGCGAGCGGGTTCGGGGAGCTGCCGGAGCGCACTAGTGTGATGTGGCGCGGGCCGCCCGAGGGCGAGGATTTAGTTCGGACCTCGGCGGCCGTCGCGGCCTTGATTAGGAGAAGGGCCCAGGAACCGCTCCAGAAATTAATACATGAAGGGGGCAACCGCCGCGCGTGGCTGGACGGTTTGCGCCAGTTCGCGCGGGGCGCGCGCGGCGCGGCGGCGGCGCTACGAGACGGCACCGAGGCACCGGAAGAGTTTAGAGATGCCGCGTCGCCGCTCGTCATGCAGGCGCGCGGGATCAAGGCCGTCACGAGTGCGTTGGGGGACGGCTCGCGGGTCGTGCTGCTGGAGCTGTTAGGGGAGGCTTTAGTCGTCATGGCGTCAAATGAGACTTTGGCGAATGACGCCAAAGTTTTGAGAGCCGCAGCAAAAGCGGCTCGAGTCCTCCTCTGCCTGAGAAGGAGCGCGCACATGGGCCAGAGCGCGCAGCACTTAGCCAGTGTCAGGGCCTGGCGGCGGCACGGGACCACCGACGTCATGGCAGATTATGAATTGAGCCTCGTACAGAGCGACACGGAGAGGATGGAACGGTTATATGCGAGGCGAGGCTACGACGACGCCGCGGAGCGGGCCACGGCGCACCACCTCACGTGGTGCCTGCGGAACGCGCGGCACGACGCGCAAGTCTTGAAGGCGGGTGGACGCGCAGCAGAAGCCCACGACCGGGTGATCGGCGCGTTGGTAAGGTTGACGGCGCACGACTACGCCGATGTTAGATCGGCGTGCAGCGAAGCCATTGAATGGTGCTGGTTCTACTACGCGTGGGCTCTGAAGCCGCGGCTCGCGCCGGCGCTGCGGGAGCTGAGCGGCGAGAAGGGCGCGTTGTTCGCCTATGAGTACGCCGGCCCCTGGCCGGCTTCAAAACGGTCGTCCGAGCTGTTCGCGGCCGTGGCGTTTGCGGGGTCGCGGCGCGCGCTGCGGCACGTCGCCGGCGACCCCGAGCTGGGGGAGCTCGTGGTCCGGGCGGTCTGCCGGAAGGAGCGGGGTGACCTGGAAGAGATCGACGACGACAAGAAGGACGACGTCGCGGCGCGCTTTGATGGGTTGTGGCTGTGGTACGCGCTGCGGTACTCCATCCGGCCATCACATGTCGAGGAGCTCATTGTGTTAGCGCGGAGCAGCGCCCAGGACCCCGCGCTGCACTGGCGGCACCGGCTGGTGGCGGACGTCGCGCTGGGCCACGCCCTGGCGTCGCGGGGGGACGACGATCCGGGGGAGGACGAGAGCTGGCGGTATATTGCAACGGGCGCGACGGACGCGCGGGACGCGCCGACGCAGCGGGCGCGCCTCGCCATCGCTATGCGCTTCGCGGACCGGGCCGCGCGGGCCGGCACGCCGCTGGCGCCGCTGGCGCTGCTCCGGCGCGTGTTCACCGAGGTCGGCGCGGCGGCGGAGCCCCTGCACGGGTTGCTGGACGCGTTGTGCCGGGAGCACCGGCGCGAGCGCGCGCGCGGCGACGAGGCCGCGGGCGCCGTGCGCGACTCGCCCATCGTCGAGGCCTTGTTGAAGCAAGCGCGGCACTCCGAGGGCAGTCGCATCTTCCCCAAGGCCACGGCGCCCTACGCGTCGCGCGGCTTCCGCTCTCGCCACGCGCGCTTCGTGAAGCGCCTGTGCCT
>Ga0114994_10001425_pt1 | contig 17167 bp, 12 predicted proteins | sample ArcticOcean_MG_C_9_FD_87043 | JGI IMG/M metagenome (GOLD analysis project Ga0114994, IMG submission 87043) | Marine microbial communities from western Arctic Ocean - ArcticOcean_MG_CB2_152 | ecosystem: Environmental > Aquatic > Marine > Oceanic | place: Arctic Ocean: Canada Basin | collected...
AGGTGGTCGCCGCGGCTCCTCAGACGACGTCGAGCGCCTTCGGGCGGTCCAGCGGAGCTCCTTCCAGCCACACGAGGGTTTCCCCCTCCGAGTTGTACTTGCCGTCGCCGTCCATGTCCACCAAGCGGAGAACACGAGCATCCGTAGTCACCCATATCTCGCCGTCCTTGGCTCTAATGTCCGCCCCGGCAATGTCGCCAATCACGGGATGTAACGATGGATCCCAAACTAGCTCTGTGTCCGTGAGCGGAATCTGGCCGCCCCCCTTCATGCGGAACACGCCCTTGCTGGCCGGCATAAAGTTGGCATCTACGTAGACCACGTCGGGGCCGTCCATGGCGGCCGACACAGGAATGCCCAAGGGCGGTATGCCAGCGATCTTCGCATAGATGCAGAACTCGTTGCCAGTCCCCTCGGCATCCACACAGTCGACAGGATGCGACGTTTCCACGCTTCCGCTCTTGTCCTTGTCCTCGGCGCGCCAGACAAAACCTTCTTTGTTCTCGTTCTGGTCGTAGATGTACGCCACGTCGCCCTGAAACTCCATCGAAAACGGAACCGAGGGGCTAAACTCCAGCCACTTGGTCGCCTCGCCCGCTTCGTTGGCGTCGCCGTCGCTGTTCAGGTCCTTGGTCGCGTACACGACATCAGCTTCCTCGCCAAGTTCATTCCCGGCGTTCAAAATATAGACGGCCTCCTCGCCGTCCCACACGCTCATAGGTATCGGAAGCGGAAAGCCTTCCGCGTTGGCGGCGGCGGAGAACCAGACCTTGACGTCGTCCGCAACGCCATCGTCGTCCGTGTCTTTGAGCTTGTACACGGCGTCGGTTCTCATTTCGCCCGCGCACACGTAGCCGTCCCGGCCCTTTTGTACGCACTTGATTCTATTGCTCTTCTCGGGGTCACTCCAGAAAATAGAAGTGGAGACCGTGCACTCAGACTCGCACTCGCCGCGCGATAAAAGGAGCTGCTCCGTGCCCCAGTCCGAGACGTACACGTTGAGCGGCTCGGGCGGCACGTAGCTGCCCATGCGGGGCTGGCGGCCGCCGACGCGGTTCTGCAACTTGGCCTCGATGGCGCCCGCGGACTTGCCGCGGAGGGACCGCGGCGAGGGGTCGGGCTTGTTGTCCTCAAGGACGGCCGCCACCGCGACGGGCTTGTCCTCGACGGCCGTCGCCGCGACGGCAGCGAGCGCCAGGATGAGCTTGGTCGTATTCATCTTCCAAGCTGGCCTGCGACGAGAGTAGTGAACTCGTGCCGCGCGGCGCGGCGGCGGTATAACGGGGCCAGTGCAGGCGCGAGCGGCGGATGGGGTGGTTTCATGGTGCAAGCCAAAACTCGATTTTTGCTCGACGCGCGTCGCGATTCGCCGGTTAATTTACACTACGGAGTACGAATACGTTTGAGACGCGGCGCGGCGCCTATTTGTGTAAATTCGAGCTAGTCGCGCGGTGTACACAGCGGCGCGTGGTAGCCAGTCCAGCTCCTTCAGTCTGCACGCTCACTTCGGCCCCGGGACCGGAGCAAGTCTTCGAATACGCAACTTACACAATAGAGGCGAAGACAACAGGTCGTCACACAAGCCCAGGCCGCGACCACTCCGGCGTCGCGACTTCCGCGACGATCGACGGCGGCTCCGGGCACTCGTCGTCGTCCGTCGTCGCAGAGGCGCTGTAGCGGAAGCGCACGTCGCCGGCGCAGCGCCGCGCGCAGTCGGCAACCACATAGCCGCCCAAGGCGGCCGCAACCAAAGCGAACACAGAAAGGCCAAGCGACGCGGCCCCACAGGGCGCGTCGACGAGGCGCATGGCCACGTGCGCCATGGCCGTCAGGGCCAGGGCGACCGCGATCGGCTTCGGCTGCTGCTCCGCGGAGTTGCGCAACGACGCCGTGTTCGCGAAGCAGCGAGATGCGCCGAGCAGCCAGAGCAAAGCACAAACGATGAGGTTCGTGATGGGCCAGTTGACGTTCGGGATCAACCACAGGACCCGTCCCGCGGACCGGTTCATCAGGAGGTGGAACTGCAACAGATATAGTTCCAGCGACCGCGCCCCGAGCCATTCTAACGGCACGGAGACGCGGTTCCGAAGGTACGGCGTCGCGTTCCGGAGGACGGCGTACAGCGGCACCCACAGCGTGCCCACGTAGGGCGCCACGTCTCGATATTGCATGGCCGTCGGGTTGGCCGCCCAGGCCCAGGCGCCGAGCGCGAAGAGGGCGGTGGCCACCGTGAGGATGAGGCCGCGCGAGGACGACACCAAGCGCCAGCCCGCGACCGTGAGCGGCATGAGGGTTGCTGCTAAAGCGCCGAACCACGACGAGAGGTAGTCCATCCTCGTCCGGAACCAGAAGTACTCCTCGAAGCCCTCTCCAAACAAGTAGAGTAAGAGGGGCTTTACAATAACGTGGTAGAGGCCGAACTCCTACAGCACCGACGTGAGCACGAGGTAGAACGTCAACGCGAACACAATGCGCAAAAGCGACCCGGGCGCCTCGTTCTTCAGGACCGCCTTAGAAAAGCCGAAGGACGCAAAACACAGCACGAAGTGCACCGTGTGCAGCGCCACCACGTAGTAGGCGATCCACTTCGTGCCCGTCGCCAGACTCAGGAATACGACAAAAAAGTTGATCCGCCACAACATTTTGAGGAACCGCCCCATTGAAAAGTCGTCCCGCGCCAGGAAATAAGTCGCGTTCCCAAAACCGGTCAGCCACACATACGCCGAGACGAACCAGCGGATGGGCACGTACATTGACTGGGCGTTCGCGTAGTGGTAGCCCACGAAGGCGACCTGCATCCAGCCCTTCCACTCGTTGCACTGGGCGTGGTCGAAGAAGGCGTCGTCCGTTTCACGCGTCAAGCGCGGCGCGTAGCTTATGAGCATAAGGAGAACCATGATCCCCGTCCACAGGTCCGGGTTCTCGGACAAGAATAACGTACCGGCCGGGAGGAGTCCGGTCGGCGCTATTTGATCACAATAAGCCGCTGCACATAGCCAGCCCGCGAGTTCCAGGGCGTGCCTCAGGGGCGCGGCCTCCTCCTCTTGGATGGAGGGTAGCCGCATCGCCGGCGACGCCGGTCGACTCAGCGAGGTAAGCTCGATCGAAGCCCGCCTCTCAGGCGCGCGCCGGCGCGCCATGGCGCTGCGGACCGCCGCTCCTAACACACCGAAGAGGAGCAGCAATAAGACGCGCGGACCGGGGCCTAGAGCACACGCGCCCCGCTTCCGTAGGTGGTTCAAACCTCGCCGCGTCCGCTTGAGTGCTTCATACCAGGACGCGTCGTCGTCATCCTCATGCACCATGTAACTCCCGGGCCCGCCCTCCCGTATGGCCTTGTCTCCTATTATATCGGAGACCACGGAGGAGGTCCCGTAGCCCACAACGTCGTCGTCGGTGATCCAAGCGGGCTTGGCGTCGTCATCGCCCTCGTCGTCAGACTTCACTGATACCGGGGCTAAGGTCGGCGGCGCGTCGCAGGTGCACATGCCGCAGGCCTGGGGACACTGCTCGGCCGCTTGGATCCCCTGTTCCACGAGCGGGCACCGTTTTTCCGGCTTCTGGGCGACGTTCCGGCAGTCGTGCACCCCCGTCGCGTCCGTGCACGAGGTAGTATCGTACGAACACGTCTCGAGGCAATCAGAATCACCGAAGCAGCGTAAGCCTTCCCCACACGGCGGGCAGGCCATGCCGTAGTCGACGTCGGACTCGTTCGCGCCTCGGACGTGGTCGGCGCAGTAGTGCGGTAACGGCGACGAAAGCACACTATATTTATCAGAAGCACGCACGCCATCTTCCACTTTAAAATTCCTAGAGTCCGCCTTGACCATTGAGAGGAGGTACTGGATCCACAGGTGGTACAGGGGTTGGACCGGATGTGACCCATCAATCGTCCGGTCGTAGACGTTCCGTAGATTCGTGAAGGAGTGCACGTCCATAAAGGGGTAGCGTTTTTCTTGCGCAAAGTCGGCCAACACTTCGTTGAACGCCAGCACGCCCTTATTCGACTCGTGCTTCCTTATATCAAACAGTTCGGGCGGCCACGTGGACCGGTCGTCATCCGCCTCGCCCGCGTAGATCTCTTCGGTATACTCTCCGCAACAGGAAGAACCCCTTATGAACGGGTACGGCACGCGATCTAAGAGACTTGACGCGTACGTGTCCAGCACACCTCTATAGTTTTTTCGACAAGAAGCGTCCCTCGCATACGCCTGTTCGCAGGGGCACGCTTTTAATTCCCACCAGCCGCTGTTGGCGATGACCATACTGGCCCACGGCGCCACCGTCTCCTCGAAGAGCGGCACGGCGTCCGTCTGGACGTGGTGCCAGTCGCTCAAGAACCAGAACTCCGTCTCGATGGCACTCACGCCTAGATTTTCTCCGCAAATTTGCAACGCTCTAGGCGTGAGGGGTATGCTCTTCTTGAAGTGCTGCGCGTGTTTTGAGGAAGTAGTGTGGGTCCAGCGGTCGCTGGTGTCGTAGTGAATAGAGTGCTCGCCGTTGCCCCACTTGCTCGAGAGGTGCGTTTGTAAATGGCCGGTGCCCAACCATTCGTTCAGGGTGAAGAAGTGGAACCGCGTGAGCGAGTCGCCGATGAAAGCGATGCGCGGCGCGTGCGCTAGTAAACAAAAAGCCTCGTCCCGGGAAATCGTTTCGGAGGCGTGGGGCCGTATACGCGTGGTCACGTCGTAGCCTAATAAAAGCGCCAGGGACCGGCCGGGCGTGTCGCTCACGTCTCGCAACGGGTCGTTGTAGTAGTCGTCGAACCATTGACCAGAACCGTGCTCGTGGAGCCTCCTTCTAACACGTCTTTCCGGCGCGCGGAAGGGTAGTTCATACTCTACCACTTCCGGCATCGGTTGGGCGGCACACCGGACATGTCGCACCACTTCGTCCACAGTCTTACCAATGGCCCGGAAAGCTTCGCCGTTCGAGAGCACAATGCCGTGCGCCAGCCTCGCCGTGCCGACGCGCTCGATGCCGTCCGGGAGCAGCGCCGCGCACGTTCCAGCGCGGGCTATGATTTCGTTCCACCACAACGTGTTCTGGAGGGGCGCGTGCAAAGCGTCGTAGAGGATAATAGTGTCTCCATTCATTGCGGCTTGCCGCGTCGCCTGGCCGACGTCCCCGTGGCGCGTCACTATCGTATATGTGTGGTCGAGCACATGGAGCGAGAGGCGCGCGCGCGCCGCGTCGGGGGCGTGCAGGACGACGCGCGTTTTTGTCGCTGCATGCGCGGCTGCGGCGAGGCATATGTATAACAACAATCGCATAGCGCTTGCAGCCGCACTTGACTGTAGCGGTTGCAGGCTAACTTGATTTGTGCGCCTCGGATGCAGCCGTTACGCTGCAACACAGTCAACAATTAATTCCAGCAGCGTGTGACGCGTTGCATGCGATGCGTATTGGTGGTATTGGGCATTTATGCGGCAGCTTGCGCACCACGAAAAATTATTGGAGCTCGGCTTGACCCCGCACGAAAGCAAGCGCATCGACCCGCCCCACGCTACACGAGCGGCCGCACGCATCAGCATATCGTACAAGTATCCCGCTCAACCACCACCCCCCGACGTCGCGCGGGCGGCGCGGCGTCAGATGCGGCGTCGGCACGTACCAGAGGCCTCCCCGGCCGGGCGAGCCGAGCGCCGGGGGGCGCCGGGAAGAGAAGTAGGCTCGAAACTACACCCTTAGCCGGACCTAGAGCGCGAACTCCGCGCGCTCCGCGTGGGAGACGGCCCCCTTGGGCATGAACCCGCGGAGCGCCTCGGCGTGCTCCGCTAATAGACGCTTCCTGGCTTCCCGGACCACCTGTAGTCGATAAGCCTCGCCTGTGTCGCCGTCCTCGTCCTCGGCCAGCTGATCCGCGTGGGCCTTGAGGTAGCGCTCGTGCTTCGCGACCTTCTCCTCGCCGATCTTCTTCTGGTAGTCCTGCTTGGCGTCGAAGATGCGCTGTTGTTTTTGACGTTCCAACTCGTCGTCTCGCTTGAACTTGTCGAACATTATCTCCACCAACCGCTGCTCCTCGGCCTCGTCCTTGGCTAATTGGACCCGCTTGTTGGCCAAAACGATGTCGTTCTGCTTCTTCATCTCCTGGACCGCGCGCACCTTCTTCGCCTCGCGTTCCTCCTCCGCCTTTCGCACTTGCGCGGCCAATTCCTCCTCCCACAGCAGGTCCCGTAAGCGCGCGATCTCGTCGTCCGCGCTTCGGACCCGCTCCGTCTGCTGCACGATCTTGTCAAACGCCTTCTTGGCCGCCAGAGCCTTCTCCTGCTTCATCAACTCCAGCTGCTCCTCTCTAGCGGCCAACGCTCTTGAATAAGCGACGATCTCCGCTTCTTCCTCAAGCGCTTGTTCCCGCTGCTCGATGACGTTTCTCTTCCGCTGGTCGGCGTACTGCTTGATCAAGACTCGAGTCTCGGCCTTGTGCTTCTCCCTAGCTTCGTACTCGGCCCGGTCTTCCGCCTCGATGTTCGCGACGATGGCCTCGACCATGGCCTTGTCCTCCTTGGCCTGTTCCGCGGCCTCGACTTTCAGATACTCCCGTTCCTTCATCTGCTTCTCGAGGCCAGCTTTTTGTCTAGCGCCGACCATGGCGCTGCCCGAGGACTTATTGGCCTCGGCCTCTTCGGCCTGCAAGCGGTTGTACTCCATCTCGTCGTCCATGGCTTTTTCCCGGAGGATGTCCCGCCGCTGTCTCAGCATCCTCTCTTCATGTTGCGCGGCTCTTTCTTTATTCATGTACGCCGTCTTGAGTTTCTTCTCTAAATCTTTCAATTCCTCGGATTCGTTGCAGATTCTAGTGATCTCGCGCTCCTTCTTGTCCTGGTCGTTCTTCCGCCGCTCGAGCTCCTGCGCGATGGCCGCGCCCTGGTGCACCTCGTACTCCTTCCGCCGCTTCGCGGAGGCCCTTCTCTGCGCCTCCTCCGCAATTCTAGCTTCCATCTCCAGCCGCAGGGTCTGGGCGGCCCTTCGCCGTTGCGGGACCTTGGCCTCCATCTCGGCGGCCATCCCTAAGCGCGTGTTGCCGCCCACGTAGTCATGAAGGACCTTGAGCTTGTCCTCGTTCTGGCGCTTCAGGGCCATCATGCGTGTCGCATTGACGGCCGACATGGTGGCTGCGGTCTTTTGCCTCTGGTGGCCGGGGCTGCCCTCGTGCAGCGCGCCGCGCGTTGGTTGGGTCGAGTGGGGTGGCTCCTACGGTCCGACAGCGACGGACGGGGAACTCGCTGCTCAGCTTGCCTTGCTCGGCAGGCAGCTAATTACGCGTTGCGCCCTTGGTTTGCTCTAGTAAGTTTTTGGCGGCTCGCGCGGCTAGTGAACTACGGCTCGGCAGTTCCGTGCGTTCCGCGCCTTCGGGGGAAGCGACGAGTGGGTGCGGCTCCAGAAATAGAAAACCCGCACCCTGGATCTAGCTGTAAAAAAGCACAGTCTGCGCACGCAGCGTCGCGCGACCGACAGCTAATCTCGCAGCGGTGGACGGCTTACAACGCGTTTGAACCGACCGCAAGTGGGAGTCGAAACGCCAACGCGTAACTCGCGTCACGCCGCCGCAGCCCCACTGCCTGTTACAGCGCTGCCGCGGCGCACTCGCCTTCAGCGGAAGAAGTTGTTCACACACGGCTCGCGTGAACCGTCACAACAACACGCAGCCGCAGCGTAACAGAGCAACGATGACAACGATGGACGCCCGCGCCGCAGCCGAGGCGTTATTCCGCGCCGCCAAGCGGTACGCCGACGAGAGCCCGGAGCAGACGGTCAAACTCATCGAGTGGGGCAGCTGCTTCATCGGGTGGACGCTATTAGCGAGCGCGCACCGGTCGAAGTTCGACGGCATGTACGAGTACCAGAACTACACTCCATTGACATTTCTATTATCGGCGCTCGTGATGGACTTCCTGTACATCCCTGCATTGTATGTGGCCCGGCACGGGTTTCGAGTGGACGAGGCCTTACTACGAAAAGCGGAGCTGTACGGTGCCATCTACATGTGCGCCTGGCTGGGCATCGGTTTCATTGCAGGAGCGGCCGCGTCCACCGTGCTCCACGACGAGTTCGGCGGCGCCTCAACGTGCGGTCCCTCAAACGGGACGCACCAGCAGAAGTCCAAGGCGTCGTACTTCTGCCCGCGCATGGACGCGGCCATCTCCTTCGCGTTCTTCGCATTCGTGGCCAGTGCGGCGTCCCTTTTCCTGGTGGTGCGGCGGCGGTCCCAACCGCCAGACGAGGACGCGGAGGGCGACGAGGAGGCGAACCCGTTGCACGGCGGCGACGTGTCGCCGGTCAAGGACGCGGATGGCCGCACTTTTGAGCCGGCCTCCTTCGGCCGCATGGACGCGCTCGGCGCCACCGGCGAGGGCGGGCTCGGGGCCGTGGACCTGTGATGTGTTTGAACAAATTCCCCGTGGCCTCACGTCGACGGTGGTAGTAGACGCACGGACGCGCGGCTAGTAACCCAGTCGTGCGGGTTGCACTTTGCTGAAAATGAATTGCTACTTGCCTGTCTAGCGCGCGCTGGGTGACCGCTTAATGCACAAAAAGGACAATTGGTGCAATTTGTTCGGCTGCAAAGCGCTAATCCCATCAATAATTGCACAGAGCGGCCGGCCAGCTGAAGGCTGATGGTCAGCGGCAACCCGTGACGTCGTCGACGACATACATCGATGGCGCAGTGGCAAGCAGCACACGAGGCCAAGCGCCGCGTCGAGGCCCTCGTCTTCGAGCAGCGCTGCGAATTAGAAGACGACGGTCTCGACCCGGAGGAAATCGAGCGGCGCTGCGGCGCGTTCCGCGCCCAGCTCGTCGGAGACGCACCCCCGCCGCGGCCCGCGGTCGACGCCACGCCGCCGCCGCCGCTGCCGCGACTGCTGGCCCAGCTCCTTAGCCCGGACGACCGCGCAGCGCTCGAACAAGCCGCGATCGTGTGTAAACGGCGCTACCCTCGGACCGACCGCGAGTGCGATGTCACTGCCTCCGCAGCGCACGAGGTCACGTACTTGCATCGCGACGGGTATTTTCAAAGGGACCACAAGGCATTGCTGGGCCGGATCGTGCGGGCGATGACGGAGTTCTGGCCGGGACCGGAACTCACGGTGCGCTGCGTCGAGCACCACGTCTACAACGCGGGCGGCGGGCTCGTGCTGGAAGGTCACCGTGATATTGGCTCATGCCTGTCGCTCTCGGTGCTGCTCTCGGACCAGTACACGGGCGGCGCATTCACGACGACGGGCGAAGAAACGGTGGTACACCGGCCGCGCGTCGGCGACGGCGTGCTCTTCGAGTCGGGGATGGTACACAACGTCAGTCTGGTGGAGAGCGGGGAGCGCAGAGCTATGGTGGTGGAGCTCTGGACGGGGCCCGCAACTGCGCACGACCGGACTAGGTAAGAATTTTTAGGTGGGCGGCGGCTTGCCCGAGATGGCGTAGCCGAGGCTGATGGCGTTCGCGTGGCGGTAGAACTCGCCGACGTAGTTCGCGGCCGGGCCCGAGGCAATAATTGGGCGCTTCTCGCCGTCGACGAACTCGGCCGTCATCTGAGCCGGCGCGCCGCGCGCCGAGACCACGTCGTACCGCACCTTGGGGTTGGCCGCTTGCAGGGCGGGCGACGTGAGCTGGCGCCAGGCCTCGCGCACGGCGGTCGACTCGGTGGCGAAGGGGTCGAAGGAGAAGGTGAGCTTGCGCACAAAGGCGAAGAGGCGCGGCGCCTCGGTCTTGGCGACCTTGTAGGCCATCGCGTCTCTTTGCGCGGCGAGCGCTACGACCGGTAAGGCTGCTGCTTTGAGGTCTCACTGAGATGAGTGCTCTCGTGCGCTGCGCGGGCTAGGCACCGCAGCTGTTGCGGGTGCTTTGTGCGGTAGAGCGAGAAATTGAAACAGCAGTGTCTTGCAGCAGCTCTACGTCGCGACGCTGTATGGCCGGCGCTGCCTGAAGACCTGAAGACAGGCAGGACTCACTCGAGCAGTCCAAAGTAGAGAAGAAGGCATAGCTCTCCAGGGATCCCTACGCGTGGAAACGCGTCGCTAAGAGGGACCAGCGGTCCGAAATTTTTCGCGCGGGTTTCGCCGACCTTGGCGTCGTCACAAGCCGCAATCAGCGGCTAGCGGCAACGATGGTCGCTGTTGTCCGGAATGTCGTGGTCCTCGGGCTAGGTGAGTACATCAGCGATGACGGACGCCAAAAATTTCGCGCGCGGATGAGGCTGAGGCTGCGCAATTGCAGTGGACGCAAATCCCGGCTTTAGGCCCGCGTTGGCCCGCGGCCGACGCCCGTTGGCAGCGAAGCGGCACCGAGCGTCGCCACACGTATCCGTGCCGGCTCGCGCTTCACGGCCGCTCCGCCGCACCGGAGAACATTTTTGGTTCGACATCGGATGCCGCCCCGCGCGCCAAAGCGCTACACACGGCCGTCGCGCGACAGCCCCTCCCCGCCTCGACCAACATAAGCATAACCCCCCACCTTCCGTAGGCGCGACGGCCCTGACGACGTCGAGCAACCGGTTGCCCCAAGCACGACGAGTGGCGCCCACGGCCTCCCTGAAGATGGAGGACTTTGGCTTGCTCAAGGGTACGCCCTTCGACTTTGGGAAGGAGTGGACCAAGGACGGCATGAACGAGCAGCAAAAAGATTCCATCGAGGACTGCATGTCCGAGGCGTTGATGGAGAAGTACATGAACGACAAGGGCTTGCGCTTCAAGATGAACAAGACGGCCAAGGAAAGGGAAGGCTTGAAATTGTTCGGGGGCCTACTCCCCGAGTTCCAGTTCAACGTGCCCGGGTTGAATGTGGACGTGAAGATCGCCGCGCCGGAGGTCGAGTCCATCTGGGAGGCAATCGGGTTCACGGCGACGTCGAACAACGCCGCGCGCGTGGCCGAGAAGATGAAGGCCGTGGAGAAGGAGAAGAAGAACGCCGAGAAGTTCGGCGACATCCTGGCCTACTGGAAGGAGAAGTACGGCTACTCCAAGTACTACCCCGGGTCCTGGTTTTATTACGATCAGCTTTCTTCGGACCCGGAAGAACAAGCCGCCGAAAGCAAGGGCAAGCAGGTGCGCGGTCAGATCAACACGCCTTACGACCGCCAGATGAGCGGCTTCCGCATGCGCAAGGGCGGCTTCTACCTCGACGGCACGCGGGACGAGCGCACGTAGGTTCGGGTAAGTACTAGTATACCAGTTACAGATTACTCGCGCATCCTATTCGCGCGCGCGTCCTCTGCTTCCTTCACCTCTCTATCCATCTTCGCGATGAGCTCGTCGTAGTTCGCGAACCAGTCGCCCTCCTCCACGTGCGTCGTGCAGATCAGCTTCTTGCCCACGTCGCCTACAACACAAAGCTCCTCCTTCTGGGGGTCGATGGCCACGATCTGCTGGGCCATGCTCGAACGTAATCCTCTGTCTACATCAAAAGTCTCGCCGCCCAGGACCAAGCGGACGTCGCCCGATTTTAGGAGTTGCAGCGTCCCGATCTTGCCCGGCCGGAGGCGCTGGACCTCGTCGTACACGTCGTCCGGGTCCTCGGGCTGCGAGTCGCTTCGCGGGCGTTTCGTGGGCCGCCTGGCCAACGACGCTGGTAGAGAAGTAGGAAACTGGATCACCAGCAGCTCCTCCGAATCTTTGGCCGGGTCAACAGAAAACAACTGGTCGGCGCGGCTCCGCGCGACCTCCGCCTCGAGCGTGTCGGGCGGCGCGGGACTGTGGTCGCCCGCGGTGACCTCGACGGGCCGCAGGTCGTCGTCGCTCTCCTCGCTCGCCTCGTCGGACGACGAGGCGTACGTCGCCGGCGCCTTCTCCGCCGGCTTCTTGGCCTTGGCGGCGGGCTTCCGGGCACTTGGCTTCCGGGCGGCCGGTTTCTTAATCTCGGGCTTGGCGTCCGGCGGCGCGGGCGCGCGGTACTCGACGTCGTCGGGGGCCGGGTCCGCGTTGCGCCGGAGCCGGCCTTTGCTTACAGTAGGCGCGGGCTCCGTCTTCACCTTGGCGGCCGGCGGCGCCCCGCGCGTCGGCCGCTTGCGCCGGATGGGCGCCTCGGGCGGGTCGTCGGCCATGCTGGCGGCGCTGGCGCGCAGGTGTGGAGCGAGCGGCGCTGGCGTGCAGGTGTGCAGGTGTGGAGCGAGCCCTTGTTGTGGTCTCTTTGAGTGCGCAGCGGTCAAACAGATGCGGGTGCTGATGGCGGCGCGTTGCGCAGTGAAGAAAGCGCTTTCCTCAATTCGTCCTGGCTTGTTATCGGCCGATTGCGAGTCGCTTTACGATCAAAAACACAGTGCGACAAACCCGTGCAAAAACCCGTTTTGGCCTTTGCGATTGCGATTGCGATTGCGTGCGGCAAACACCGTAGGTAACGCCATCGCGACGCCCCGAAGAAACCCTTAACAGGAACAGGCAAACAGGCACGACAAGTAAAGCAAGCAATCAATTAGGCGCGGCCCGGCATGTAAAACCTCAGATCCACTGCGCGGAGAGCGAGGCGCCCCCGCCCGCCACCAGAGACACCAGGCACTTGGCCGCGTCGTTGAGGTTCTCCAGGGACTCGGCACGCAGCCGCTTTTGAGGCGGCGGGCGCAGGAAGTGCGCCGCGTTCGGCAATAACGAGCGCCGGCCCCCGACCGGCGCGTCCTCCGAAGCACGCTTCTTACGCCGCACTAACGGCCGTAATTGGAGCAAACCGGCGATGTCCCGACACGCGGGCGCGCCGGCGACTTTGCGGTAGCAGACGCCTCTCGACTGCGAGCGGTCCTGGCGGTGGTTCCCGTTGTCATAACTGCGGTGGTAGCCGAAGTTATTGAGTTGCCGCTGGAAGGACGAGAACTTGCTTGTTTTGTAGTACCGCGGGAGTATTCTTTCGAGGGCCGAGGGGTCCGGGATAATAATTGTCCCGTCCTGCCACCTAATTTCAGCCGAGGCCTCCTCGAACATCCTTGTTAATTGCCGCATGAAGGCCGTGGTCGCTCTACCGCGGCCCTCCATCGCCGGCGCGGGGCTGCAAGAGCTGCCGGATCCTGTTCAGGGGCAGCCCCGTGCCTTGCGCGCGGCCGCCGCGCGTGACCCGCGTGGCTGGGGGCAGCCTGGCGTGCCGTCCGCGCCCTCGTCCTGCCCTGTGCCGGGCCGGGCGCACTGCGAGTTGTTCTTCTCGCTCCAAATGCAATGTTCGGCGACCTCGGAACCGGGGCAATGTTCCGAGGCCGATGGCTCCGCGGGCCCCGGGGCGGTCCCGGGGCGGTCCCGGAGCGCTCCGGGGGGGCGTGCGGGCGCGCGAGCTCGGCTGCGGCGTCCGCGGCGGTGCGCGCGGTACACTCGCGCAGCATCAAACGCGCGGACTTCACCGACCCACGCCGCCGGCGCGGAACATGCTTAGACGACACTTACCCCCGGGCGCCCTAGTACTGCATCACGAAGATGGGCGCGGGCTTCTCGAGCTTGGCGATGTCCGCCTCCAGCTGCTTCAGCTCGGCCTCGAAGCCCTTCTTCTTGGCAATATCTCCAAACGAGGTGAAGTCCGACTTGTGCGTGCAGAGCTGGTAGCCCCGGTTCACGTGGTCCCATTTTTGTTTGAGGGCGTAAATGATTTCTCTTCTTTCGTCGTCGTCCATTCTGGTACCCGGGTCGTCCGCCGCGTGGCCAGCTAAACCCATCTGCTCCTGCACGTACTGGTCGATCATCTCGTTTTCTCTCTTGATCTCTTCTTTCACTTGGGAGAGGTAGGCGGGTACTTTGCCGTAGTCCTGTTTGGCCATGTAGTCCGGCTCTTCGCTATAACGAACAGCAGGCACTTGTAAAATAGCTTCCACCGCATTCGCCGTGACGAAGTTCTTCGCGGTGTGGAGGCCGAGGACGGGCCGGTCCACGGCGCGCGGCACCGGTTCCTTCCGGGAAGCAGACGGCCGGTCGAACTTCTGCACGTCCACGCGCCCGGAGACGGCCTTGCACTTGGTCTGGCCCCGCAAGTAGGTGGACGGGTCCGGGCGCTGCGTGAAGCGGCCCATCGTGCCCGACTCCTTGCGCACGGCTTTTCCCGCGCCCAGGACTTGGGAGGTGCCTTGCGTGTTGAACGTGCTCCCGGTAACGTCGCCCTTGGGATCGTACCGACTGCGGTACATGGGCCCCTTGGACCCGTGGCGCACGGGGTCGTACTCCTCGGGCACGAGGTTATAGATTGACTCCATGGCTCCTGGGCCGCCGGCGGCGGTGGGTTTTGTGCCTTAGTGGCTGCCGGTGGCCTCGACGCGTCTCGGGCGGCCTCGGTGGGCGGCTGGGGCTGCTGCTGGCGCTGCTTTGTCTCGCAAAACTACAGCGCTGCCTCGACAAACTACAAAGCTACAGCTAGTGTACGGACCCCGACCCCGGTTCGAGCCGCTCCCGGGTCGTGTTACCTGTGCGTGCAGGCGCCGGAACGATGGGTAGGGAGGGGTTCGCTACGCTCTTCCCGCGGGTTTTCGCCACGGGTTTCGTGACCATGAAAGCAGATTTGAGCTTGCGCTGTTATCGCGCCAGGCTCCAGCCAAACTGTCCAGCACACATTCGAGCCAGCACGAACCAATCAAGGAGAGGCGCAGTGCTGGCTAGAGCCATGTGGTGCTACTACCCCGGCGCCTGGGACATGGCCCCCATAGCTCTGGCCGTCGGCGCGGCGGGCATTGGACTGGGCCTGCGCGAGCGCTGCAAGCGCCCGGTCAAACGCAAGGATGCTCCCAAGGACAAGAAGCGGCGGCCGCGGCGGCCGCCCCACCGCGTCGCGGCCCTCGCCGCCGCTCTTTTGCTCTTCTTCCTGTATGCGACCTACGAGGACACCTCCGCTGTGGCCCGGAGCTATGAAGTGATACCGCACAGTGCGAAGAAGGCGGAAGCACTAGCCTGCCGCTGCACGACGACGTCGTGCCTGCGGAACGCTCTCGAAGGCTCTTCGGTGCGCTTCAAGCCACCCCACTTCTGGCTCGGGGGCTGCCAGAAGTGCGGGACGACCTCGTTATATGACCTGCTGGCGCAGCACCCCCAGATCGTGGCGCCCACGCCCAAGGAACCTGGGTATTTTGCTTTACCTGCACCTATTCGAGCGCTCCGGGCGCGCTGGTACGTCAAAGATGTGCTGCGGGTGCCCACCTTGTGCGAAAGGGGCATGGGGTCAAGTGCGACCTTCGACGGGACGGCCTACTACCTCCAGTGGGACACGCACGCGGCCCTGGCCCTGAGACAAGCCGCCCCCTGGGCCAAGCTCGTCATCATTTTGCGGGAGCCCATCACGCGCGCCATGTCCTGGCTCCAGCACATGCGCATGAAGTTTCCATTGGTGCCGAACTGTTTGCGGATGCGCTCCATGGATTGTTGTGTGAGGCAGCGCTGGTTCCTCGCGGGCAACCACCACCTGGGCGGGTCGTTGTATGATTCTCATTTACAACGGTGGCTTAAGGCGGGCTGGTCCCTGGAGTCCTTCCTCGTCATTCGCTTCGAGGACCTGTTCCAGCATAAAGGGGCGGAGCGCGTCTACGGGTCCATCCTGCGCTTCGTGGGCCTGGACGCGCACAACCTGTCGTCGACGACGCCGTCGAACCGCCGGAGCATCGCGCCCTACGAGGTCCTGCCCGACGCTTATGATATGATGGTGGACGTCGTAAAGGACGACGTCGCGGCGCTCGAAAAACGGCTCGGTCGCAGCTTCGGCTGGTCCCAGACCTGGGCGGCGCAGCGGGCGCAGTGCCGCCGCGACGGCGTCTGTCGCGTGGCGCTGATCCCCGCGGCGCCTAGTTCGTAACGGCTGTTGTTCTGTGTACTCCTCTCTCCGCCGCCGTTCGCGGGGGGGCACGTCGTTACCCCGGCGCCGGGCGCGTCCCCTACACGCCCGCCGGGGGAGAATAGGCAATTCCCCCGGACAGTGGGCCACGCCTGCCATGGGCATATGTGAGCTTCATGGACCCCCTACTGGTCAAATGCTAAGCCTTGGCATCGAGCGCTGAACGGTGCGCTCTGCACGAGAGGCCCCGCGGACGGGGCTGCGTGCACACGCCGCTGCCGGAGGCCTCCGGCGCCGCGGCGCGCCCGCGCAGCCCACCGGTGCGTCCCTGCCACCGAACACTCCGGGGCCAGGGCCAGGCGGCCAGGCGCAGGGCGCTGCGCCCGGGCCGGACCACCGAAACGCGGGACCGCGCACCAACATAATGCGCACCGTGCCGCACGCGCTCCGCAGCGCCACCAAGGGCGCGGCGAACCTCCTGGGCGTCCGACGGCGATCGTCGACCTACGCGGGTCCCGGCAGGACGCGGCGCGGCGGCGGCGCGGCGGCCTCGGCCGAGCAAGCTTTAGTAGCGGAGCAGGCCATCGAGCGGCGCCGGAGCCGCGGCTCCATCGACCGGCGATCCATTGACGCGGCCCCCCTCAAAGCGAAGCCGGCGCCACCGTTAGCGCGGCGGAAGAGCCTGAACTCGACACCGTTTGCGCCGGCCGGCCAACGGCGCCGGCGCGTGCGCCGCGCGCCGGACGACTCCGTGAAGCTCGCGGCCGCCGCCTTCGACGCGGCCGCCGCGAAGCAGGCCTACGCGCGGTACGGCGACGGCCCCACGGCCCGTTCGTTACGACGCCGGTCCGAAGGTCAAAAGCCCTCGCCGCGCGTCAAGCTCAGTGAGCCCGCCCTGGAGAAGCGCATGAGCGGCAAACCCATGCCCCTCCAGCTCAACCGGCGGCCGCCGCCACCGACGCGTCGGAAATCCGAGTCCGACAAGGTCCTGTGCTGCGACCGGTGCGACGGCGACCACCCCACCACTTCATGCCCCCACTTCAAGAAGGACCGGGGCACGCATAGGGACTGCACGGCCATGCTCGGCAAGAAGGGTAAGGAGCTCGGCCACTGCCCTCCTCTTGTTATAACGCGAGCGAAGGTGGTACAGCAACCCCCGGACGGGTCGTGCCTGTTCCATTCGTTAGCGTACGGGCTGCGGGAGGGCAACGCGTCCGCTTTAAGGAGGGAGCTCATGGCCTTCATCCGGAAGCACCCGGAGCTGGAGATCTCCGAGACGGCCCTGCGGGACTGGATCCGGTGGGACGCTTTAGTGTCCGTGCAAAAATACACGGACAAAATGATTAGAGGAGGCTGGGGCGGCGGCATCGAGATGGCCGCGTTTAGTGAGCTGAAGGGGTGCAGCGTGGAGGTCTACGAGCAGTGTAGTGCCGGCTTCAAGCGCATTTCTTTA
>Ga0114994_10001426_pt1 | contig 17166 bp, 8 predicted proteins | sample ArcticOcean_MG_C_9_FD_87043 | JGI IMG/M metagenome (GOLD analysis project Ga0114994, IMG submission 87043) | Marine microbial communities from western Arctic Ocean - ArcticOcean_MG_CB2_152 | ecosystem: Environmental > Aquatic > Marine > Oceanic | place: Arctic Ocean: Canada Basin | collected...
ATTGATGAGGTTGAATATATGAAAACCTTGATACCGGAAATGGCAGAATTCACCCAATGTACTCTTAGCGGTTCCAGGAGTACATTGACAGGTGAAAGAGGTAATCTCAAACTAGATAAATCTCGCAGTGAAGATTGGACATGGAATTGTGGAGTTCTGTCAGATTTAACAATGGAATACTACTATTCCATCGATAATGAACCCCGGATAAGGATTGAGATGTCTTCAGCTCTAATTCCGGGAATGCTGTACCAACAAGGAACCAACGAAACAATTGATCCATTGTATCTATTTAATAGCCCAGATGTTGGCTCTACATTTTCCATCAAAATATTCGAACCATATACGAAGAAACCGATTAATATCAGGATAGACAAAGAGTACTTACAACTCAAATTCACCGATAATGGGGATAACACAGTCGTCGGGCAAGGTTGTAAGGATATTATTGATTCGAATGAGTTATATCTTGAAGAAATAGTAAACTGGGATAATTTAAGTAAATGTTTTAAAAATCAAGAGATCTATGACCCCGATTTCACCTCATATGCAGGAATTAGTATTACTTACGAAAAGAATAAACAATATGTACTACTTTGCGATTGGGATGAACTACCTACTACATTTGACGCATGGTTTAAGACTGAACTAGGCTCAAAACCAGAATTTTGTATATCACCACAGGGTTATGAAGAAGCGCCTAAACCTGATGTTCGTTATCAGAACATTGAATTCAAAATAATATCATGTGACGCACGTTGTAAAGTGGAAGGTAATTTGTATTTATATGAAATAATTGGTGAAGCGGAAACAACTGATGTTGACCTTGAAAAACCAACTCTGATAGACGCGCAAATGGCTCAATGGTTCGCCATAGCCGCAGCCTTACTGTTAGTTATGTTGACGGGTTATTTTGTAGTAGTTCCGTACATAAGATCATTTATACAGAAATGGTTCACAAATGAAAAAGCATAATAGGGAGAGGGGAAACCACTGTTCATGGAAGACCAGTTCGTAGCCGCTGCAGTATTTTCAACCTTTGTTTTAACCACGTTATTCAACTGGTTTCTCACTTCAAGGAAATTTAAAAATGAAGAACGCCTTACTCCGGCTAATCTAACTTTAATGGTATTGCCACGAGATGATGAACGGCTCATAAATATCTTTACAAAATCAGACCCAGCGATTCGTGTTGATATGGCAAAGGATTTGCACAAGGAATACACTGAGAACTATGACCGTGCAAACACCAGACTTGAAGGTGCGCAAGAAGTATTTGATGAATATCTGCGGGAGATAAATAGTATTCAAGTAAATGTGAACAAAAAGAAATCAAGGGGAGAAAAAGATGCAATGTTCACAAATCGTCTAGCTCCTAAATTGACACAGATGAAAGATAAATTAGCCACGGTATCTCTTCGACTTGAATCAATCAGTATGATCGCACCGATTCTTGATTTTTTGGAGACGGTAATGGATGGCCATGGTAGATTGGCAACGACGAAGACTTACAGGAGACAAAGAATTAGTTCCGAGAGAGAAGTCAAACTCAAAGAAGCGATGAAAGCAGCCAACAAAACCCTGTCACTCGGGGAAGCTGAATTTGAAAATGCAATTGAAACCTGGATATCCGAATATTAGCGTTTGAGGTGGATACATTGTCCAAAATAGATTTCAAAGAAGTTGAACGAATCTTGGCAAGGGCCTTAAAGGATTTTGAGCACCTATTGGAACGGAAGGAGAAAAATGATTAATTCAAAGATGTTCTTTAATCGTTTGGAGAATCGAATAATCATTGGAATAATCTCTTTGAATCGAATAAAAAAGAAAATGAACTATATCTATAAGGCCTCGACAAGGTTTGAAAAGGCGGAAGAAATAACTCGTAAAGATGCGATTCAATTCTTACGAGAGAGTATTTCAGTTGAAATGAATATCATGCTTCGTGATTCTGGTTTTACATCTATTGAAATAAATAAGAAAAAGGACCCATTTATATTTGAAATAATATCCGGAAAGGAGATTGACTTTGAATATGCATTTGGTGAGTTGAATGACCAATAAATTGTCATCAGCAAAATCCCAATTAGGGAAATCTAAATATTCAGTTCAAGTCGTTAAGGAATTGAGATCAATATCACAGCACCCAAGATTTATGCTTTTTGAATTAAGTACATTATTGTTTTTTCTTTACCTTAATGTGACAATTGGAGGTGAACCTCTAGAGATTATTAGGAGTGGAATCGCGATGGGAATGATAACTTTTGTAATTTATCTCGTATTAATATGGTTTTTACGCAAGGATCAGCATAAAAGAAAAGCATTTTCCACTTTATTTCAATTAATAACATCACTTGTCACATTTCTTTTGTTAACTGCGTATGGAGGTTTAACATTTTCAGAAATCCTTACTCCGGAGAGTTCTGTTTATGATATAATACAATCTGGTACAATAATTCCAGCGTGGTTTTTGATTTATTTTTTGGTTACTGATAAGAAAATCACGTTGGCAGATCAAGAAGATTCATCACGCCTTCTTCAGAAGTTAGTTCAAGAAAAACAAGCGGTTGCTATTTACCCAACTAAATCGAAAGAGAGAATTGATTACCAATCTGTTAATAAATTACCAAAACGTGTTCTTAATGCTAAACAAGAAGATGAGAAGGCACTCAACGATTATATTCCGTTACAGCAGATTCCATTCTTGATAATACAACAAGGGGCGGGTAGGGCAAATAAGAGGATTGATTATACAGTTCCGTCTTCATTCAGTATTTCCCAAATCAAGGGAGCAGTCAAGCAACATGAAATTAATCACCTTGAGTCAAAATTAGTATCGTTATCAAACTTATTTCTCATGAACCTTTTTAGTAATTTCAAAAATCAATCACTTATCTGGCCTCGTATAAATCCAAACTATCTACTATATCACCCAAGTTCATCAGATTTACCATTTAAGGGAGGAATAATTGTACATCGATGGTCAATTCAAGAGTTACAAAATGTGGCTGATAAAATTATTACTACTGAGAGAAATGGATTAATTAGTGAACATAATAATCCGATTTTTAGTTCATATAATTATGCTAAGAAGATGCTTATTTATAATCCAATCGAGATGAAGAGAATCCAAATATTATTGACATTACTGAGACTTAGAATTCCAGTGGAGAAAGAACATTTTTGGATTAGCATGTTGAATGGATTTTGCATTGGCAATGAAACTAAACTATCAGGGGATTTTCTTCGTAAGGATAATTTGATTTTTAGAGAAATAGATCAATCTGTCGCAGAGAAATTAACGAAAGACTCGAAATCCCATGAAGTTAGTGAGTTCACAGTTGATGCGATTGTTAATAAATGTGGCATTGAGTTTGCCGAAGCAGAAATATTGCACAAAGAAATTGAAGTGATAAGATCTGAAATGATTCGGATAAATGATACAGATGTGCTAAGGGAATCAGAGATTGAACGAGTAATGGATAAACCAGTTGAAGAATTCATTAAAGTACACGACCACATGAATGGTCTCCTGAAGGAGACGAGTCAGAATAAATTTTTACCACCTAAAGAGGTGAATACATATATTGATAGCATGGTTAAACAAATGTTATTAGCACTCAATGCAACCAAATATGTGGAAAGACAAGTGTCCTCGGGTTTAATCGGCAGCGGTAAACTTGTTGCAGAGCGTGAGGGGATTATTGCAGGATTCACGCTATCTGCAAAAACCACTTTGGAGGCTTTATCATTAGCAAAATGAAACCTCCAATTAGGTTTGGAGCAGATCTGAAACAACTGCTTAGTTGTCTGTATCTATCTGCTAACAAGTTGGCGTTCTTAAATGGACCAACATGGCAAAAATCACAAATACTTAGCAGTTTAACCAATGGCTACTATGATATTTTCCGCAATAGCGAAATCAATGATAATCAAAAAGATGGCTCCAAACAAACTGTTAGTATCCATGATTTGGACACCTATTTAGAAACTATCGCACTAAATAATCCGAATCATAGTTTAAATTCATGGATTACACCACCAGATTTCCCAACACACGGCATTCGAGGATGTTCAAATAAATTTGTTGATTTCACATCAAGGAGGTCCTCACTAATCTCTGAAACAACTTTTGCCAAGAACAAAGGGTCATGCCGAACATGTTCTCAAGATAGAAATAGTTGGAAATCCATTGATAGCATGAAATATCTTGAATCTTCATATGATTCCGCGACATGTATTATGAATTTGGATGTAAAGCAGAGTGGGTCCGGGTTTCTTCTTGAACTAGAAATTGGAGAAGAAGATAACCGCGTGCGTGTTGATAAATTATCACTTGGCAGGGAATTAAAGGCCGTTTTCCTCTCAACAATAGAAATGGTAAAAGTGGTAAAGCTAAGGAATGAATTCTCTAAGTTAGTAAATGAACCATTGACTGGCTCCAGTGAATTGGGAAGTTTGATGGTAAGTCTACAAGTTAAAAGGTACGAAAATAATATTGAATTCGGTTCGCAACAAATTTTATCAGAACAAGGCTATCTTAGTCAGTTACCAGGCCGTGGCAATCGCAATGAAAAATTGAGTCCATCTGAAACCAGATTGGAACAAGTTAGAAGACTTTTTGAGGATATTATGAATGCCTGCGACCCAAGGAATTATATTTCTATATTTTCACTTTACCCAGAAACACTTGCGCTGAACTCGAAGGATTTTGAAACACCATGGCCGATGCTATATGTGGAATGCGATTCTGATATTATTCAGGAGATACAAGTAAAGAACAGAATGTTAAACCATAAAGTTTTCCAGAACACACTAATAAAGGACTCTGGCAGCGATAATTCGCTAATTAAGTTGTACATTGACCCCATACATTTCTGGATGTGATATGATGGAGAATAAATCAGATATTACTAGATGGGAAACTCCTTTGAGAATAGTTGCATATCTTTCAATGTTCGTTCTATTAGTTCTGGTCGCCATGGATAACAGTAAATCGGATCAAGATTTCATCCAAATCACCTTTCTCCTCATAACTATAGTTGTCATTACGGTATTGGTGGTATTGAATTACTCAAAAGTGCATTTTTCGAGAAGCACTTATGAGATGAAAGAGTTATCTTTAGGAAAACGGATTCTTTCTGCTTTGTTAGTCATGGGCATTGTTGCATTCCTTGCAGTGTTTATGTTTAGTCAAGTCTCATACAAAGAAATGATGCTTTTTCAACCGATATTTGAATGGAGTGATGAAGGTTTTGCCATTTACCTCCACACATTTATTCAGTATTTATTATTTTTATTAGGAGCCGCTTCCCTCGGAATAGTTTTCACAGAAATATCTCGGGCAATAATAAGTGTTAGTATGTTTGCGGAATACGGCGGATATGACTCTTCCGAAAGGTCTCTATTTATCATTAAATTAATTGGTAATTCATCAAATCATCAGGGGTGGCGGGAACACAAAAAATATTTTGATGATGAACTTAAACAACAGTTAGTCGAGTGTATGACATTCTTAAAAAACGTTGTACAATTGGATACTGGCGGCAATCATTGGAAAATAGATATGGCATGGAAAGCAGTGTCTTCTGAACTATATACAAGGTTTGCGAAAAAATATGGCTGGCTAGAAGATCCAAACTTTGAGATTAAATTCCAGAAATATTGCAAAAATCAGTCGGTTCACAGGCAATTTATGGATAAAATCATTAACGATGAAATGGATAAGTTAGCAAGAGATTATCCAAAAGACCCAATAACATACCGCCAATTATGTAATCTTCTTTCGCTCTTTGATTGCGATGATTTGATACAATCCAGCGAAGGTAATTTTGATCGTAATAAATTCAAACAGAAATGTAAACAAATGTTATTTGTGCTAAGATCACTGAAATCAGAGCGTGAATCTCTGTATTCACTTAGGAAAGTAATATCATCCTTATTACGCCATATTGACTTTATTACTTTTGAAGGACAAGGTAAATTGGTAAGAGATGCAATAGATCAATTCTCGAATGAAGGGGTATCAGAAAAACAGCATTATTCCCTTGCTGAAAAGATACGATTTCACATCAACATGGTCGGAGATTATTCATTGCCTGATGTAGGAGAAAATCCGAATCAGCAGACTCCTTATGGAAAGCGTTTAGAGGATATAGTTGAGGAATTATCTGACATTTGAGATGGGTGTGTGTGAATCATGGAAGTGGAACGGTGGCAGAACTTCAAACTTGGTGCTGGAATTAAAGAGGTTCAATTAAGGCCTGCTGGTAAGAAAGTCCCTCTTGCGGAAATATTTGATGAAAACCCCCTGTTATTCGCACAATTATTGGGTACAGTACCGTTTGAAAAATCAGCAGTCATATTTTCAGTATTAAAAGACCATCATTATAAAATGGGAGACGAAGATTTTGATCATTGTAAATTTAACGATAAAATCATGATTAACCTAGAGATCTGTAAATGGTGCCAAAACTTTCAGACCTGCTCGTTATTAGAAAACAATCAAGAAAAGGCTAGAATTAGCATTAACCTTTATGGCGTTCCTGAAGACAGTACAGTGGATATACTTAGCACGTATTTCAAAGATAAATATAAAGGTGAAGATGGAGAAGAAGAAGAAGAAGAAGAAGAAGAAGAAGAACAGTCAATTATTTTTTGCGATAGTTCTGATCCATTTTCCCCTCAATCTCGAGATAAAGTAACTAAGAGCTTATCATTGTTTAATCCAAGTAAATATGCAATTCCATTCACTGATGGAAAGCAGTGTTGGCATCACCTATTCTATTCACCATTGCTAAAAAGAACCTTATGTGTCTTTGAGGCCCAAATAATAGAACTCATGAGTCATGACAAATCGTTTCGAAAAATGTCCCAACGTAACGCATTCCCTACCGGTGATGAGGTCAACGCATTCCTTTCAGATTTAGGAGAATATAATATAAGTAAATTCATTAGTTCCAATGAAAAAATAGGTACTTGGGTAAGTTATATTAAGAAGTATATTGAAACTGGCCTATACAAACCAACAGTAGAACTGTTTGCTAATTATTCTGTAGCGAATACAATTGAAGAGAATTTATCTGATTATGTCATAGAGATCATTAATGCAATTGATATGGCGGAAGATGAACTCTTAGAAATTCAATCCGTAGCAGCGAGGAAAGCGTGTATTTTGTATGTTCCAGGGGGATATGAGCAAGAATTAGGACTGAGTTTTTCTCACCAAATAACACGCATTGTTGAATTGGATGGGCTTGAAGAAGTTCTTGTGCTTGTTGATACTGAGACCAAACCGATTGAGAGAACAAAAACGACATATTCGCAATTAATCACCAAAGAATTCTGGAATCAAACAATTAACATTCCGGAATCACTCAAATCTATATTTGAAAATTCACAATTGAATACCAAAATAATAGATTGGCGTAAAATTACCCGTGAACATCCGGTAACGGAACACATAAGAATAGACAAAGCAATAACAACCGTGCCTGTTCACACTGCTTGGTTTTCTCCTAAAGAATATTATTCCGCTTTAACTTATCATTTAAGGTTGCGCCAAACAACCGCTTCCTCTGGCGACAAAGAGTACTATTCAATGAGAAACAATATCTCGCTCTTCTTCGAATACTTTTATCCGGAAGTTGAAGAAGATTCGGAACTTGAACTATTCAGAGCCTCATTCAGAGAACCACAAAACCGAAGATTAAAGGGTTACGAGATCATGCACAAATTGAGTCTTGACCCACGGTTTAAACCTTATCTTAGTTTTGATTCAATACCTAATTATGCAGAACGTACCTCTCTTGAAACCTTTATTTTTACAAGCTCTACCCTAAAAGATGAAGATTCACAAACATTAAAATGGACATTTGAAAGGGTGATTACAGAACTTAAAGCGAAGGATGACCACAATAATAATACTTCAGTATTTTCGTTCTCTAAGTCAGGTGTAACTGATGATTTAAATCTACTGGGGTTGGGGAACAAATTGGCAAATGCCTTATCATGGAATCCAAATCAAAAACATATCATTACAACGAAAGGTGGGGGCATTTGGCTTTCAGAAAAAATATTACAATTAATTGAGCAAGGATTTTTGAGAGATTACTTTGATTTTGGTCATTTCGTTGTCGACAGACATAGAGAATGGTCTCATGGCCGAGTGATGTGCATCTCTCTATCTGATGAACTGGAATATCTCAAATCCCTCACAGGGGATAGTTCGGTAAGTCGAAATATTCAAGAATTGAACTTCGAGATAGATGAAATTGAATATCAAATCTGTATTTGGAACCCCGAAACCGCAGTAAATGAAACATCGCCAAATACATTTATGAGTGGGCGATGAACGTTTTGAGATTCTCCGCCTTTTTTTATGGTGTAAACTATAAATGTGGTAATGGATTCCCTCAATTGTGTCCACCGAAGAAACTACCCCTGAATCAAAAAATAGTACCTACAAACCGGTTGAGAGACAATGGCTAAGCGCAGTTGTAAAAAGAAAGAATTACAAAAAATTCTCAGAGCAAATTTCAAATTGGTTTCGTCTTCCTGAAAAGCAATATTTCACTGAAGGATTACTAAACAATGTGGCTAAAAAGATACGAGGTAATGAATATGCTGGGATAGAGAATCCAACGGCAATAAAGGGCCTTTCAAAATTACCTCTGAGCGGTGATGCGTTGAGTTTCAATTTTATTGATAGAGAATCCTGTTTTCAATTCGCCCTATCCTCTTCAAAATTTCTCTCTAAGGCAGAATTTAAGCCGGATGAATGGTCAGAGTTGAGAGAAGAAAGTGCTACATACACGACTATCATACAAAACTCCCGCAACACCCCATTATCTGATGAGAATACGGATGAATTACTACTGCATGGCCATGATGTGGAATTCTTCGTTCAAGTTACAAATATCGCAAGAGCCTTTTGCGGACCATTTGCCAAAGCAGATTTCTTTTCACCGTGCGAGAGTTCTAAAAACCTTGCATGTATCATTGACAATCAACTGTTTACCTTACTTCTAGCAATTGAGTCTTTGGACTTAGCAGAGATGGCCAAAGCATGTTCTGCTGTGATGAACCGATTTGCATCAGGAGCGGAATTGTTTTACGAATTTTGTCAATCAATTTGTGACGAGGAAAAATCAATTGAAAATCTAAAACAGATGGGGGCTGTCGCAGGTCAGATTGCAACCTATTGTGATGAATACAAGAAAAATGAGATGAACGGGGAAATTGGAAATGGGCACGAAATCGCATCATTGTGTGGAAAATTCTTGAAGATTACTAAGAAACCAATTGGTGATGTGGTGGTTAAATCAGCTGGAAGCCAGGATGGATTCTTTAAATATGTCACATGGGATCCTAAAAATGCACCATCCGGCAGCCCTGAATTTGAGACCGCAGATCGCTTAGCGGTAAAAATGATAGGGGAATTATTTTCTCCATCAAAAGCACCTAAGTTTGCTGGAGAACAAGGTGTAGAGAGATACACTACAGAATTCATCAACGCTGCAACCTTTTTGCGGAAAGAATTTTGTTCTGACCAATATGTCGACTTATATGGCGGAACCTTAGCAGAAGTAGAACAATTGATTGACTCTTTATCGGACAGTCAAGTCAAAGATCAAGCTATGACTCAAACAGAAGTTTGGCGAAGAGAGATTTCTGAGAGACTTGGATACTTAACGGATGGGGGTCCAGCAGATATTAAAATCACTGAGTGTATCGTGAAATCACCGAACTTCTATCACCTCGCAGTTAAAGAACTATATGTTGAGAAAGGTCTTGAGTATATATTTACGGGTAGAATCGCTCATTTTGAAAAGACAGCCTTTGGGGGAGACGGCGGCAAAGAAGGTTTGGTATCCATCTTTAAAGATAAACTTGAATTAAAGATAATCGAGAGAGTTTTAAATGATGCAATGAGTCGTTTGAAAAAGGCCAACACTATCAGAGTAAAGAAAATAGATGACATAAATCGTTTTGCGAAGGGAGATATTGCCCGTATATCATCCGATAAGTACAAAGGAATAATCTCTACTGGCAAAGAGAATTTTGAATCAGAATATAATACGCTATTCGAGGAACTCAAAGGTGATTTGAAGAAAAGTGATTTATCTCCGGAAAAATTATTAGATAATTTTGAGAATAAAGTATCACTAATTATTGATACTTATGTGAACATATTGGAGGAATCAGGATATACAGGAGATAATAGTGCTTCAGGCGTTGGAGTCTTAATGATCGGAATGGGTCAAGGAGGACAACAAATACTTCGTGCTTCTATGGCAAAAATGCTAAACACTTTAACGGACGAACGCTCGCGCAACATGCTTAATGGTCTTGGCATTGATAAAGCGGAGATGGACGAGATCAAGTCTATTTTGGCTGATTATGATGATGTCATAGATATAGAGGGAGATGAATTGAAAAAACTGACCACAATTTTCGATAAAGTGGGGATTCTAGCGATGAACTTAGGGCCAGAACTCAAGCACCTTCTTAGCCAACCCTATAATTTCATTTGGGGCAACTCTGATTCAAAGGAACTAAAACATGGCAGTGATGGAAAGTTGAGACGTTTGGCAACAAACCTTGCTTTATTGGACCCAAACAGCAAGGGTTGTGGTGGCAAAATGGGCAGGGGCCGGGCTTTTGCTGTGGATGCTGAGGAGCCACTTGGAACTATTCTTGCTGAGAAGGCTCAACGCCGAACTATCACACAAGTATGTCTAATTCATAGCTTTACTGGTGGAAGTGGAAGTGGAATGGTTCTTCCTATGCTTAGAAAAATCAAGCACACATATCCAGAAGCAATTGTCTGGGTACTTTCGGCAGGAGATGGGCAAGCGGGTGGGGCTAGAAATGGTCCACAAAATGTCACCTACATCACCAGTGATATTCTACAATCACATTACAACGCACTTCACCATTCGCCTCAAAAAATTGACCTTAACAGGTGGAGAAGGTATGCACGCCTGTCTGTTCCATTGTCAAAATTGAATGAAAAGTGGGATGATGAAATTAAACCATATTTCACAGCCTTAAACAACCAGAACAAGAAGGTGCTGGAAGATAAAGTTAGCTTGGGAGCCAATTTTGATCGGGATTTTGAACGATCAAATATGAATCAAGCATTAAATAAGAGGGCCAGAGGACCATTTTCATCCTTACCAAAAAACAAAGAGCAATCAGAATTGTTTGAATCAATTATTTCAGATCCGACTACCAGGAGTGCAGAGGATTTATGGAATGCATGGATTTCATGGATCCAACTGGCAGAAGATAATGGCAGCAGGGAACTTCGACTCGCAGCAGAAAATGAACCTATATTTAGTGATCCTAAGAAGAACTTCGTTCCAAAGGAACGTTTCAAGACTAATCGAGGCCATTTCATTAAAATTGCACAGAAATTATCTCGTAAAGTTAGATACGATGCGGATATTGTTGATGAATCTGATGAAGAAGAAGATCAATTATTCTCGCAATTTGTCAGTTCATTAGATGTTGAATCTCTAGCGAAAAATAACGTTACTATCGAAGAATTAATCGAGGAGATTAATCGATACGCGAGAATGATGAGGGATTATCACCACCAATTATACGAAATGACAGAATTAATCTCATTGAATAAGGGTGCATCAGACGATCCAACAGTTAAGCACATTATTGTTAGTAACGCACATTTAGATCCCGCTGCTGGAGAAATTTACCAAGGTAGGCAAGAAAAGTTTGAAATATATAATTCTACGATGACTGAAGTTTTCGTAAATATTGTTCACTCACTCGTAAATGAATCTGATGATGTGCTGAGCCTTGAAAACAACGGTATAATTTCAAGCAGTTATGAAGTGATGGATGTTAGCGATATGCGAAACCGTACTAAACCAACAACCACTGCAATGGTATTGGAACTAGAAGATATGAGTAAAATCTCTCATATTGTACGGCATGATCCCAAGACAAAGGTGAATAATGACTTATTTAAAATCTTTGAGGAGTTGCTGATGGATGCGAAATCGCCTCTTTATGACGATGTAGAAGACTTCAACTCAGAGATTCTGAAAATCGGCACCTTAAACGAACTTTTCATTAATTATTTCCAGAATGAAAGTGATGGTTTACTAAAGTACAGACCTCGGGATGTGATAAAAGCCATCTCTGTTGCAGATATAGAGCAATGGAACTCTGCTATAATGAATGCGAATGACACTGTAAAATGTTTTTACGAAAGTGTGTTCAACTCAACAGAAATAGAGAACTTTTCAACTAAAGGAATTACCCAACAAACAGTTGATAACATGTATGAATGGATTAGAATTCTGCCGCTGAAAATATTTGAACAACTTCCAGGCCATAATGAAGGTTCATGGGGTGACCTAACCAAGTCATGGCGTACCGCTCAAGAACATTACAGGAAGATTGAAATTCGAGGTCATCCATTGAATAAATCAACACGGGAAGCGGTTTTCTATCAGTTTATCATTGGTAGATTGAGTGGAAGTGAAGAGGATAAGAAGGATAATGCAACATTACTGACCGAGATTTATGAGTTATATGGCATCATAGACCTCTCACATCTAGCGGCGATCCCAAGCGCGCTGATTCTTGATACAATGGCAAAAATGTACGACAGTAATACTATTAAATTTAAATCCAGCGGGAAGGTTTATAATTTTGATAGTTTGAAATCGAGACACTCATCTGTCGTTGCTTTTAGTATTGACCATGGTAGAGACATGACCGATAAAGCTAATACCACCATGAAACTGCCAAAAGACATTAAAATAACAGTTCCAACATGTCTTAGATTGAACCAGACAGGACAAGGTAATTATCTACTTGAACCATCTAAAATCTTTTATCAGATATTTTCGCGAGTAAAACAAGAGGCAATAAAAGAGCATCCTGAATTTGCAACTTCCACAATCTTCGAGATGCTCGTTCAGAATGGTTCAAACCCTTCAGATACCTCATTAACATCTCGGCCAGAAGAAATTCCTTCATTGATTAAGGCAACTTCACAACTGTTGAACTTTGGTGTAGTTACTCCTAAGCATCTAGATGAGAAACCGACCTCCCAATTTTTCAGGCATCTACTATTAGGTACTCCCCCGGTAGAAATGTCCCGGGAACAACGAGTGGTATATTCGATTGATATGGTGGAACATTTCCAACTAATTGCAATCGCAGTCACTAAGGATTTACCTTTGGATTTGTCGGAAAATTTCACTTCCCAGCAGATGCAGAGCACTATTTATAATAGATTAGATCGATTTGTCGAATCAGAGATTATCGTAGAAAATCGGACAGAGAGTGATGTAGAGGCTAAGGATTATGACCTCGCAGTTTTAGAAGAGTTAAGAACTTGTATAGGGATTATTGATCGTTCAGGAGATGATGGTAAGCAAATGAATCTCCGAACGTTTTATGTTGATTTGGAAACGGTAATCAAAGAAAGAGAACCACAGTTTATTATCGCGAAACAAGTAGAAGGTTATGAGCCAGTACTCCTCCAGTCACATTTGAATGGACTTGAGCGTGTGTGTTCTTATCTACAATCACTTACTTTCAGTGTAAAACGACAAGAGAAATTCTTGAAGGGGCAAATGAAACCGGGCGAGGGGGTATCTTTCCAATTCCAAGGTTCAATAGATGCCATGAGATCACAAACCAAGGACTTTATCGCTGTTGTTAACACTACAACTTCTATCAAACCAGACCAGATTCGTAATTCTGCACGTATTTTCTTCAAGGACTTTGGAGGTGACCGTAAAGGAGATGGTAAGGTCTTCATTCAAAATCTAAAGAGTGGCCCAACAGCGAGCATTACATTGATGTCCGAACAGGCTGCAACTATAGAGATAGTGAAAAATTTCCAATCAGTTGTTACCAAAATGAAGCATGATGGGCTAGCCCCTATAACAGAGACATTGGTTCATCCATATTCGTTCCTGAGAAATATGCTGTGGATGTCTACATTTAGGAATGTATGGCTTCAAAAATCATCCGCCACAGTAACTGATGTTTTTGACATACCAGTTGAACTGATAAAAACCGTGTTTGGAAGACCAACATCTATTGAGCAGGCTATTAATGCTGTTCAGCAAAGTGGAGATATGGCTGGTGTAAATTTGTCACGTTATGACACTGAGGCCTGGAAGTATGCCAAATATGTAAAACCCTTTGATGACCTTACTAAAGATGAACAGAAGCATAGACTGCGTTCACAATTAACGATTGCAGATATGCTTTTTATCAACTTGGCATATTTGAAGGCCATAAATGAACATACGGACAAAAGTGATAGAAAGAATAAGTTTGAAGACTATATTGGCAACCCCGGGTCATTAAGTGGAGAATTTAAAGGGATATTTGATAAAAACCTGAATAAAACAAAGATTCTAACTTTCAACTTTAGTGATGTCGCAGCAGGAGATTCAAACGGTTCAGGGGAAGACTCCGATCTTCCACCTTGGGAACAACCTGGTGGAGATGAAGACACTGGCAATAAAAAAATGATTGAAGCGTTGGAGGCTGGACTCAAAGAATGGATTAGTTACGCTGCTGCTAAAAGCGGAAATGATAGTGGTGGGGCTGACGACACCCCAACGGCTGAAGAAGATTGAGCGACCAATCGTCCGTTGAATTAATTTAGATGATACTCTAGAATGATGGATTTATAATTATTGGAGACGGTGAGTGATATTATGGCATTACATATTGGAACAGACCGTGTCGATGGACAACCGGTTATTCTCCCAAATGCTATTCTGAAGAAGCATGTTGCGATTGTAGGTGATACTGGTTTTGGAAAAACAGTAGCCCTCAAAGTATTCATTGAAGAAGCGATTATGCAAGGGATTCCTAGTGTCATAATGGATCCACATGGAGATTTGTCAGAATTCGCAAGACCTTTTGATCATGATATGATAAAGAAAATGGGCGGAGACATAGAGAAGTGTAAGAAATTTGAGGATTCAGTTGAAGTGAGAATTTGGACTCCTGTTCGGTCCAAAGGGCTTCCTTTGTGCCTTAATCCATTTATTCCACCGTATGACAATGAGGATCCCGAAATTATGGCAAGTTCGTGGGACTTAATGGCTGCAGGATTCACAGGTATTGCAGGTTTCAACTTATCCAAACCTGAAGGTGTTGAAATTAAAGGATATTTGGTATCGCTTTTGCAATATGCATCCGCAATGGATATTCTTCCCAGCAATTTTTATGAATTGGCAGATTTGGTAGAAACACCTGTGTTGGTGAGAAAAACTACCGGCTTAAATGCCATAGATTTTGAGGCTCGAATTGTTGACTTAATCACAAATACAACACGCGAGAAATTGGCACGTAGATTTAGAGTCCAGGAAACAGGTGTCAATCATCTCATGTTCACTCTTGGTACTGCATTGGATTTTGATGTAATGTGCACCCCTTGCGACCCAAAGAAAACCCCGTTGAATATAATTTACATGAATACCCTTGGTTCAGATGATCTCAAGCAGAATTTTATGCTGGAAGTAGGGCGTAGGCTTTACGATTGGACCACAAGGCAAAAGTGTGCAAAAGAAGAAGTAAAGTTGATTTTTGCAGTTGATGAAGTGCACCATTATATCCCACCGCATCCAAAAAACAAGCCAGCTAAGCCGATATTAGCAAGACTCTCAGCAGAAGGAAGAAAATTTGGACTCAGTTGCATTTTTGCCACACAAAACATAAAAGGTGTTGATTATAAAATCATGGGTCAAGCTTCAACGCTATGTGTTGGTAAATACAAAGAGCCAAACAACATAAAGGCCGTCAAAAATATTTTATCTGTAAGAAGCAGTGATACTTCAGCAATGGCCGATGAACTGCCGAAATTGAAGGAAGGACAATTCCAAGTGGTTTGCAATGATGTGTTTGATGAACCTCAGCCAGTAAAAATACGCTGGCTATATTCAAGGCATGGTGACGGCACCTTATCAGAAGATGATGTGGAAAGATTCACCACTGATGCAATGAGAGCATGCGTGGGTAATCTCGGAAGCGGAATAAAGATGAGCCAATCCAAAGGTGTTCAAGAGGATAAAGAACAGAATTCATCAGATTTGGATGAAGATGATATCTCTGAAGAAGTGAATCCAAATTCGGACCAAGTGTTGACTCCTGTCGATGAGGAAGATGTGATTGGAACTGGTGATCAGGAATTTGAGATGAACCTATTGGGAGGGTTCTCATTATTCAAGGATGGACGAGACCCGTTGTCAGTGATGCTTGGTATTACAAATATTATTACCACCTTAGTCCTCCTCTGGGCATCATACCATATTGCTAGTTTCACCTTAAACAATAATTCTAGTACGGTAACGGCATTGCTATCATTGGGAATCTCGATGCTAGCTGCGGGAGTCCTTCTCTCGGAAGTTTTAGCAGATGGGGAACTTAGTGTCATTCGCAAAATACGAAACAGAGCAAGACCATTACAGTATCTTTCCTTGATTTGGTTGTGGGTTTTATGGGCTCTATTAATTTCTAAACATATTGATTTACCACACTTGATAATTCCTATTGAAGCAGTTCAGACGATGATGACTGCATTCGTAATTTTAGAAATAGGCCATAGGATTCACATTGGAAGGATCGATTGGCCTGAGGCGGGTACTTTGGGGCAGTGGACAAAAGGTGGCTTGAAATCATTGACTATGATGGTTAAGCGAACTGAACTAGAAACACTTAGGGCAACCTCCAATGAATTACTATACACTTTCCGTTTGACTATGGATGGTCTAATGATAGTCACTTTACTTCTTTTGATAAATGGTCATAATGGCCTTGAATACTTCGCATCAGATAATTGGTTAATCCGTATCCTCTCAATATATGTGCTATTGTTTGCATCTCAATTATTGGTGAGTTTCAGAAATAAGGCGCAATGAGTACTAGATCTCTAAACAACGCTGTTAACCGTTGAAGATTCACTCATCTTTTTGCTGATTTTGTGCCCTATCTCTACGAGATGGGTTTCTTGATTGGTTACTATTATTCCTTCTTTGCGAAGAATTATTATTGGTATTTTGATTTGAACGATTGTTATTGCTCCGATTCCCTCTACCTTGGCTTTGATTCGAATTAGTTTGACCGCCTTGTCTTCGATTAGAATTATTATTGTTAGAACTG
>Ga0114994_10001427_pt1 | contig 17166 bp, 18 predicted proteins | sample ArcticOcean_MG_C_9_FD_87043 | JGI IMG/M metagenome (GOLD analysis project Ga0114994, IMG submission 87043) | Marine microbial communities from western Arctic Ocean - ArcticOcean_MG_CB2_152 | ecosystem: Environmental > Aquatic > Marine > Oceanic | place: Arctic Ocean: Canada Basin | collected...
CCAAAAGATAATTCCCCAAAAGATAATTCCCCAAAAGATAATTCCCCAAAAGATAATTCCCCAAAAGATAATTCCCCAAAAGATAATTCCCCAAAAGATAATTCCCCAAAAGATAACGAAGCAGCCGGTCAAAGCGCAGCCGGTCAAAGCGCAGTCACTCAAAAAACGAAAGCCGAAACTGATAAATGGATCTCGTTCAAAGATAAACAAACTCAAGAAAAGTTTTACTAAAAATAAGTTAAAACGGAGAAGTTACAGAAAAATAAATCCGAAGCGTAAAAATATAGTCGTATCTATGCCTCAGAAAATAGATTCTAAGAATGTAGATGAAATTCATAAAAAGATTAAGGAGATTAAGGAGAAGTCTAAAGATGAAATGATAAAAGAATTGAACAAAAACGGTGTAAAAACTTCGGGTAAGGATGTAAATATTATAAGAGACATTTATCTTTACAGTAAACTATGTGGTATCAATATCACCAAATAATCCGTTTAAAGAATAATAATGATTTGTATAACATTATAATATGAGCAAAAAAGTGTCCGTCATTTGTATTCTTCGGAATGAAAAAGAATATTTTCCCCTTATTAAAGAGAACTTCCTTAAACTTGATTATCCCAAAGATGATTTAGAGCTTCTCATCATAGATGATGGTCCAGAAAATATGACGGAACATTTTGTAGATTGGGATAGAACTTTATATATTCATATGTCCCCCGAAGATATAGTAAAGTATTTACAAAATATTACTTTTAAGGGTGATGCTGATAATGTTGTTCGGAATTATCATTTGTTATCGTTGAAACTGCCCCTTGGATTTAAGCGTGATTTTGCTGTAGGGTCAACATCACACGATTATATTCTTCACATGGATTTTGACATGTCATATCATCCGAAAGTTCTTACGCGCAAATTAAGATTCTTAGAAACTAATAAAATGGAGTGTGTATACTCGGGTAATATTTTGTGTTATGATAAAGATAATAAGACCCTTTACAAATCTCAGAGTCAACACAATATATATGAAGGAACATTATTCCATACAAGAGATTACTGGAGGAACAATGGATTCAAATGGGACGATGTAATGTACGAGGGCCGAAACTTTAGAAAAGGACTCCATAGATTACATGAAAACTATTATGATTATGTAAAGATTCTTACCGTCAGGAATTGTAATGATTATAGGCCAGTGAAGATTGATGAACATAAATCTACGTTTGATTATCATGTTCACGATTCTGTTCCCGATATAAATATGGGGGTCTTCAATCCAGTAAAAGCGGCCATCAGCAGTCTATTCCATAATAGTGGGTTGAATGTCCTTGGTATTCACAGTAATTCTATTGATTCATTGGAGTCTGAAACTCATTTAAATTTTACGCGATTCGATGAAGATTTTAATGTGAATAAGCTGTCAAAGAAAATAAAAGCTCTTGATAAAGAGTTTCATGTTCTCCTTTATGGATGTAAAAAGCCTGTTTGGGAACTCTTTGAAAATGTTGAGTTTAAAATGATAATTATGGATACTCCTAAAAATGCAGAACAGATGCAGACGATTATAGCACAGTGTAAGAAATATTCATATTTCTATATTGACGGTCGTTTCATAAACAAAAATATTCTGACATTCTGATGTATTTTCAGATACCCACGTAACTCGGTACATTGGTAGTCTAACTCTTAATGACAGCAAACTTCATCTTCCCCTTTTTATCGGTTTTTTCTTCCCATGTTCCTATCTTATCACCCATTTCTTCGGGTGGATCTTCTAAGATCTCATACACATTTGGCGGAGTATCAGAATCTATATAGTACTCCTTCCTCCTATATCTAATGATAGTAAGTTCCTCTTCATTATCACTCCCAGCTACAGAAGAGAGGGACTCTGTATCATTATCATCTTTTTCAGGTTCAGGCTCAGGTTCAGGCTCAGGTTCAGGCTCAGGTTCAGGCTCAGGTTCAGGCTCTGGATTCCCACCATCTTTGCCAGGCTCAGGCTCAGGTTCAGGCTCTGGTTTTATGATCATCTTTACGTTCTTTTTATCTTTCTTAGAAAGAAGCTTGTTCAGACGATCTATTTCATCGCTCTTCGCCATTATTTCGTTAGACTGTGCTTTTAACATATCGTGTCTCTCACTATTACTTTTTTCTCTCTTAAGTTCAAACATCTCTGTTTTTAGAAGGTCCACTTGATTTACCAAGTCAGATATCTTGCCATCTTTTGAAGAAAGTATCTCATTTAGCTTTGATATTTGAGTTTCATTCTCCTCAACGAGACATACTAGAGAACTATTCACATTGTTTTGTTCTTCTAAATCCCTTGCATTTTTCACTTTACCCTCGGTATAACGCGTGGCGCTATCTTGGTATGCCCTCAGTAACTTGGTTGATAAAGAGTTTAATTCATTTTTTATCTGCACAATATCTTTATCAAGTAGTTCCATTATAGAATTATGTATAATTGCACCCAATACCTTAAATAATTTTAACGGTTATATATATATACGAATGTTCGTTAAGAAACATTGTACGCTGAAAAAAAATCGGTTATCTTTCACGTGTTTAACAAAGAAGTCTTTAATTAGAGTTGCGAAGAATCTGAGTAAAGTGACAAAGAAACGGATACCCATAAATCGTAAGAATCTTAGAAAAACCTATAATCTAATGAGTAAAATAATTAAAGCTCAGTATAAATGCAATACAGAAATATGTTGGATGAAAATAAAAAAATTATTTGATGGTTTATCTAGTAAAGATAAGAAAATATTCAGGAAATATTTTAAGCCCAATCTGCCATCAGATGTCCAAAAAGATTATACAGCATGGTTGAGCAATTATGATATTGATGAGGTCATGGAAGGATTAAAATTGGAGCATAATGATTTTCACTACTATCAAGCAACCCCCATAGATTTTCATAAATGCTCTGTAAGCGATTTATGTTCAATCGATATAAGAGAACATCATAAAAAAAATAAAAAAAAAATAGGAATAGTATTCAATACAGATAAAAGTAGTGGACCCGGTCAGCACTGGATCGCGATGTATATAGACATGTTGGGGATAAACCTAGAAAACGAAGGTATTTACTATTTTGATTCTTATAGTGGTTCTGTTCCTCAACAGATTAAAGACCTCATTGGTAAAATAAAAAAGCAGGGAGAAGACTTAAATATGGATTTTCTGGTTGCTAACAATAATCGCTCCATACAAAAGAACAACTATGCGTGTGGTTATTATTGCATGCATTTCATAGAGAATATGTTGATGGGGGCTAATTTTCAGGACTATTCTAAAACATTGTCGGACTCTTTAATGGGAAATTATAGAGAAACATGTTATATAAATCCGGACGAAATAAAATAGTAATATATATATAAATGAACTTCCTCGAATATTATATAGGAGACGATCCTTACACTTCATTACTGCAAATTATTATAATTATCCTATCGGTTCTAATATTAAGATATGTTTATACCGATAATAAAAACCTCCGGAAACTAAAAACTGATATACAAAAACTTGACAAAGAGTGTCCCAAATGTCCCGACTGCAATTGTGAGCCCGGCTTAACCAAATGTCCTGATTGTGTCTGTCCGGATAAAAATACAGATATAACAACAAGCACTGGTCCCAACTTTCCTATGTCCGGTGGTGTCACGTGTCCCGAGGTGACGTGTCCTGAGGCGACGTGTCCATCGGTCGATGATATTGTTTCGGGATTATTCCCGGGTAGAAATAATGGGATCACTGCCAGCGGGAGATACCATAATATAAACGCAAATGAAGACGGAACGCTACTGTCTGCTTATAGTAGCTACAGTAATCTGAGGAATGACGGTGAAGATATGAGATTATTAGACTCTTCAGAGTTACCAGACGACTCAGTTGACAGAATGAATCTAGGTTCCTCCGATACTGGATCTATATCGGGGCAAGCTCCCTTGGCGGGTACAACGGGTGAGCCGATTGGACCGCCTCCGGGAATCTATTCTCCCGCGGGTCCTACGAACACACCTATCACGCCCCCCACGAATACACCGCCTACCACGGGGGCCACGCCACCGGCAATAGCTAGTGGTTCGCTTTTGGCCAATTCCACAGGACAATAAGCCAATATATAATCTAATTAAAACTATAATGGGGGAATTACTAACGGGAACGACATTTTTATTGGTGACAAATATTTTGTTATATTTTGTTATTCTAATAATCTCAAACGATGGTGAAAAAGCTGCCGCCAACGAAACTATAAGATCGTATCTAAAGACAGACGAGTATAAACTAGCTTTTAAGATACTGGGATTTGTCAATGTGGTCTGTACTGGTATTTTCGGCTATTATTATCGCACAAGTCTCACTTCCGGTATCCGGTGGCTGAGACTTGCAGTCATAATGATTCCCACCCTCGTATTTTGGGCATCGGATTTCACAAAACTGAATGATTATGATAATCCGATGCGCGGGGTGAGCCCCCCCGTCCGACTTACATGGAACATTGCTAGGATTGTGTTTTCATTTGGTATATTGTTTTATTTTGGAAAGATTACACGACAAGATAGAGGTAAAAGATTTTTGACATGGTTCATGGGACTATTCATTTTACATATGTTTTTGAATATTTGGTCGGTAACAGACATTGAGGGGCAAGCTGGTCGTAAAAATATTTCAGATTTGAGATATTATATTTATGGTTTCCTACTGATGGCGGCGTGGTTCGTAAAAATGGCTACAGATATTCGGATATATCGGGTTGGTGAGTATATCAGTTTAAGTATGTTGTTAATATATAGTGTATGGATAATAGGGATAGGTGAATCGGTATTTACAAGGTTTGTAGGCCTGATATTTCCGGCTCTATTATTTATAGTGTTTATGATTTTAAACTACAAAGAGTTTAATGAGGCCACTCTAAATACCAAGTTTGTTTATATTTTGTCGTTTCTGATAACCATATTCCTTTTATATATAATATTAAATACGGGAGATACAAAAATTAAAACATTCATAACTATATTTTTGGTAATTACATTTAATATTTTAGCGATTGTTTACGGAAATAAAGATTGTGTGAGTGTTTCTGGATCCACCCTTGTAAAGCGTAGTTTAAAATGGAGCATAATTCTGGTGATAATATCCTTAATATTGTGGCAGGATTTTTTCAGTAGTTCAATTGGGGGTAATATTCTAACCATAAGGGACGATATAGTAAAAGACACATATATGACCGACACACAGGCGCTTGAGGATAGTATACGGGAATCAAAAGACGGAGTCGGTAAAACAGATAAAGATAAAGATAAAGAAAAGAATATACGTTCTGAGATTTCTCGTATATATGAAACAAGAGCCCGAAAAGCTTTATAATATTTAAAGCCACGAAAACATATCATGATAAATGACTTCAATACACGATAAATATCATTCTCAACTGAATAAGAATTATATATACGAACTCGCGTGTAAGATAATAAAAAAAGAATATCAGGATGATGTATCAAGTGAACAATATTTCAAAGATGTATATGAGAATAATATACAAGAAGTATTTGATACCGTCGACACCGATGATCTAGTGGTTCTAAATCGAAGATTACTATACACACAAATCGGCTGCTATAAAAAATACGTCGGTAAACCAGTAATTACGAACAAAACGCTGACTGTAAATGTCATGGCTAGAATTATTGATAAAGATGATTCGCTTTTCAGTTTCAAGGTTTCAACACCACCGGGGGAGTATCACTTGAAAACTCTAATAGTAGCGGAGCAGAAGTGTAGCTTGTTTAATAATCCATTGATAATACTTACTATAAATGATAGAGATATACATGTAAAAATGACTAACAAACAAGAATTACATAACAGAGTGTTTATAGAATATGAACCATTAGAGGACCAAGAAATATCCCTAGAGGATATTACCGTGATTAATATAAAAAATGCACTAAATGAAACAATAAATAAATCAAACTTTCTGAAGGTAAATAAGGTAAGTGGGGACGCGCCGAGTAGGTCGGTAGAGGTGAGTGGTAATGATTACAAGTGTGGGGATACATTAATTATTAACGAGAAAACTTTCTATATAGACGATATTATAAATGATATATGCATACAAGACGAAACAAATCATATAAAAGAGAATGACGGTATCATTAATGTTTCTGAAAGTCCTATACTTATATTCAATTAGTTATCTAATTCATATAGTTGATCTTCATGAACTATGAATTGTTTGGGGGTCCACTCGAGTTTTTCATCATATTTTATCATAGTCCTTATCTTATTCTCTTTATTCTCTGAATAAAAGTAAGTATCATTCATATTATACTTAATTTTATGTGCTATTTGTTCGCATGAAAGTATATCATCTAGACTGGGGAAAACTTTCTCTAGAATATTGTCTCCGTATTTAGAAATGTCATAAATATCTTGATATACTGAAAAATATTTACCCAACTCATCTGTTATAGTGTGTTTTCCCTCAAAGAATACATGAGCTTCCATTGAATCTTGGTCCAATTCACACATGAGTCTAGAGTTTTCTTTCAAATATCTAACATCAATATCTTCTGTGTTATTCCTGTAATAGTAATATTGATCGTTTTCACCCAAAAGTATATGATTATTGGGTTTAATGAACTCGTGGAAATTAGCTTTTATTTGCTGTCTATCAATATATATAAGCTCACTTGAAGTGATACCCGGGAAATATGACAGTTCATTCTCTAAAGAGTTACTAAACCGGATACACTGTTCATTCAACGTTTTATCATCTCTACTATGGGGGATGCAGTCTAATGCGGAGGTTTTTATTAGCTCCGTTATTTTTTCGGAAATCTTAAACTTATTCTCCATTATATCAAATATGTCAATATCAATTGAGTTGCCTATTGTAAGAATCGCGTCGATTGTATCCTTAGTATCCTTATTTTTTGATTTACTCAATTCTTCCACGAACTTATCGGCATTTATTTCACCGATATTATCCCAATCTTTAATGGATTCATATATTTCTCGGGCGTTTGTACCCTTTGGTAAAACCGATAGATAAATGTATTCTTCAACTGTTCTTTCTTTTGGCTCCAAATCATCGTGAGAATGTAATCGTATTGCCCTTCCAAAAACTTGATTAATACGAACATTGTTCCAGTATGGTTCCAAGATGTGGACCTGACGAACGCACGTCAACGATATACCCTCTGCACCAGATTCTGAAATTAAGATCAATTGAATGTATTCACCAAATTTATTATCTATATGATTAAATGCCTCTTTGTTCTTTTTTCGTTCGGAGTCCTTTTCTTGACCACTTATGAAGGTGTATCTTAGCCTTTTATCGTAAAGCGCGTTGGGGTCATATTTCGTGTATCCGTTGATCTTAAGGACCTCTTCTAAGGCTTCTAATCCGGCATCACCTCTAAACTGACTATATACCAACGCCTTACCGTTGGGACTATCTCCATTTTTATATTTGTTGATATTTTCTAAGATTTTATACATTTTAGGTGATAAATATTTAAGATTGTTGTCAAAATGTAAGGATTTAGTTTTTTCCAGCTCAGAGAATATCTCTCTTTTTTCTTTGCTCTTAATATCTCCATTTTTTTGATATCTAAAATCATCGTTGGCATATACGATATTGGAGTCTTGTCTAGTTCGTATATTATAATCCTTGATTTGATCATCACTTTCTCCAAAGATTCGTTTTTTTCTATTAAAATCTTCTTTCTTTTTTTCATCAGACCAGGACCGTATATATTTCTCTAATTGTATTTTTGTCGTTGGACACAGGACAATATTCATGAGTTTTGCGATCGTATAATCTTCAAACACCTCAACTCTTTCAACAGGTGCTTTTATAGTGGGCATAGTGGTGACTTTTTGACGATCAATTGGATAATAAGATGTTAATCCCATGAGCATCCTTCTTAGGAGTGTCTTTTTAGGATCGGGTACTTCTAGGGATTCATCAAAAAAATATTCCATAAACTTCTCATTATTTGTAAGATCTAATATTTCATTGTTGACAAATAAATCGAACAGTTTTTGTTTCCGATTAAATATTAGATTCAGCGAGGTATTATATATGATCTCTTTATCCTTTTCCACCTCTAACGCCTGCTTCATCGTGGGAATGATTTCGTCTTCTTTAAATAATTCTTTCAAAACACGATATATTTCTTTAATAAAATCATCATAGTCATGATCATTCTCCTTGGCGGTATAGATCAAACCATTCTGGGGATTCCTAACCGAGACAAAGTTAGTTGTATTTTGAGTGAAGGATATAAGAGTTTGTCCTTCTACCTTTTTAACAAAGAATATGTCTATTGGGGATAATACATCATATATAATTTTATTTAATTCGTGTGTTATATTATCTGTATCCTTACCCGTGTTGATTGTGAATGTATATACTCTTAGGGCCCCCTTTAACATATTGTAAAGGATAGCTATTTCACATGGTCTGTTTATTATGGGGGTTCCAGATAAGAATACTAATTTAATTTTTTCAGCATTTATGATCCATTCATAAAATTGTCTTGATGGACCGCTATTATTCAGTATTTTCCTTACAAAATTGTGAACCTCGTCAATTATGATAACCTCATTATGAAATGGCGAATCTATGTTGTAGTTTTCACGATTATATTTTAACTGTTCGTCCAATTCTTGAACAATCTCACCATTTCTGGTTAAAGATATTGTTATTTCATCATCATTCATGTATTCATATAGTTCTTGAATATCAAGATCTGTACTCTCGGTTAAGTTATCTTCTTCATACCCTTTAATTCGGGGTAAGGGATTATAGTGAATAAAATTATACTTAAGAAGAATTATCTCACTTGTTTGTTCAGATAAAACTATTTTTTCATATTCATTTAGACTCTCATATTTTCTACCCGATTCATCTGGGATCCAAAATCCATAGGCTTTTATTAAATCAGTTTCTATCTTCTTATATTCATCATTCAGCTGTTTCGCTAAGTTTTCGGGTCTCACTCCTGTAAATCCCTCCGCTATCGTTTTTTTCACTAAAGCTTTGCTTTTATTGAAAACTCTTTTTACTATCTTGGGGGTGATCTTATATTTCTTGAATATTTCTACTCGGGTATCCTTATTTTTATCTATTTCTGTAAATGGTATTAATCTCCACAATGTATTTTTCATATCTATTTCATTTTTACCCCATTTCTTGATCTCTTTAATAAACTCACCCTCTAAAGATGCCGGTAGTAAGGTTCTAATTCTTAAATCTTCTGATAGGTTTTCCGCGGTAGATATTGCACTCGCGGTTTTACCAGTCCCTAGACCATGATAGACTAGTAATCCTCTGTAAGGAGTTTCCAACGATAAATAATCCTTAATGAGAAGCTGGTATACATCTAATAACTCCTCATCTTTAGTCTTTCTCAAGATCTCTGTATAATAACCCTCGTTTATAAAATTAACGAATGATTTTCGATGTTCGCTTATATACTTGACATTTGTGTCATCTGTCTTTTTGGTATTCTTTGCTTTTGAAGACAGAATAGGAACAATTTCATCTTCAAATGTTATAATTCTTTTGGGTGGTGACCCGACGATGTCGTTGTCTATGCTTATTTTACCAATTTTTTTCTTATTCTTATCATATAAGTGACGAATCGTTTCATCGTCGGAAACGGGTGATTCTTCATTGAAATCAAAATAGCCTATAGTCTTATCACTAAGTTTTACAAATGTTAATGTATCTCCCAGTCCAAATGATTCACCGTCATAGTATTCGATATCATTCGCTTTTGTCCATTTAATGTTTTTATCTTTTAAAAAATCACTTAAGCTCCCAGAATCGCTCTCCCAAAACTCCCCCCCAGGTGAACCTACGGGTGAACCCGGCGCATATGTAGGACCCGGATCCCCTAGATCGGGTGTGGGAGCAACTACATTACTATTCGTAACTGGATGGTCGCTGGGTGATTGCGGGGGGTCATCTTCAGGAACATCTTCTTTCAGTTCTAATACGACTCCATCTTTTAAATCGTATTTGATAACACCTTCAATATTACCATCCAGTTTGGAATAAGTCTGTTTTATTTTCTTTAAAATCTTAAACTCGCTTGTGGTGATTTTGTCGTCTGATTCAAGTACGGTCAATTTTTTAACAGAGATATTCTTTAGAATGCCCGCGAAGTGTTCGTCAATAATACCATTTAATCTGTCATCTATAATTAGCTGTTTCGGGGTGGCGGGTTTCTTTAAAGATTTGTCCAGACGATACACTATCGTATATTTTGATGCGTTCGTTTTAGCTTTTGAGTGTTCTTGCTTCAGCTTTCTCAAAAACTTTTTCATATTCTCATCAATCGCCCCCTCATTGTAAAGGGTTTCTATCTTTGAAGTTTTAATGATGTCTACTTCACCGTCGAAATATTTATCCAGTGTTTCATTAATCTCACTATTGATTACTAACTTTTTCATTTTACTCATCAGTTGTTAGATTATACTATTATATTATATTATTAATTATCACTTAAAACATTCTCAGCAATCAGTGCTCTATAAGCGGCATCTTGTTGGGATTTTTTTTTAGTTTTACCCTCACCAACCGCCAATATTTGAGAATTATGAATAATCTGACATTTAAAAATATCATTTTCCACCGAGATATTTTCATATGTGGGATTGGACTTATAATTATGTTGGAAATATTTCATAATTTGTTCTTTATAATTCGTATCATTCATAATTAGCTCGGGAAAATCCACGAACATCTCAATCACACAGATTACAAATCTCTTAACAATTACATAATCTTGTGTGTCTAGATATAATGCTCCCAAGAAAGCTTCAAATATATCCTCCAGGATACGAATACTATTTCTCCCATCGCTTTCTTCAACATATTTAGAAAGTAACACTAAACCATTCAATTGCAAACAGTTTGCATAATAGGATAATTGTTCACCGTTGACAAGTCGTGTCTTTATTTTAGTAAGAAATCCTTCGTTTTGATCTCTATATCTATTATAGAGATATTCAGCGATGATAACATCTAAAAACGCATCTCCCAGGAACTCCATGGTCTCATAGTCAACCGTTTGAAGTTCGACACAGTTTGTTGGTTTTTGATACTCTTCATAGTCTCGCATCACGCAATAAGATTTATGATTAAATGCTTTCTGATAAAGAGAGAGGTCTTTAATTTTTATATCTTTAATATTAACTTTGGAGAAAATACCAAGGACATCTGAAGATGAAATATAACGATTATTGTAATTGTAAGGATTAGGATTAGATTTAGGCTTTTTTGACATTATATAGTATAAGTGTATATTATATCTTTAACTATTGAAGGGGGGACGGCTCAGAAGAGATACCCGGTAATTCCGCCGACAGCCCTGGGTTCGCGGCACAACCTTCACCGTCTTCAATCGGTTTTCTCATAAGGTCTGGTCCTATGGTGCTATTCAGGAAGGGACTAACCTGAACTTGAGGGTTCGGGGGCTCAGAACGTATTTGTAAATTAGCGTTTCGTAAACTCTGGCCGACAGTATTCACACCCACGTGAAAACCCGCGTCCAAGAGATTGACACCGTTTAATATACCCTCTCCAGTCGGTTTAGCGACATTAAAATCCTTAATAGCCTGAGAGTCTTCCTTGGGAAGAAGGTCCTCGGAAGTCAAAGATGCCTGTGGATAACACGAAGACGGAGTTCTTCCCATATTCTCAACAGATTTTGGAACCGCCTGACCGTCTGTCAGACTCTCAGACGCCGCCGGGGCACCTGGAACCGAGGCAAAATCGGTGAAGGGCTCAACGTGCATAATAGTCCGTGGCAGGACATTCGGGAGGTAACTCATTAATTCATTGTAAACTTCGGGCATTACAAAACGAACCACAACGATAACAACTATAACCATAAATGCGATTTTCAACCACTGGGGCGCTTTCTCTAATTCAGATAAACCAAAACTCATTTTATATATTATAATATAAAAAAATTATCGTAAATTATTCGGTTATATTTGTTCATATTCATTCTTTAGTGTCGTATATTTTTTCTCTAGCTTAGTTATTGCGTCCTTTGTATTTTTCAACTCAGTTCGTTTCACATGCCGCGCTTTTTCTTTCTCACCCTCCAGCTCTATTTCTTTAATCATATGTTCATCTATAATATCTTCAGGATTACTTAATCGAGAATCATGATCAGAAAATAAACATTTGTCGGGTATACTATAAACACGTGGACCGGCTATTTTAATTTGGGTGATATACATATCACAGTAAAAATATCTCTTAAGGAACTTTAATCCCTTAACGTGTAAAATACATTTAATTTCTGTGTCACATTTTATTTTATCTTTTGCCAAAGGAATACCATCCGTATTAAAAACACCGCACTGAACCTTATCTTTTAATCTGGGGACCCGTAGTTCTATCTTAGGTAGTTCATCTTTAACGATGGGTGAAGTTATTCTTTTGTACATACCCCTTACAATATCTTCGGGTAAATGTTTATTAAACCACCCCTCACTTTTTTCAGTTGTATTCTTAACGGTATATTCATCAAAATCTAAAAGTTTATCATATACGCTAAAATCTTCGGGTGATATCTTTACCGAAAGAGTATTCTCACATGATAGTAAGTCCGCCCCACTATAAACATTCGGTGTCTCTAAATATAGTGCCTTAGACCCATCATACGTTATCGCTGAATAGTAGTGATTCCCCTGCTTAATGGGTGCTTTAAAACTTATCTTATTGTAGTCAAGACTACTTAAATCATAAACATCTGTCATTATAATCTCTAACAATAATATATGTATTTATTAACGCAATAGTTAAAAACACTTAAACCAAATGAATGGTATTCACCTTCCATTTACCCACATAAACCTCACCCACCTTCCATATCTTATCCAAATATATATCACAGCGCATACGACTAAACTTAGTAATATTGAAAATGTTAACACCCGAATAACTATCCGAATATATATCAGCATTGAACTTATTGTATGAAAAGGGTATCTTAACCAGGAGATTCGGGTCGTATTGTTGTTTTTTATCTCGCTTTATCTGTGAAACATACTTGTCACATTCTTTATCCGTCAAACCCAGTAAACTCATTTGATGGTATTCTAATCTCTGAATAAAATCTAGAAAACTTTTCATCTCGGATGATTCTTTAACACCAGTGAACTGAAGATTCATGGACCAATTATCTTTATTTAAACCAAATGGACATACCATCACGGGGGTCGTTACAATTACAAACGGAGAACGACCATAATATAATTGTAAATAGCCGAATTTTTTATTATCTTTCGGTAAGCACGTATCACACTCTTCAAACTCTTTATTACAATCTTTGACAGACATATCCTTGCACGCATAATGTTTGTGTCGCACCCTTTCTATGGTTATCTTATCATGAAATAAATCTTTAGTCTTGGGCGTTTTGTTACTCTTATTCATTTACGATATACTAGACGTTTTTTTTTTAAATGATTAGTATGCGAATATTACTCCACAATTGATATACGCTTCGTGAAGTTATTCCAGGCATAATGCGATGGTGTTTCATTTAAGGCGCTTGCATTGGGACATGACTCTTTGATAAGTTTCTGAGACCCCCATAGTACATTATGCGAACTAGAAGTTTTAGGTATCTCTTGCGAGATATTACAATTATTCGAATAATCCCTTTCACCGGCTCTTGAAGTTATATCATTAACGATTGTATAGTTATTTTGATATGTTTCATTTAACATATAGTAAGTGGTATTATCGTAACCGTCCATTTATAAATATATAGATAAAATTAATGGCATAAGATTATTTGTAATCTTAAACAAAAAAAATAAAGATAAGGAATATAATACCGATTTATATATGTATCAGAAGAGTAAACTTCGCAATCACAAATAGATATAAATCATGATATATTCATTTTAATCATACACAGATATAAGAGATCCTGTCGGCGTCATCCATATGACCCAATCACGGGTTGTACAATTTATCATGACAGTGTCAAAGAAAGGTTGTAATCACAATTCTAACATAGATTTAATTTCATTCAAATTAACGCACGCCTTATTATTCGTCATCAAATATAGATTCCTATTTTTTACTCTTTTTTCTATAAAATGATTGGGCTTAATGATAATATTTAGCAATTCTTCTTCTAATTCTTTAGCTAACCCCAATTCTTTAGATATATCGTGTATAAACTCTTTAGTATCCAAGGCCATCAAAGATTCAATAAATCGCATGTTTTTTTAATTTAAAAGAACTTAATTATATCAAATTTATAGCTTCTATACCAGAAAATGCTACGTCGCTAAGAAACTCACTCAGAAAACCCTTCGTCAGGATATTATCTTTGTCAGATGACTCACCTGTGGGTAGTCTCCCAGACCGCTGCAATATTATGTTAATTGTTATGAAACCATAAAACAATACAAGGATACCCGCCTCGAATAGAGTATAATTGTCTCTTTTCTTATCCACTAAAAGAAGAATAAACCAAACCGAACATATAATTGCTACAGCGCTCGTAAAGAGTAGCGAAAATGAGCTTATATCTCGCGTCTCGTAAGTCCGATAAGCCTGTGGTAAAAGCGCAGTAATTACCAATAGTAACCTTATCCGCGATGTTTGAAACATTATATAATAAAACTACAAAAGAAATATACTATAACCCACAATATGTAATTATATCTTAACAACTCCCAATTCCACAAAAATGAATTCGTTAATGGATCTAATAGATAAGATATTAAACCATAAAGAGTGAAAACTACTTTTCCCGAACTATCTTGTCTAAATACTATATCACCTATATCACATTCGATGTAGATAATAAAGATAAATGTTAAAAGTATGAATCCTAAGATTTCTATAATCATATATTAAGGCATAATGTTTTCTTCTTTTTCTTCACTTTGAACATCTTCAAACTTATTATCCTCTTCTTCTTCTTCTTCTTTAACCACTCTTCTTTGTAGAGCTGGTTTACAACAACAATTCAATGTTAAGTTAGAATTAGTTGTAACCCCTCCTTCATTTGCACCTCTTGATGAAAATTGTTTCTTTAGACGATAAATTAAAGCTAGAAAAGCTATGCCACCACCACCAATTACATATTTTATTAAATCCTTATCTATACCAGTATATTCTGAAAGTATTTCAGCATGATAATCCGAACAATCCTCTTCACAACAACAAACACTCGTTCCATTACTACATACAGGACCATCTGTCCAAGCACCTGAAGTTTCTGTAAAACATATATCAGAAGAACATCCTGTATCACATGATGTGTCGCAAGAAGGGGGTCCAACTATTTCCACTGAACTTATATCGCACTCACTAATCATACTCTGACATAATTCAAAACAACTTTGACTCATTATTTATAAGAATATATTTTATTTTTTGTTTATGATCCCACAATACTATGTTTAGATAATCTTTCTGAATTATTCAGGACATTTTATGAAGGTAATCTCACTTTTTGAATTTGAATATAGTTGTTTCACTAATAAAAATATACCGAAACATTGTTATCCTTATGAGTATTTACTAGAACCTTAGCGATTGAATGATTGAGCCTGTTGCTCCCGCGCGTCATTGATACCCTTCTTCGTCGTCTATCTCATCCGATAATTCACGGGCCTCCTCAATCGTCCGACCGGCGATCATCTCCATGCCGCCCGGACGATGTTCGCACACAACCGCGGCATTCTGAGGGTTGCCGCGATGTTCATACCGCGTCACCCTCGCCAACACCGAAGTCGCTGGGCCGTCTACTCGGGTAGAGATCATACTGCCAAGTGCCATACCAACTTTCGTGGCTTTCTCCGTCACCACTTTATGCCACTTCCCCCACTCATTATTCGCTGCATTGGCGTTCTGCACCGCTTCCTCAATCGTCTTGCCCAACACGTGCTCCGTGTTGGGCGAGAGTCCCTCCGCGACCCAGACCACGGCATTCGAAGGGGTGCCGATATTTTCATAACGCTTCACCGCCGCGTTCACCAGCCACCCATCTTCGTTTTTGTACCAGATCACCGTACCCACCGGCAGCCCGGCTGTCTTGGCTTTTTCCGCAATCCAGGTCGCCCGATGCTGCGCTTTCCGACCAGTCGCAGGTTCCGCGGCACTCACATACTTTATGGGGGGCTGGGGCCTGGAAGATACTGCTCCCTCATACCTTCCGGCGACCGCCGAGCCAGCGGTGTTCCCCATAAAATGAACATCCCCCGACCAACTCACAGGTGTGGTGTCAAGGTTGTGCACCCCGAACTGAGTTTCATACGCGTCTTCGATCTGCTGCTGTGCTGATCTCGCAGGCGCTGGCCTTCCTGTTTGAGGTGCAGGCTTTGCAATAGGAGCACGAGGACGAGGAGCACCAGGTGTGTCGTAAAGGTTGTGCACCCCGAACTGAGTTTCATACGCGTCTTCGATCTGCTGCTGTGCTGATCTCACAGTTGCTTGCCTATGTCCGGTCGGAGCTGGAGGACGAGGAGCACCGCCTGTGCGGATAAATGGGAACCCGCCCTTCTGCCTTTTATACTGCCTTCTTAATTTTTTTCTATAATTTGTTTTCTTCTTTATCCTTCTAGATTTTCTTTTAGTTTTTCGGTTGACCTTTTTAATCCTAGTAGTTCTTTTACTTCTACGATAATTCTTAGATCTTTTATTTTTCGTTCTATTCATATAATATAATATAATATAATATTATATTATAATGAAGGATAATGATTTACTGATGATTGTTTTGGCGTTTGTGGTTGGTTACATGTGTAGTGGAATGATGAAATCGATGTGTGGTAAACTAATTGAAGGTTTAGAAGAAAAACCTGAATCGTGTGGCAATTTTAACAAAGAAGATTATGATATATGTGAAAAAAATAATTGGAAACCGGGAAAGAGCTTGAATAGAGGAGGCCTGGAAACCAATGAAACGTGTAAGTCTTTGCAATCCGCGCTCGGAGACACTGGTTCTAACTGTCGCAAATGGATGTGCAGCGGTCCAGAAGATGATTTAAGTAAGTGTGGTCCGTTTAAAGATGGGTATTGGATTAACCATTACGGAAATGCTAAACAATGTCGGCCAGGTGGGGGTAAGGTGCCCGCTAGTTTTATGCCCAAGGAGGTA
>Ga0114994_10001436_pt1 | contig 17111 bp, 15 predicted proteins | sample ArcticOcean_MG_C_9_FD_87043 | JGI IMG/M metagenome (GOLD analysis project Ga0114994, IMG submission 87043) | Marine microbial communities from western Arctic Ocean - ArcticOcean_MG_CB2_152 | ecosystem: Environmental > Aquatic > Marine > Oceanic | place: Arctic Ocean: Canada Basin | collected...
AAAAAAAGCCTCATTTGATGAGGCTTTTTTTAATATAAGAAAATACCAATATTTAATATTGCTAATACTTTTTATTGTATAAATCATATAAAATCTTTCTCATAATTTTTATTTCTCTGTTCTAAGCTTTGAAATAAAGTTTATTTATATGAAAATAATCATTAATAAAAAAAAGAAATAAAAGAGCTTAATATTAAAGTTATAAGTGGAATTATCAATGAAAATGGCTTTTATTCAATTGGTAGAAGAGGGCCAAATGAAAAAGAGTCTGGTTTTTGGGAGTTTCCAGGTGGAAAACTTGAAAAAGGTGAAACAAATAAAGAGTGCATTTGTCGAGAGCTCAAAGAAGAATTAGATATTGATGTCAATGTTGGGAATTTAATTACCCAATACGTTCATAAAAATTCTGAAACTTCTTATCATCTATATTTTTATTCTATCACTAATTATTTTGGTATTCCTAAAAGAATTGTTCATGATAAGTTAGAATGGGCTTCGGTTGAACAGTTTGATAATTTTAAATTTTTACCAGGAGATATTCCGATAATTAATATACTTCGTAATAATAATGATTTAATATAATTGAAGAAGATTATACATGTTGACATGGATGCTTTTTACACATCTGTTGAACAATTAGATAATCCTCAGTTAAAAGGAAAGCCAATCGTAGTTGGCGGGAATAAAAAAAGGGGTGTTGTTGCTGCGGCTTCTTATGAAGCTCGTAAATACGGAATATCATCCGCTATGTCATCAGTAATCGCAAAAAATAAATGCAAAGACCTTATCTTTGTGAAACCTAGATTTGAGCGTTACAAAGAAATTTCTCAAAAAATAAAAAATGTCTTTCATCAGTATACTAATTTAGTAGAGCCGTTATCACTCGATGAAGCTTTTCTAGATGTGACTGAAATTTCAAATGAATCCCTATTAGCAAGTGATATAGCTTATGATATAAGAAGTCAAATATTTCAGAAACTTGGTTTAACATCCTCAGCTGGTATATCTATAAATAAGTTCGTCGCAAAAATGGCTACGGAAGTAAATAAACCTGATGGACAAAAAACAATACACCCTCTAAACGTAGATAGTTTTTTAGATTCTTTACCGATAGAGAATTTTTTTGGTATAGGTAGAGTCACTGCTAAAAAGATGAAAAATTTAGGAGTTTATTTTGGGTATGATTTAAGAAAACTAGATTTATCTTTTCTGATAAAGAACTTTGGTAAAACAGGTGATTATTTTTATCAAATTATTAGAAGTCAGTATGATAATCCAGTTAATCCCAATAGACGAAGAAAGTCTGTCGGGACAGAAACGACATTTAGACATAATATAACTTCAGATACTTTTATAATAGAAGAATTAAAACTTATATCTAAAGTATTAGAGTCTCGAATGATTAAATCAAATAAAAAAGGCAAAACCCTTACTATTAAAATCAAATATGATGATTTTAAGCAACAAACTAGAAGTAGGACTCTTGACCATTATATTTATACGAAAAATGATTTTTATCCAATTATTGAAGATCTTATCTATTCTGAAAAAATTAATAAACCAGTGCGGTTATTAGGCATAAGTATTTCAAACTTTCTTGATGAAACAAAAAAAAACCAAGAAAAAATTCAATTAGAGTTCAAATTTTAAGAAAATTTATAAAATTATGTATACTGAAAATATTAAAATAGATGGTTTAGGTCATTTATTGTACAGACAAAGTAAAAGAGCAAAAAAAATTAGTATTTCCATCTATAAGAATGGTGATGTATGTGTAACATTTCCTAATAAATCGACTTTAAAAGAGGCAATCAAGTTTACATATTTTAAAAAGAAATGGATTCAAAAAAATAGACTAAAGTCAAATAAGCTAGGTTTAAAACCCTTAGACCCTAATATAAATCCTGATTTATTAAAACTATTTCAAGTCGCTATTTTTAAACGGTTACAAAAATCAGCTCAAAAATATAATTTCAATTATGGTAGAGTTGTATTTAAAACCATGTCATCACGATGGGGAAGTTGCAGTACTTCTAATAATATTAGCCTTAATAATTTTCTTTATTATGTTGGATATGATTTGCAGGACTATGTAATAAAGCATGAATTAATGCACACTAAAATTAAAAATCATAGCGCTTTTTTTTGGAAAGAGTTGGAAGCTATATGTGAAAATTCTAAAAGGAAAAGATTCCTAATTAACAGTAGCTTTTTAATAAGACCTAAAAATAAAAGCATTAACTTTGATTAGTTTTTAAAATAAAGTTATTTCTTGTCTTTTAATTTTAGATAATAAATATTTATAGTTTTAGATTATACTTGATCTTAATAAACTTTTAACAAAATAAGATTAAAAAAATTTCAATCTAATAATATGATTAATTCAGAATTTATTTTTATTACATTTACTCTATTTTCTCTGATCCTTGCTGCTATTTGGATGAAAATACCAAAAGCAACGATTCCTTTAGGTTTGATATACATTATATTTATTTTTATAAATTTAAATTCTTCCGACAAAACTGATCAAGTATCAAATATTCTAAATTTTCAAGATAGTTCTCGTTTAGTAGAAAAAGAGAACCTTTCTGAAGCTGGAGATCTTTCTAATACTCTAGTTATAGAACCTTTTAAACCATCTCTTGAACCAAAACCTCTAACTTTTGATTCAGAATTAATAAAGGTCAAAAAAAAGAAGACTCTCAAAAGACCAACTGAGAAAGAAAAAGCAAAACTATTTTTGGAAGATCCTGATATCCAAAAAAAGAATATGGAATTGTCTGTAAAGGATATAAAGATTTGTAAAAATATTTATAAAAGAACTCCTGTTGGGTCTGATGTGATTTTCACAAATACAGTTGACTCTTTATATTGTTTTTCTCGAATTCAAAATCCGGGTGCAAAAACAGAAGTCAAGCATGTTTGGTATTATGAGAACAAAGTAATGACTCAGGTTAGGTATAATGTTAAAAAATCTAATATATATAGATCGTGGACAAAAAAAACTATTTTATCTTCTCAGGTAGGTAAATGGCGTGTTGATATTCAGGATTCAAATGGTACCATTATAGGAAGTAAAAAATTTAAAATTGTAAAAGCTAAAAAATTTAATTAACAGTTTGAATTCTGTATTTTTTATTTTAATTCTTCTCTTCTCTTGCCAACCTGTTGCCAAAAAAGAAAAGATAGAGATGAATTGGACTAAGTTTGATTTAGACTTACCTGAAGGTATTGAAGTTTTTGAAGGTCAAAATAAAAATATTCCATTGAAAGCTTGGGTAGCTAAAATCGATTTAAATAACGAAAGTATTGTTGCCCATGTTTTATCTTCTTCAGATGTTGATAAAACTGAAACTCCTTCTCAATTTATGGATAATAGTTCTGCTTTGATTGTGATGAATGGAGGCTATTTTATTTCGGATAAAACTCCTGCTCAACATGTTGGACTATTAAAAACAATAGGTCATTTAGAAGAGCCTGCAAGCCCATCAATAATTAGAGATTCTGAAAGATATTTTACATCTCGAGGTGCTTTTGGTCTGACAAAAACAGGTAAAGCTGACATCGCTTGGTCTACAACGATAAATGATTCTATTTATTCATGGGAAAAGCCAATTAAGAATCGCCCAGGATTCCCAATTAAATCATTACCCGTTGAGACTGCTGAATATTGGGATGTCTTTGATGCTGTACATGCTGGGCCTGTACTTATTTCCAATGGTAATATAAATGTAACGGTCGAAGAAGAAGTCTTTTTTAATACTCCTGTCGCAGGTGTTCAACCTAGGTCTGCAATTGGCTATACCGAAAAGAATCAATTAATTATGATGGTTGTGGACGGTCGTCAGCCAGATAGCAGAGGTGTTTATCTAGAAGAGTTAGCCTTGATGCTTGATTATTTTGATTGTCATGAAGCGTTGAATCTTGATGGAGGTAGATCTAGCGCTATGGTTGCAGATACTCGACTATTAAATAGGCCTTCAGGCCTAAGTTCTCAAAGAGAAGTAATGTCTGCCATTGGTATATTTTACAATAATTAATTTATGTTAATACTCAGAAAAATATACAATTGGGTTCTAACATGGGCTGATAAACCATCTGGGGCTAAAATACTAGGACTTATGTCCGCAGCGGAAGCTTCTTTCTTTCCTATACCTCCGGATGTTCTCTTAATACCTTTAGCATTAGGTAAAAGAGAAAAAGCTCTTTATTTCGGTCTAATATGTAGCTTTTATTCAATTATTGGTGCAACGATAGGTTATGGAATTGGAAAGCTAATATGGTATTCAGATCTTAATACTTTTTCGACTTTCGCAGAATTTTTTTTTAGGCATGTACCTGGTTTTTCACATGAATCTTTTTCTAAAATTAAGATTTTATATGATGAATATAATTTCATGATAATTTTCACTGCTGGTTTTACACCTATTCCTTTTAAGTTATTTACAATTAGTGCAGGTGCTTTTAATATAAATCTACCTCTTTTTATTTTGGCTTCAACAGTAAGTAGGAGTGCACGGTTTTTATTAGTTTCATATTTGATAAAAAGATTTGGTGAACCCATCAAAGATTTAATTGATAAATATTTTAATATTTTGGCTTTTACTTTTGTACTGATTTTATTTGGAGGATTTATTCTCTTAAAATTCATCTTTTAGCCGATTATTTATTATATAAAAAATTTACTCTGTTGGTTTTCATCTAATCGTCATTTAGATTGTAAGTATGAATATACAAAATGATGATAGTTCAGAAGATGATAGTCAATGGTTGGACAGTTTTGAAACTGCTGATGATGAATTAGATATAAGTAGTGCTGTTCATATTCAAGATTCAATCTCAACTCTTGGTCTGAAAAAGCCTCTTTCTGTTGAAATTGGTACGAGTTTGAAAAATGCCTTGAATCTTCTACAAGAAACGACTGAAAATTGTTTGTTAGTTCTGAAGAATGATCTTTTAGTCGGTATTTTTACCGAAAGAGATGTTTTGATAAAAGTTACGGGTAAAGGTTTTGATTTAGATGTTGTTACGGTTGATGAGTTCATGACTGAATCGCCTGAATATTTAAGCCCAGAAGACCCACTCGCTTATGCTTTAAATAAAATGCATGTAGGCGGGTTTCGGCATGTACCTATTGTAAATGATTCTTTAGAGCCCATTGGTTTAATCAGTATAAGTGATATTATATCTACTATAGCTGATTATTTCAGTAGAGAAATTATTAACCTTCCTCCATTAGATAAATTAGTTGATCCTGATATGAGAGAGGGTGGCTAACTTATACTTGGACTAATTTTTTAAATATTTTTTTATTTTCTAAAATTTTATATGGTTCCGTTATTTATGCGTTTAAAAAATACATAGATACCATTTCTAATTAACTTAAATATCCACTTCTCTTTTTTTTATTTAATATTAAAAATATTTTATCTAGTTTAGATATATGATCAATACTCTTTCTAAAATTTTACTGTTATCTTTTTCATTTATTTGTGCAAAAACTATTAAAAGCGAATATACCGATATCTCTTTAAGGATTATCTCTCATGCTTTAACAGATAGTACTGCTTATAATCGTTTAGGATACATGTGCGATACATTCGGTCCTAGGTTAAGTGGTTCCAATAATTTAGAAAACTCAATTAATTGGATTATCAAAGAGATGAAAAAAGATAGTCTAGATTTTGTGAAAGGTGAGAGAGTAAGGGTCCCCGTATGGGAGCGAGGAGATGAGTCAATTATTCTTTTAAAACCTCATAAAAAAGAATTGACTATGTTGGGGGTTGGTGGAAGTATATCCACTATAAAAGGTGGTATAACAGCTGATGTCTTGGTTGTTGATAGCTTCGAGGATTTATCGAAAGTTTCGGATAATGTTAAAGGTAAAATTGTTTTATTTAATTGTGAATTCAAATCTTATAGTGAAACAGTTAGCTATAGATATTCTGGTGCTAACGAAGCATCTAAGTTAGGCGCTGTTGCAAGCTTAATAAGATCAATTGGTCCTTGGTCTATGAATACACCTCATACAGGTGTGATGGAATATGAAAAAGGTGTTAAAAAGATTCCACATGCAGCTTTAACAATGGAAGATGCCATGATGTTAAGTCGTATATATAAAAGAGGCGATAAAATAACTTTAAAACTCAATATGGATGCAAAAACCAAAGCAGATAGATGGTCTAGAAATATAATAGCTCAAATAGATGGCAGTACTCATCCTAATGAGATTGTAGTGGTTGGAGGTCATATTGATTCATGGGATGTAGGGCAAGGAGCCCATGATGATGGCGGTGCTTGTATTGCAGCATGGGAGGTGATAAGACTAATTAAAGAATTAGGATTAAAGCCAAAAAGATCGATAAGATGTGTTCTTTGGACAAACGAAGAAAATGGCGGTAAGGGGGCTGAAGCTTATAAAGATATGCACCTTGATGAACTTAATGGCCATATACTTGCTATTGAATCTGATGGCGGTGTTTTTGCTCCAGAGGGCTTTGGGTTTACTGGTAGTAAAAAAGGATTTGAGATTGTAAAAGATATTCATGAATTGCTTAAACCTATCAAAGCTCAGGATGCTTCATTAGGAGGTCGAGCAGCGGATGTAATACCTTTAAATGATGAAGGTGTTCCAGTTATGTCTTTAAAAGTGGATGACTCTAAATATTTTTGGTATCATCATACGGAAGCAGATACTTTCGATAAAGTAGATTTTCATGATTTTAATAAATGCGTTGCCGCTTTAGCGATAATGGCTTTTGTAATAGCAGATATGGATGATCCTCTACCTAGATAATTTTTTTATTTGAATTTAAACCTACAGATTCTTTAGATATATCTTGCTTATATTTCTCACCTATTTTTAATGTAATTAGGAAAATATATATATGTCTAGTGTTGAAATTTCAGGGTACGGTGATGACTTAACCGTCAACGGTATTAGAATTGGAGATCTAACTCCAGACCAACATCAAAAAATTGAACATGAAAAAGGTGGGCAAAATTATTCTCCTTTAGAAAATGTTGTTGTCTCAAAAGTAAAAGATTCTTCCACATTGATAGCTAGAAAACCAGATCCCAACGATATAAATAAGTATATAGAATCTGAATTATTAGATGGCTTGTGTTGTTATTCAGCTGTCAATCAAGGACAATTAAATCAAACAATAGTAGACTCAGTGTTACATCATTTAGATAAAGAAAAGCTACCGACTGTGCCAAGATCAATAAGGCATAAATACATGAGTGCTTTTTTACTCGCTGCTACTGGAATTACAGAAATGGATAAAGTTGTCCCAAAAGTAGCTGGCGTAGAATCTTGGGAATTAACTTTTAAAATATGTCGTCGCTGGGGATATATGTCCAAAGGTATTCCTGAAAATAAAGGTATTGTCGTCGGTGCAACTGGTAATTTTCATGGACGTTCCGTAGCTGCTGTCTCAATGTCAGATGATCCAGATTCTAGAATTGGATTTGGACCCTTTCTACCAGGTATTGAACTCGTAAAATTTAATGATTTTGAATCTGTAAAGAATTTATTTGAAGAAAAAGGTGAATTTATATCAGCTTTTATGGTAGAGCCGATTCAGGGTGAAGCAGGAGTAATTGTCCCCAGCGATGATTATTTACCAAAAGTTGAAAAATTATGTAAAAAACACAATATTTTACTTGCTGTTGATGAAGTGCAAACTGGCTTTGGGCGTACTGGTGCAAATTTTGCGCATCAATTATACAATATTAAACCTGATATAATGGGATGTGGTAAAGCAGCAGGTGGTGGAATTTTACCTGTTTCTTTTGTGGCTGGACGAAAAGACGTTATTGATGTGTTGACCCCAGGTAGCGAAGGCTCGACATTTGGTGGTTATCCATTAGCTTCAGTTGTTGGTACATACGCAATAAAAGTTCTAGTAGATGAAAAACTTGCTCAAAATGCAAAGATAAAAGGCGGAAAGCTTATGCAAAATATGAGAGATATTCAGTTGGATTTTCCAGATAAAATTAAAGAAGTTCGTGGGAAAGGTCTTTTGACCGCTTTTGAAATGTTTAATGAAAAGCACTTAGATGGACATGCAGTCTCAGTTGGATTATTAGACCAAGGAGTCTATGCAAAAGAGACACATCATACAACGGTAAGAATTGCACCAGCTTTAACAATAACTAATGATCAAATAGACGTTCTATCAAATTCAATTAGAACTGTCGTAAAAGGGTTATAAAATATGGATTTTTTAAAAAAATTAGGTATAAAAAATGAAAATTATGGTGCTTGTTATGGACCAGATGGTTGGCTTAGTACTAACAACCAAGGAAAGATTGACTCGATAAACCCATCAGATAATAAAAAAATTGCTTCTGTATATAATTGCAGTATTGATGATTATACTAAAGTAGTTAATCAATCACTTGAGGCAAAAAGAATGGAGGAAAGTGCCAGCTCCAGAAAGAGGATCTTTGGTGAGGATGATGGGGAATGCGTTACGCGATTACAAAGACCCCCTTGGAAGTTTGGTCTCTTTTGAAATGGGGAAAATTAAAGAGGAAGGGGATGGTGAGGTCCAAGAGATGATAGATATTGCTGATTTTTCAGTAGGTCAATCTCGTATGCTCTACGGTAAAACAATGCATTCTGAAAGAAAAAACCATAGAATGTATGAGCAGTGGCATCCCTTAGGAATTGTTGGAGTAATAAGTGCTTTTAATTTCCCAGTTGCGGTGTGGAGCTGGAATGCTTTTATTGCAGCTATTTGTGGCAATACAACTATTTGGAAGCCTTCTCCATCGGCACCATTATGTGCTATAGCAATACAAAATATTTGCAATGAAGTTTTAGCTCAAAATCAAGCACCTAATATATTTAGTTCTGTTATAGGGCCTGGTTCAATAATTGGTGAAGAAATGATAAATGATAAAAATATATCTTTGGTATCATTTACTGGTTCAACAAAAGTTGGGCGCCATGTTAATGAGCAAGTTTCTAAACGCTTTGGGAAAATTATTTTAGAATTAGGGGGAAATAATTGTATCATTGTCGATGAAACAGCTGATATGAGCCTTGTAATTCCTGCTGTAGTCTTTGGAGCCGTTGGGACCGCAGGCCAAAGATGTACTAGTACTAGGCGTGTAATTGTTCACAAATCTAAATATGAAGAATTAAAAACTCGATTGATAGCTGCATATAAACAAGTCAAAATCGGTGATCCTTTACAAAAAGGTACTTTAATGGGCCCATTAGTCAATTCTAGGTCTATTGATGATTTTAATAAAGCTGTTAAAAAAGCAAAAGATTTGGGTGGTGAAATTTTATATGGTGGAACTGAAATTGATGGAGACGGAAACTTTATTAATCCTACGATTATTAAAGGTGAAAATAATTGGGATATTGTTCAGGAGGAAACTTTCTCATCGATACTATACTTAATGACTTTTGAAAAATTAGAAGATGCTATCCGATTGCATAATGATGTACCGCAAGGTTTATCATCGTCACTTTTTACACTAAATATTAGAAATGCTGAATATTTTTTATCATCTCAGGGTTCAGATTGTGGTATAGCAAATATAAACATAGGTACTTCCGGAGCTGAAATAGGTGGAGCATTTGGTGGAGAAAAAGAGACAGGTGGTGGTCGTGAGTCTGGCTCAGATAGTTGGAAACAATATATGAGGAGACAAACGAATACGATTAATTGGAGCAATGAACTACCTCTTGCTCAAGGAATAAAATTTAATATTTAAGGAGTTAGCTATATGAAGATAAATTTTAACAATGCGAGAGATGTTATTTCTCAACACATGCTTGCTGATGGAATGTCTCCGGTTATTGATTTAGAGAAGAGTCATGGCTCATGGTTAGTCGATGGTAATACTGGAAGAGAATATCTTGATTTATTTTCAATGTTTGCCTCCATGTCTATCGGTTATAATCATCCCTATGTACTTTCTCAAAAAGACAGGCTTATTAACGCTGCTATTAATAAGCCAACAAACTCGGATATCTATTCACCTGAGATGGCAATGTTTGTTGATACATTTAGTAAAATAGCACAACCGGATTATTTGCCATACTCATTTTTTATTGAAGGTGGATCTTTAGCTGTAGAAAATGCATTAAAAGCTGCTTTTGATTGGAAAGTAAGACTTAATCTTTCTAAGGGGAAACCTGAAGGGGGAGATAAAATTATACATTTAAAAGACTGTTTCCATGGTAGGTCTGGTTATACAATGTCTTTAACTGATTCTCCAGATCCAAGAAAAGTACAATATTTTCCTAAATTTAATTGGCCTAGAGTTAGTAATCCTTCAATGGTTTTTCCAATGAATTCTGAGAACTATGAGTTAGTCAAAAATCTTGAGGAAAAGTCATTAAATGAAATAAAAAAAATCCTTCATAATTCATCTGATAGTATTGCTGGACTCATTATTGAGCCTATTCAAGGAGAAGGCGGAGATAATCATTTTCGGAAGCAATATTTAATGAAATTAAAAGAATTGTCGCTTGAAAATGATTTTTTGCTAATATTTGATGAAGTTCAAACGGGAATAGGTTTAACCGGTAAAATGTGGGCACACCAACGTTTTTGTGATTCAAGTTGCTCTGGCGATTGTGGTGAGTTTTGTCATAAGGTAACTCCAGATGTAATGAGCTTTGGTAAAAAAACTCAAGTCTGTGGTATTTTAGGTGGAAAACGTTTAGATGAAATAGAAAACCATGTCTTTAAAGAATCCAGTCGAATTAACTCAACTTTTGGTGGGAATTTGGTTGATATGGTCAGGTTTACAATCTACCTGGAGGTTATCGAACAAGAAAAGCTTCTAGATAATTCTTATTTAAATGGAAAATATTTACTTTCTTGTTTGGAAAAATTAGAAAAGGATTTTAATGGTTTAGTTTCGAATGCTCGGGGAAAAGGTTTGTGGTGCGCTTATGACTTACCAAATGGGGAAGACCGTGATAGGTTAACTGGTTTAATACAAGATGAAGGAGCGATTGTTCTAGGTGCAGGGCATCGTTCTATAAGATTTAGACCTCATTTAAATATTAAAAAAGATGAGATAGATATTGCGATGAATATGATGAGAAATGCTCTTTCAAAAATATAGTTTTGAAAAAAGAATATGGAATTTTTTATTTGGTCTCCACTCCCATAGGAAATCTTGGTGATATAACATTTAGAGCGGTGGAAACATTAAAAAATGTCTCCTTAATTGCAGCGGAAGACACCCGGCATTCAAAAAAACTACTAAATCATTATGGTATAAAAACTCCTCTAATTTCTTATTTTGAGCATAATCGTTTATTGAGGATTCCTCAAATTGTAGATCATTTAAAAAATGGCGAAAATATTGCATTAGTTACGGATGCAGGCACACCTGCTATTTCTGATCCTGCTTATAAATTAGTAAGAGACCTTATAAAAGAAAATATTAGAATTGAACCAATACCTGGGGCTTCTGCTGTTCTAGCTTCCTTAGTCTCATCTGGTCTGCCAACTGATAGGTTTCTTTTTGAAGGGTTTTTGCCGCCTAAGAAAGGTAGACTTAAAAGGATCGAAGCTTTGAAAGATGAGAGCGCTACTATTGTTATTTATGAGTCACCACGAAGAATCTTAAGAACATTAAAGCAGTTACACGAACAGCTTGGTAATCGTCCTGCCGTTGTTGCCCGTGAATTAACAAAAATCCATGAAGAATTTAAGCGAGGTACTATTGAAGAATTAATTTCATATTTTTCAATTAAAAAAACAAAGGGCGAATGTGTAATCTTAATTGGTAAAAATGATCAAAATGTCTATTTTAACTAATTCTTTATTTATTTCATTTGAGGGGATTGATGGATGTGGTAAGTCAACTCAGGTCAAACTTTTAATGAAAAAGCTTGAAAAGGAATCTTTTCCTTCATTACTGGTTAGGGAACCGGGTGGATCTAAAATTGCTGAAGATATTAGAAACATTCTTCTTGATAAAAATAACGTATCAATGTCTGGTAAAGCTGAGGCTTTATTAATGACAGCTTCTAGAGCACAATTAACGAAAGAAGTCATTTTACCTAAGTTAAAAGAAGGTTTTATTGTTATTGCTGACAGATATCAAGATTCGACCATTGCTTATCAAGGAGGCGGGCGTGGGTTAGATATTAATTTTTTAAAAGAATTAAATAATTTTGCAACAAGTAGTTTAAAACCTGATTTAACCTTTTATATTGATATAAGTACAGAAGAAGGTTTAAAAAGAACTAACGCTGTAGATTTTGACAGAATTGAGAGCGCTGGACAAATATTCCAAAAAAATGTCAGAAAGGAATATTTAGAATTAGTTAAAGAATATCCAGAAAGAATTATGATGGTTGACGGTAATCTTTCAATTAAAAAAATACATAACAAAATTTGGGACCTAATTAAACAAAAATTAAATATTAAAACATGAATAAAAAACAAACTCACTTTTACATCATAGCGCTTTTTTGTCTACACTTTGTCTTTCCGAGTAAAGATATTTATAAACAAGTCCGAAAAAATCAATCTTTGATAAATGATGTTTATAGGCATCTTGTTACAAACTACGTAGATGATATTGATTTAGATACTTTTACTAAGATGAGTATAAATAATATGCTTTTAGAACTTGATCCTTATACTGTATACATGGAGGATGAAGAAAAAAGTGGAATTGAAATGCTCACCAAAGGGAAATACGGTGGAGTTGGTATTCAAATAGGAAAAAGAGAAAAAGTTTTAACTGTTATATCACCTATGGAAAACTCACCGGCAAAGCGTGCTGGTATACTTAGCGGTGATAAAATAATAAAAATTGATGGGGAAGACACAGAAGATTATTCCATGGATGATGCTGCAAAAATGATTAGAGGTGAAAAAGGAACCGATATTACTCTAAGTATTGGTCGATATGGTGAAAATGATTTAATTGACTTTATCCTTACAAGAGAAAACATCCAGGTAAAAGACGTTTCATATTCAGGTATGTTAAATGATCAGACTGGATACGTTCGATTAACAAGGTTTTCAAGAAACTCTGATATTGAAGTTAAAAAATCAATAGAAGATTTATTAACAAAAAAAATGACTGGTCTTATCATAGATCTTAGAGACAATCCAGGAGGTCTATTGAATGCAGCTGTAAATATATTAGATCTTTTTACCGATAAAGGTGAGGTTCTAGTTTGGACAGAAGGAAAAACTCAAAAATCTAAGCGTAAGTATATTAGTAAAAATAATCCAACTGTTCCTGAGGATTTAAATATTTCAATACTGGTGAATCAAGGTAGTGCTTCTGCGAGTGAAATTGTTGCTGGAGTATTACAGGATTTAGATAGAGCTGTGGTTATAGGAAGAACTACTTTTGGTAAAGGTCTAGTCCAAACTGTTTTCAATATTGATCAAGATAGATCTTTGAAAATAACTACAGCAAAATATTACATACCTAGCGGTAGACTTATCCAAAAGCCTGGATACCTTCCGGATGAAATACTTGCTGACACTTCAAAGCAGGATAGTCTTTTTTATACTAAAGGTGGTCGCCAGGTATCTGGAGCAGGAGGAGTCTTACCCGATTATGAAGTGGATTTAGATGCTGTTACGCCAATTCTTTCAGCATCATGGAGGCAAGGACTCTTTTTTAATTTTGTTCAAAAAAATAAAATGAATTATGATAACTTTGAGAATGTTGAAACGGATACGAATTTAATCAGCGAATTTGAAAAATACATTCATTCAAGCGATCTTGAAATTTTCATGAAAGGGGAATCTAGCTATTTAGATATGAAAGATATGCTCTGGAGTTTAGATTCGACAAGTGTGCAAATTCAAGGAGGCTTAGATATCCTTGATTCATATTTTGAGCAAATTGCTTTTATGCAATTTGAAAAAGAATCAAAAAGACTTTACCATTATCTAATGGTTGAGTTCGCTGATTACTTTAATGGAGAAGATGGTAAGAACAAATTTTTAGCGAAAGAAGATAAAGACATTTTGAAAGCTCTTGAAGTTTTACATGATCCTGTCGCTTATGAAAATATATTTTTACCACAATAATATTTTTAAATATTTACATGATTCACATTGAAAAAGAATAAAATAATAAATTTATTTTTTCATGTATTAATTATTAATTTGGTTTTCAGTCAAGTTGATGATGTAGGTGATGACTTTTTTTTACTTACTCAGTATGATGAGAATATTAGTTTACCTTATTTTTCAAATAACGATATTTATACCGCAAATACTAATATTAATACAGCTATAATAGTAATTCATGGTATAAATAGGAATGCTGGCCCTTATCATAATTCTATTCTTCATTTAGTCTCAAATAATGGCCTTGATTCTGAAGCACTAGTTATAGCTCCTCAATTTTTAATAACAACTGATATTGATAATTGGGTACTTGATAACTCTACAGTATTTTGGACTAATAATACCCAATGGATGTCTGGCGGCCAGTCCCATGCTACAAATCAACATCCCAGAGATTATGAGATAAGCTCCTTTGCAATAATGGACTCTTTGATCGGTCATTTATTATCTTTTTTCCCTTCCTTAGAAAATATATCAATCGTAGGTAATTCAGCGGGGGGGCAATTTGTAAATAGATATGCAGCTGGGTCAAATCAAATGGGAGAAGGTAAAATAAAATACATTGTTTCATCACCTTCTAGTTTTCTTTACTTTGATGAAAATCGGTTTGATGATTACAGTCAACCTTATGAATGGGTTATCCCGAATAATTGTAATGGTTATAATGATTATAAATATGGCTTAAATAATCTAAACCCATATTTGTACGAAGTTGGTATTGACTCTATTCGTTCAAGGTATTTTAGGCGAAATATCAATTATTTAATTGGTGAAAATGATTTTGGAGGAACTGATGATTGTGAATCTATGGTGCAGGGAGATAATAGGTTTGATAGGTCTATTATTTATTTTAATTATTTACAAAATTATTTTGGTGATCAAGTTTTAAATAATCATAAAATTGCGCTTATTGCTGATACTGATCATAGTTACTTTGAAGTCTTTAATTCTTTTTGCGGAGAATATGCTATACTGGGAACTGGAAATTGCGATCAAATTGACCAGTTACAACATCCAGATGTAAATTTTTCATTTACTCCAAACTCTGGTGATTATCCGTTAGATGTCACTTTTATAAATGAAACTGTTTCGGGAACTCATACACTAGAACCTTTTATTTGGACAATTAATGGTGATCAAGTTACGTCTAATGGTAATATGGACTATACTTTTACATATCCAGGCTTTTTTGAAATAGGCCTTACTGCGATAGATCAAATTGGTATTAGTGATACATTTATCCATAGTCAGCTTATTCAAGTTGATACCCTATATGGAGACCTTGATTTGAATGCTATAATAAATGCTGAAGATGCGAGTTTAATTTTAAAATATTTGACAGGTGAAGTAATACTAGATACGCTTCAGCAACTTGTAGGAGATGTAAATAATGATCAAATCCTTACATCTTTTGATGCGAGTTTAATTTTACAATACATTGATGGCAATTTAGATAGTCTATCAGACAATTTAAATCTAGAAAATTATGATGCAGAAGGTGACCTGGCTTCATTAGATATATTCTCGCAACAAGGTCAAATAATTACAATACCCATTAAGTTAGAGAATGTAAATAATCTTTTTAATTTTTCAATCTCATTAAATTATGATAATTTAATATTACAGTCTGGCTCAATATATTCTGGAGAAATAACTGATTTAGGATTCCAAGTAGAATCCCAAATAAATGATGATGGATCAATTTTGTTGACTGGAGCGAGTTCAATCCCACTCAATGAAAATGCTATTTTATTTAATTTATATTTTATACCTGGTGATTTCCCAAGCGAACAAACTGTAATTTCATGTGATGAGCTCATTCTTAATAATATTGTTTCAACCCCTAACTTTGAAATAATTATTAACCAAAGTCTATCTATTATAAATGACGTACTTCCTAAAAGTTTTACTTTGTATGATAATTATCCAAACCCTTTCAATTCAAACACAACCTTAAAGTATTTTCTTCAGAACTCCTCCTATGTTAATATTGGTATCTTTGATATGAGTGGTGGTCTTGTTAAGTCTCTTTTAAATAAAACCGAATCTAAAGGTGAAAAATACGTGAAATGGGATGGTAGGAATAATTCAGGAATGCTAGTTGCTTCTGGGATTTATTTTTTTAAAGTCAAAACACCAACCATTGAAGAAACAAAAAAGATGTTATTATTATATTAATCTGTAATATATATTGTGAATATTAAATAACCAAAAAATAAATTATTTATGAAAAATTCTAAATTACTTTGCCAACTTTTCTTTTTTACTTCAATCTCATTCTCTCAAATCGTTGATGTTTTTATAAGCGATTGGTATATAGGATGGAGAGGAGATGGTGTATATAATAATCTAGTTGAATTATATAATCCAAAAGAAGACACTATAAACTTAGCCAATTACGTATTTAGAAGAACGCAGAATGGTTCAGGTTGGCTTTCAACAGATCCAGATCATTTTTTACGCATTCCTGGAATTATACCACCAGGTCAAACTTTTTCAATTACTAGAGCTTCTGCAGATCCTACTGTTACTGAGTGTGCAAATCGTACTTTTGCTGGAGGGGAACCTGCTGGATATATTGATCCAGATGCTTTTTTAAAGCAAAATGGAGATGATGCATTTGGTGTCTTTTATATTGGTGGGCTTGGTGATGATACAACATCTTGGATTGAGAACGGGACACTTTTAGATGCTGTTGGTGTTCCAGGGAGTGACCCTGGTAGTGCTTGGGATGCTTCTGGAACCCCTGAAGCAACAAGATATCATATACTGCAAAGAAAGTTTGATGTTTGTGGCGGAAATTCTGGAGATTGGAATGAATCGCGAGGCTGTATTGACGAGAGTTGCTCGGAAACTTCATATGCGCTGAGCGAATGGGAGGTTATAAACTGCACAGAAGCCGACCCAAATGGATCTCTTTATCCAGAACCAGAGATTCAAGACGCTTCTTCGGATATACAGGTGATTTGTGGGGGGCATCAGTATCTTTGTCTTAATGCACCAAATGGTCCTCCTGGA
>Ga0114994_10001441_pt1 | contig 17083 bp, 21 predicted proteins | sample ArcticOcean_MG_C_9_FD_87043 | JGI IMG/M metagenome (GOLD analysis project Ga0114994, IMG submission 87043) | Marine microbial communities from western Arctic Ocean - ArcticOcean_MG_CB2_152 | ecosystem: Environmental > Aquatic > Marine > Oceanic | place: Arctic Ocean: Canada Basin | collected...
AACTGAAGATTGAAGGACAGGCTGGAGACTTTGAAAAAGTACTTGAAATGAATGAGCATAGAATACGAGATAAGGCACTTGCAATTATGGGTGGATATATTTACAAAGATGCCAAGCTCGATGGTTTTCAAGAAAGAGTTCGGGTCGATTTAAAAAAAGGTTTTTCTGCTATCCTTCGAAAATATAGAGATGGAGAAAGCGATTTAATTCGCCAAATTTATTTCATGCAATTTGTTGTTCAATAGGCATTAACCTGTTTTAAGAAATGTCATCTGAATCAAATTTTAAAGACGAGAGCTTTGATTTAAGCGAACTGCAAGGATCTGAGGGCGAACAACCTGTTTTTAATTGTGAGGGTGAGAAGATCTCTGATTTATCCACGGTTAAGATTAAGAAGTATGACTTTACTAATCCAATTGTTCTATCAGACTCTGATTTAAGCAAACTAAAGACTAAAACAGAGCAATTTGTTTATTATCTTGCTGGTCACCTTTCGATGTTTCTTAGAACCGAGTTTAATCTTGAACTTGAGGATTTAACTGCTGATTTATATTCCAATTTTACTCAGTCGATTAAAAATCCATCTTGTATTTCAATGTTTAAACTACAGGAGTTAAATGGTGTTTGTTTGCTCGATGTAAATTCACATTTGTCCGCAACTGTTGTTGATAGAATTCTTGGTGGGAGAGGATCGACTAATCCAGAGGAACGTGGATTGACTGATATCGAAAAAGCTTTGGTCGAGGATTTTAATCAAATTATTTTGGAAGAATGGTGCAAACAGTGGCATAATACAATGTCCCTTACACCTTCAATCATTGGAACAGAAAGTTCAGGTAAGTTTCTTCAAACATCTCCTTCGGACGCAATGATGCTCATTATGAGCATGGAGGCATCTTTTGGAGATGTGTCTGGACCTATGAGGATTGCTGTTCCATATTATACATTGGAACCAGTCGTGAGTCGTTTATTAAAGTCAGTTTCGGTGACGGAGAAAAAGACTGTTAAACCTCCAAGATGGCATGAGATTTACGATGAAATTCCAGTTTCAGTTTCAGCCGAGTGGGATGCCTTTAAATTAAGTTTGAAAGACTTGTCGAATTTAGAAGTAGACGATGTTATTGAAATGTCTTCTTCTTTAATTGAAAAAACGAATTTAAGAATAGAAGGCAGGACCTGTTTTGTTGGTGAAATTGGTTTAGAGGGGAACCAAGTGGCCTTTCAAGTAAATGAGAGTATTGTAGAAGCGGTAAAATTAATCGGAAAAAAACATGGATAGTAAAAAAATGGATATCGTGATGGATGTGAAGGTAAGTGTCACAGTCCAATTAGGAACTGCGGAACTACCGATGAAAGATGTTGTAGAGCTTAGCCCCGGAGCTCAGATTCAGTTAAAGCAAAATGCTAAAGATCCTGTTAGTATGCTTGTAAACGGAAAGCTTATTGCCCATGGTGAGGTTGTCGTAATTGATGATCGATTTGGACTTAAGATTACCGAGATTGTTGATTCTGCCTCGTGAATCTCTTTAATGCTTTCAACTGCATGTTGCAGATGAATTGCATAGAACTGAGATATTAAGATTATGCTTCATTATTTTGCTGCTTCGCCTTCATTGGTGAGTGCGGATTCTGAAATGCTTTACTTATGGATTAGGGTAATTGCTTTTATCGGTATCTTGGGTGCAAGTGCCTACTTTTTGTCGATGTATACTAAAAAGAAAAGAACTAGGTTGAATACGAAAGCAACTGGTAAGATCGTTATCGCCGATACTTGTTCTCTCGGTAACCGGCAATTTTTAATGGTCGCTCAATACGGCGAGGAAAAACACCTGTTAGGAGTTAGTTCTAGTACTATAAATCATTTGGCAAAGCTAGAAAATACTTCGGGCCAAGATTCTAAATCAACAGTAAAATTAGTGGAGGGTTTTTAATTGAGTAGACTGTTAATTATTTTAAGAAAAGTGAGACTAACCTCATTGCTTCTACTTAGCTTTTTATGTTTTAGTTATCCTCACTCTTCTCTTGATGCACAAACTACAGGTACTGGAGCACCTGGACTCAGAATTGATGTAACTGGTTCGAATGACGAAGGTGATTTTGGCGTCGCAATTCAGTTGGTTGTTGCAATGACAATACTGTCGTTAGGGCCTTCTGTAATCATGATGATGACCTGTTTTACTAGAATGATTATTGTTCTAGGATTCGTAAGAAACGCTATTGGTGTAAATTCAGCACCGTCTAGTCAAATAATAGTTGGATTGGCTCTATTCCTAACCTTTTTTGTGATGGGCCCGGTATGGAATAAAATCTATGACGATGCTGTAACTCCTTACATGTCAGCAACGATGAAATCTAGCGATGCTTTAATGGTTGCAACTGCCCACATGAAGGACTTTATGATGAATCAAACCCGTCAGCAAGATGTGCAATTCTTTCTTGAGATTTCAAGGCAGGGGGCAATGACTCGCGACCAGTTACCTTTAAGTATTGTTGTTCCGTCTTTTGTTTTAAGTGAATTACGAACTGCATTTCAAATGGGTTTTCTTATTTTTATTCCATTTATCATTGTCGATTTTATTGTTGCATCCACTCTTATGTCTATGGGGATGATGATGATGCCGCCTGTCGTCATTTCTATGCCCTTTAAGTTGCTTCTTTTTGTTCTTGTTGATGGTTGGTATTTGGTGATTCAATCTTTGGTCAACAGTTTTAATATTGCTTAATATCAGTCTTTTATAATGACAATAGAGTTGGCAGTCGATATTATGAGAAACCTGTTGCAAACGGGGTTAATTTTAGCAATTCCGATTTTGGGAACCGCAACTGTGGTTGGTCTTTTAGTTAGCTTCATTCAATCAATAACCAGTTTGCAGGAGCAAACCCTCACCTTTGTTCCTAAATTGGTTTGTGTGTCACTCGCTATTGTAGTTTCTGCCAATTTTATATTAAAAACTTTGATGGAATTTTGTATTTCAATGATCAATATGATTCCAACTATGGCACAGTGACTATTGAAGCGAGTCAGATTATAATTTGGATACTCGTTTTTCTAAGAACAGGGGCTTTTTTTATGGGAATCCCATTGTTTGCAGGGAAAATGATTCCAGTTAAAATAAGAACTGCATTTGGTTTACTTCTTTCTTTGTTAATTAATCCGTTAGTTCCAGCAAATCTTGAAATTGCTAATCATTTCGTAGGGGCAATCATCCTGTCAATTAACGAGATTTGTATCGGATTGTTATTGGCGATGGTAGTCCGTATGGTTTTTTTCGCTGTTGAACTTGCAGGTCATTTGATTTCATACGAAATTGGACTAATGGCAAGTAATAGTGTGAACCCATTACTAGGTTCAACTGATTCAACGGTTACAACCCTTTTATATTATTTTAGCCTTCTTATATTTTTTATTTATGGCATTCATTATGATGTACTTAAAGCTTTTGTTTTGAGCTTTGAATTACTACCAATCGGATCTTTCTTTTTGACGGCAAACCCTACTGTTGAATTTGTGAATGAGGTAAGTCATGTTTTTGTGCTTGGAACTCTTATTGCCGCACCTTTTATTGCGCTCAATTTTCTGATTAATATTTCTTTTGCTGTGTTAGGAAAAGCTGTGCCTAAAATGAATGTATTTATGACTAGTTTCTCGATTCGAATATTATCTGGTTTAATTTTGTTGGTTTCTACAATTCTTTTAATCACCTCTTACATAGTAGATAATAGTAAAAGGTCTGTTGAGGTTATGTTAAATATAATTCAACCGGGGTAGGTAATGTCTGATGTAGATAAAAGTTCTAAGACAGAACCACCAACTGCGAAAAAACTGTCCGAATCTCAGTCAAAAGGGCAGTTCGCTAAAGCACCTGAGATTGGAATGACCCTAACATTACTTGCAGGTTTGATCGTCATTTTATTCTATGGACCCAGTAAAGCACTAGATGTGATGGCTTTCACTAAGTCCATAATGGAAAATCTAGATAAAATAAGCATCACGCAGGAAGGTATCTCAAGCACATTAATTGAATCCTTTATATTACTTGGGTTTGTTGTTTTCCCCATGTTATCTTTAACTTTTATTGCTGCATTTGTGGCGGAAGGATTGCAGACAGGTTTTCGCTTAACCCCCAAGGCGATGGAACCAAAACTAAGTAAATTTAATCCTATTAGCGGAGTAAAAAAAATCTTTGGTCTTAAAGGTCTTAAAACTTTTATGATAGATTTTTTGAAATTTTTAATTATTGGCACTGTGGTGTGGCTGACTTTACTTCTTTTTTTGGATGACCCTATTTTTCATGCACCAATTCCGATTCAACACCTACCAGCTTTTATATTTGATTTATTTGTTACTATGTTCTCAATTTTAGTTCTTCTTCTCGTGATTATCGCAATAATTAATTATATGATCAAAAAGAAGGAAAATGACGAGGAGATGAAAATGACCAAAGACGAGGTCAAAGAAGAGACAAAAAGCAAGGAGGTCGCCCCAGAGGTGAAATCTGCTCAAAGGAAAAGAGCGATGGAGTTATTGTCTGGGCAAAACTTGATGGATGTTGGTACTGCAGATGTTGTAGTTACTAATCCCACCCACTTTGCAATCGCACTTCGCTACGAAAAGGGCATGGATCTTGCTCCAGTCGTTGTAGCGAAAGGAGAAAATCTATTGGCTAGAAGGATAAAAGTACTTGCAGCAGAAAATGATGTGCCAACCATTGAGAATAAACCAGTGGCGCGTGCCTTGTTTGTGATTGGACGAGTAGGGGACCCCATCCCTTTAGATTTTTACCATGTCGTTGCAGAAATTCTAGCCCAAGTATATAAATCACACGCATATTATTTTCATCGATTAAAAGCACGAAGGTTGTTAGCTAAACCAATAAATTGATCTGTTTCTAAATGAACGATTTTACAAATAAACTTAAGTCAGCACTAAGCAAATTCAGTGGTAATTCTGACCTAGGTTTTGTTTTTGGCTTATTTGGAGCAGTATTACTCCTCGTCGTTCCTGTTCATAAAGATATTTTGAGCATACTTCTGGTAATTAGTATAGCGATTTCACTTCTTATACTCCTTACTGTAATTTATGTTAAAGATCCCCCAGAATTTTCTGTTTTTCCTACATTGCTTCTTTCTGTAACCCTTTATCGATTAGGTCTTAATGTAGCTTCAACTAGGCTTATATTACTTGATGGAGATGCGGGTTCTGTTATAGAATCATTCGGTAATTTTGTAGTCGGAGGAAATTATGTTGTAGGTACGGTTATTTTCTTGATTTTAGTAATAATTAATTTTGTTGTAATTACCAAGGGTGCAGGTCGAATTGCTGAAGTTACGGCAAGATTTACTTTGGATGCTATGCCAGGTAAGCAAATGTCCATTGATGCCGAAATGAATTCCGGAGTTATTACAGAAGCTCAGGCACTTTCAAAACGTGAGAAAATCCAAAAAGATGCGGATTTTTATGGTTCAATGGATGGAGCAAGTAAGTTTGTTCGAGGTGATGCTGTTGCCGGCATATTCATTACCGTAGTTAATATTATTGGTGGAATATTGATTGGCTATTTTCAAAAAGACATGACAATTCTTGGTTCTGTGGAGAAATATACCATGTTATCTATTGGTGATGGATTGGTGAGTCAGATACCCGCTATCATAATATCAATTGCAGCGGGTATTCTTGTTACCCGTTCTTCTGAAGAAGCCAATCTTGGTGAATTCGTTGGAAAACAGTTAACTATTTATCCCCGTGCCATAGCTATCTGTGGCACAATGCTACTATTATTTGCCTTTTTCCTATCCGAAACATTTTGGCCATTTTTTAGTCTTTCTATGGTCTGCTTTGGTGCAGCTTACCATTACTCAAAACTCGCCGCTTCTGCAGAATCTGAATTCGAGGAAATTAACCATGGGGCTGGTTTGCCTGCTTCTTCTCCGCAGGGTGGAGGAGTTACTCAACCACCCACTGGCTTGAATTCTGATGATGGCCAAGAAGGTAAATTATCTCCAATGGAGAATGCAATTGAGCAAGAAGTTTTTGGCTTGGAAATGGGGTATGGATTACTTGTTCTTGCTGACAAAAAGAAAGGCGGTGATTTGCTTGAACGAATTACTGGAGCAAGGACTAACTTTGCCCGTGAAATGGGGATGTTGTTACCCACAATCGGAGTAAGAGATAATATAGAATTAGAACCGAATGAATATCGCTTTTTACTTCGAGGAAAAGAAGTGGTTCGTTCCACAATATTACCAGATCGCGTACTTGCAATGAGTATGGGAGGAGGCGACGCAGGTAAATTAAATGGAATTCCTACTATAGAACCAGTCTTTGGCATCCAGGCAATGTGGGTTCCAGACGAGGAAAGGCGAAACGCAGAAATAGAGGGGTGCACTGTAGTTGATCCATCTTCAGTTTTGGTTACTCACCTCGCAGATGTTCTCAAAAAGATAGCTTATCTTATTTTAGAGCGTGAGGGAACACAAAGGCTTCTTGATTTGATTAAAGATAAAAACCCAACATTGGTCAGTGAACTTCTTCCAGACTTAGTCAATGTAGGAATAATTCAAAGAACTCTCCAAAATTTATTGAGAGAACGAATCCCTATCAAAAATCTTACTATTATACTTGAAACAATTGCCGATATGGCAACTATTACTAAAAATCCGGACGACCTCTCCGAACAAGCTAGAAAAAGATTGGGCATGTATTTTATTAAAGAGTACGAAGTCGAGACCGATAAATTGCTTGCAATGACACTTGAACCGCGGCTCGAGCAAACTCTTATAAGTCGGGTTAAGCGCAGTCAGTTTGATATTGGTTTAGTTATGGACCCAAGTTTAACAGAGGGGATTATTCGTGAGATTGAGCCAAAAATTAAAGAAATGACTGAGCGTGGTCTTTCCCCTATAATAGTTACAACTACTGAGCTTCGACTTGCTTTTCGTAGGTTTATGGAACCCTCTTATCCCCAATTAATAGTTTTAGCGTATCAAGAACTTCCTACCGAAACCCAAATTGAACCTTTTGGAGCAATTGCCCTAGAGGCACAATCTTTACCGCCTGACATAATTTCAGCAATGGAAGAATCAAACACCGCCTCAAACGCTGATGAAGTTGCAGTTGCTGCATGATAAGATGGAAACTTTAACTAATAGTAAACCAGAATTAAAACCCGGGAAAAGGTTCAGATTGACCGTGAAATCTGCCGAAGAAGCGGTGAGAGTGATTCGAGAAAAACTAGGAGATAGTGCAAGAGTATTATCCGTACGCCAAGTAGGGGGTGAAGGTTTGAAGAAATTTATTTCATCTCCTAAACTTGAGGTCATTGCTGAAATACCTGCCGAAGAGAATGACCCTGTAGAAGAGGAACCCATTGAAAAAGAAGATTCTCCCACAGAAAAAGAATTAAATTTGTTGAATGCAGATTCTAAAGTACAAGAGTCTAGTTCCATTAAAGAAGTCACGGAAATCTCAAGCAAAACAAACGATTCATTTGAAATTTTAGCAAAAACTGGTTTTGATTCTCAATTATTAGGTGATATTGAATCATGGTCAAATTGGTCTCAAATTAAAGATCTTTCATTAGCAGAGACATTGAAGGAAATTACTGTTGGTCTTTCTGATCGTTATAGATCGTTAAGCACATCGCCAGTAGGCGATAGAATTGCCTTGATTGGTGCTCCTGGAGTAGGGAAAACTACCACTCTTTGCAAGTTTCTTGCTCACGATGTTTTCATGAATAAGAAAGCTCCCAATGTTTTAAAAATAGAAAACGGAGTTCCTAATCCAGACGATGCCCTCAGGATTTTTTGCGAAGTGGTCGGGGTAACTTTATTTAGAGAGTCAAATCAGATACCAGAAAGTTCAGACGATTGCCCTCTATATCTCGACTTCCCTGGTTTATCGTTGAGTCAAGGGGATGAATGGACAAAAGCAAAAGAATCTCTTGATCAATTAAATGTTAAAACCCGCGTGTTGGTTTTGAACTCTGCCTATGACAAACAAGTTTTAAACAGGACGATTTCTCTTGGAAATAACATTGAAGCGACTCATCTTGCATTTAGCCATTTTGATGAACTAACAAATTCAACCAAATTATGGCCGTTACTTTTACGAAACAATTTAACGCCTCTTTGTATTTGCAATGGTCAAAATGTGACAGGTGATTTTAGTACCAATGTTTTAAATCAAATGATAGCTAGAACTTTTCCTGAGGAACTTTACGCTCGGGGATTTTCGACTTATAGGAATTTATAAAAAATGAACGATGACGCACGATTTTTCTTTTGTATTTCAGGCTTTGTGGGTTTTACCCTTTTCTTGTTCCTTGGCTTATTGATTACTGGCGATTTGGTTGTTGCTTTTGTTCAAAGTGCTTTTGGATGCCTTTTTTTTGCTATTTGTGGGAGGTTCTTATTAAGCTTTATTTTAAACGGAAATTTAGTAGAATCGAAAAAATTGAATCCTAAATCTCTTTCATCTGAAAATTCGTCCATACCAAATGACCCTTCTCAATTGGCGAAGGTTGCAATGCTTGAAGGTTCTGCCACAGCAAACCCCATGGTTCAGGCTAAAGCCTAACATATTAGATTTTCAATATGAATTCGCAAAGTATAAAGAAGTCAGAACCTGATCAGAAATATTCGGCTTCTAGTTCTGTGCGAATGAAGGAAGCTGCAGCAAAGTATCGGGAGGCTATGTCCGATAAAAAGTCACGAGATCAGTTAATTGAGGATTATCTGCCTTTAGTGAAATCAATTGTATCTCGAATGCGATTTCACTTTCCTGATCATTACGAAGCTGAAGATATGTACGGCATTGCAGTTAAGGCTTTAGTCGTATCAGTGAATCAATTTGATCCTTCTAAGGGGAAATCTTTTGGTAATTATGCTGCTCTCCGAATTAAAGGTTCTCTTTTAGATGAACTCCGAAAAATTGATTCTCTTCCTCGAGCAAATCGTGCAAAGGCAAAATCTCTTCAGTTAACGATATCGGAAATGGAATCAAGACTAAAGCGCCCTGTTAGTGTTGATGAGGTAAAAGACGAGCTTAAATTATCTCACTCCCAATACGAGACTTTGCTTAGGGAAACCCAACCTATTACTTTTGTTCCCATTGACGGCCCTTTTAATTCAAGTTCACCTGAGGGAGATTCGACCCCCCTTTCAGAAACAATTTCTGATCCGACTGAGCAAGACGCATTAGAGAGGACTGAATATCGAGAACGGGTTCTTTTGCTACGGGATAAAATTAAGGTTTTACCGGACCCACAAAAAAAGATTCTCATGTTATATTACTATGAAGAACTGAAACTTTCTGAAATTGCACATATTTTTGGGTTGTCAGAAGGTCGAATTAGTCAAATTCTATCCCATTCAGTGTTAGCACTTCGAGCGCACTTCCAATCTTTACTTTAAATTATTTAAATATCATGTTACTCGCAGTTGGAATGGTTATCGTTTTCGTCTCATGCATTGGAGGCTTTATGGTTTCTGGTGGAAACCCGATGTCACTTGTCCATGCTGGCGAGATTATGATTATTTGTGGAATCGGTCTCGGTATTTTAGTAGTTTCGAGCCCTAAGAGTGTTTTAGTAGGTCTAAAGACGGATATTTTAAAAGCCTTTAAGGGAGGAATCGCTGACAAAGGAAAATTCATCGATTTATTAGTTCTGCTTTATGAATTGTTTATGTTGGGAAGAAGAAAAGGTACTCCCGCCTTAGATGAGCATGTCAGCGATCCTCAAAATAGTTCGATTTTTACAAAGTACCCATCTTTTCTAAATGATGCAGGTTTGGTTGAGTTTTTATGTAATTCCTTACGACCGATTGTAGATGGCAGATGTAAACCTGCAGAAATTGGTGGTATCCTGAAAGCTGAATTGAATAGTAGGGAGGCAGAGGCTGGTAGGTCAATCAAGGCAATTGAGATGATCTCAGATGCACTGCCTGGTGTTGGAATTGTTGCAGCCGTGCTTGGGATTATTAACACCATGTCTAATTTAGAAGATCCCTCTTCTGTGGGTGCAAAAGTTGCAGCCGCATTAAGTGGAACATTTCTTGGGATATTTCTTGCATATGGAATTGGCATACCGCTTGGTCGGTTAGTTTCACTTAATCAAACTCAAGAATTCTTATATTATCATATTGTTGAAAGATCAGTTTCTGGATTTGCAACCGGGTTGTCTCCAATAATGGCAGTTGAAATAGGTCGCCGTTCTTTAGACAACTTGATTCAACCCTCTGCTGATGAGTTAGAAGAAAAATGTAAAGACGCAGCAAAAGGCGGTTAATTTTGGCTTTTCAATAAAATGTTCATCAGTACTCAACACCGAAAACTTTTCTTAAGGGGAAGTCATGGAGGGGCTTGGAAAGTTGCTTATGCGGATTTTGTAACAGGAATGATGTCTTTATTTCTTGTTCTATGGATTTTATCTCAAGATGAAGAAGTCATAATTGCTACTACGCGCTTTTTTCGAGATCCTTATAAAGCAGGTGTCCCCAAGTCTACTCCAGTAGAACAGAAAGATGCCCGCCCGGGTAGCATGGTTGACCAAATTGTTGGTCGTTCAGACACCACTATGAGAAACACGAATGACACGACTTCCATAGATATCGATGTGTTGCATAGAATTGCTCAGGATTGGTTTCAGCGTTTGAAATTACATGAGATTGATGATTCGACTATACAGATTGATGCTACCTCTGAAGGATTGAAAGTTACACTTTTTCATGGCGATGATAAACCTCTTTTCGAACCTTCATCTGCTGCACTTACAAACCATGGTCGAAAAGTAATGCAAAGAATGTCCTGGCTTCTTTCTCAGCACGTATTGGTCTATCGTGTCGATTCCCACTCGAACCATTTAGACAATGGCAAAAGAGATAGTGAAGGTTCAAGTGCATGGACCATGTCTTTAGAGCAGGGTGCAGAAGTCACAAATGCGTTGGTTCATTATTCCGCAGGTGAATTAGATGGGAAACTTGAGAGAATAACAGGTCATGGTTCCACTAAACCAAACGATGTTCGTTATCCAAATCAGCCCAACAAGAATAGAAGAGTCGAGTTAAGTCTAGTTTTAGATATGAGTAAGGAAGATCTTGCCGAATATCAATAGATTTTAATAGGTACGCAAATTGCTTCTTAAACATTATGCAAAGTTATTTATCAGGTAGAGGGGCAAATATTAAGGATGATGATTCCGAGAAAACTGCTGAGTCATTCAGTTCTTATCTGTCTGATCCAAGTAAGAAGCACACAATTGCCCCTCATTCGGAACCTACTCAAAATATTAAGGATTTGGAAAAGGAATTAATCCATGAAGACGAAAGTGGTATTAAGATTGAAGTGGTTTCAGCGGATGGAATTCCAACTAATTTGTTAGTTCACATACCCGACGGTCGTATAATTGATCTTAGTTGCCAATACTAAGACTGTCTCACCAATTTTAGTTCTAATTATAAAACATGCCATTTGGCATGTTTTTTGCTTTCATGAGGCTGTGAACTTATCTCTTTATGAAAACGCATCTGCTCTTCGAGGACTTGAGCAGTACCAAAATGTAATTGCTAACAACATTGCTGCAAGTCATGTAGCTGGTTTCAAAAAGGTTGCAGTTAGTTTCGAAGCAGTAGAAGGGGGAGAAATTGCAAGGAGCACCCATGATCGATTAAGGAATGAAATGCCTGGTTCATTTCCAGTAATGAAGAATCAAGTTGATTTCAACGAAGGAGAAATGAAGGAAACAAGTAACCCTATGGACTTGGCTTTGAGAGGAGATGGTTTTTTTGCGTTACTTAATCAAAATGGTGATTCAGTTTATACTCGCGATGGTCAATTTTATGTAGACTCTCAGGGCGTTATGGTAAACAGCATGGGGCATCAATTTTCAGATGATGGCGGTGCTAATATTCAGACAATTCCAGGCGGTGGAGATTTAACAATTGATAAAGAAGGCCAAATATTTCAAGGAAATCAAAATGTCGGGAAATTGGGAGTTTTTACTTTTGAAAATCCATTGATGGATTTACAGAAAGTCGGAGGAGGTTTTGTGGCCAAGGATGCTGAAAAAACCCCTGAGATTTCAGACCCCTCTAAATTTACTGTAATGCAGGGTTACTTAGAATCCAGTAATGTTTCAGCAATTCAAGAAATGATTGGTCTTATTGAAGTTTCCCGTGCACACGAAGCTAATCAAAAAATGATTCAAACCTTTGATCAAAATATAGGAAAAGCCATAGGGACACTCGGTCAAACTCAATAATTTCACTCTATAACCAATAAATTATGAACTTATCTTTATACTCAGGTGCTACAGGAATGCAGGCACAACAAATGAACCTAAATGTTATTTCCAATAATATAGCCAATGTTAACACCACTGGATATAAGAAAAACAAAATTGAGTTTCAAGATCTGTTGTATCAAAATCCTAGACAGTCTGGCGGACAGACAGGTGCTGGTAATGTAGTCCCAACTGGAGTTGAGATGGGGAACGGAACAAAGGTTGTTTCAACCGCTAAAATTTTCACTCAAGGTCAACTTACACAAAGTGGCGAAAAAATGGATATCGCTATTGATGGAACTGGTTTCTTTCAGGTTGAAAAGGCAGACGGTACAGAGGCTTACACCCGTGATGGGGCGTTTAAAATTGGTCCTGATGGGCAAATAACCACAGCTGATGCTTTACCCTTGGCGGCCGGTTTACAAATTGACCCTGAAGTAACAAATGTATTTGTTTCTCCAACTGGTGAAGTTTCAGTTGAAACAGCTGATGGCACCCAAATTATCGGACAATTAGAGCTGGTTCGTTTTCCAAACTCAGCTGGGCTTAAAGCGACTGGAGGAAACCTCTTTATTGAAACTGAAGCAAGTGGTGCTCCTGAAATTGGAGCTCCTGGTGAAAATGGATTTGGGGTTTTACAGCAAGGATATTTAGAAATGTCCAATGTTAATGTTGTTGAAGAAATGGTTAATATGATCATAGCTCAAAGAGCCTACGAAATTAACTCTAAATCAATTCAGACTTCGGATGATATGCTTTCCCGAGTCAATCAATTGAAAAGATAGTCGATGAGGTTTTCTTTTTTATTACTCTTTATCTTCGTAAGTATTCTTACAGCAGATGTGAGTCGTTTCATTGATTCTATTGAATTCTCGGAAGTTGGAGCTCAAACCAAAGTTTTCACAAAATCATCAGCACTTATTTCATCAAGTTCAAAAACACTTAGAACTTATGACGAAACTGCCATTGTTTCTCCCTCTTCTATAACTTTAAATCGTGAAATTTTGGAAAAGAGGTTGGGGGAGAGCATTGCTCATCGTTACCAAACTACTGGTATGGTCAAAGCGTTTCTCACACGTGAGTGGAATTCTATTAAAGTGAGTTCAAATTATTTAATTAAAATTTCAGATTGCTCTCCTGATGCGCTTTGCCCAAGTACTTTTACTCGTTTTAGTATTTGGGACAGTGGACATTTAGTTGGTAATTTTGCTGAGCCTCTACGGATAGGTCATTATATAGATGTTTTCTTTTCAAAGTCTCCACTTTCGCGTGGTGTCCGTTTAAATTCTAGTCAATTCGACAAACGGTCAGTCGATGTTCTAAAAAAGCATGCAGGTACGGTACCCGCAACTGCTAATCTTAATGGTTATCAACTTGCTTCTAATATTAAGTCCAATACTCCAATTAAATGGAATTCCCTTTCTAAGGTAACTTTAGTTAAAAAGGGACAGATTGTAGATGTTTTTGCCTCTGGCAATGGAATTTATGTTACGATGAAAGGCATGGCACTTGAAGATGGCGTTGCCGGAGGAAATGTGACCATCAAAAATCTTTCCTCCAAAAAAGAGTTTCAAGCAAAAGTACTCAATGAAAATAGCGTAAAAGTGCACCTTTAAACTATGAAAATATTTTTAAAAACTTGTTTCTTTTTATTTATTTGTAACAGTGCCTTTGGAGCTTCGCTTTGGATGAAAAGTACTAACAATCAACGAGGTCTCTATGGTGACAAGCGATCATTCTCTGTTGGTGATTTAATCACTATTGATGTAGGTGAAAGTTCATCACTAGCCGCTTCTCAAAATTCTGTGCGCAATCGTCAGTCCCAAGTTGAAAATGCAGTGAAGCAGTTCTTATTTGCAAACAGTAAAATGGGAACGCACAATGGCGTACTTCCTGGTACTGAAATTGAATCTAAAAGTAGTAATAAAGGTGGCGGCTCAATTGCCAACACTCAAAATTTAAAGGGGCGTGTTAGCGTTGTAGTGATCGATGTTTTACCAAATGGTGTTCTTGTTTTAGAAGGTGCTCGTATGGTTACTTTTTCAGGTGAGAGTTATTACGCAGTATTGAAGGGAATGGTTAGGCAAGAGGATATCGGTGCTGGATTTAGAGAGGGACTGAGATATCGAAACATTGTTTCATCTCAATATATTGCTGATGCTCAAATTGAGTTTGTATCGAAGGGGAGTTTGAATGACGCTCAAAAAGAGAGTTGGTATCAAAAAATTGCTTCGGTCATTAATCCTTTCTAATTAAATGAGCCAAATTATATTCAAAAAACTTGTTCTAGGATGCCTTCTTTCATTGGCATCTCTTTCAGTTTATGGTGCTAGAATTAAAGATTTAACTGATGTTCGGGGAAGTCGGAGCAACCAACTCTATGGTTATGGTATCGTTACTGGACTTGCCGGTCAGGGAGATTCTCGAATTGAATACACTGAATTAGGGATATTGAACGCCCTTGAAACTTTAGGTATTCGTGCAGATAAAGCCGATAAATCCAGAAATATTGCAGCAGTAATGGTGACTGCGGATATTGGACCTTTTGCAAAAGAAGGATCTCGTATGGATGTCACAGTATCATCAATTGGAAACGCTGATTCATTACAAGGCGGGATTCTTTTACAAACTCCCCTTTATGGTGCTGATGGGAAGGTTTATACCGTTGCACAAGGGGCGGTATCGATAGGTGGTTTATCTGCAGGGGGTGGCGGTGGTGCCAATGTACAAGTCAATCATCCAACTGTTGGAATTGTAAGTAATGGAGGTTTAGTTGAAAGAGAAATAGAAAGTAGGATTCTGAGCGGAGGGAATGAGATTGAGCTTATTCTAAGGTCACCTGATTCTTTAACTGCTGTTAAAATTGCTGATGCTGTTAACAAATATTACCCCGGCACTTCATTGGCGGTTGATGGTGGAGTTGTTAATATAAAAGTTCCTGTAGATTTTCGTGGTCAAACAACAAATTTTTTAGCCGCGATTGGTGGGATTGATGTAAAGCCAGATGTTCCTGCACGTGTTATTATAAATGAGCGTACTGGTACTATTGTTGCAACCCAAAGTGTTAGAATCTCTCCAGTTGCAGTGAGCAGTAGTAATGTTACCATTTTCCTAAACCCTACCACTGGAGTGAGTCAACCTCTACCATTCTCGCAAGGAGCAACCACAATATTACAAGGTGAAAATGCGGATCTAATTGAAGAAGTTGGTCGTTTCGAAGCACTTGATGAGCTAGACCCTCCAGGTACTTCCTCAGTGAATGAACTTGCTTCTGCGCTGAATAAACTTGGATTAACTACCCGTGAAATGACATCTATCTTACAATCCATTAAAAATGCTGGTGCTCTCCAAGCAGAACTCATCATTAATTAATTATGGAAACTCAAGATATCGGTTCGCAATATGTGGGTATGGATTCTTCTATGCTCATGGAGATGGCACACTCTAAGAATACTACTCACAAACAAAAAGTAGCCGCCGTTAGTGATCAATTCGAATCGGTATTAGTGAAGCAATTTCTCAAGGAAGCCCTTAAGCCAATGTTTAAAGGGGTTTTCAATGAAGACGGTGGTGCTCACCGCATGTATCGCCACTTTTTTACTGATGCTATTTCTGAGAGTATTGCAAGTGGTGGAGGGTTTGGTGTTTCAACTATCCTTCAGCAACAGCTTCAGAGTGATGACGAAGAAAGTTCTCTCGATGTGGTTGAGAAAAATAAATGATCTAAGAAATGGTTAAACTTGCAGAAAAACCTAATACAAATCTTTCCTTTACTTGGGAAGATTTACTCTCTTTGCTTAGAGATGAACTTCAAGAATATGGTGGCCTTGTAGGGTTATTAAGTGCTCAACAACAAAGTATCTTGAATCGTCAGCCTGATAGCCTTTTGCAATTAAATCAATCAGTTCAGACACAGATGGAAGCGAGTCAAATCTTACACAAAAGAAGACAGGGATTTGTTTCATCTCTTGCAACTACCTACGGTGAATCTAAACAAGCTAGTTTGTCTGAGTTAATTTCGTATTTCCCTGACGTAACACAGCCAATGTTTGAAAGTATCATTGAAGAAATAAATAATCTAATTTTAAATATACGTAGGAAAATTGAACAAAATAAAAGACTTCTCTCGAGGTTATCCGATGTTACTGATCAAATATTGACTGTCGTGGACCCACGTACACATTCAAAAACTTACAACAAAACTGGTGATTTAAAAAGACTTGCCCAAAATAGCCGTTCAATTTTGAATGAATCTGCATAACTAATTATTTTTAAATGGGCCTTCTAAGCGAAATAGTTAAAAGTTCCGAAGCTCTTCGATACCATTCGAAGAGTGCTGAGATTGCTGGTCAAAATCTTGCTCATGTTAATGATAAAGATTACGCCCGCCAACGAGTTCTTGCGCGTGAAGGGGTTATGCATTCCAGTAACTTGGGTGGACTTAATACTTCAGGGTTAGAGTCTGCCGGTCTTGATCATGCTCGAAATGAGATCCTCGATTCTCGTGTGATTAATGAACTTGGAGAAACTGCTGCCTTACAGGCTAGAAAAGAAGTTCTTGATTTATTGCAAAGTGCACTTGGGGAAAAAATCGATAGACAGGGTTTAAATGTTGGACTTGATGATTCTCATGAAAGTGACCTTGCGGCTGGTAGTCTAACTCGTGCGTTGAATGATTTTTTTAATGCCTTTCAGGAATTATCAGCCTCCCCTGATGAGCCCACTATCAAACAAGCTTTATTCCATTCTATTGATACCGTGGCTCGTAGATTCAACGAGGCAGGTTCTAGTTTTGAGCAAATTGA
>Ga0114994_10001442_pt1 | contig 17082 bp, 13 predicted proteins | sample ArcticOcean_MG_C_9_FD_87043 | JGI IMG/M metagenome (GOLD analysis project Ga0114994, IMG submission 87043) | Marine microbial communities from western Arctic Ocean - ArcticOcean_MG_CB2_152 | ecosystem: Environmental > Aquatic > Marine > Oceanic | place: Arctic Ocean: Canada Basin | collected...
AATACAAAACAAATAGCTTAATACAAAAATTGTAGTTCTACATATTAAGAATCCAGAATAAATGTTATTCTTTGTAAGAAAATTCTTTAATCATAGGTTAACCAATGTGATAATGAGACTTAAACTAAGTAAATGAGTTCAAACTATGGCCCAGCAAATTTCACACGAGAAATTAGACCAAAAAAGCGACGTTAAAAGCGGCTCGGATAAATCATTCGGGTTAGTCTTTTCTGTGGTATTTGCGCTTATTGGCCTCTGGCCGCTTATGACGAGCCAGCCAATTCGATTATGGGCTATTGGGATCTCCTTCATCTTGATATTAGTCGCGTTTGCTATGCCTAAAATTTTAAAACCGTTAAACCGTTTATGGTTCTTATTTGGCCTTCTTCTACATAAAATAGTCAGCCCAGTCATCATGGCCCTAATATTTTATACTACAGTTACACCGATTGGACTCATTATGCGGGTATTAGGTAAATGCCCAATTCCCCTATCCTTTGACCCTGACGCATCAAGTTATTGGATAGAACGGGATCCCCCGGGGCCAGAACCAAAAACTATGTCTAGGCAATTTTAGGAATAAGCACTATGGGCTTTATACTCGAACTTTGGTCTTTCTTAAAAATCCGTAAGAAATTTTGGCTATTACCAATCTTTATTATGATGACGTTATTTGGCGGCTTAATCGTCTTGAGCCAAGGATCTGCAGTTGCACCTTTTATTTATACAATTTTCTAGTTAGATATTGTGCTTTGCGTATCTTAGGAATTTCAGCACTCTATCATGACAGTGCTGCAGCACTAATTGAAAATGGCGAGATCACTGCCGCTGCGCAAGAAGAGCGTTTCACTCGAATTAAACATGATGAGCGCTTTCCAGAGAATGCGATCACCTATTGCCTAGAAGCTGCCAAGACGGATATGAGTTGCATTGACTTTGTCGCTTTTTATGACAAGCCATTCCTCAAATTCGAACGTCTGTTAGAAACCTATGTTTCATTTGCCCCGAGAGGGTTCCAATCTTTTAGCATGGCCATGCCAGTATGGTTACGAGAAAAGCTGTTTCAAAAAGATTTACTAAGAAAAAAGTTTAAACAATTTGATTCGGGGTTTGACTGGCAGAATAAGCTGCTCTTCGCAGAGCATCACCAAAGCCATGCAGCCAGCGCTTTCTACCCCTCACCGTTCGATGATGCCGTTGTCCTGACAATGGATGGCGTTGGTGAGTGGGCGACAACATCAGTCGCCATCGGCTGTGGTAATAAACTGAATGTTACAAAAGAGCTTCACTTCCCTCATTCGCTAGGATTACTTTATTCGGCTTTTACATATTACACTGGATTTAAAGTCAATTCTGGTGAGTATAAACTGATGGGCTTGGCGCCTTATGGCGAGCCTAAATACGCTCAAATCATTCTTGATAACCTCGTGGATGTAAAAGAAGATGGATCGTTCCGACTTGATCAATCTTATTTTGACTATTGTACCGGCCTGCGCATGACTAGCGCCAAGTTTGATGATCTTTTTGGCGGCCCTCCGACGAAATCTGAAGCGTGGATGACCCAGCGGGAAATGGACCTCGCAGCTTCTATTCAGGCCGTAACCGAAGAGATCGTGCTAAAGCTTACCAGATCCCTGGCAAAAGAAACTGGGGCAAAAAACCTCTGCCTTGCTGGCGGCGTTGCACTCAACTGCGTCGCCAATGGTAAAGTTTTGAGAGATGGTGCCTTTGAAAATATTTGGATACAGCCTGCTGCGGGAGATGCGGGGGGTGCGCTCGGGGCAGCCTTTTGTGCCTATCACCATTTCCAGGATCAACCACGACCACCGCGCATAGGCGACCATATGAAAGGTTCTTATCTCGGGCCAGAGTACACAGACGCAAAAATCCAAAAACGGCTAACAGCTGTTGGTGCCAAGTTTAAAGTGATGGATGAAGCAACAATGATTGAAAGAACTGCCGAGGCGCTAGCTAACAACAAAGCCATTGGCTGGTTCCAAGGGCGCATGGAGTTTGGCCCGCGTGCCTTGGGCGGACGCTCTATCTTGGGCGATCCCCGTTCCCCTGACATGCAGAAAACGCTTAACCTTAAGATAAAATATAGAGAGAGTTTTCGACCATTTGCACCATCAGTGCGCCTCGAAGACGTAGCCGACTGGTTTGAGATCGAGTCAGAAAGCCCCTACATGCTATTGGTCGCTGAAGTTGCAAAAAAATGCCAAAAGGAAATGACTGTTGAAGAGAAAAAACTTTTTGGAATAGAAAAACTTAATGTCCAACGCTCAGAAATCCCTGCGGTGACACATGTTGATTATTCAGCGCGGGTTCAAACCGTCAGTGCAGATACTAATCCCAAATACCATGCTCTGCTGACCAAATTCAATGAGCTAACCGGCTGCCCCGTATTAGCCAACACCAGCTTCAATGTTAGAGGCGAGCCGATTGTCTGCACACCCGAAGATGCTTTTCGCTGTTTCATGGGCTGCGAGATGGAAGTACTCGCCGTCGGCAATATTATCCTCTACAAAGAAGACCAAAACCCAGCCCTTATTCTTGATTATAGGGATGCATTTGAGCTCGATTAATTTCCGGTAACTCTATTCAAAATGCTCTCAATATCGTCAAAATTATTGCCTCGCCACACAACAATTTGATCCGGTCGGATCAGCGCTAAATCAGCATCATAAAGCAACCGTATATCTTCATCAAAAATATCAAGAATTCTAAGAGGAATGAATTTATCAGAAGCCACTTTCTTGATGAAAGAAACATCAATTCCATCTCGTAAGCGCAGCAACGTAAACTCAAATCCAAATTTATCATAAAGCGAGACCCCATCTTCCAGCCAAGCGTGAGGGGCACGGCCTCCAGGGCTAGCAGTCTGTAGGTACTCGTTAGCTGAATCGGAAGGGAGTTCCTCTCCATCAGACACAATTATCGATGAGCCATTGTAGCGATAACCAAATGTGATCCCGGGAATATTAAACTCGGCACGCACATGACGTTCGAGATATACCCCTGCTTCTTTTCTGGCAAATTGGCCCGCTTCAGTGTCATCTTCTAACTCAGGCACAACCTTAAACCCTCCAAGGGAATCTGCGAAGGTACGGGCAAAAATGGTATTTCTAACGCCGTTCTTATGGCGTTCAACGTGATAGGTATCAAGGAGCCGTGATCCGCCCCAGCCATTAAGTATTGCGGCAAGTTTCCAGCCCAGATTAACAGCGTCTTCAACAGCCGTATTGTAACCAAGACCGCCCGTTGGCGTAAACAAGTGGGCCGAATCTCCGGCAATAAATATATTTCCTTTATAGAATTTCTCAGCAACCAGTGCAAAACCAGCAGTCCAAGAACGTCGCGAAATAATTTCAATATCAATTTCAAGATTGAATGATTCGGCGAACATCGCGCGTGCTTTTGCTTCATCAATCTCGATATCTTCTTCATCCGAGGTCAATTGCGTATGATAAACAAACTCCGTTTTTCCATCGAGCGCTGCCAAAAAACTTCTTCGATCTTTGTTGAAGGCCCAGTACATCCAGGCCTTATTACCCGTTAGAATATCGTATAATTGGGAGCTGCGAAAATAAATAGCATGCATTCGGCCGCCAAAAAAATCTCGCACGACGCCCGATTCTCCAACGTATTCGATGCCAAGATGCTTTCGAACCAAGCTTCTGGGGCCATCACAACCGACCAGATACTTCGCCCGCACCTCTTTTTGCTCTCCGTCTTGTTCAATGGTAGCACTTACAATTTCATTATCATCGCTCACAGACAAAACCCGTATGCCAAAATTGAGGTGAACGCTCGAAAGTTTTTCCGCCTGGGTTCTCAGCATTTGCTCTACATACATTTGGGAAACCCGGTGCGGGAGTTCTGCCGCACTCCAAGAGCCCGACAGTGTTTTAATTATTTCTTTCGCCTCACCAGACGAAGGTAGCGAGTATCTTGCGAGTTCGTGTCCAGTATAGCGGGTAAAGTATGCAATATCTGTTGGATAATCCGATGGCAGTCCCATGTCGCGGATTTCGTCCGCAAACCCTAATCTCCGAAAATGCTCCATAGTCCTAGCTTGCGTAGCGTTTGCCTGTGGATCGGGAGAGGTTCCTTCTCGATCACAAAAGAGCATCGTCTTTATACCACGCTGCCCCAGCTCGTTTGCTAGCATTAAGCCGCAAGGTCCCCCGCCGACAATAATTACGTCTGCGTCAATTTTTGGCATTCAATACATCCACGATTTTAACTAAATAGATCAATATACAGTTATACAAAACACGGCATCATTGTTAGGTGAACGGACATTGATTTACCGGTAAAGGTTAGTACAATGCAAACAAATACCTAGGAGAGGTTTCATGAAAGACAGTTTGGTCGCAGGCATTTCAACAACTGCGAGAATTTTAATAGACCAGGAACGCACCATTGCCTTTATGGGTAATAAAGGCCGGGTCTATGCCACCCCTTCAATGGTGCTGGATATTGAGTACACGGCGCGCAATTGGCTAATTTCATATTTAAATGATGGCGAAGATACAGTTGGTACACATGTTTCTGTCGATCATATCGGTGCAACTGTTGAAGGCGATACTGTTGAAGTCACGATTACCGTCGAAGAGGTGAATGGCCGGGCAATATTAATGTCGACACATGTTAAAGATTCAATAGAAGATGTTGGAAAAGGCGCTCATAATCGTTTTGTGGTTGATAAAGCTAAAACATTTGAGCGTATCGAAGCAAAACGTGCGAGAATAGAAGCCCTTTAAGATCGGAAAGTCTTTCTATGGTTCAGTCCACTAAAAATTCCAAAAAAAAATCTGTCGCAACATTTTGCTATCAATGTGTTGCAGGTCCTGACCTCATGAAAGTTGAAGTTGAAGGCGGTATCGCGACCCGGATGGAATCAAATTATGATATCCAGGCAGAACATCCTGGCGGTGGGCGTATCTGCGTCAAAGCTTATGGGCTAATCCAAAAAACTTATAGCCCACACAGAATTAAATCACCAATGAAGCGAACTAACCCAATTAAAAGCCGAGACGAAGACCCAGGGTTTGTGCCAATTACATGGGAAGAAGCATTGGATACGGTTGCTGGTAAAATGAAAGATGTATTTGACACTAACATGTTGGACGATTCAGGCTATCCTCGAATTGCTGCGAGCTTTGGCGGCGGTGGTACACCGACCCAATACATGGGCACTTTCCCCGCCCTACTTTCAGCCATTGGTAAAGTCGATCTTGGCTTTGGCGCAGGCCAAGGCGTTAAGTGCTATCACTCTGAGCATCTTTATGGCGAACTATGGCATCGTGCCTTTATCGTTGCCGTAGACAGCCCACACGTAAATTATATTCTATCTTGTGGACACAATGGTGATGCCGCGGCAGGGGTTGCTGGTATTTGGCGCCATGCAGATGCCAGGGTCCGCGGCATGAAGCGGGTCCAAGTTGAACCACACCAGTCAGTTACCGGCGGTGTCGCTGCTGAATGGATACCGATCAAGCCTAAAACAGATGCAGCATTTCTATATGGTGTAATCCATTGCATTTTGATTGAACGCGAATGGCGCGAAATTTGCGACGTAGAGCGCCTCGAACAAGATAGCAACTCTCCCTACCTCATCGGACCAAACGGCTATTGGATGCGTGACCCTGAAACCCAGAAGCCATTAATTTATGACCTCGATGATAATGAAGCAAAACCGTTTGATCGAGATATTAAAAATCCTGGCATGGAAGGAACTTACACCGTTTCAGGTATTGAAATTGGTGCTGATCAAGACCGCTGGATCCATGACAATATTGAGGTCACCACCTCTTTTCAACAACTCATTGAACATATGAAAGAATACACACCAGAATGGGCGGAACAGCAAAGTGATGTCCCCGCAGATCGTATACGCACAGTTGCTGATGAGTTTATAAGCAATGCTTGTGTCGGCCAGACCATTGAGATTGAAGGCGAAGAGATGCCTTTCCGCCCCGTTGCTGTATTGTTGGGTAAGACAGTCAATAATGGTTGGGGTGGATACAACTGCTGCTGGGCTCGCACAATTTTACTCACATTGGTCGGAGCCCTGGAAGTTCCCGGAGGAATGGTTGGCTCAAATGTAAAACTTAATCGCCCTGCCGATAGCCGTCAAAAATCAGCTGTCAAAGGTCCTGATGGTTTTATGGAATATCCGTTTAATGAAACAACCAAAAAGGATTGGGAAAAAAATCCCAGTATTCGGAACGCATTTCGTACGTTAGTGCCCCTCGCAGCCAACTCAGCTTGGTCGGCCGCATTAGGTCCAGCACACCTACCGTGGTTGTTTCAAAAAAAAGCACCAAACAATTGGCCAAAGCCAACAACCCCGGATATCTGGTTTTGTTATCGCACTAACCCCGCAATCTCTTCTTGGAACGCGCCTGAAGTTGCGGAGCGCATCGCAGAGTTTCCATTTGTTTGCGCCTTTGCATATACAATGGATGAGAGTAACCATTTTGCTGATATTCTTTTACCAGAAGCAACAGACCTTGAAAGTACGCAGCTTATTCAAATCGGAAGCGCCAAGTTTGTTGAACAGCTTTGGGCTCATGAGGGATGGGCAATTCGACAACCTGCTTGCGATAAAACCGTCGATTACATGGATATGTCAGATATAGCAACTGAATTAGCTGCACGATCTGGTGTTTTGGAAAAGTATAACAATGCCATCAATCGCGGTGCTGCAGGCCAGCGATTGTCGAGCGACGATTATGACTTCAGCTTAAAAGAGGATGTTAAGCATTCCAATGATGACATTTGGGATGCCACTGCGAAAGCTGCCAGCCACAAATTATCAGGTGGTGCGGAAGTCCATGACCTCAATTGGTTCAAAGAAAATGGCTATATGCTCAAGCCTTATTCAACCAAAAACTGGTATCTCTATCCTCATATCAAGAAAAATAAAATCAGGTTTGAATTACCCTACCAAGAACGCATTTTACGCCATGGCACCCAACTTGCCCGCCGCCTCCATGAAACCGGGATTGAATGGTGGGATAAGCAGCTTGAGGAATATGAGCCACTTCCAAAATATGCACCCTTTCCAGATATTTGGACCGAACACGTAAGGGAAGAAGGTGGGGATCCGGATGACTATCCGTTTTGGGCAGTAACTTCTAGAAGTATGCAGTATTCGTGGGGCTTAAACGTTGGCATTCCCCTAATCAACGAAGTGGCGCAAAATGTCACTGGTCACAAAGGCGTTCTCATTAATCGCGGTAAAGCCAAAGAAATGGGTTTAGCGGAAGGGGACCCTGTACAAATAGAATCGATCACCGGGGTAACAAAAGGCTACGCAGTGCTGCGCGAAGGCGTTCGTCCTGATACGGTGGTAATGATCGGACAGTTTGATCATTGGAAGACCCCTTTTGCCAAAGACCTCAAACTGCCGAGTTTAAATTCGTTAACCTCACTCTCATTGTCTTTAACGGATTCCACTGGAAGTGGTTCAGATCTCGCACGCGTTAAAATTATAAAATTAGATGGCCCAAAGCGATCCGAAAAGCGAGTTGAAAGTGCAGCACCCTAATGAATGAAACAACTCATAAAAGATGGGGAATGACCATCGACGTAAACCGCTGTGTAGGCTGCCAAACCTGCACCGTTGCCTGTAAGCACGCCAATGACACAGTGCCTGGCGTACAGTGGCGTAAAGTATTAGACGTCGAAGTAGGAAGATACCCGGACGTTGAGCGCTTGTTCTTAGTGACAGGTTGCCAGCATTGCGCCGAGCCTTCTTGCGTTCCTGTCTGTCCTACAGGAGCAACCAAGCAACGCGCAGATGGCCTCGTCACCATGGATTACGATTTATGCATTGGCTGCGCATCCTGCGCTGTCGCTTGCCCTTATCAGGCACGCACTATTGTTCACGACAAGCCAACCTACTTCGGGATAACAACCCCGCAAGAGACCCATGTTGCCCATGACGAACGCGTTGGCGTTGCACAAAAATGCACCTTTTGTATTGACCGCGTTGATGATGGGTTAGAAGCAGGCTTGCGCCCAGGAGATGACCCCTTAGCGACGCCAGCTTGCGCGTCTTCTTGCATATCATCCGCAATAAAATTTGGTGATTTCAACGACCCGGAAAGTCAAGTCTCAAAATTAGTCGCTAACCGTGACTACTTCCAAATGCATGAAGAACTCGGCAACGATCCACAGATCAAATATTTGATTGAAACACCAGCAGTTCCGGCACGCTTAACTGATGAAAGTGATTTAGACGAAGAAGCGATGAGTGATTTAGAGAACCCCCTTGTAGGCAAACGCCAAACCTTTTGGGATATGCGCGCTGCAATGAACTTTATTATGGGAGGTCTAGGCTCTGGCACCGTCGTCATGGCTTACATGCTTAGTTTATTTATTACCTTCGAAGACCGGGTGCTGATTAACATTAATATTAGCGCGGCGCTCATCATGGCCATCGGCCTTTTCTTCGTATGGCTAAAGATTGGCCGAAAATTAAGGGCCGCCTTTGCAATTTTGCGGCCTCAAACATCTTGGATGTCGCGCGAAATTTATGCAGTTGGATTATTTTTTGCCTCAGTTGCTGCAGATTACTTCCAGCCAAGCCCATATTATCATGGAATGGCGGCATTGGGTGCTGCCGCATTCCTCTATTGCCAGGGCCGCATCCTGCATTCAGGCAAAGGTATTCCAAGCTGGCGTGTTCCTGAAATGCCCCTGATGTTAATCGCCACGGGTTTACTGGAAGGCACGGCGCTCCTCGCTATGATATTCTCCAATTGGAGCGCTCAGTTACCTGACGAGTCTCTCATCCCACCACTAGCCATTATTTTGATACTGATAAATGCTTATCTCTGGCGTCGTTATATCGGCAAAGCAAAAAGCGCCGGCATAGGGCCACTAGATCGTCGTATTTTTGCCAATGCTTCGCCAAAAATACATTTGATTGGGCACATTCTTCCTCTGATACTATTTAGCGCACTTCTCTTTATTGCTGACGCACCCGTTTGGATTGCCCAAGTCGCTGGATTTTTAGCCATAATGGGTGGCATTTCCTGGAAAGCTATTCTCATTACCCGAGCATGTCACATGCAAGGATTTGCCCTCGGAAAAATGCCACAACGGGGCAGTGGAAAGTTTGCTGCACCATTGAGCAAGGTAGGTTAAAAAATTTGCGCATAAATTTTTCATTTCTGATTTCCTAATTTTTTATTGTTTAACATACCCGCCAAACCTTTATACGATGGACTAAGTTTATTTGAGGTCTACCCATTACCGTCGCACTAATCTTTTCTAGAATAATTCAAATTATGGGTTCTAACTCAAAATAAAAGAGCCCAAGTTACTTCTTAATAACTTTGACTCACCGGCTTGAAATTTCTTCTGCAAAGTTCTTTATAAATGTCAGTTTAGAGAAGGTGAATGGCCGCAAAATTGAAACTATTAAAACAATAGTTTATCGAGAAGTAAAAAAGCCGAATATTAATCCTGTCACGTCTCGCCTTTCGCGTATCCCTGGTCATGTAAGAATTGATGAGGTAAATCTATTAAACCACGACAGTTCTTGGTCCGAACAAAATAACAGCGGCACCAATCATACAAATTACACCACCAGTAAAATCCCAGCGGTCAGGGCGAACACCTTCGATACACCAGAGCCACGCTAGAGATGACATGATATAAACACCACCGTAAGCAGCAAAAGCACGGCCAGCAAAAGCCGTATCGACACGCGTTAGAAGGGTTGCAAATATAATTAGCAACACAACACCGGGGATAAGCCAAAGGATCGACTTGTCCTCGCGCAACCAGATCCAAAAGGCAAAGCTGCCCGAAATTTCTGCCAATGCTGCGCCAACATAAATGAACGCCGTCGTTAATGCGGTCATAAAATCCCCTAATCAGATAAAATTAAAAAAATCTATCAAGCGATACTTTCTTACTTGCCGCTATTTTAACCCAAATTAGAAGTATCATAGTCAAAATAGTAATGTATACCGACTATTAACTTAAGGAGCCGAATACCTCGGACACAGGTTTTAAGACTTTTCGAACGTCTCCACTCCGCCAAGTAAATCCGGATTTATCAAAGAATTCTAAAATCTCAATCGAAAAGTTTCTACCAATACCGCTGCGGTCACGAAACTCTTTAACGCCGAAGTTCATCTCGTTATCTCCGAGTGCCATGACAATATCGCAAAGCTCTAGAACAGCTTCTGGTAATAGAAAGCGGTTTTTTGCGACTTGACACACCAAACCCAATTTTGCTGATCGAACAAGAAATTTCTCTAACGAGCGTGGATCTAGTTTGAGATCTTCAGCTAGCGCATGGACCACGGGTGGGTTGGTATAACCACTTTCCAGAATTGGCATCACACGTTTCCACATAGCTTCATCTTTGCCACCAAATTTTGGCTCAAACCCCGGCAGACAATAACTTGCACCTAGTTGCAAGATCTTGTTGTCTATCAGCAAGTTTGCGAGCACATCTTCAAATACGTGCAGGGGCACTCGGGTCGGTAGCAAAGAACGTAGCTCATCAAGACCTGGGCCGGCCTTATCGGGGTTATTATCATGCCAATCGTGCATTGCCTCAACCGCTGCTGAACCAATCACGTTAAAATGCCCTACAGACAAGCCGGTTAAAAATTTACCGGCACCTGCCTTTATCATCTCTAAAGATATACAAAGTATAGCTTGATCCTCGGGTGTAATATTCCAGGCTCTCGCAAAATTAGACAAATCTACGCCCATTGGCGATTGTGATAACAATTGGGCTAGCGCCTCCTTTGCGGTCGTCTTCGACATTGCCTCTAAATAAGCAATGCGTTCAGCCTTAGCACGACCACGAGCAGGGCTAAAAGGATCGAGGACACGTCCCCCCGCAATTGTTCGTTTGGCTGATTGATCTCGAATTATAAAGCCATCGCCTTTAAGTGCGCCAATACGGCGATCTAGAACAACTTGTACAAGACCATTTCCTCCAGGCTCGATAGAACTACCATTAAGAATAGCCACCCTACCCGGCACTTCGGCAGCGCCTAAATGTACATGAACCGGCGTCCAATGTTTGAGAGGTCGCCCTTCACTTGGTAACACGCGCATTTGCGCATCAAACCGTGGCACCGGATCATGAACCTCTTCGGCCAGCAACCAACCGCCGCGATGAACGTCAACTTTATTAAGCTCGGCCCCCGTTATATTCACGGCGCAGCGTTGGCCAACCGTACCAGTCTCGGATTTTTTGCTTTGGGCATGAATACCCCTGACCCGAACACGAGCCCCATGCGGAGATAGAACCAAGTGGTCACCGACAGTTATTTTACCTGAAAATACGCCACCGGTGACGACCAACCCAGCCCCGGGTAGCGTAAAGCAGCGATCAATAGCAAGGCGAAAGTTTCCCTCGATAGTCCGTTCACCCAACAGCTCCGACATAGCTTCGAGATAATCCCGCACCTCTTGTACACCCTCGCCTGTAATAGCCGAGACGGGCAAAATATCGGCTGATTTAAGGCAGGTGTCGGCCAGGGCATTTTTAATATCGTCTTTGACCTCTTTCAATCGATCAGCACCAACTCGGTCAATTTTTGTTAATGCGATGATACCTTCTGACACCCCCAGCAAATCTAAAATCGATAGATGCTCGAACGTTTGCGGCATCGGCCCATCATCTGCGGCAATAATCAACATGGCATAGTCAACGCCAGTTACACCGGCTAACATATTACGAATGAACTTCTCATGACCTGGGACATCAACAAAACCAAGTGTTCTACCGTTTTCTATTGGCTGATAAGCAAACCCCAAGTCAATAGACATGCCACGTTTTTTTTCTTCTGGGAGACGGTCCGTATCAACGCCTGTGATAGCTTGAACGAGAGACGTTTTTCCGTGATCAATATGGCCAGCTGTAGCAATAATCATATTTTAAGATCACCAATTTGAGCTAAAAAGCCATCAACATCTTCGAGGCAGCGCATATCCAAAATAAAAAAATCTTTCTGAATGCGGCCAATAACAGGCTTTGGTAGAGATCGAAAGGCCTCAGCATATCTTTTGAGTTTACCACCCGGCTTGCCTTTCTGTGGGCTGATCGCTAGTGCCACACTAGGTAACAGTTCTACCGGAAGAGAACCACTCCCAATTTGGCTTTGGCACTCAATCTGGATTAGATTGATATCGCTTCCAAGAGCAGCAGCCAGTGGCCCCTCCACAGTTTCAGCAACTGCCTTTATTTCAGCCACTGTTTTTATGAGCAGCCGAATGGTAGGCACACGCGCAGCAACGGTATCGGGATCAAGGTAGAGTTGCAGCGTGGCTGCTAGAGCAGCGATCGTTACTTTATCAAGACGCATGGCGCGCTTCATGGGATTTTTCTTAATTTTAGAAATAAGATCTTTGCGGCCTACGATCAGGCCAGCTTGTGGCCCACCAAGAAGCTTATCTCCACTAAAAGTTACAACATCAATACCGTTGTTGATTGCCTCCAGAGCCGTTGGCTCATGAGGCAATCCAAATTTTGATAAATCAATTAGACTACCGCTTCCAAGATCTTCAATGACCGGTATACCATAAGACCGTGCCAGCTCGGTCATTTCTTTCCCCGTAACCTCCTTAGTAAAGCCCTGCACACTATAATTGCTCGTATGCACTTTCATCAAACAGGCCGTCTTCCCTGTTATGGCTTCAGCATAATCTTTTGGATGGGTACGATTGGTCGTCCCAACTTCAACCAGCTTGCAGCCGGCACGCTGCATTATATCTGGGATGCGAAAAGCTCCCCCAATTTCAACCAGCTCACCTCTAGAAACGAGAACTTCTTTACGTTGCCCCAGTGAATTTAAAACCAACAACACCGCTGCAGCATTGTTATTAACTACAGTTGCTGCCTCAGCGCCGGTTAATTTACAAAGCAATTCCTCAAGATGGTTATCACGATCACCACGTTTTCCACTATCTATCTCATATTCAAGATTAGAAGCCCCTGTGGCTACGCTGACCATCGCATCGATAGCCTCCTTAGCTAAAATAGCCCGTCCCAGGTTGGTATGCAGAACTGTCCCCGTGAGATTATAAACAGCTCGCAAAGAAGGGGCATTCGCATTATCCACATAACGGGCCACTTCGGCAATAATCGCGGGTTCCGCCAATAGTGGCAGCGCTTTTTCAGCAACCTCCGTAATCTGACCGCGAATACGAGCGATTGTTAACCTAACACCTTCTGTCACGATGGCCCTGCCATGCTGCTCAACCAAAACAGCCATTGCATCCAGCCGCAGAACAGCATCTATGGAAGGAACCAATACATGGAGAGATTTTGACATTTTGATTTTCAAATATTATTTAAATGAGCTAATAAGCTATGGATCCAAACAGGCCCAGTCAAGTTAGCGTTCTGGAAATCTCCGGTGAGTTAATAAAACGGCTCAACACTCTTTTAAGCAGAGTATTGAGCCAACTATTAACCCGATGGGATCTAGCTCTCTTGTTCGATCTTATTTTCAATAAGACCAAGTCCGGTAACTTCGACAGAAACAATATCTCCAGGCTTCATCCAAAGTGGTGGCTCGCGTCGGGAGCCAACACCTCCAGGAGTACCCGTACTAATGACGTCACCAGGGCGCAAGGTATGAATTGTGGAAAGATATTCAATCTGCTTATCAATTTTATGATCCATATCCGCAATACTGGTGTGCTGAACTATCTCACCATTCAATCTTGTCGTGAGTTCTTGCTCATAAGGGTCACCGAATTCGTCCGGCGTCATCATCCAAGGGCCAAGCGGTCCAGTACCCTCAAAGTTCTTACCTGGGCAAAATTGAATGGTGTGGCGCTGCCAATCGCGGATAGTGCCATCATTAAATATTGCATAACCAGCAATATGCTCATGGGCTTTCTCTTTGGAAATATGACGGCCACCTTTACCAATAATAACAGCTAACTCACCTTCAAAATCAAGTTTATTGGAAATGTTAGGGCGAATGATTGGGTCGTAAGCGCCGATTAAACCGTGATTAGTGCGGATGAAAAACATTGGTTCTTCTTGGGCACCGCGACCAGTTTCTTCCTGGTGTTCTTTGTAGTTAACGCCAACGCACCAAATAACAGGGGTATCTGAGACGAGTGGCTGCAGATGAACATCACTGATAGAAAGATCCGCTACTTTCCCTTCAACGGCAGCAGCAGCTTTTGCTTGCCAGTTATCCACGTTCAAAAGGCCTATCATTGTCGTTGGTAAATCAGGAGCTATGCCTGAAAGTTCTGCAAAGTTTTTATCATCCACCATTATGCCTAGGCCATCGCTACCATTGTATCTGTAGGAAATTACGCGCAATTTAGAGTTCCTCCGAAAGAGTTATTAATTTATTGCTTGATTATAACGTCTTTTGGCAAATTTTTGCCATCGCTTCAATGATTTTAATATATAATACGTAACTTGTTCATGACTGCACAGTTTTACCAAGCTCTTACACTAAAGTGTTCTTTTTGTGAGACTCACCATGCGCTAAATAGCTAACCGCTAGAATGATCATCGTGGCACCAACCCAAACCCACAATCCCGGAACTTCGCCAAATAAAACAAATCCAAACAGCGCTGCCCAAATCAGTCTAACAAAATGAAATGGCTCAACGGCTCCCATATCCGCCAGCTTATATGCCTTGACCATGAAGAGCTGAGATAAGGTACCACATATTGAAACAAATAGAATTAGACCACTTTGTTTTAGATTTGGCATTGTCCAAACTACCGCAGCAGGTATAGCAGACAAGACCGACATTACAACGGCCCCATAGACAACGATGGTTGGCGTTCCCTCAGTTTTTGATAGTACCTTCGAAAGCAAGCGCGCTCCCATCGGAAAGAGCCGCGTAACGATGACTAAACCAACACCAAATGAAATTATCTCATACCCTGGACGAACAATTACGGCGACACCCATAAAACCAAAAATGAGCGCCAACCAGCGTTTCCACTTGGACGTTTCTTTCAAGAAGACAATAGCACCCAGAACAGTAAACAAGACCGCCGACAAATTAAGTGCCGTTACTTTAGCTAACGGCACCAAGGTAATGGCCCAAAACCATGCCATACCACCCGCAGTCATGAAAGCACCCCGCAGTAAATGCTCACCCAGTCTCTCTGTTCTAAGAGATGAAAAGCCAATACTAACAACGAGTGGAATAAGTAAGACTAAAGCAATCGACTGACGGAGAAAAAAAACCTCAAAAGGGTGTATATCTATGGCAACATATTTAACTGCGGCATGCATACCAGCCGCAAACACGGAAGATCCAAGCATAAAAGAAATACCCTGAATATTGGCAGGTAGTTTTTCAAACCCGTACATTAGCTAGCAAAATTTTCTTTAATTATTTTGCGCGTTTTAGAGGCATCAAGGGCCAAAGTGACTCCATTGGGCCCACTTCAACCTCAATTAGAACGGGACCATCTTCAGAAAATGCTTTTTCCATAGCGACTTGCAAGCCGGCTGAGGAATTGACCCGTAATCCCATCATACCAAAGCTATCCGCTAGCTTCATAAAGTCAGGGTTAAGCAGATCACAGGCTATATAACGCTCGTTATAATCAAGCTTTTGATTACGCTTCACATTACCAAAGGTGTTGTCATTAAATAAAATCGTCACCAATGGAATTTTATGGAGTACCGCTGTCGCCATCTCCTGTACATTAAACATAAAGCCCCCGTCACCCGTAATAGCGACAACTTTCTTACCGGGGTTAGCAACTTGTGCGCCGAGCCCCGTCGGAAATGCATAGCCAAGCGTTCCTTGATAGCCTGGCTGTATATTTGTACGAGGATGGTACGTTGGAAAACCAAACCACGAATAAAAGCCCATCTGGGTCACGCCAAAACAAGCGATGCCATCTTCTGGCAACACATTGCGAATGACTTCGCCAAAACCTGCTTGAGGTTGTCCCTGACCAATCTTTTTAACCGCGGCTTGTTTGAAAATATTTAATTCATCTTCCCGTAGCTTACGCTTGCGATTATGGCGCAAGGTACGATCGTATAATCCAGCCAGTGATCTCTTAGCAATCGCCGTAATGTGAACATCCGCTGTCCAGGGGTCATTTACCCGGCGGGGATCCGTATCAATACGGATTAGTTTTTTACCTTCACGTTCTCCCCACATTAACATCGGTGGGTGAAACCGTGTTCCAACAGCCAAAACGACGTCGATATCTTTCCACATCTCATAGCCAACTATTTGATTCTGGCCGAGGTAATGGCGCTGATCAACGGCTCCTTGTCCATTTTGTGACATTATTACTGGCGCACCAATTTCCTCAGCTAGCGCTAACAGTTCTTGCTCAGAACCAAAAACACCGCCGCCGCTGAAGATCGCTGGATTTTCTGCATTCCCCAAAAGAGCTGCCGCTTGCTCTAACAAATCTGGATCTGGCTCAACTTCCAGCCCAGAGAAATCAAACATAGGGTCAAGCAGTTCCACCTCACCCTTTTGAGCCATAATATCAGGTGCCATTTCGAACAATACGGGTTGACGACGGCCAGTATTTAGCTGCTTAAAGGCTTCCCGCAGGACGCCCGGGGTCTCTTCTGGTGAATTGGCCCGGCCCTGCCATTTTGTTACCGAGGCAACGGCACCCGGTTGGTCATCCAGCTCATGCAACAAGCCCACGCCCTTGCCAATAAACTTTGATAAGATTTGCCCCGCAAGGCAAAGTACCTGTGCACTACAGGCATGTGCTGTTGCTAATCCTGCAGCTGCATTCAACAACCCTGGGCCGGGTACTATTAAGTTTGTACCAATTTTACCAGTGGACTGAGCATACCCAAAAGCCATATAGGCCGTGGCTTGTTCGTGACGACAATGGATAATTTTGAAATCATCTTGATAATCATAGAGAACATTAAAAAGGTCATCAAGCTGCACACCCGGAACAGTAAATATCGTATCAATATTATTTTGCTTAAGCGTACGGACAAGTGCTTCAGCACCATTCATGTCAGCCATCAGTTCCACCACTAAATTATTTGATTAAAATGATAGACAATCAGCAAAACTGCAAACATTTATTAGTGATTTTGGTTAAAAGCT